>Ga0307440_1001813_pt1 | contig 10250 bp, 8 predicted proteins | sample SalMarWE160410MG_FD_202150 | JGI IMG/M metagenome (GOLD analysis project Ga0307440, IMG submission 202150) | Salt marsh sediment microbial communities from the Plum Island Ecosystem LTER, Massachusetts, United States - WE1604-10 | ecosystem: Environmental > Aquatic > Marine > Intertidal zone >... | reverse complement strand
TCGCTCAACGCCTTCATGACGAATTCCAATCGCAGGCCCATCACATCGGTCTCCTTCCACGGCATCCTCGATCCTCCCGTTTCGGAAGGACCAGCTTCGCCCAAACCGTTACCTATGTGTTGAACCTATTTCGTTACCTATGTGTTGAACCTGTACCGACGGGCCTTCGAAGGTTTGCGCACCACAATTGACTTGACTGCTCGATAACTCGAGCATCGGGCCGCCGGGCGCACGTCCGGCGGCCATCTACAACTCCGGTTGGAGGTAAACAACCGTCGAAGGTACTATATTGACCATCTTTGGTGAAGACCGCGGAGAGGGGATTTGTGATCGGTTTCTTGTTAGGAAAGCAAATAATTCAGCATAAATCGGAACATAATAGGCATGCTTTGACCCGGGGAGAAGGCTCCAGGGTGTTAGTGTGTGGGTGCTTGATGATCCATGGCCGGATCGGGCCGGCATGCGACTTGAAGGCTGAATCAACAGGAGGGTTGTGAATGAGCTCCGATGATCTCATTAGACGATGTACCAACTGCGGGGCTTCTCTGGATTTGAGATACTCACCCGAGCGCTGCGAATATTGCGGGTCCCCAATGATCGCTGAAGAGAGCATTTTGGCGGAATCTCTTAGAATTGAAACGGTGAACGATGTCGCAACGCCCCTTATACCCAAGGGAACGGCTCTTCCAGCCAGCGTTGTTGAAACCTTCACGACGGCAGTTGACAACCAGCCGGTGGTAGCCATCCATCTCCTGGAAGGCGATCATGAGAGGACCGAGAGATGCCGCAATTTGGGAAGGTTTGAGCTAGGCGGTATTTCCCCTCAGGCCAAAGGCGTGCCCCAGATTCGCTTCAGTCTTGAAGTATCGAGTGATGGAAGGATGAATATCGAGGTGCAGGAACTGGGTCGGGATAACAATAAAACCATAGAGGGTCCAAATTTGCGTGTCTTAAGGCATTAACGGGCTGGTATTCTATTTAATGTCAAAGAGAGGGGGAATAGGCGTGACTGGATTGTCGTAGCTTGCCTGGTTGTAATAAATTCAATCTGCTTGTACTCCTGGAGTCAGGCCGCGGTAGCACACGGAGGGAATGATGTCAGACAGTGCAAACAGCACTAAAATCGGCACGCGAATCGTTTCGTTTATCCTTGGGCTGATCTGCGGGTTCATCGGGTTGGTTCTGCTGCTGGCGTTCCTGATCAATCCGCTGTTTCATCCTGGGATGCTCGGCCACGACCACAAGGCGGCCTTCTGGCTCATGCTCATCCCGACGCTCATCGCAATCTTTTTCCTGTCTGTGGCGTGGCGCTGCCTGACGGGGAGGTACGGAAAGGGTGGCGCACTGATTGCGAACCCGGTCCTCTATGTGATCGGCGCGGGATTTTATGCGAGCGCCGCCCTGCTCCTCTATCATAAAGAAATTGGGGACGCCGTCTTCATGGGGGCCCTGGCCACCGCGGGAATCGGTCTTGCACTAAGACGAAGAAGACTTGGCATGCGGGAGGCGGATGCGGCGCAGCAGAATCGTGTCGATCCATGACGCTCCGGTCGAAACGGGAAAGCGATTCGAAGGGTCCGCAATAGAAAACCGGGCAGTCCGTGGAGAAAAGGAGCCGCAGGCAGACGCGGTAACACTTTGAAGGAGGTGGAGATGGCTGTACGAATCGGGCGGGTTGCGCGCAACGTGTTGGTAGCAGTTCTGGCTCTAGCATTTGGAATGGGGGTGTTCGCCGGTGCTCCGGGGAGGGCGCTGGGACCGTTCGGGGGCGATATCCTTTCCCTTGGGGTGAATCCTCGCATGAAGAGCGTCGTATACGCCGGCACGTCTTTCGGGCTCTTCATCAGCCGGGACGGCGGCGAGACCTGGCAATCGATCAACCAGGCCATGCCAAACCCTTCGGCGGTCACGGCCATCGCCGTCAATCCCAAGGCTCCGCAGACAGTCTATGCGGTCACCGAAGACGGGGTCCTGGTCAGCACCGACGAAGGGGCGCACTGGACGACGGCGGCGCCGTACGGCGGGTATTCGCCTTGCCTGGCGGTCAATCCGAAGAACCCCTCCATCCTCTATGTGGGGAATTCAAACGGCATCCACGAGAGCGAAGACGGCGGGAAGACCTGGACCGACGTCAACCAGGGATTGACGAACACGCTCGTGAAGTCGCTGGCCATCGATCCCAGACATCCCAGAAGGATGTACGCCGGGACCTACGGTTATCTTCAAGGCGACTGCCTTTTCAAGAGCAACGACGGCGGCGCATCCTGGAAGCCGGTGACCGTGGACAAGGCTTACCCCTATCTGAACGTCACGGCCATCGCGATCAATCCCTCCAGGCCTCGTACGCTCTACATCGGAACCGACAACGACGGCATCTACAAGAGCATCGATGCCGGCAGGCACTGGCACTTTCTCAAGAGATTCGGCTACACCCTCGTCCGTTCCCTGGCAGTTGCTCACATCCCGTCGCACGCGGTCTTCGCCGCGACCTGGGGCGAAGGCGTTATGAAGAGCCCAGACGGCGGACACCACTGGCATAGGTGCGACACGGGACTGCCCACCTCCAACGTCTGGTGCGTTGTCCCCGGAAAGCGACGGACGCTTTACGCGGGGACGGCCGAAGGTTTCGCCGCGACACGAAACAAGGGTCGCTCGTGGACCGCCTCGAACGCCGGCCTGGCCGGGATCAAGGCCACGTGCGTGGTCGCCGATAGCGACGATCCGGGCGTCTTGATCGCCGGCACCGAGGGGCACGGCGTGTTCAGGAGCGACGACGGTGGGGACACATGGACCGAGACAGGCATGTCAGGCTGCCTGGTCAATGACTTAACGCGGTCCGGGGCGGAGAGCGGAACGCTCTATGCAGCCGTGGTGGCTCTCATACCGTCGAGCCGGGACAGTGGCATCTGGAAGAGCACGGACGATGGACGAACGTGGAGCCGGTCTGGCCTTGAGGGGGCTATAGTCTCGGCGGTCGCAGCCGATCCCGCTTCCCCCGGGACGGTCTACGCGGGAACGAACGCAGGCGCCTTGAAGAGCCTGGACGGCGGACAGACCTGGAATGCCCTGAGTTCGGGATTTGCGGGGCACGCCGTACATGCCCTCGCCGTAGACCCGGTCTCACCCTCGGTGGTCATCGCGGGCACGGCGGGTGGCGGCATCTACCGCAGCACCGACGGCGGAGCCAACTGGACGCTGAGGACACCGGGCGGGGGCAGCGGGATGTGGATCCAGTCGATCAAGGCCGATCCCGGAACGCCGGGCGTATTCTACGCCGCCGCGTGGGTGGATGGGGTATTCGAGAGCGACGACGGCGGGGTGACGTGGACGAACATCTCCGCAAACGACATGCCCCACCTCGGCGCGCTGGACGTGCGGGCCGACGAAGCGACGGGTTCTCTCTACGCGGCAACAGACGGCGGCGTCTTCGTGAGGCCGGACGCCGCGTCGCCCTGGACCGCTCTCGACATGGAGTTTTCCCACCCCTTCGTCTCGGGGTTGGCCCTGGACCCCGTCTACGGCACCCTCTACGCTGCTACTGTTTTCGGATTGTACTCGTATGCGCTTACAGAATAGAAGGAACGTTCCTGTCGAACCAATCGCCAGGCCAATTCTACTCCGCTGTTCATTGAGACGTTGACGGCCTCTCTCAATGATTGCCTAACGGGTCTAGGTTGCAAGCCAGGGTAGTCAACCGGCTGCGTGTTCGGTTCGTCACGGTCTCTCGATGGGCTCACAGGCGGTTCCTAAAACGCCCGGGTCCGGAGGTGGCGGCGGACGAGAACGTAGCCGGTCCAGCAGCCAAGGGCGAGGGCGAGGCACGTCCAGAATGCAACGGGGTAGTCCAGCAGGAAGAGGCGCACGCCGGCCAGGCGGCCGTGCCGGATGGACAGGTCGAGACTGAACAGGACCACCGTTAAGTTAAGTAATGTGTCCCCAAAATTCCCAAAATTCGGGTAGGGGCCCGTATCGACGAGCTTAGGCGGCGGATTGAGGGGCACCGGGGTTCCCTTCACCTTCAAAAAGTGGAACACCGACCAGCCTGCTAGGATCACTCCCGACGCCATAAACGGAATGGATACTATAAGCCTTGCGCCCCCAGGGAGCAGGCGGGGCAGGTGCAGGACCCCGTCGACGAAAATCCCGGCCAGGACGAAGAGGGTGGTGAACCCAAAGAAGACTAGCGCACCGACCAGCGTGAGCAGGGAGCGAGTTCTCCTCGTTCCGGTCGCGGTCTTCTGGAGGAAGTCTATCCAGCGTTCATGAGGCCCCATTTCAGCTGCCCTCACTTGCGGCACCGCCCGGCGCAATCACTCGGTCACTCCCTCACCCCCGTCTCCGCTGGCGACAAAGACGCGGTTGCGGCCTGCGTCCTTGGCCCGGTAAAGGGCCCGATCGGCCGCCGCGATCAGCGCTGCGGGGGCTTCCTTTCCCTGTGGAACGGCGCTCGCTGCGCCGATGCTGACGGTGACGACGGGCGCGGCTCCGGAAACGCTCGTCGGAATGGCGAGCGCCTCGACCGCCTGCCTCAACCGGCGTCCGACCTGGCACGCCGCGTCCAGGCCATGGCCGGGCAGGACGACGACGAATTCCTCGCCGCCGTACCGGGCCAGGAGATCACCGGCCCGCTGCAGCTCGCCGGACATGGCTTCCGCCACCCGTTTCAGGCATGCGTCGCCCTGCTGGTGGCCGTAGGCGTCGTTGAAGGGTTTGAAGTGGTCGATGTCCGCCATGAGGACGGACACGGGTGTGCGGGAGCGCAGGGCCCGACGCCACTCCGTGTCCAGAAACTCCTGGAACCGCCGCCGGTTGGCCACGCCCGTGAGCGCGTCCCGGTTCGACATGTCCTTGAGCCTGCGGTTCAAGTCCCTCAACTCGCGGCCCTGTTCGGCGAGCAGGGCTGACCGTTCCTCGAGCAGCGCCGTTCGCTCCTCCACCATACCCGTCAGGACGGCTTCACGGCGACGCGCCGCCGAAAGCCTGAACCTCACCAGTCCGAAGACGCCGCCGATAGCGAGCAGGGCGACGAGCGCGAGGAACCACCACGTCTGGTAAAAGCGGGGGAGCTGCACGAAGGTGAAGGACGCCCCGCGGTCGTTCCACACCCCGTCGTTGTTGCAGGCGATCACCCTGAACGTGTACTCGCCGGGCGGGAGTCCCGTGTAGACAGCATCCCTGCGCGTCGAGGTGCTCACCCAGTCGGGGTCGTACCCCTTCAACCGGTATCGGAACAGCTCTTTTTCGGGCGCGACGAGGCTGAGGGCCGTGAAGCGGAATTCGATGCGGTGGCGGCCCGGTGCCAGCTTCACGCGGTGGGAAAGCGGCGCGGCGCGTCCGTCCACCTGCATCTGCTCGATCACGACCGGCGGCGGCTTCGTGTTCAGGTGGATGGCGGCTGGATTCAGCACCGCAAGCCCGCGCATGGTGGCCACGCACAGCCAGCCTCCACGCGTCCGGCACCCGGACGGTTGCATGCCCCCATTGCATTCGCTGCTGCCCATGCCGTCCGCCCGCCCGTACGTCTCGCAGGACACCCGGTCGGCGGTCCCGTCCGCCACGGCGTCCAGCTGGTCCCTGGCGGCGCTGAAGACGCCCTTGTTGCAGCTCATCCAGAAGCGGCCACTCTTATCCGGGATGACGATGAAGACCGTGTCGCTGAAGAGTCCCTGCTCGTGGGTGATGTTCGAAAAACGCCCGTTTCGCAGGCGGCTCAGACCGCCCATCGTCCCGATCCAGAGCGTCCCGTCCGGCTCCTGGTAGAGCGCTGTGACGCTGTCGTTCACGAGCCCCTGGCGGGTGGTGAACACCTCGAACGAACCGTCCTTGTACAGGTCCAGTCCTCCCGTGTCGGTGCCCACCCAGATTCCGCCGCTGCGGTTCTGGCGCAGGCAGTTGACCTCGCTTCCCGACAGCCCGTCCTTCGGGCCGAAAAGCCTCACCTGCCCGTTCCGGATTCGGAACAAGCCGCCGGCGGAGCCCGCCCAGAGCGTTTCTTCGCGGTCCCTCATCAGGCAGTAGATGCCCGTGCCCGAGAGCCGTTTGTTCCCGGGCAGGAACCGCTTTACGCGGCCGTTCTTCCACGTCGCCAGGCCCCCGACCTCGAGCCCCATCCAGATGGTCCCGTCCCCGTCCTCCATGAGCGTGTTGACGGTGTTGCCGGGCAGGCCGTCCTTCCTGGTGATGTTGGTGATGGCGTCGGTCGTCCACCTGGACGCCCCCCCGCCGTCGGTCCCGATCCAGATGCTGCCGTCCCGGGCCTGGAGCACACTGTCCACCAGCCCGCTGGCCAGACCGTTCCGGGTGCCCAGGCTGAAGAACTTGTCGTCGCGGAACCGGTTCAGGCCGTACGCAGTTCCCACCCACAGGTCGCCTTCCCGGTCCTCGGCGATCGACAGGACCTGCCTGTTGGAGAGTCCGTCCTGCACCCCGTAGCTGTCGAAACGGCCGCCCATGTAGCGGGCCAGGCCGTCCTTGGTTGCGATCCAAAGACACTTGTCTTCAGGATTGTCGTAGAGAGCGTAGACGGTGTCGTGCGGGAGACCGTCCACGGTGGTGAAGCGCGTCACCTCGTCGTCGGGGCCGATTCTGAAAAGCCCCTGGTAGCTTCCCGCCCAGACGTTTCCCTGCGTATCTCCGGTCAGGGCGTAGTACCAGTTTCTGCCCTTGACCGGCATCGGGAATTCCGCCAGGCGGCCCTTTTGCATCGTGGCCAGGCCGCGGTTGGTGCCGATCCAGATCGTGCCGCCGGAGTCCTGGTAGATCGCATAGACGACCTTTCCGGGAAGACCGTCCTTCACCGAATAGCGGGTCACCTTCCCGCCGTCCAGACACCACAGGCCCGACGAGTCCGTGCCGAACCACATCCTGTGGCGGTCGTCCTCCATCATCGAATCGACGCGCACGCCACGCAGTTCCTCCGCCGCTTCCGGCTCCGTAAAGGTCCCGTTCCGTTCGACCAGGACGCCGCCGGAATCGAAGGACATCCACAGGCTGCCTTTGCGGTCCTTGAGCAGCGTGACGATGTAGCTGTCGCCCATGAGGGGCGTGTTGTCCTTGTTGAAGACCGTGAACCGGACGCCGTCGAACCGAACGAGCCCCTCCTGCGTGGCCAGCCACAGGTATCCCCGCGGGGACTGGACGACGGCGTTGATGGAGTTCTGAGGCAGGCCGTCCTTCTCCACCCAGACGCGGTGGCCGTACTGGACGATGAGCTTGCCCGGGTCGAGGGCGTGGACGGGAAGACCAGAGATAAACAGAACGATGGCAAGGGCCATGACGGCCAGCGGCCCGCAGGCCCGCCGCACCGCGACCACCTTCCAGTGGCCCCCATCTGACACGTTATACACAGTCAATCGTCTCATATCGGACAGTATGGAAGACTCTCTTCCCGTTAAGTTTAACACAGGAGGCAGGAGAGACAGGCCGGCCAGGGATGGAACGGTTGGGGAGGGGGAGGACTCAAGTGCTCAGGCAACGCAAGGTCTGCGCGAAATGCTGCCTGGCCCTCCGCGAATCACCAGACCAGTCTAGCCAGGCTGCGAAGATCGCCAAGGGTCTTGTTCGTGGGACGCGGGACGCGCTTAAGCGCCGTTTCCTGCCGTCGCCGGACCGTCGGGCAGTGCAGGGTGTGAATTCGAAATCGAGTACCGTACCTTCAGGATTCGCGAAGACCGGGGGGCTGTCCCCCAGCACCATGCGATCCTTACTTTACACGGGCGTAGAGCGGAACGGCGATCAGCAGCAACAGGCAGAACCAGGCGAACGAATCGCCGATCCTGGAATACACGGTGGTCACGCCTTTGGTGGGGAGCTCCGTGATCAAGACCTTGTCAGCGCTCGTGAAATAATCCATCCGGCTGATCACGCGCCCCGTGTAATCGACGCCTACCGACAGCCCATGGCTAGTCTGGCGGATCAGGTTGAAGCCCTGCTCTATGGCCCGGTAGGTGGCCATGTACGTGTGCCAGGGGTCGATGGCCCGCCAGTCGTTGCTGGGTGCGATGAACACGTCGGCCCCCGAAGCCTGCTTCAAGAACTCGGGAAAGTCCATGTCGAAGCAGATGGCGCCGCCCAGCTTCCCGAATGCCGTGTTCACGACCGGCAGGGTGTGGCCCTTGACCGCGGATATCCTCGCCTCACTGCCGGGCACGGGATGGACTTTCCAGTAGTCGAACAGGATTTTCTTGATCACGATTGTTCCCCCTGGTGGCCCCGGATCAGGACCTCGATGTGATGGCGGATGAAGGCCGGCTGATGGCCCCACGGAAAGCGGGGCAGCATGATGAGCGCGGACGTCAGCCCGTGCATGCCCACCCACAGCGACTGACTGATCAGCCGGGCGTCGCCGCTTGAAAACTCTCGCGCTGCGACGCACGCTTCCACGGCCTCCACCAGCACGTCGAACGCCTTGTGCGGCCTGTAGGAGCCTTCCCGGTCCGGCCGCTGGATCATGAAGGCGAACTGGTAGTGATCCTGGTGGTTCAGCCCGAACTTGGCGTACGCGTACAGCAGGTCGCGCAGCGTCTGGAGGGGGTCGGAGGCCGACCGCTCGATGGCCGTCAGCTCCCTCCAGAGTTCATCGAATGCGTCTTCCACCAACTGCCCGAGGATTTGTTCCCTGTTCTTGAAGTAGACGTACAGCGTGCCGGGAGAACATTCGGCCGCATTGGCCAGCTTCCGCATGGAAAACTGCTGGATGCCTTCCTCGATCAACAGCGACCGGGCGTGTTCCAGAATCGTCAGCCGCAAATCGTCCTTCAATTGATCCTTGGCCGTCCTAAATTTCTTCACCTCCTCCATTGAACACCTCTCATTGTATTGAACACTGTTCAATATAGGTCGTACGAGAATTCAATGCAACGGGTTTCATGAGCGGTTTAAAATCCGCCCTCCGGCCGGATTTTAGAGGGCTTCTGCGAAGCCCGCTGTGTAACCGAGCCGGCGATCAGAATTCCGTAGGATGGGCAAAAGCATCGCCCAGCGCCGCGTTGCCCACCATTACCAAGGATGGACAACTGTGACCGTTTTCGAAGCGGATCCAAATACGATACAAAAATGGTGGGCATGAATGCCCACCCTACGCCCCGTCGACGAGAAACAGGGTGCAGTCGGCGCTGTTCAGGCGCATGGGTTTGACCGGGGCGTACTCTTTCGAATCCACGAAGGCCTGCGCCCTCTTCATATCCGGAAATTCGACGATCACGAACCGGGTGGGAGCCCAGAGATCGGTCTCCCGCACGTCCATCGCCCCGCCCCTGGCCCGGTAGACGCCGCCGTACTTCTCCACGATCGGCTTCGCCAGCTTCTTGTATTCCTCGTACGCTTGCGGGTTGTTGATCTTCGTGTCCACAATGAGAAATGCGCTCATTTGCAATCTCCTGTGTTCAATAAGCCTGAAGGCCCGGCCCCATCTTCGAATCCGTTCACCCTCTTTCGCTGCCGCCCTTCGCCATCCAACGGCGGGTCGAGCGAAAGAGCGCCGGCGGGTAGGAGTCGTCCCTCAGCGGGGGCCAGCCGACCGCCCCTGCGGGACCTACGATTTCAGTGCCCTGGCGCTCAGTGAGAGGCAGGGGCGCGAAGACGAGGCCCACAGACGAGGGCGTGAATTTCGCGGCGGTCAGGCGCTTGAGGACGAGCGGGTTCAACCGGCGCTGGGCCGCGTCGGGCAGAAGGCCCGGAAGGAAGCTGGGGAGCAGCGCCACGAGCCGGTCGGGGCTTTCGCGCGGCAGGAGGACGCCGTCCCCCTGGCCGACGGGCTGTTCCAACAGGAACCGCAGTTCCCGCGGCTCCGCCGCCGAGGCGCTCAGGGCACCGGCGGTTCCGAAGGCCCAGTCGTCGTAGACGGCGTAGGTCAGGGGGCCGTAGGCCGGCACATAGAGGGCCTTGCCGCTCGTGTACGGGGCGGCTCGGACCGGCTGCGGCAGGACCGCCCCGACGAGCGACGGCAGGTCCTCGAAGCGCTTCCCCTCCAACTCGAAGGTTCCCTCCAATCGCCAGAAGGGAACCCACGCCGTCCCCGTCGCCTTCAGGGACTCCGGCGGGGAAGGCATCTCCAGCGAGGTGTAGGGCTTCTCCTGGAGCCCGTCGATCGAGGATTCCAGGACCCGACCGCAGTTTGCGCACAGGATCCAGTGGGTCCGTCCGCCGGGCTTGGCGTCCGCGCCGCACTCGGGGCACCGGAAGGGGAGAACGCGAATCGAAGGCGGCTCGACCGCCCCGGCGTCGAGGACATCCCACTGGCCGCTCTGGGC
>Ga0307440_1001812_pt1 | contig 10257 bp, 10 predicted proteins | sample SalMarWE160410MG_FD_202150 | JGI IMG/M metagenome (GOLD analysis project Ga0307440, IMG submission 202150) | Salt marsh sediment microbial communities from the Plum Island Ecosystem LTER, Massachusetts, United States - WE1604-10 | ecosystem: Environmental > Aquatic > Marine > Intertidal zone >... | reverse complement strand
TCCCAAGGGCTCAACACGAGTCAACAAGCGCAGTATCGTAGTCCTGCAAGCCAGCAGAAGCAAGTCCTGGGCACGATCGATGGCATCGCTGGAGCATCCGATGCCTTTTGGGGCGCAGCCAGGCAATGGGCATTCGGTTGGCATTCTCGGGCTTCCAGAGGAGAATGAAATGCTGGTTCGTCCGGTTCTCAATGGATGTGCGGCGGACCAAGAACAGGAGGCATGATGGACCTAACCGCTGCCGAACGATGGACGCCCTCGCCAAATGGCACCCTTATCACCTGCATCGAGGCCCACACCGAAGGGGAGCCTTTCCGAGTTGTCGTGGATGGCTTTCCCACCCTCGAGGGCGACACCATTCTGGAGAAGCGCCGGTTCGCTAAGACGCACTACGATCATTTGCGGACGGCGTTGATGTGGGAGCCGAGGGGACATGCCGACATGTACGGCTGCCTCATCACGGAACCGGTCACCCCCGAGGCCGATTTCGGCATTCTGTTCATGCACAACGAGGGCTTCAGCACGATGTGCGGTCATGGGATCATCGGCATCGCCACCGTGGCGCTCGAAACCGGGATGATCGACGCCGCCCCACCCGAGACGACGCTGCGAATTGACACGCCAGCCGGGCTGGTGACGGCCGTGGCCGAGATCGAAGGCCGACGGGTCCGCCGCGTGCGCTTCACCAACGTGCCTTCATTTGTGGCCGCTTCTGGTGAAGAGATCGATGTCCCTGCATTGGGGCGCATCCGCTACGACCTGGCCTTCGGCGGCGCCTACTACGCCTTTGTGGACGTGGCCCAGGTCGGGCAGCGCTGCCAACCCGAGGCGGCCAATGAGCTGATCCAGGCCGGCATGGCCATCAAACGAGCCATCATGCAAACGCGTCCCATCCAACATCCCGGAGCCGGTGACCTCGGCTTTCTTTACGGCACGATCTTCATTGACAGGCCCAGCTCTCCCGAGCTTCACAGCCGGAATGTGTGCATCTTCGCAGAAGGGGAAGTGGACCGCTGCCCAACGGGCACCGGGGTCAGCGCCCGCCTGGCTATTCACCACGCGCGTGGCGAGCTCGAGGTCGGGCAGCTGATCGAGATTGAGAGCATTCTCGGGACGCGCTTCGGCGGAAGAGTCCTCGAGATCACACATGTAGGCGAGATTCCAGCGGTTGTTCCGGAAGTGAGCGGGACGGCGCATATCACGGGTCGGAGCACGTTCGTCATCTCCGATGATGACCCGCTCAGGGATGGGTTTATCCTGCGATAGCTTGACCTGCTGGCGCCGTCTGCTCGAAGGTGGTCAAGCCAGGGAGTCCAGCCAGGCAGCCGCCCTTGCGGCCAGATGAATGTAGGCTCGCGCCTGGCCAGGACTCAGACTGCCGCTCTTAAGCCTTCCACCAGCGGCTGCTCTGGAGAGCTCCGCCAGACCCTGCACCAGGTTCTCTAGTTCCGGTGGCAGCGCCACCGGCGGTCCGGCACCGGCGCGCTCTTTCAGGCGGCCCTCCAGCGCCTTCCAGGCGAGCAGAACGCCAGCCAGCGGCTGGGCCGAAGCCGCCTCGGTCGCCAGGCCAGCCGAACCCTGGCCAAGGGCTTGCGCAGCCTCAACTTCTGCCTTGGCGGCCTCTGGCACCTCAGAAGGCAGCGTTCCACGCAGCTTCTCCAGCTCACGCCCAAAATCAATCTCCAAATCACGGAATCTCAGTTGCGTGATGGTGACCAGGAGGCGCGACAAGGGCCGGCGAAAAACAACAGCCAGGGCCACCAATGCCACCGGCCAGACCAGGACGCGGGCCAGCTCGATCCATTGTTGTGCGGACATGGAACACCCCCTCTTTTCTGCTTCGGCTCCCCTTATGTTGAGCCAAGACCGGTCAGATCAATCGCCCCGGCGGGCGAATCACGTAAGTCTGCGGCTGGCTGCCGGCCGAGAGGCCAACCAGCTCCCGACCTCGAAATACTTGTTCAGGTGCCAACGGCGGCGATCGAACGCATGGCGTCGACAAAGATCCAGCTGGTCACCGGATCGCGGAAATGGGGCGGGAGGATCTGTACCTCTCCGAACCTGCGGAAGCCGCCAGACTTGAGTTCGGACACCTCGGGTTTCAACACGTCTGGAAAGGGGGGCCTCGACCCGCTCACATCCTCTGCCACGCGAGACGTGGAGCCCAGGAGAAAGCGCAGTGATTTCCAGGCACGCCGGTCCCCGTCCACAACCCAGTACACCATGATGGATGGGACGATCACCGCAAACAATAGGAGCATCCCACCAGCCTCGTTTGATCGCTTGTCAGTCCAGCTCGAACACGTTCCAAGCCGCGGATTGGGTGCCGTCTGTCCCCGTGAGGGGCGTTAGGCTTCTTGCGTCTCGGGTTCGGCCTTCCCGGCTTCCTCCAGCACAGTCAACCCCCCGCCGGCCTCCTTGGCCGCCCTCAGCGCCCGATTTGCCCGCTGGAAGAGACCGAGTGCGCTCTCATCTATCTTATCCACTACGGCCACGCCGGCGCTGAAATCGATTGGTTTCGAAGGATCGTATTCGCGAAGGCTCAAGGATTGAATGTGATCTCGCAGACGGTCGATGAAGATTGTAGCGGCCTGACCCTGGGTGGCTGGCGCAAGGATGACGAACTCGTCGCCACCGTACCTGAAGATGATGTCAGCCTTCCGCAGCCGCGTGGTCAGGGCTGCGCTGAACAAACGGAGCAGGCTGTCGCCCTGTGTGTAACCCATCGTGTCATTGACTGCTTTGAAGCCGTCGAGGTCGATGAGGATCAGCGAAAATGGGAAGCCATAGCGCTGAAAGGCGCTGGTCAGCTGTGCAAGGATCACGTCGAGCCAGCGGCGATTGTACAATCCCGTCAGCGGATCTCGGATGGAGGCCTCCGCCAGACCGGCATTGAGGACGAAGGCGTTCCGTGCCTGGCTTTCCATCATAAAGGCCAGGCCAATGCCCACCACGCTGGCCGCCAGCAGCAAACCGAACATGTAGGCCAATTGGACAGGGGGCAGAGGACGGAGCAGGAGCGATTCCACCATGAACCCAATGATCACGATCGCTGAGGTGGCCGTCGTCTCAAGTACACGCAGACGCAGAAAAGCAAACGCCGACGGCAGGAGCACAAGCAGAGCCTCAAAATGCTGCGGCATGGCGGCACGCGTGGAGAGGTGAATCAATACCACCAAGGCCAGCGAGCTCACAATGAGCCCACCACTCACCACGTAGCCAAGATAGGGCTCAGCCCTCTCCCAGTAGCTGGCAAGCAGCACAAGCAGGAGGATCGGCACCGCGAGGAAGAAGCGTACGGCCCAAAGCGCCCGCCAGGCGTCGGGGCTGTTGACAAGGTCGATGAGGGCGAATATGGCGAACGTGGCGATGCCAATCACCACCCCAATACGTCGAAATCTCAGCGTGGAGCGACCGTATCCCTCGAGGAATCTCTTTTCGACGTCGTCGTCATAGAACTGCAGACTTTGGCGCCGCATCCGATAGCGCGGATCTTCGAGTAGTCCCTCATGGCGGTCCGTCCACTCGACTGGCGACATGCCATCAGAGTCTCGCTCGTGGAATTCCTCTGGCTCGGGCTGATCGTTCATCACCGGATCCTCTGCTTGCCTATCGTTCGCCCGATCGTCGCTCGCTTGACAGGGCTTCAGTGGTCCGAAAGAAGCTGCTCCAGTTGGTCGATGAGTCCTGATAGGTGCGCGAAGGCCGTCTCCACCGGCTCGGGTCGGGTCATATCGATCCCAGCCAATTTAAGAGCGTCAATGGGATACAGGGAGGCACCCGCCTTCAAGAATGATTGGTAGTCATCCACGGCGTCGGAATCGCCGGCCAGGATCGGACCCGCCAGCGCATGCGCCGCCGAAATACCGGTGGCATATTGATAGACATAGTAGTCGGCATACAGGTGGCCATAGGTCGACCAATGCATGCCGTCAAGATCGTGATCGATGGCAACTTCCCCTCCAAAGCCCTCTTCAAACAGGTCGGCCATCAAGCCGATGGCCACGTCGGCTGTCAGCCCCTGGCCGCGCTCAATCCGCTGATGGGTCTCCAGCTCAAACCTCGCCAGAAGAGGCATGGTGAAGAAATAGCGATAGAAATTGGACATCGCTTCTTCAATCAGGGTGATCTTGAAAGCCCGGTCCCGATCACTCTCAAGCAAGTGGGCGCGCACCAGGGCCTGGTGGAAATTCGAGGCCACTTCGGCCACGAAGATCGAGTACTCGGAGTACACATGCGGCTGCGTCTCCCAGGCCAGATACGAGTGCATCGAGTGGCCCAACTCATGCGCCAGCGTGCTCAGGCTGATGATCGTCTCTCCCCAACTCATCACGATGAAGGGCGGCGTGCCCTGCTCTCCAGATGAGAAAGCTCCCGAGCGTTTGCCCGGAGTGGGGTACACGTCAACCCAGCGCTCCTCGAGACAGGCCTTGCGAACCTGGGCCACGTAGGACTCCCCCATCGGGACGAGACCCTCACAGATCATTTCTACGGCGTCCTCATAGGAGAGGCTGGGTTCCCCTCCGAGCAAGGGCGCCCAGGTATCGAAGGGACGGAGTGTGTCGACGCCGAGGACTTCTCGCCTCAGCCGCCAGTAGCGATGCCAGGTTGGCAGATTCTTCCTGAACACATCCATCAGATTGTGAAACACGTCACTGGGGATATTGTTGTCGAAGAGTGCCATGTCGAGTGTGCTCGCATGACGCCTGGCGCGCATGGCGAACACGTTCTTCTTGATGGAGGCCGTGAGATTGTTGATCAGAGTGTTCTTGAACTCAAGGTGACGAGCATGGTAGTTCTCCCATGCCGTCTGCCGCAGCCGGCGATCGTGGCTTCGGAGCAATCGGACCAGCGTACCCTGCGTTAGAGGGTGCTTCTCACCCTGACTGTCCTCCGCCGGAGCGAACACCATGTCGGCATTGACCAGGACGCCGTAGACGTTGGCAATGCTCCCCAGCGGATCGGCTGCCATCCCCAGCAGCTCTTCAACATCCGACGAGCGGATGTGTTCAGCCTGCCGGAAAAGGTCATCGAAGTAGTGTTTGTAGGTTTGCAGGGCAGGGTTTTCATCCATCCATACAGTCACCTGCTGGCGGCCAAGGGACAGAATCTCAGGGATCACAAAGGCCGTCGCCGCCAGATACTGAGCATACGCAGTGTTGGCTTGACCATTCATTGCAGCTGCAGCCTGGTCGGCGGTATCGACGTTGTGACACATGCTGGCGTAGACGGCGACGTGGCCAGCGCGCATATGAAGCTGATCACGCAAGGCAAGAGCCTCGGCCAAAACCCCCGAGCCTTCAGCCAGCCTCCCCTCAAGCGCCTTGAGCTTGACCAAATCGGCGATCAGGCTGTCGAGCGCCGCTTTCCAGGCCTCCGGATTGGCGAAGATGCTTTCAGGGTTCCAGCGATACCGGGCGGGGACATCGGCCCGAGATGAATACGATTGGCCGGGCACGGACTTCACTCCTGGTTAGAGTCGGGGAACAAGAATTCCTATCCAGCATATGCCAAGCTGGCCGCCAGAACAAGCAAACGCCATCCCGGTCCCGGCGCCCAAATGAGGCGCTTGGCAGCTAGCCCCAGTCCCGCTGCGGATCGAAACGGCGCTGGCGTTTCTTGGATGCATGCCGTCTTTTGCTTTCTAATCGACGGGCTCTGGCTGATTTTGAGGGTCGTGACGGACGTCGGGGTTTCGGGGGCGAGGCCGCGCGGCGGACCAACTTCACCAGCCGGGCGAGCGCTTCCTGGCGATTGCGCGCCTGGCTCCGTGTTGAGCCGCTGGCCCGCCAATCTGGCCAGACGCTCTTTGACGGCCGGCGGAAGGCCCTGGCTCCCCATCGCATCCCATCTCAGCTGGGCGGTGGTGGCGACCTTGTTGACGTTTTGGCCCCCGGGGCCCGACCCGCGCACGAAGTGCCAGGTGAGTTCAGATTCGTCGATGTGAACGTCTGGCGTGATCTCGATCATGGGGCAAGCTTATCACGGCACCGTCTCGGCTTTTGTGAAAGATTTCACAATTCCCGGCTGTTGGGCAGACTCATTCTTCTGGCCCGGGCTCGACATCGATCAGACTGCTCAACTCACCGGCCAGGGCGAGTTGGGCATGGCCCGCCTGGACCACGGTGACCGGCGCCTGGGCGAGCACTTCGATCATTTCGCCGACGGCCAGACCGAGCGCCTCCAGTCGGCGACGCTTGCCTTGCGGAAGCCGGGCCAGGTTCAGCACCCTCACTCGCCTACCGGGCTGCACGGCCCGTAGGTCCCCTCGGATGGCTCGAGCGTGACGGTGATGCTTGCGGCGACGCCGACCACCGATCGCCCGGGACATCCAACCCGCCAGCTTCGAACCTGCTGGGTCAACCGTGGTGTATCCACATGCAGGGCAGCACGCCAGTCGGCAGCCCGAGCCCAGAGGGCATGTCCCACAGGCCGGGTTGTCCATTGGATCGTAGCGCGTGCCGCACATCGGGCAGTCCATGTCTGCCATCTCAGGCTCCCCAACCCAGGCTGAGTAGGATCACACGCAATCCCCCGCCAACAGCGATGGCCAGGGGGAAGATAAATGCGAGCAAGGCGACCGTGGTCCGCCAGCCGCGCTCTTTGACGATCATCAGCACGCTGGCGACACATGGAACAAACAAGGTGATGGTCACCATGGCCACCAGCACCTGCAATGGGCTCATCAACCCCTGTGCCTGGAGCGCGTACAGGCCGGCAGCGCCAAAGTCTCTGCGGAAGAAACCAAGCACGAGGGCCGTCGTCGCCTGCGGGGGCAAACCCAGCCAGCCTTCCACCACCGGCCGCCCTGCCCGTACGATGGACTCGAGCACCCCGGTGCGGTCGAGCAGGAACACGGCCAGGGAGCCCAACAGGAACAGAGGCACGACCTCCCGCGCATACCACTCCAATCTGGCGGCCGTCTTGGCCAACAAGAGCCGCCATTCAGGAAGACGCAAGGGCGGGAGTTCGAGCATCAGAGGGGATGGCGAGCCCGGCATGAGTCGACTCGAAAGCCAGCCGACGGCGAGCATGACCCCCAGTACAACCAGACCCCACACCGCCACAGCCCCGGCCGAGACAGCGGCCAGCATGCCCATCACCACACCCAGCTGAGCTGAACACGGAACAGCCAAAGCAAGAAGCAGAATTGCCAGCGTGCGCTCCCGGCGAGTTTCGAGGATGCGCGTGGTCAGCGTGGCCATGGTCACACAGCCTAGCCCAAGGACCATGGGCAAAACGGCTTTGCCATTCAGGCCCATCCGCTCAAACCAGCGGTTGGTGAGGACGGACAACCTAGGGACATAGCCGGAATCCTCGAGAACGCCGAAAGCCAAGAAGAAGGTGGTCACGATCGGCAAAATGAGCGCCACGGCATAGGTCATGCCCATCGTCCACAGCCCATACGGCCCCACCAGCAAGTCGATGATCCAGCTGCTGCCAAAGATGCTCTGCAGCAATCCCCCCAGCCAGGGATTGATCAGGCCGCCAAACAAGCCGCCCTCGAGCCAGCCCACAAGCGTCCCGGCCCCGAAGACGCCCACGAAGCCGAACATCCCCAGCATCACCAACGCCAGGATGGCCAGTCCCCAGATGGGATGAATCGCGTATCGGCCAAGCCTTTCACCCAACCCGAAGCCCGAGCCGCCGGTGTCACGGCTGACAACGCCGGTCAGTCGTTCAGCGAACGCCAAACGGGCGTGCAAGATGATATCTTCCAGAGGTTCGGCGTAGACCCCCTGCGCTTCTGCACGGATTTCCAGCATTCTGGCCATCTGCTCCGAGGGCAGCCTTTGGCGGAGCCATTCGTCTGCCGCGGCATCCTGGGAGAGCCACAAGACGGCCAGGGCCCTGGCTGCCATCGGGCCCGGAGGCACGAGGCCTGCCAGATCGGCCACAGCTTTCTCGACGACCGGGGGATAGACCACCTTCGGAACAGGGCTGCGCGCTTTATTGACCGCCGCCACCACGTCTGAGACACCCTCGCCGCGCACCGCCTGGGTCGGCACCACCGGAACCCCCAGCCAGTGCTCCAGCGCAGCGTAGTCAACCTCCAGCCCGAGGGTTTCGGCCTCATCCGTCATGTTCAACGCCAACACCACCGGCGATCCCATTTCCAGCAGATAGGAGGTCAAGAACAACGTGCGCCGCAGATGTTTCGAGTCGCCGACCTGAACGATGGCCCGTAGCGGCTCGCGGAGCAGGACCTGGGCCGTGACGCGTTCATCTTCCGAAATCGACGGCAGACTCACCAGACCTGGCGTGTCGATGACCATCAGATCCGGATCGGTGCGTGATGGGGCACGATGAACCTCAACCGTCGTGCCTGGATAGTTGGCGATCTCGGCCAGGCTGCCGGTGAGCCGCTTGAAAAGGGCCGATTTTCCAACGTTGGGCTGCCCAATGAGAGCCAGCAAACCGGATCCCGCACCGCCTAGCCCGCCGATGGGATCGGGTTCAGAGGTTGTGTGGCAGCTTGCCATCAGAGGGCGGCTTCCGACTCGGGCGTTGGCCGAACGAGAACATGCGCCGCAACCGATTCGCCCACCACAACCGTCTTGTTGCCCAGCGCCAACACCAGCGTCCCGTCCAATTCCTCCTTGCTTTTCAAGGTAACCATGGCTTGTGGCCACAGCTCTCGGGCCGCAAGGTAGGCCAAGATATCGGTTCGCTCGGGCCGGATGCGCTCCACCACAGCCGACTCACCCACCGCCAGTTTCGTCAGTTCTTTGCCTTCGATGGGCACGGCCCCCGGCGTGTCAGGGATGGGATTTCCGTGGGGACAGAAGGCTGGCTGGCCCAACCAATCAGCCAGGGGCTCCGTGACGGATTGGTCCACGGCGTGCTCTAATGCGCAGGCCAGGTCGTGGACTTCGACCCACCCGATACCCAACCTGCCATGAAGAAAGCATTCCCATAGGCGGTGTCTGCGAAGGACTTGCTGCGCCCGGCTGGATCCCAGCGGCGAGAGGCGAACGCCGCGGTAGGGCATGTGCTCGAAGAGGCCTTCCGCCTGCAGGCGGTGCACCATTTCGGTCGCCGACACAGGCGAGATATCCAGCTGGCTGGCTACGGCCGAGATTGGGACAAAGTCCCCGGCGGCCGCGAGCTCAAACACGGTCTTGAGATACATTTCGACGCTTTCACTCAGCGCGTCGGATCGAGCTTGCGTTTCGGTCATGTCTAGCGCCCAGTCACGATTTTTTGGTTACCCCAAGAATAGCTTTTCGGGCCAGCCTTAACATGTGCCAAACCGCCTGTCCATGCCTGACGAAGATCACCTTCAGCCTTGACGGGCCGTGATAAGATGCCCTTCCTCAAGTGCATAACTCGGTTCAGAGAGGTCATGGATGGCCGACGCTCACCAAAGCAGTCAACCCAGGGCCAGCAGCTTGAGTGGTTTAGGCCGCTCCAGGCTCATGAAAAAGCATCTCATCCTTCCCCCCGAACACGGCGCTTGGATCTGGTTGGCCGGACCCTTTGTGGTGGGGGCCGTTGCTGGCAAATCGTGGTCTTTGGACATCCTGCTGTGTGGCGCCACGGTGCTGGCGGCCTTCTTCGCCCGCCAGCCGGTGACCTTGCTGGTGAAAATGATAAGTGGACGCCGATCGCGCCGAGAACTGACGCCGGCCTTGTTCTGGCTGGCCGTGGATGGCAGTCTTGCCGCCATCCTGGCCGTCACGCTTGCCTTACGTGGCTACACGCAGATTCTGTTGTTGGCTTTGCCAGCCGTGCCGGTGTTTGGATGGTACCTGTGGCTGGTCAGCCGGCGCGCCGAACGACGGCAGACCGGTGTCCAGATTGTGGCGGCTGGCGTGCTCTCGCTGGCCGCCCCCGCCGGATACTGGGTCGCCGGAGGAAGCGCGCCTGGGTTGCCCTGGATCATCTGGGGGGTGATGTGGTTCCAGGCGGCGGCGTCGATCGTGTTCGTGCAGCTGCGTTTGGAGCAGAGGGATTGGAGCCAGACAGGATCGCTGCCCTTGCGCCTATCGAGGGGCAAGCGCGCCTTGCTCTACAATGGTTTCAACGCGCTGGCCGGGTTGATTGGCTGGGTGATTCTGGGCCTTTGGCCGATATGGCTCACGGTGGGCTTCGGTTTGATGTTGGTTGACACAATCGAAGGGGTGCTCTGTCCAGCGGTGGGGTCCCGGCCGAACGCCGTGGGTATCCGGCAGGGAATCAGCAGCGGGATCTTCATCCTACTGGCTGCCTTGAGTTTCTCTCTGATCTGACGCTTTGGCCGCGTGCGAGTTGGCT
>Ga0307440_1001811_pt1 | contig 10258 bp, 8 predicted proteins | sample SalMarWE160410MG_FD_202150 | JGI IMG/M metagenome (GOLD analysis project Ga0307440, IMG submission 202150) | Salt marsh sediment microbial communities from the Plum Island Ecosystem LTER, Massachusetts, United States - WE1604-10 | ecosystem: Environmental > Aquatic > Marine > Intertidal zone >... | reverse complement strand
TATGATAAGTTTAAAGATGGTTTTGAACTAATGAAGTCAGGTAACTCCGGTAAAATTATTCTTGAATGGTTATAATATTACAAATGGAATTAATTAATGCATAAATATATTTAATTTTTATGTACAGATACTGTTTTTTAAATCTACATACAAATAAAACTACTATCATTAAAGAAAGATTCTTCACAAAAAATCCCGGGAAAATAAAGCCGGGATTTTTTCTTTTAAATATTTCAAATAACTATGTTTTTTTGATTTAAAAAATTTAAATCTTAAAATTGATTTAATAAAAAGTTAAAGGAATTTATTATGACAGAATCAACTAAAAATTTTTACAAACAGCAGATTACACAAATTGAGACGGAAGGACTCTTCAAGAAAGAAAGAATAATTGTAAGTCCTCAAAGCTCAAGAATTGAAGTTAAGGGTGGCCAATCAGTTTTAAATATGTGTGCAAATAATTATTTGGGATTAGCTAATCATCCTGAAATAATAAAGGCAGCAAAAGAAAGCTATGATAAATGGGGTTATGGGCTTTCATCTGTCCGTTTTATATGCGGAACGCAGGAAATTCATAAAGAACTTGAACAAAAAATTACTGAATTTCTGGGAACCGAAGATACCATTCTTTACACTTCATGCTTCGATGCAAACGGCGGACTTTTTGAAACAATTGTTTCCGAAGAAGACACAATAATAAGCGATGAGTTAAATCATGCTAGCATTATTGATGGAATAAGATTATGTAAAGCACAAAGATATCGTTATAAAAACAGTGACATGAATGACCTGGAAGAAAAATTAAAAGAGGCTCAATCAGCACGATTTCGTTTAATTGCTACTGACGGAGTTTTTTCTATGGATGGATTTATTGCAAAGCTGAAAGATATATGCAATCTGGCAGATAAATATAATGCAATGGTTATGGTTGATGATTCTCATGCAGTTGGATTTATGGGGAAACATGGGAAAGGCACCCACGAATATAATGATGTAATAGGAAGAATCGATATAATAACTGGAACCTTAGGTAAAGCACTGGGTGGTGCCAGCGGAGGTTATACAAGCGGAAGAAAAGAAATAATTGATATGCTTCGTCAGCGCTCTCGGCCGTATTTGTTTTCTAATACTGTTGCACCGAGTATTATTGCTGCTTCTTTAAAAGTGTTAGAACTACTTCAATCATCTACAGCACTAAGAGATAAGTTAGAAGATAATACTAAATATTTTCGTGATGGTATTTCTAAAGCTGGTTTAAATATAAAACCGGGTGTTCATCCGATTGTTCCAATTATGGTCGGAGACGCTTCCCTTTCACAAAAGATGGCAGCAAGATTGTTGGAAAAAGGTGTTTATGTAATAGGATTCTTTTACCCGGTAGTACCAAAGGAAACTGCCAGAATAAGAGTTCAAATTTCTGCTGCTCATTCAAAAGAAGATTTAGACTTTGCTATAAAAATGTTTAAAGAGGTAAAAGAAGAATTTGATATTTAAACTGTTTGTTGAATTATGCAAAAACCCGATTTCTAAATGAAATCGGGTTTGAAATATATGCTAAAAAATTTTAGTGGACGTTAATGTACTTTAGTTCTCAACCTATATTTATTTATTTTGTTATATAAAGTAACACGATCTATTTCCAGTATTTGAGCACTTCGGGAAATATTCCAATTATTTTCATTCAGTACTTTCAAAATATATTTTTTTTCAATTGCAGATAAACTCTTTTTACCTTCATCAATATCAATTGGGCCTGAAGCCACATGGAAAGGTAAATCATTAACTGTGATCAATTCTGTTTTACCGACAACGACAGCCCTCTCAATTGCATTTTCCAATTCTCTAACGTTACCCGGCCAATCATAATTTAATAAAAAATCAGAAGCATCATCAGATATCTCTTTAATTGGTTTATTCATTGCTGTTGAAAATTTCTTAACAAAAGAACTAGCAATGGAAATAACATCTTCTTTCCTTTCACGAAGAGGCGGGATTGGAATAGAAAAAACATTTAATTTATAATACAAATCGTTTCTAAATTTTCCTTCTTTAACCAGTTTTTCAATTCTTTCATTAGAAGCTGCAATTAGCCGAAAATCCGTATTAATTAACTCGGTACCTCCGATCCTGGAAAATAGCTTTGTTTCTAATACTTTAAGAATTTCCACCTGCATCTTAAGCGAAATAGAACTTACTTCATCAAGATATAAAGTACCTCCATTTATAATTTCAAATTTACCTTTCTTTGTTATTTGACTTCCGGGTTCAGCACCAGCTTCTTCACCAAATAATTCGCACTCAAGTAAAGATTCTGTTAGCGCACCACATTTTACTGAAATAAAGGGGAAATATTTCCTTTTACTGCTTAAATGAATTTTTTTAGCAACCAATTCTTTACCAACCCCGCATTCTCCATTAATAAGAACGGATGTATCTGATGATGAAACCGTCCTGATTAATTCATTTATCTTTCTTATATGAAAACTTTCTCCTACTAAACTGCCTGATGTTACAATTGTTTCTATACTTTCTTTTAATTTATTATATTCAAACTTTAAGGTTTTTTGTTCCAAAGCTTTTTCCACTAAATGAGTAAGTTCATCAGGATCCACTGGTTTTGTAACATAGTCATACGCACCTTCCTTAAATGCAGTGATTGCAGAGGGCACTGAGGCAAATGCCGTAATCATTATTACAATTGTATCCTTGTCAATTTTTTTTACTTCTTTCAAAAGGTCTAAGCCGCTCATTCCTGGTAATTTCATGTCGACAAGAAGAAGATCAAATTTTTCATTTTTAAATTTTGCTAATCCATATTCGCCGTCTTCGGCAATTACTACTTGGTAACCTTCGTTTTCAAACCAATGAAGTAATGATTCCCTTATAATTTTTTCATCATCGACTATTAAGATTTTTTCCTTTTTATTCATGATAATCTCAACTTTTTATTTAATCAATTGAAAGCGCATCACCAAGAATATCTCTATTCAATATTTGTATTATTTAAGATATTTATATATTCATCTTTGCCGATAAGCTGATAGAAATATTTTATTTGCTCTCCCTTATCATTTAAATCTGATTTAATACAGAGACAACAATCTCGGTACTCATTCAGCATATTTAAAATTTTCACTTGCTGTAATTGAAATTGATTATGTGATAATTTTACGTCTGTTAGCTCATTTTGATTTACTGCAACAAGTGCTATCCATTTATTTGTTAAAATAGCTTCCGGTGACCAGTTTAATTTGTCTAATAATAAAAAATTTATCGATGATGTAAGGCTGATACTTCCCCACTCGCCGTCAATAGACAATATCTTGTTATCGTTTACAAAATAGACCCGCCGCATATATTCTCTAACTTGTGTTAAGTTTTCAAATAAATTTGCAATTAGAGGATTTATTCCGAGATAATAAATGTTAGCATAGATATTTTTCACAACAAGATTATTTTTTAAATAAATTAATTTAGAATCATAATTTGTCTCTTCAATCTTATGAATAATTGCATCAATAAAAGCAAAATCTCTTAATTTATAATTGCTCATTTTATCGGAATCTCCAAAAAGATTTTTCATAACTTTATCAAGAGGACAATTTTCACAGTCGAATTTTCGATTACATAATTTGTCTTCAATAATATTTGAGCCAATCCAAATACAATCCAGACCGCCAATAGCATTTTCATAAATATTTTGACTCAGTGTAACCATGATAAAGTATTATTCTTATAAATGATTATAGAATCATCGACACCTATTTTTGCTAACATGCAAATATTTTTTCTTATACAGATATACGTCTTCAAAAAGTATGTATTGGATGGGATTTTAGTTCCAGAATTAAAAGGTTGAGTAGACATAGTAATAACCCCTATTAGCAATTATATTCTCAATTCATTAAGCAAACAACGAGCCAATAATTTTTAGATACCTCTATTAAGTAATGAAAAATAAATTTTAAAGATCAATACTGTTGTCTTTTTGTATAATCAAGAACTGAAATTAAGAATAATTGGAAGGATGTTGTTGAAATTTTATTTATTTATAAAGCATTAATTGCAAGCAGACAATTATTGATGATTAATAAATTTTTAAAAATTTTTTGCTTAATTCCGCAAAACAAATTCTCTAAATTATTCATATAATGATAATTTCTTTCTCACTAGCTGAAATTTTTTTTTGGTAGGTTTACCAGGACTGAGAATTATTGATTAGGAATGTAAATATTTATAGCCTTCAACTTTTCCTCCGCAATCGCTGCAGTAGTCACTCCCTTTAATGTCAACTTCCTCAATTCCTGGTGAAGAATGCATAACGCAATCCCAGTTCAAGCAATGGCGGAGACCAAAATTATGACCCAACTCATGAAGAACTTCTTTGACAGTTCTTTCTAAAAGTAATTTATCATTTGATTCGCCAGTGTAAAATTCTTCATGAAGACGACATACGGAAACAATAGAATGTTTACCACCAAGCTGTGCTTCACCAAAAACAAAAGTAAGTACCGGCACAAAAATATCAACCTCACTTAATAAAATAATTTTGCCGTTTAAATTATCAGTCAGTTTCATTGCTTCGGCAATTATCTGAGTGGAAAAATATTGGCCTCTTTCTTTCGAAAAATATTTCTGAAGTTCAATTTGAAGCTCTAATGTTTTGAAAGGATCCGCAAACCTTTTTGATAATTCAGCTAAAAGATTTCTTAATAGCTGGGCATTGGAAAATCTTATCGGTGCAAGAAATATATCCATTAATTATCGTTTTTATTAAGACCATATTTATTAATCTTATTATACAATGTAACTCGGTCTATTTCTAGAACCAACGCGCTCCGGGAAATATTCCAATTATTTTCATTTAAAATTTTATTTATATGCTTTTTTTCCATAGCTGTAAGGCTTTTATTGCCGTCATCGATATACAAATTATTGGAAGAAAGATGAAACGGCAAATCTTCTACCTGAATCGATTCTTTCTTGCCTACAACCATGGCTCTTTCAATTGCATTTTCCAATTCACGAACGTTGCCGTGCCAATCATAATTGATTAAAAAATCCATTGCTTCTTTTGATACACTTTTAACTGGCTTATTCATCAAAGTGGAAAATTTATTAATAAAGAAATTTACAAGAAGCGGAACGTCTTCTCTTCTTTCACGCAAAGGTGGAATTACAATCGAAAACACATTGAGGCGGTAATATAAGTCTTCCCTAAATTTTCCTGCTTTAACAAGTTCTTCAAGGGGTTCGTTAGTAGCAACAATTACTCTGAAGTCGCTTTTAATCAACTCGTTTCCGCCTACGCGGTTAAATTGTTTTGTTTCAATTACTCTTAAAAGTTCAATCTGCATTTTGATTGAGATAGAACCAACCTCATCAAGAAAAATTGTTCCTCCATCGGCTAGTTCAAACTTTCCCTTACGTCTGAATTGAGCGCCGGTAAATGCACCTTTTTCATGACCGAAAAGTTCGCTTTCCAAAATTGTTTCAGCTAAAGCACCGCAATTAACAGGGATAATTGGGAAATATTTTCGCTTACTGTTTATATGAATGGCTTTTGCAACAAGCTCTTTTCCTGTTCCGCTTTCACCTCTAATCATTACCGTAGTATCAGTAGGCGCAACATTTTGAACAAGATCATAGATTTTTTTCATCTGATTGCTTTCACCAATCAAGTTATCCGGTCTTACAATTTCGTCAATACTTTCTTTTAAATGAATATTTTCAATTTTTAAAGCTCTTTGTTCAAGAGCATTTTTGACTAAATGTGCTAGCTCATCTGGATCAACAGGCTTAGTAACGTAATCGTATGCGCCGCTCTTAAGAGCTGCAATTGCAGTTGGAACTGATGCAAAGGCAGTAATAAGAATTATAACAGAGTCTTTATCAATTGCCTTAATTTTATTTAAAAGTTCGATGCCGCTCATGCCCGGCATTTTCATATCGACAAGAAGTAAATCAAATTTATTCTCTTCATATTTTTTTAAAGCGATCTCTCCATCTTCCGCAGTGTCAACTTCATAGCCTTCTTCTTCAAACCAGTGAAAAAGAGATTCTCTTACAATTTTTTCATCGTCTACAATTAATATTTTTTCTGTTTTATCCATATGAAACTCTTAAGAAATATTTTCATTTAGAGGCAATGTTATTTTAAAAGTGGTTCCTTTAAGTGAAGTCTTTTCAACTTCAATCGTACCAGCATGATTTGCTATAATACCATAAGCAACTGCCAGACCAAGTCCGGTTCCTTTTGAGGCTTCCTTTGTCGAATAGAAAGGCTCAAATATATGCGGCAAATCCTTGCTTGATATTCCTGTCCCTTCGTCAATAATTTTGATAATTGCATTTTTATTTTCCCAGATACATTGAACAATTATTTTTCCCCCCTGCGGCATAGCTTCAATTGCATTGATTAATAGCGACATTAACGCTTGTTGAATTTTTTGTCCGCTGCAATATATTTCGATTTGATCCGATGAAAAATCTTTTTCGATTTCAACATGAGATATTTCTAGATGATGTCTTATTACTGTAATACTCTTGTCGACTATCTTTGCGAGATCCTCTTTTGCAAATTCATCTTTATCTTCATGAGAGAATAAAAGTAAATCTTTAACTATTTTCCCGCAGCGATAAGATTCACCGGAAATTAATTCAAGGTACTCAATTAAATTGGAATATTCAGAATCTTTTTGTTTCGTCTGCAGCTTTCTTATTATGAGTTTACTGTAAGTCAAAATTCCTTCAAGCGGATTATTAAGTTCGTGTGCAACAGTAGCTGAAAGTTTTCCAAGTGATGCCAGCTTTTCAATTTGATTCACCTGGTTATAAATATTTTTCAGCTCTGCAGTTTTCTCAGTTACTTTATCATTAAGTGTTTCCGACCAATTCTTAATCTCTTCATATGCATCATTAAGCTTCCTAGACATATCATTAAAACGATGCGCAAGTTGCCCAAGTTCGTTTTTTGTACTGAGATTTATTTTATAGGCTAAATTGCCTTTCCCTATTTCTTCAATTCCTTTTGTAAATTTATTAATCGGCCGGTTAACGAGTACAATTATAAATAAACCGCTGCAGAAAGAGATAACAATCGTAATCAGTAAAGCATTAAGTATCGTTTCTTTAGTATTCTTTGCAATAATTGAATCTAACTTATCAAGGCTAACCACAACATCAAGCACACCCAATATTTGAACATTTGGAGAATGTGCATGGCAAGAGGAGTTATAACAGTCTGGTTCGTTTTGAATCGGATTTATTAACCCAAGAACTCTTTTGCTCTCCCTATTTTTATAAATTCTGATTTTTTTTTGGTTTGTTAAGCTGCTCAATGGAATTTTACTATTATGGCAGACTATACAAGCCTCTGCCGAAAGATTTACTTTCTTGGAAATTTCGGAACTGTCTGTTGAAAAAATTATTATTCCCTGTTTGTTATATATCCTGATATCGTTGACACCTTTTTCAGTACCGAGGGTTTTAATAATTTCATGTACATCCTCCCGGCGGTTCAACAGCATACTATAACGGGTAGACTTCTTTATTAGGTCGCTTATGTTATATGCACTGTCAAAACGCGATTCAGTTAAATAGCCATCAAGGTTTTTAACAAGAAAATAAGTATATACTGCTAGTAAGCTGAAAAGAATTAATGAGATGGAAATTATTAGTCTTACACTTAATTTATTTATCAATTTGGTCGTCATAAAACCCCTTTTTCCTTAACGTAAAATTAGGGATTACTTTTTCTACTTCCAATTATATTATAAATTAATTATAAAAGGCTGGATAATTTTTGATAGAAAAGAGCGCTTCTTTTAATGGGTTAAATAATTAAGTATTCTTAAAAACTTCTCTTTTCCTATAAGCTGATGAAGATATTTTACTTGATTCCCGCCGTCCATCATAGTTGGTCCTACCTCTGGATAATCTGATTTTATTTCTTCCAATATTTCCACTGACTTTTTATGAAGCTTTTCCCATGCCTGTTTATCAATACAGCCAATTGAAACGTCCTGTGGAATTGCATATATTATTGCTATCCATTTTGACCTAACAAGATCGTAAGTGTTATTCTGTACTCTATCATAAATTGAAAAATTCATGGGCGCAGACAAGTTGATTGATCCCCACTCGTCGAAAAATTGTATAACTGGCTGTCCTTTTAAAAAACTTTTACTCTGAACATATTTTATACTTATACCTACATTATCCAAAAAGCTTATGAAGATTGGATTAATACCAAGATAATAAGTATTTGGTAGTACTTGCTTCATAATAAAGCAATTTTGCAGGTAAATAAATGTTTCATCAAACTTAACTGAGTTTAATTTATTTTCAGCAATGCCAATCAGGTTTTGTATTTTACCCGTCCGAGATTCGACCTCGTTGGTTGGGTTTTTCATGACCTTATAAAACTGGCAGTTTTCACAGTCAAACTCTTTATCGCACAATTTATAATCAATTACATTCGAATCCATCCAGACACATTTTAGCATATTGTAAGAATTATGATATAACCCTTTTTCATCTTTCATATTATTCACTTATAATAATTTGTTTGGCTTTAATTGCTTTAGACTCATTTGTAACATTTTGAAAATCTTCTTCATCAACAAAAACGGGGAAGTTTTTCACTACCAGCCTAAAAGCAAACATAGCTAATACCACTAACATCATCGTTATAGTTATTTCATCAAATGAAGGTATATAATTTCTTCCGGAAGATGCTGCTAGACCGGTTATACTTACATTCATCCTATTTAAAATAAATCCGGAAATTACAAGGATAGATGAGATAAATAACCATTTTTTATCTTCTCTGAATTTTTTATAGCTCAAAATGTAAACCGGCAGAAATGTTCCGATTAAAATTTCAAGGTAGAAAAGATAAGTTTCGGTACATGGAATCATAAGAAAAGTCAGTTTTCCAGCTCCAAAAAATTCAATAAATTTTAAAAGAAAACCTGCTATCAGATCTATTAAAACCACAAATGCTACACTGGAAAGAATATTAACTCGAATGCCAATGTTAAAAGCCCGTGCATTTAAAAATGATTCGAAGATTATCATCGAAAGTCCGGCACCAATGCAAGAAATAAAGAAATGAACCGGCAATAAAGAAGAATACCACAGAGGGTGCAGCCTTCCAGGCACAATTAAGTATAGCGAGCCAAAAGAAGATTGATGGAGTGTTGAAAATAAAACTCCCGCAATCACAAATACTATAGAAAATTTCCTTAAAATCTTTAATGGCGTTTTTAAATTATATTTTTCTAGAACAACAGGTGCGAACTCGAGTACAAGAACAGTTGTATAACAGATAATGCACCATGTAATTTCAAACATTACAGAGTGAATATTCCACATAACGAGAGGATGCCAGAAATTTTCGGGACGGCCCAGGTCTACAATTAGAAGACACACAACTAGGGAGTAGCCGATAAATGCAGTTAAAATCGCTGGCCTTACAATCGGCTCAAACTTATGAATGTGAAAAATGTGAACTGTTGCAGCAATAGTAAACCCGGCTGCAGCTAATCCAACACCAAGGAAATCGAATCCTATCCATAATCCCCACGGACTAGTGTCGTAAAGATTTGTCGAAGCTCCAAGCCCTTGCGAAAATCTATAGTAAGTTGAGTAAGCTCCAAAAATAACTATAATTACTGAAACTACTTTCCAAAATGTTGGTTTAAGAATGTCGTTATGCTTCATGATTAATTTCATTTATTTTTATTTTCATGTTTAACAGAAAGTTTTCTTTCTTCTCTTGCAATCTGATTTTTTCGTTTTGTCAACCAATACATACCGGTTAAAAAGACTCCTCCGACTGCAACAACTGGTGGAATCTTTTCCATGGCTTGCATAGTAAGTTCAGGCATTGGCTTTTGCGGAAGTTTAGAAGTATAGCCTAGTTGTTCAAATGGAACTGGAGAAATGATTAAGACATGGCTGCCCCCCGCTTCCTCAAGTCCGTATATATGCTGATAATATTTGGAAGGATTATTTTGTAATCTTTTCTTCGCGACCTCCACTAACTTTTCCATATCGCCGAACAAAGTTGCTTCTGTCGGACATGCTTCAGCACAAGCAGGCAATCCACCAGCTTTAATTCTATCACTGCACATGTCACATTTGCGCACTCTCGGCTGAGTTTTATTCCATTCGTAACGTGGTACTTTATGTGGGCAAGCCTGCATACAATATCTGCAGCCTATACATTTATCAGCGTCATAAATAACGGCAC
>Ga0307440_1001809_pt1 | contig 10262 bp, 8 predicted proteins | sample SalMarWE160410MG_FD_202150 | JGI IMG/M metagenome (GOLD analysis project Ga0307440, IMG submission 202150) | Salt marsh sediment microbial communities from the Plum Island Ecosystem LTER, Massachusetts, United States - WE1604-10 | ecosystem: Environmental > Aquatic > Marine > Intertidal zone >... | reverse complement strand
AACACTACAGGATGTGGATTTGCGATGGAACCAGCATCTTGCATTCAAGAACCGGGCCAACTTTCGAACCTGGCAGACTGGGGCCGCCATGCACCGCCGTGCGTCCAGTTAGGGCAGCGCCCCCCCTAATGCCCCGATGGGAGATAGTATGAAATTAATTACACAGTTTGGAACAAGTTTAGAAAACGGCACACCATACAGTTAATATATCTATTTATTTATTTTTTTTAACTGTTGTTCAAATCCTTCCGTCGCTGAAGTGTAGCGATTCATCCCCTTCGGGAGCGTCAATCCCGATAAAAAGTATAACCTTTTTTATATAACTTTATTTTCCTATTCGACTCTTCGAATTCCATCCTACTCTCTTCTGGCGCAACGAAAATCCCGGTATTTCAATAATGGCACGCTTGTTGCTTGCGGGGTTCAAGAAACGGAAGGCCGGCTTCCTGCAAAATGATGATCCTATGCTATGCGGAGATCAGTTGAATCGGGTCGTTATATCCATTCGACCGGTCAGGAGGTTCTTATTGTAAAGACGCCTCTCACTGGGATGCAGCGGGTGTTTTTACATTACCGAGGAGATAAATGATGAATGCAGCGGAGTTTATTGTCCAAATGCTGGAAGAAGAGGGTGTGGAGTATCTGTTCGGCGTGCCGGGCGGCGCCATCGAGGATTTGAATATCGCCGTTCACAAGAGCAAGAAGATCAAGCCCATCATCACCAAGCACGAAGCCGGAGCGGCCTTTATCGCCGACGGCTATGCCCGGGTTTCCGGCAAGCTGGGAGTCTGCTGCTCCACGGCCGGTCCCGGCGCCACCAATCTGATCACAGGCCTGGCCACGTCCTTTGCCGACTATGTGCCCGTCTGCGCCCTTACCGGCCAGGTGGCAACTTCGGTGTTCGGCAAGGGCGCCATCCAGGAATCGGGGGCCGAGGGAATCAACATGGACATGATTTTCCGCCACTTCACCAAGTACAGCGCCATGGTATTCAACGAACAACGCACCCAGTACATGGTGCAAAAGGCGCTTCGCGTGGCGCACACCTCCCCCGGGGGCCCGGTTCACCTGAACCTTCCCGCGGATATCATGAAACGCACGGCCTCCAGAGAGATCCCCACCACCCTGCACTGGCATACCCGTTCCTATGATCCCGAGGCCACCATGGCCGCCGCCCGGATTTTGGCCCAGGCCAGGCGGCCAGTCATCATCGCGGGATGGGGCGTGGCTCTCTCCAGGGGTGCCATGGAGTTGAAGGCGTTGGCCGAGCTTCTGGACATTCCGGTGGCCGCATCGCCCAAGGCCAAAGGAATTTTCCCCGAATCCCATCCCCTCTCCCTCGGCGGCCTCGGATTCGCCGGATCCACCATTGCCCAGCGGTATATCAACGATGGTGAGGTGGACGTCCTGCTGGCCGTGGGAACCAGTTTCAACGAGATGATGTCCAGCGGTTGGGATGAGGACATGCTGAAAAGGGCCCATCTGATCCATATCGATGTGGACGCCAGCAAAATCGGACGCAACTACAGTACCTCCCTGGGGGTGATCGGGGATGCCCGAATCACCCTCCAGGCCCTGTGCACCGCCATCAAGGAAGAGCTCGGTTCCCCGGAGCTGTCCCATCGTCGGCAGGTATCCACCGCGAGGCAGGCCATCCGGTTTCTCAAGGGCCGCGAGAAGATGCTGGACGAGCCGCAGCCCAACGTCAAAGGTCTTTATCATCCGCGCAACCTGGTACAGGACATCCAGAGCTGCTTCCCAGAGGACACCCTGTACTTTGTCGACATCGGGAATGTCATGGCATGGGCGATCCGGTACCTGAAGGTCGACGCGCCCTATTCATTCTTTGTCTCCCTGGGATTCGGCGGCATGGGGCACGCCTCCGCCGCTCCCGTAGGGGCCCAGCTCGCGCTTCCAAAGCGGCCCGTGGTGGCATTGGTGGGCGACGGCGGCTTTCTGATGAACGGTGTAGAGGTGGCCACAGCGGTGGAGTACGATCTGCCCGTGGTCTGGGTGGTGTTCAATAATGCCATGTTCGGTCTGGTCTACCATGGGCGAAAGCTCTATGCGCAGCCCATCCCCGAGGGGCTCCCCTCCCGGTACAAGCGCGTCGATTTTGCGAAGATGGCCCAGGGACTCGGCGCCAGGGGCATCCGCATCGATACGCCCGGGCAGTTCACCGCCGGGCTGGTACAGGATATATTGGCCGCCAAACGCCCCACGGTCCTCGACGTGCGCATCGATCCCGAAGCGGTTCCCCCCATTCACTCCCGGATCAAAACCATCGACAAGCGGTTCGCCGCATAGAAGCAGGGCCATCCCAGCAATTCTTGGCGACTGATCCGGTTGGCTGCGCAGACCAGGAATTGCTGGGTCCCCAAACGACACGTCCCGTATCCTTCCGCCTCAGGGAATCGATCCCAGCCCCTCCCGGCGGGCGGGGGCGAGGGGCAGTGTCGCATTGCTTCGGATATGGATATCGCGCTGGGGGAAGGGAATCTCGATGCCGGCCTTTTTCAGCTCATCGAAGATGGCAAAATAGAGTGAACTTCGCACCCTGCGGCGCGGAGTGCGTCGAACATCGATCCAGTACACCAGTTCGAAATTGATGGAGTTGTCACCGAAGGCCACGAACCGAACCGACGGTGCCCTGAACTTTTCCACCAGGGGATCGGCCTCGGCCACCTTGAGAAGTATTTTTTCCACCTCGTGGGGATCCGCATCGTAGGACACCCCCACCGGCAGGTCGGTTCGGATATAGACCGAGGTGAGGGAATAATTCACGATGGTGCTGGAGATGAAGGTGGCGTTCGGGACGAGATACTCCACATTATCCCGGCTGCGGATCTGGGTGGCCCGCAGGAGGATGTCGGTTACGACCCCCACGGTCCCGCCCACCTCGATCCAATCGCCCTTGCGGACCTTGCCGCCGAAAATCAGCGAAAAACCGCTGATCACGTTGGCCGCCATACTCTGAAGGCCCAGGCCGATGCCGATACCGGCGGCGCCGGCAAAAACCAGCAGAAGCCGCAGATCGATCCCCACGATCTTCATGGAAACTAAAAATCCCACCGCCATGGAGGTGTACTTGAAAAAGGTGTTCAGTGCATAGCCCAAGCCCGGATCGATCCCCAGCCTGGGGTAGACCTTGTAATCGCAGTAGGCCTGGACCAGGCGCGAGGCGAATATAAAGGTGAGCAGGATCAGAGCGGCTTTGACCACGATCCAGAAGGTGATCCATTTTTCACCAATCTTAAATACGGGAAAGGACATGGCCTGCTGGAGCATCCCCAACAGCCCCAGGAGGTTCAGGACCACCATGACAGTGGCCAGCACAGTGGCGTACACCAGCAATCCCTTGAAGGACCGGTACAGGAACTGAGCGGTTTCGTCGTTGGATTTCGTTTGGCCGTGCCAATGCTTCAGGCTTCCCAGAAGGATATGATAGGCCCCCATGATGAGCAGATAGGCGCCGACGGTGGACCATACCTTCACCAGCACCACGCGTCCCAACTGCCGGTACCCCACACACCACAGCAGGGCCAGCAGAAGCGAGAACAAGATAAAGGGGAAATAGTACCGCTCCATCATCCGCACAAAGGACCGATAGCTCCGGTAAGGCAGTTCGGGTACCAGGCTGAGGATTGCCCGCTTCTTCAGATTCAGCAGAAAAAGGACCAGGACGATGGAGATGGAGATGATGAATTTCAACAGGGCCAGTACATCGGCGCGCAGCGAAAAGGCCTCAGCGCCCCAGACCAGGGCCATCCCCACCATGGCATACAGAACGGCCAGACGGGTCAACTGGAAGACCGTCCGACCATATCGGGCGGTGACCTTGAAAAGACCGCCGGTCAAAGACTCTCGAAGCAGCCCGATGACAAGGGAACCCACCGCCCAGAGAACCAGAGCCCGCCCTGCCAGGACGAACCAGGCCGCGCGGTACGCGATCATGGCGCTTATCAGTGAAAAAATCCCCAACAGCACCAGCGGGATAAGCGCCGCGATGACCAAGCGAAGCGCTGAAAGCACAAAGGGGTAGACCCCCTCCGGCAGGTTGGAGCGGTAGGGCGCAACGACTGTTTCGATGCGGGCCATGACGCGCTTCCTGCCCAAAACGCTGTAAAAAACGGCGATCAGAAAGATCAGGATGATAATGGAACCCGCAAAGCCCAACACCCGACTTTGTTCCAGGACGGCCTGGATGAAGGCTGGGATTTTCAGCGGCAGCGACAGGGCCCACCGGTAGAGATAGTGGATCGTCGTCATGTCCCAGCCGAGGGGCTGACGCTGGAAAAGCGAACGGGCCCGCTCTTTGAACCGGCTCTTGACCCGCGCGGCCTCGCGCGCCATGGACTCGCCGATTTGCCCCGAAATGGCGATGCCGGGAGGTTTTGCGGCGGCCTCGTCGGGGGTCGCCTTGGAGGCGGAGGGCGCCGGCTCCGCCGCTGCCACCGGAGCCGTTCTGACGGTGATCGCCGCCATGAAAAGCAATAAAGCCATCAGAAAGAGATAAGGATAGCGCAGACGCTGCTTCTTGTGCATGGAAGTCATTTCCCGTGACGCTAAGCCCGCCCGGCACTTCAGGTTCGCTTGCGCCCCGGCGGGAAAAGGGGGTGAAACCGCTAAAGGATCGTTCCGGGGAGTTTAAACTACCGTTATAAAAAATGCAACCAAGCTGACAGCAGCACGGCTATTCCTTCGGGTTAGAATCGCTGTTTTCTTGACACCCTGCAATGAAACTTGGTACGGTTCCTCGATATTAGTCACCCTTCTCGTCAGGGTGGCCCCCAGGTGCGCCCCGCCAACCGCTCATTATTGGAAATAAGGAGATGCAAAAGTGAAAACCCTCTGGATCATAGTCGGTACTATCGGCTGTCTTGCAATCGTTTTCTTTGTCTCGGCACTGTCCGGAACCTATAATATTTCCGCAAAAACTCCCCACTGGGCCCTCTCCTCCTATGTGCTGGAAACCGTCCGGGACCGCTCCATTTCCCGCCACAGCGCATCCGTCGCGCTGCCCGACCTCAACAAACCGGACATGGCCCTCAAGGGCGTTATCCACTTTAACGAAACCTGCTGGAAATGCCACGGGGCTCCCGGCCGGAATCCTGAAGAATTCGCCGACGGGCTCTATCCCATTGCGCCGCCCCTCGAGAGCACCCCAAGCAATATGAATCCCAAGGAAATATTCTGGACCATCGACAATGGCATCAAATTCACGGGGATGCCGTCCTTTGGGATTACCCACACCAAGGAGGAAATAGCCGACATGGTGGCCTTCATTGAAAAACTGCCCACCCTCGACGCCCAGCGCTACAAGAAATTAGTCGATGAAGCCACGATGCGCTACGGTGAGGACGGCCACCCCCATGGGGCGGTATCCTCCCCAGGCGCCCCCGCCACCGCGCCCCAGACTGCCGTTCCTGGAGGCGAAGTGCAACAGCCTTGAAGCTGCTCGCGCACCTGCTTCGCGCCCCCATCACCATCGCCGGGCACGCCATCGATAGCCGCCTGGTGCTGGCCCCCATGGCCATGCTGGGCCATGTGGCCTTCAGGGAACTTCTGGCGCAATACGGCGGCTATGGCCTTCTCTTCTCGGAGATGTGCAGCGCCAAGCGCCTCATTCACGAGAATCCGGCGGTTTCTCCCTGCTTCAGATGGCGAGCTGAGGAGCTTTCGAGACTCGTATGCCAGATTTTCGGGGCTGATCCGGAATCGATGGCGGCCGCCGCCCAAAGGATCGAGCAGGAGGGGTTTTTCGGGGTCGACATCAACTTCGGCTGTGCGGCTGGAGACATATGCCGCTTGAACGGTGGCGCTGCCGTGCTGAAAGACCCGGCACTGGCCGAGAAAATCGTTTCCAGCGTGAGGAGGGCGGTCTCGATCCCGGTATTCGTAAAATTTCGCACCGGCTGGCAGGACAATGCGCAGGCCGCCGCCGATATGGCCAAGCGGTTCGAAGAGGCCGGGGCCGATGCCCTGACCTTTCATCCGAGGGTGGCGCCGGATCGTCGGGCCCATCCGGCCAAGTGGGGCCATATCGGCATTATCAAAACGGCTGTCTCGATTCCCGTATTCGGAAACGGCGACGTCTTTTCCGCCGATGACTGCCTCCGGATGCTTCGCGAGACCGGCTGCGACGGCGTGGCGGTGGGGCGCATGGCGGTGGCCAGGCCATGGCTCTTTGCCGAATGGACCCAGCAGGGAAGCCCTCCCGGCGGCGACCAAGCCTATGAAAGATGTGCCCTGGAGCTGGCAGCCCTCCTGGAGAAGCACTTCACACCCCAGGAGGCGCTTCGGCGGTTCAAGAAATTCTCGCAGTATTTCGCCGCGAATTTCAAGTTTGGCCACACCTTTTACACCGCCGTCCAAAGGGGCGGGGATATGACCTCGGCCATCCTCGCGGCAGCGGAATTTCTCAGCGGCACGCCCGAGCGCCTGGCCCAGCCCAACCTCAATTTTTTCAGATAGGTGCTGCTGCTCTTTGACAAGGGACGCAGTGATGGTTAGCGTAAAGTGAGAAATGCCAAGCGGCAAAACAAGCAAAAGGAAAATCATGATTGAGCTAACCGAATCGCAAACATATCAAGTGATCACAACCATCTGTCAAAAACACGGGTGCACGATTAAGGAGATCAATCTGGAGCGGCACATCGTGGATCTTGACGGACCTCCCGATGCGCAGGAAAAGTGCAAGCTGGAACTGGAGGCATTCCTGGACTGAATTTACCCCCCCCCTGGAGAAACGGGAAGGTTCGCCTCAGGCTCAATGCCGTTCTTTCGCAAAGCGGGGCGTCAACGCCTCACATCGGGTCCTGCAAGTATCGGGAACCGGAAATGGAATCATGAGCCTGCCCAAGCGCCGCCAGACAGGCAGTGACATAACGCATGATAGATCGGGACAGGTTGCCCTTGGCGAGAAGGTGGTGGTACAGGGCGATGGCCCACTGGCGGTTGGGGCGTCGCGATAGCTCTTTTCCCAGGTTCAACTGCAAGGAAAGCGCTCCATTCCCCTGAGGCAAGCACTCGTCCAGCAATGCATTAACGGCCGCGGGAAACCGCCTGGGTGGGTACAGGCCGGTCAAGCAATCGACCAGAAGCTTCAGATACTTCTTCCTGTACCCGCCGTCACGCAACAGCTTCTTTAGTTCTTCCAGGGCATCGGCATAGGACCCCACGCTGCACAGCGCATCGGCGCAAAGCAGCAAGTATGTCTCACAGGATCGCTCATCCCAATCCTGGCCCATTCGGACCACATCCTCTGCCGTGAACGATTTCTCCCGCTGGGAGGCAAAATCCATCATCTCGGTTTCGATCTCGCGAATCTCCCTCTCGGCTGTGTCCCTGAGTTCCGGGTCCATGTTAACATTCGTTGAGAGAAGACCAGTGTAAAGTTCCACGGCCTCCCTGTGCAGACCCTGGGTGCGGTATGCCTGCGCTTCGCGCTGTGCTAATAGGAATGTGAACTTACCGGCCATCGTCAACTCCTGCTGTCCATACCCAATATCGCTCAAGGCCGCTTGTCAACGCTCTCCAAATCCCTCCTCTTACCGAACGGAGAAGAAAGATATTCACGGGTCACACCGGATCCTCTCTCTCAATTATTCCAAAGGAGGAGGGCCTTGCTTATCCGAACAAGGTGTCAAGACATCGGTTCCTCGTTATGGCAGTATGGAAGGTTCGCGATCATCCTGCAACAGGCCGTGCCGTCGTGGCGAAGATTACTTGAAGGGTAATGCGGTTATAATCTTTGCGATTCCAGGCACATCGTCAATCCATAAGGCGTCGGTTAATTCGTCTACACGAAATTGACGCTGTTTGTCAAGAAAAAAACACATTCCCTTCCGAACAGGTGGATAGCGAGTCTTTTTCCAAAAAATGAAATACTTGTCCGGTTCTTCCGGGAAGGCCGGGATGTCATGTGCATTGAAAATTCGTCAGTCGATTACGATTTATGGCGATCTCGACGCTGCGCTTCATGCGGAGCGGTGGAGGAGCACTCTCGAGTTTGGATGACGTATTGCAGGGAGGCCTATACAAACTTCTGGTGCATTTCGTAGGCCGCTAGTTTCCGCCGGTTGAGCTCTCCAAAGGTGATGAGCAGAGATTCCTTATGCCGGGCGGCAAGCTGAAACCAGTTTTCGATTTCACTAGAGAGTTTTTCCTCCCCAACGCCTTTATAAGTCCTGCTTTTCTCCACCGGGTGATCCATGACACCGGAGTTGATATAGGTCCAGGTCCCGTTCTTTCTGGAAACGATGCCGGTGTGCCCCCGGGTTTCCGTTGAAAACGACAAGATGCCCCCTTTTTGCAGATACGGTGAGATCTCGTCCATGACCTTTCGGGCTTGCCGCACTGGATCCTCGACTTTCGGAAAGGATTTGCTGTAAATCCTGGAGCCTGAGAAACGCACCAGCCCCTCGCCGTTCAGATAGGCGTTCATGGGAAGGCCTTTGTCCAAGGCTCTTTCCATCAGCTGACGGCCCAGGCCGTGTTGTCCGAAGTAACGAACCCCAATTTTGCGCAGGCCGTTTACGAGCAGTTCGTAACAGTTCACATCGGAATACGCCTCTCCCTCCATGGGTTCGACAGCCTTCAGAAGCTCTTCATTCAGGTTGTGGGAAGATGCATCGGCCGCAATGGGCGCCGGATGATCCCGAGATTTCCCCGTTGTCGCATCCCGGATCGAAATCCCTGCGGCCGCTCCCCCCGCTCCTCTGGGGAGGGAGGCGGCGCCGGTGGATTTCTCAGCGGCCTTCTGGAGCATATCTCCCCACAGAAGTTCCTTCGTGTCCGGGTTGTAATAAATATCCGTACCGCTTCGAATGCAAGTATAGTCCTTGTGTTGGTTCTGAGAGCCATAAACGATGTTCCAGCAGTCATCTCTGAGTTTGGGATCGTTAATGAGCAGGTTGGAAACCGTCGGATTTTTTGACGTGATCGTTCCTATTTTGACAAGACCCGGCGGCATAGCATGCAGGCGCCGCGAGCCCCCCGGCCGGTCCCGGCCGCCTGCCGCCTGGCTCGGGGGGGGGCCGCAATGGGACAGCTTTTCTGACAACACCTTGTTAAAACCAGACAAATCAGATCCATTCCCCTTGGTCGGCAACGGTTTGTCCGGGCGGTTTCCCTCAACATAGCCGATCTTCATCGTTTCGATCCTTTCCTTGACCGCAACGCGCTGGGCGTTAAAAAATTCGACATCCTTACAGGATAGCAAATAGCATGCCGTAATGGATATGGGCCTTACGGTGGGATCAATTCCAATATTCGGTCAACACAAACCAGGCGACCCCGTAAACCGCAAAGGCCATAAGCGGCATCGCAATCCAGACGACCTTCCGGAAGGAGGTATGGGCGGCTTCGTGGTACCATGCGTCGCGCTGGAACGAGAATATGATCCCTCTTCCAGGCTGATGCTCGAGGTTCCAGAAAAGCCCGCCGAGGATGTAGAAACTCGGGGAGATGAGGAGGTTTGAGAGCCAGGTGGCGGGATACACCCCGTCACGCAGCGAGATATAGATGTCATAGAACCAGGAGGATGAAAAAAGCATCATGCAAACTGCGACAAAAATATCGGCCCAGCCGGTTCTTGTCTTCAAGGATCGGAAGACAGCGCCAACGGCCCATGGGGCGGTCATGAAGGTCAGCGCGGAGATGATGATGCTGTCGGGGTAATCCCATGTCGGGTCGCCTGAATAGGGGGCGGCAAGCGTGATGCCTGAGGCAGCGATGATGAAGGTGGCAATCTTCCACGGCTGGGACAAAAACGCCCGGTAATCCGAAAACCTCTTTCTGATCTGGGGTTTCCTCAATAAGAGCCGGGCCGCCAAGAGAAGGCAGGTTGCCCAGAACAGGATGTAAGGCGCTGGATGGCTCATCATTATTGGGAATCCCCTGCTTTATGGGTTCATTGGCAAACCTTTCCCATCTCATCGGCCGATGGGGCCGTCATCTTTATTGGCCTTGAAGGAAAGAATTCAGTTTCTTTAGCTTAGACAGCAACTTCAACCCACGGCTTTTCATCGCGGGGCTCCCCTCCCGTGTCAACCCGTCAAGACTTTGGATTATTCCAGGCCTCAGGCGTTCATCTTTCGCAGCGATGTCCGCCAGGGCTTGCATTGAAAAGGTTCTTACAATACTGAAACAGGCTAGGCCGCGCAGATACCATACTGGGGCAAAAGATCGTGCACCACGTAAAGCCGGTGCACCTGGATGGCATCGTGAAAGAGTTTCCAGTTGCTCTCCAGAAAATGCTT
>Ga0307440_1001808_pt1 | contig 10262 bp, 7 predicted proteins | sample SalMarWE160410MG_FD_202150 | JGI IMG/M metagenome (GOLD analysis project Ga0307440, IMG submission 202150) | Salt marsh sediment microbial communities from the Plum Island Ecosystem LTER, Massachusetts, United States - WE1604-10 | ecosystem: Environmental > Aquatic > Marine > Intertidal zone >... | reverse complement strand
GACCGATGCGGCGCGTGCGGCGGCCAGCCTCGTACTGACCGCGCCGGGCCTGTCGGTGATCGTCAACGCGGTCGAGCAGGCGCGCCGCATCTTCGAACGCATGAACTCCTACGCGATCTACCGCATCGTGGAAACGATCCGCATCATGATTTTCGTGGTGGCGGCAATGGTGGCGTTCAACTTCTATCCCATCACCGCGATCATGATCATCCTGCTCGCCTTCTTCAACGACTTGCCGATCATGACCATTTCGATCGACAATACTTGGCTCGATCCCAAGCCGGTGCGCTGGAACATGCCGCGCGTGCTGACGGTCGCGACCGTGCTGGGACTGGTCGGGGTCGTCGAAACCTTCGGCCTCCTGGTGATCGCCCGCGACGGTTTGCACATGGGTATTCCGCAGATCCAGAGCCTGATCTTCCTCAAGCTGGTCGTGGCAGGCCACATGACCCTGTTCGTCGTGCGTTCGCGGCGGCACTTCTTCCGCCGGCCCTGGCCATCCCCCTGGCTGATCGGGGCACTGTTCACCGGCGAGATCCTGGCTACATTGCTGGTCGTCCACCCCTTCGGCCTGCTGGCGCCGATCACCTGGGCGCAGGCGGGTATCGTCTGGGCCTACGCGCTGGCGTGGATCCCGATCGAGGACTGGGCCAAGATGGCCGTTTACCGCCACATCGATTTCTCACGGCGCGGGCACCGGCAATTCCTGGAAATGACCCAGGAACCCTTGCAGGGTCCGAACTGATGAGAGAGGCAATCAATGTACGCCGCTGACCCGCAAGGCCCTGTCATCCTGTGCCTGAATGCCGGCTCGTCTTCGGTCAAGGCCGCTCTGTTTCGCACGAATTCCACTTCGAATTCGGTGCGGCTCGCCACCTTTATGGCGAGCGGCATCGGCGAGACTAGCGGATCCATCGAGTGCACCATCACCAGCTCTTCCGGGCGGAAAGCGGAACGCATTACTCTGGAAAATCATGACCAGGCCGTGAGCGCCCTCTTCGAGGCCCTGAAGGCCTACCGCCTGCCCCAACCCGAAGCCATCGGCCACCGCATCGTGCGCAGCCCTCCCGGCCGGAGCGAACCGGCAATAGTGACTCCGGATCTTCGCCGTGGACTCGAACGTCTGCGCGCGCTCGCGCCCTTGCACCTCCCCCCGGAACTCGATGCCATCGACGCCGCGGGAAAACGTTTCCCGCAAGCCGTGCAAACGGTCTGCTTCGACAACCATTTCTTCTCCGGCCTGCCGCCGCTGGCACGCCGTCTGCCCCTGCCGGACCGCTTCGACCAGGCGGGTATCCATCGCATCGGCTATCACGGCCTGTCCTACGAATACATCACAAGCCAGCTACCGGACGATTGCGGACGGACCGTGATAGCACACCTCGGCCAAGGTTCAAGCATGGCCGCAATACACCACGGCCGCCCCCTCGACACGACGATGGGCTACACGCCTACGGGCGGACTCATGATGGGCACCCGGACGGGCGATCTCGATCCCGGCGTGCTCGTTGCCATCCTGCGACGCGAACGGCTCGACCCGGATGCCCTGGAAAGACTGGTGGACAAGCAATCGGGCCTGTATGGCGTCTCCGGCGGTGAAGCGTCCATGGAAGTATTGCTGGAACGGGCCCATGATGATGACACCGCCGGCCGGGCCGTAGCGCTTTTCGGTTACATCGCCCGCAAGCACCTGGGCGCAATGATCGCCGTGCTCGGCGGCATCGACACACTGGTATTTACCGGCGGCATTGGTGAAAACGCGGCACCGGTCCGTGCTGCCATCGTCGAAGGACTGGAAGGCCTCGGACTGGTGATCGACATGAAAGCCAACAATTCAGACGCCGCCGATATCAGCGGATCAGGTTCACGCACCCGGATCCAAGTGATCGCAACGGATGAAGAACGGGTCATTGCAACCCACACGGCACGGCTGCTCAAACGCGAGGAGGCAACGCCATGAACGAAACCGAACGCCTGGAACTGATCGACCGCTACTGGCAAGCCGCGAACTACATCGCCGCGGGACAGATTTTCCTGTGCGACAACCCCCTGCTCGAACTCGATCTCAGCCATGAGGACATCAAGCCCCGCCTGCTGGGTCACTGGGGCACCTCACCGGGCCTCAATCTCATCTACATCCACCTGAACCGGCTGATCTGCGACACGGGCGCCGACATCATCTATGTGATCGGCCCGGGCCACGGCGCGCCCGCTATCCTTGCCAACTGCTGGCTGGAAAAAACCTATAGCGAATACTTCCCCCACGTCACGCGCGATCGCGAGGGGATGCTCAACCTGTTCCGGCAATTCTCCACGCCCGGCGGCGTACCCAGCCATGTCAGTCCGCACTGCCCCGGCTCGATCCACGAGGGCGGGGAACTCGGCTACTCGCTCGCGCACGCCTTCGGCGCCGTCTTCGACAATCCGGACCTGATCGTCGCCTGCGTGGTGGGCGACGGTGAAGCCGAAACCGGCCCCCTGGAAGGCAGCTGGAAATCGGTCGATTTCCTGAACCCCGCGCGCGACGGCGCCGTGCTGCCCATCCTGCACCTGAACGGCTACAAGATTTCCGGGCCCACGGTGCTGGGGCGCACCAGTGAAGAAGACACCAAGCGCTTTCTCGGCTCCCACGAGTACGACGTGCTCTGGGTCGAGGGCGACGACCCCATGGACGTGCACCGTCAAATGCTCCAGGCCATGGATACCGCGTACGCGCGCATCCGCGAAATCCAACGCCGCGCACGCGAAGACGGCGACCTCACGCCGCTGCCATGGCCGCTGATCGTGCTCAAGACGCCCAAGGGCTGGACCGGCCCGAAGGAAGTCGACGGCAAACCGGTGGAAGGCACGTTCCGCTCACACCAGGTGCCCCTGCCGCGGGCGCGCGACGACGACGGGCAACGCGCCCAGCTCGAGTCCTGGATGCGCAGTTACAAGCCGGAGCGCCTGTTCGACGACAAGGGCCGACCCGACCCCGCATTCGACGCCCTGATCCCGAAAGAGGAAAAACGCATGGGGGCCAACCCGCATGCCAACGGCGGCACGCGGCTCGTGGAACTTGACCTGCCGCCGTTCGGAGATTACGCGCTCAAGTTCGACGCGCCCGGCAGCCTCCGCGCCGAAGGCACACGCACGCTCGGCGACTTCTTGCGCGACACCTTCCAGCGCAACCAAAAGGAAGCCAACTTTCGCCTCTTCTGCCCGGACGAAACCAATTCCAACCGACTGGGCGCGGTGTTCGATGTCACGCAGCGATGCTCGATGCTGCCCATCGAAGCAAGCGACGAAGCCATCGGCCCCAACGGCCGCGTTATGGAAGTGCTTTCGGAGCATCTGTGCGAGGGCTGGCTGGAAGGCTACCTGCTGACGGGCCGGCACGGCCTCTTCCCCTGCTATGAGGCCTTCGTGACCATCGTCGACTCGATGATGAACCAGCACGCCAAGTGGCTGAAGACGACGCTGGAGATCCCGTGGCGCCACAAGACCGCGTCGCTCAACTACCTCTTGACCTCGCACGCCTGGCGCCAGGACCATAACGGCTACAGCCACCAGGGCCCCGGCTTCATCGACGCGGTCATCAACAAGAAGAGCCAGGTCACGCGCATCTATCTGCCGCCCGACGCGAATTGCTTGCTCTCGGTGATGGACCATTGCCTGCGCAGCCGCAACTACATTAACGTGGTCGTCGCCGGGAAGCAGCCGGAATTGCAATGGCTGGACATCGACTCTGCCCGGGAACATTGCGCGCGCGGCGTCTCGACCTGGGACTGGGCGGGCAACGCCGGCAAGGACAAGCCGGACGTCGTCATCGCCTGCGCGGGCGACGTCCCCACCGTGGAGGCCGTGGCCGCGGCGTGGATCCTGCAGAAGCACCTGCCGAAGATCAAGGTGCGCCTGGTCAACGTAGTGGACCTGATGACGCTCTCCCCGCCCGCCTACCACCCGCACGGGCTCGACCCGGGCAGCTTCGACGCGCTGTTCACCCAGGATGCCCCCGTAATCTTCGCTTATCACGGCTATCCGCGCATCGTTCACGACCTCGTGCACGGGCGCCCGAATCCGGCGCGTTTCCATGTCCGCGGCTACATCGAGGAAGGCACCACCACAACCCCGTTCGACATGGTCGTGCTCAACCGGCTCAGCCGTTTTCACCTCGCCATGGACGCGCTCGACTACATCCCGGGCATGGAATACGCTGGCGAGCCCCTGCGCGACTTCTGCCGCAAGCAGCTCGAGGCACACACGATCTACATCCGCGACTATCTCGAAGACATGCCAGAGATAAAAAACTGGACATGGACCGATCCACAGAAGGAACCCCAGCAATGAATGCTTCGCAACGCACACTGACATCCCACGGCGCCGCCCTCCAGGTCACCGGATCCTGCCACCTCCTGGAAGTGGCCGGATACCGCATCCTGGTCGACTGCGGCATGTTCCAGGGCCGCCACGAGAACGAGGAGGAAAACCACGAGGACCTCGGTTTCGATCCCTCGACGATCGACATCGCGCTGCTGACGCACGCCCACCTCGATCACTGCGGCCGCCTGCCGTTGCTGGTCAAACAGGGCTATGCGGGAGAAATCCTGTGCACCTCGGCCACCCGCGACCTGGCACGCCTCGTCTTGCTCGATTCGGCCCACATCGCCGAAGAAGACGCGGAACGCCACAATCGCAAGGCACGGCGGGCGGGGCGCAAGGAGATCGAACCTTTGTATACGGTGACCGAAGCCATGGATGCCATTGGCGCCTTCACGCGCACGGTCGAGTATGACCAACCCCTGGAATTGCTGCCCGGTATCGAGGTGACTTATCACGACGCGGGACACATCCTGGGCTCGGCCAGCATCTCGATCCGCTACCCGCACAACGGGGAAAAGCGCAGCATCCTGTTCTCGGGCGACCTGGGCAACCTGGGCCGGCCCCTGCTCAACGACTGGGCCCCGCCCAAGGGCTCCGAATACATCGTGACCGAATGCACGTACGGCGACCGCGACCACCGCCCGCTGGACGAATCCGTCAAGGAGCTGTACGAAGCCGTCAACGAAACCGTCGGCGGCGGGGGCAATCTCGTGATCCCGACTTTCGCATTGGAGCGCGCGCAGGAAATCCTCTACTACCTGCGAGTGGGCATGGACGAGGGCAAGATTCCCAATCGCATGCCGGTGTTCCTGGACTCGCCAATGGCGATCACCGCGACCGAAATCTTCCGCCGCCATCCCGGCTGTCTGCGCACGGACTTCATCGAAGAACTGAAAGGCCATGAACCCTTCTCTTTTCCGAACCTGAGAATGTCGCGCACGGTCGCGGAATCCCAGGCCATCAACAAGGTCGAAGGTGGCGCCATCATCCTCGCGGGCTCCGGAATGTGCACGGGCGGCCGCGTAAAGCATCACCTCAAGTACAACCTCTGGCGCAAGGAATGCGGCGTGGCATTCGTCGGCTATGCCGCCAACGGCACGCTCGCGCGGATCATCATCGACGGTGCCGACCATGTCCGTCTCTTTGGTGAAGAGATCAAAGTCGCGGCCAAGAAATGGACCATCAACGGATTCTCGGCCCACGCCGATCACACGGAACTACTCGACTGGCTCGATGCCTGCGGCAAGCCCCGCAAAACGTTCCTAGTCCATGGAGAACCGGATCGCGGTATGGCTGCCTTGGAAAATTCACTAAAACAAAAGGGCTGGGATACCGCACGACCCCAGCCTCATCAATCCATAATCCTTGCTTAGATGAAGCGAAATATAATCGATTTATGCCAATTAGCGGTCTAATCTAATGTAGTATGTCAAAAGAATAATGTGTCTCGGAGGGCGTGATGCTGGATTCGCGAAGCCCCTCGGAAACTGTTGCTCAATTCGGCAGTCAGTTTGCCCTCTATAGCCTGGACGCAGTCTTCGTCACTGACACCCAAGGCGCAATTCTCTACGCTAATCCCGCAGCATGCGATATGTTCGGTTATACCAGCGAAGAAATAATCGCTGACGGCCGAAAACTGCTGGTAGACGAGCAAGACCCGGAATTTTTATCCTGGGTCAAAGACCGGGAAGAATACGGCTATGCGCGGGGAGAACAATGGATGCGGCGCAAGGACGGCCGGTTGATACGGATGGAAATTTCCAGCACGATCTTTCATACCGATAACGATGAGCAGCGTAGCATCGTTATCGCACGCGATATATCCATCCAGGTTCGCAGGGAATACGAGCATCAGCTGCTTGAAGCCGCTGCCTCGGCTGCGCCTCTAGTAATATCCGTATTGGACGAGGAATGGCGGATATTATGGGCCAACCCGGCAACGGAACAGGTTACCGGTTATTCGCTCCAGCAACTTATAGGCAGCTATGCCCCCATGCGCGCCTATCTTGAAGAATCAATGCCGGATGCGTTGACGGCCATAGAGTACGAACTAAAGAAGTCCGGAAGATGGACAGGACAATTTTATACCCGCAGGAAAGATGGAGAAGTCTATCCGCTGTATGGTTCTATTACCGTTGTCGATATAGCGGGGGTGAAACAACAGCGTTACGTAGCGGCCCTATCCGATGTGTCCAGGCTTCGCGAATTCGAACGCAAGATACATCAATTGTCTCTGTACGACCCGGTTACCGGCCTTCCCAACCGGGATCTATTCATCCAAAAGGCGCGGGTTATCCTCAACCATCCGGAGTCGCAAGAATCATCCCCTTACTTGCTGCTGATCGAGCTCGACAGTTTTACCTCCTTCAATGAAACATTGGGCCATGACAATGGAGATGCAATACTTAAACGCGTTTCTGAAAAGCTCAATGATGCACTGGAGGAAAAATTCATACTATCGCGACATTTTGGCGACAGCTTTGCGTTATTGATAACCAATCAGAGAGGCACCAAAGGCCTGGAGCAGCTGATCGAAAAAATCAGGTCTACGCTTAGCACCCCTTTCCGGGTGAATGAGCATTCGATCAGCATGAGCGCAAGCATTGGCGTAAGCACATACCCCAGAGACGGCAAGGATCCCCAGGAACTGTTGAAAAATGCAGACATTGCTGCACGTCGCGTCAAGCTGGACGGTGGTAACGGCTACGCCTTTTACTGGAAGGGCGCAGAAGCCAAAAGCCGTAGATTTATCGAATTGGTTGCTCCGATGCGCGAAGGCCTAGAGAAGGGTGAATTCAAGGCTTACTTTCAACCCATCGTCGAAACGAATACACACCGTATCGTCGGCATGGAATCCCTGGCCCGATGGCAACGTGCAGACGGGACTTTCGTCAGCCCTTATGAATTCATAGCCGTAGCGGAACAAGCCGGCATGATCCAACCCATCTCGGAATTGATGCTGCGCCAGACATGCCAGCACCTGAAAAACCTGAAAGCATCCGGATACAAGGAATTGAGAGCCTCGCTCAACTTATCCGCTCGCGAGTTCCCCGATTCACATCTTGCTCAGAGGATACTGGCAATCATCCGGGAAACGGGCTTGGAACCAAGCCTGTTCAATATAGAAATCACTGAAAGCCAGCTCATGCATCATCCGGAAGAAAGTGCGGAAACGTTGAGCACACTGCAAGAAAACGGAGTGCGAATAGTGATTGACGACTTCGGCACCGGTTATTCATCGCTTGCCTACCTGACGCACTTCAACGTCAACGGAATAAAGCTCGACCGATTTTTTATCCAGGAAATACCGGGTAACAAGAAAAGAGAAAACCTCTTGTCAATGATGATTGCCTTGGGTGAAAAACTCGACATTCCAGTAGTTGCCGAAGGCGTTGAAACAGAAGCCCAGCTTGAATTTCTGCGTAAGCACGGCTGCCCGCGTTTCCAAGGCTATCTTATTGCACCGGCCTTACCGCCTGAAGAATTTATCGCTCTGCTTGCAGAAAAACAAAACCAGCAACGCTGAATCTCCATGTGAGATGTTTTGTGATTTCTACGACCCGGCTATTACCGGGCACATGAGTCCAGCATCTCCTTGGACAGCACCTGCAAGTGCCGATACGATTTTTCCCAACAACCCTCATGGGGCTTGTTGCTGGCCACCATACGAATAAACTGGGCGAGCCGGTCATATTCGACCTGAAGTTTTTCTACCTGAGCAAGCACCCTCTCGTGATCACCGGCATCGACCAATTCAATCTTGCGATCCGAACAGACGCCAATACAAGGCTGAGGTGCCTCAAGCCTGCCGCAACCACTGCATCTCCATGCGATGATTCTTGGCGCTTGCAGCCCGGATTCCAGTAATGGCGCCATCCCGACTCCCGAGTTCGAATTCGGGGCTATCGTAGCGAGGACGGCGAGTTCCCGGCTTGAGATCAATCAAGCGGATCGCCCATACATATTAAAAAGGCATCTGATGACGGGAAACGGGTCAAATTCTGTAAATTTCGGGTAAAAATAGGGTCCAAAAGTTGACCCAGGTCATATATCCAGACAGTATTTTTGGGGTGTCATATTACTTATATTGAGACCTGCACGGGACGCGCCATATATCACTCATGGACGAGAGAGAGTAAGCCGGAGCGATATGGTTACGGGACTATCAAACGTTGTTACTTTCAGGGCCCGCCACACGGCCTGCAGCGTATGCTCGTTGAAAGACATCTGCCTTCCCATGGATCTGGATCAAGAATCCCGGAAAGCACTCGAGCTGATCATCGAAACGATCGGTCCTCTACACAAGGGGGATTATCTTTTTCGCCAGGGCGACCCTTTTAACGCGCTCTATGCAGTACGCTCAGGTTACGTAAAAACCTACCTGACAACCGAGTCCGGAGAAGAGCAGGTACTGGGCTTTTACGTGCCGGGTGAGATGCTTGGATTGAATTCGATACATGCCGAGCATGAAAGATGCTCGGCAGAGGTTTTGAATACTTCCATGATCTGTCGCCTGCCGTTCAACGAACTGAGCGCGGCATGCCGGAACATCCCCCTTCTGCAACGGCAACTCCTGCGTTTGATGAGCAGGGAACTGGTGATGTCGGAGTCCCTGTCAGCGATCCAGACCGCCGAAGAAAGGATAGCGACTTTTCTTCTGTGCTGGGGCGAGCGGCTCGCCCGCCAGGGCTTTTCTCCGCGTCACTACATATTACCCATGACGCGACAGGATATCGGAAACTACTTGCATCTGGCTCCCGAAACGGTCAGCCGCTGTCTAGGCTCTTTCGTAGAAAAGGGTTGGATCGACACATTTCGGCGCGAAGTCAAAATCACCAACCAATTGGAATTAAACGCGCACTGTCTAAACGGCTGGGCTTTGTAACCCCCCTCATCAAACCAGTCACGATCGGCTACACCGGCCTAGTTGCCGGTTAATTCACCTCGAGTAGGGCCTATACCAAACCCTGTCAGCCCCTGTTTAGCACTGAAAAGACGCCTTGCTCTGGACTGATATTTGATGCCGGGTTGAGATGGAGACACAACCAGAGCGTCATAGCCTGAAAGATACTGAAGATACACACCATTCTCGATCACATTAAAAGATCCAATTCTCACAACCGGCGTATTTTTCTCCTGCCCACGCCTCATGACCACAGTGGCCTTGTACCGAGCCACTTCCCCTTGTAATGACATGACTCGCAACATTTCCCGGGCAAACTCTTTTAACTCGTCTGAATAGGGAAATTGAGAAGTACTCGCTATTTTTTTCGCGATCTTTAAAACATGTGGTTTCTGAGCATAAATAATCGAATGCTTTACGTTTCTTATAAAAATTCGTGCGGTCTCGATCCCTATGCCGGTAAATTCTCCCAATATGTATTCCCCCGAATAGACTCTTTTATTGAGCCGCTCCAGCGCCGACTTATTGGCCGCAAACTCCTTACGAAGCCTTTCCCGCAAGACCTGCTGCCTAGCCAGCGTCTCACGAGCCTGAAGCAGCAGCTGCTGTTCGTTTACGGCGCTCCGGAACTGCTGCACAAGCGCTGCTTGCCGATTCGAGTCGGCATCACCGGCGACTGCGCCACTGGCCTCAGTCACCGAAAATGCGATAAAAATTACATACAGAAAAACAAACTTCCCGGTCACTCCCTCACATCCTTTTTATCGATTTGAATCTTTGGCACTGTAGCCGGAATTTGCACAGACACTCAACGCTGGGGCAAGCCCCCAAAACTGATCAATCTCCCAACCGAATCAGTCCAAGCCAGGCGATTCTCATGAAAGATATTGATGGGCTCAGGCAGTTTTCCTGAATCCGTGAGTGTGCCCAAGTAAAGCATGGCATGCTCGCCGTATTTCGCGATATTGGTATTGAACAGGGGTGACCCGCAATCTGC
>Ga0307440_1001807_pt1 | contig 10264 bp, 4 predicted proteins | sample SalMarWE160410MG_FD_202150 | JGI IMG/M metagenome (GOLD analysis project Ga0307440, IMG submission 202150) | Salt marsh sediment microbial communities from the Plum Island Ecosystem LTER, Massachusetts, United States - WE1604-10 | ecosystem: Environmental > Aquatic > Marine > Intertidal zone >... | reverse complement strand
CATATGTCAAGGATAACGCAGGTGGATCAGAGTATGGCGGTTATGGTATGATGGAAGATTACGGATTCAATAAAGGTGGGTATCATTATCCGTGTGCTGCGGGTTTTGGACAAAATGGCTTGACAAGCGGGCAACATCAGAAATTTCTGGGCTCTCCTGGAGAACTGCGCAAGGAGATGCACCACAAACGTTTTAAATCAACTATCCGTGTTGTGATAATAAGCGGAAATAAAGTGTTATTTTTAGTCTCCTTCCTGTTTATATTCCGGAGAATCCAGAAGTCTGAATTCAAATGAAAATCAAACCAAGACAACCTCTCTGGCTCCTGAATTCTTGCAGCGAGTATTAAATAGCGATTCGTTCGATAATTGCGACGCAATTACAACCAAATATGACAACCCGGAAAATTGTGGTTTTAAGTATATGGAGACTCTAAGAAATCCCAAAACCACCAGACAACAACTCTCGAAGATGGAAAAAGAGATGATTGACCTCCGGGGCAAGATCTATGATATCTTGCCTGACGAGCTTTATCGAAAACGTTTTTTGGACACGGTCCTGGATGCAGCCCTGGATTTTCAGGCACGAAACGTCCTTGGCGAATAGGAGTCCGTTAGCAGATGACCTCGGTTACGTAACAATCAAGCTCAATGGATGACATACAGAGCCATCTTTCTGGACTACAGAATCATCATTTCCAGAGAACTTGATCGGTCACCCAAGGATAGGTCATATATGACCACATGGGCAAATATGACCTTTGTCAAATGACTCTAAATTCAGGCCCGTCCTGTTTCCTTTTACGAAAATATTCTTAAATAGCAGAATGATGGGTTCGGTGCGCAGGTTGTTCGAAACCTGGCACAATGATTGCAAAAACCAAATTGGTGCAGATTTGCACAACACTCCGCTAGCTATCTTTTAACGATCTTCCTGTCAAATTCCATTGGAAACATTTGCGGGGGATTGGACCCTCTTAAAAGAAAAAGGACATATCCGTTCAGATGCGGATCAATAGGCACCCGAGGTAGGTGTATTCCCTCATGTCCTATACCTTTTGTAGAAAATGTATATGGAGAAAAAATGAATATCACAGGTTTGGTAATTTTCATCGTCACGGGCGGGGTAATTGGTTGGCTGTCAAGCTCATTTATGAAAGATTGGAGTATTCGCCTGTTTGGGGACATATGAGAAACCAACCCAAAATCCCTCGATGATACTGTTCAACTGCGTAGAGAGATGAATGACAAACATTGTGAGTATCATGGGGTGCTGAGAGACCCTGAAACCATCAGAGCACAGCTTCCTGTATTTGAGAAGGAAATAATTGATCTTCGCTACAAGATCGAAGAAAAGGCTGAGCAGTATCGGCCATCCCCTCAGGTGAAGTGATTTCTGAATTCAAAGCGAGAAGAAAATAGATATCGGGTAGATAGACAAATAACACATCTTTCATTTCCCAAGAGAACAGTTGGGTTCTGAATCTCCTGTAAGAAAACTGTCCATCGGAAATCCGAGTATTCTCATCCTCGGTCATTACCTGGGCAGTTTGTTTTTCAGGTACCCAAAAGGGGCTACTGCCGAAACCATTTTCAGATTCGCGGAGATACAAAACAGATGACGAGAGCAATAACAGAAAATTCGCACCACATTGAGATTGAACCTCAGGAATATCCGCTCGTGACCATTTTTGAGGATGCAAATCTGTCGTTCCTGAGCAATCCAGCTTTGCACCGATATCTGCAGGAAATAAACCAGTACGAGATTCTGTCGCGTGAAGAGACCCATAAACTTGCCATATTAATTCGAGAAACAGGCAACCCGGATGCCGCATACCGTCTTGTTTCCGCAAATGTGAGGCTTGTGGTAAAAGTTGCGATGGATTTCCAGAAGCATTGGCTGCAGAATTTCATGGATCTCATCCAGGAAGGAAATGTCGGGCTTATTCAGGCTACCAGGAAATATGATCCCTATCGTGGAGTAAAATTCTCCTACTATGCAGCCTATTGGATTCGTGCATATGTGTTGAAATTTATTATGGACAATTGGCGTCTGGTGAAAATCGGCACCACTCAGGCTCAACGTAAGCTCTTTTTTTCTCTTAATAAAGAAAGGAAATTATTAGAGATTCAAGGATTTGCTGCAGAACCTAAATTATTGGCTCAGCGTATGAATGTTAAGGAAAGGGAAGTTGTCGAGATGAGCCAGCGGATGGATGGTTGGGATGTCTCTCTTGAAAGTCCCGTAAATTCTGATTCGGACGATCAACAGAAGAGCTTTATTCCTGCTGATGAACCTGGGATTGAATCCATAGTCGCCGGTAAGGAAATGAAAAAAAAGTTGAAAGAACTGCTTGATATCTTCAAGGGTGGGTTAAACGACAAACAAACGATGATTCTTGATCTACGGCTCCTTTCAGATGAGCCGCTTACCTTACAGAAAATTGCCGACAGGTTTAACATCTCCCGTGAACGGGTAAGGCAAATCGAAATAGGTCTGCTTAAAAAAATGAGAATATTCTTCGAAACAGAGATGCCTGATATTATATGTTTTTTTGATGGTGAGAAGATTGTTATCTAACGCCTTATGGAACAAATTTTTCCCGCTGATCATCTCTGATCCTTTTCGTCACTTGAAATCCTTCATATCGACCGGAAATCCAGATAACGCAGGCAAAGAAAGGATAAAAACGTGAGCTTAGCTGTTCTTATTGGTTATTTTGCAAAACAGGATGAAGCTCGAAAAGCGCTTCGCGAGTTGGCACATCGAGGCTTTAGACGCACCGTTCTGATACATAAAGAAATGGAGGAAGGGGTCCATTTCACAGACCCCTTCCTCCGGCGCCGAGCCATCGGGGTGACCCTTGCCGGAATCCTGTTTTGCGGGATTGGTGGAATTGTGTCCTTGCCTCTTCACTGGTCTCTTAAGCTCTTCACCTGGAACATTTCCGTGGCCCCGGCAGTTATACTTGCCTGTACCATCGTAGGAATTCTAACCGCCCTGGCATGGTTGCGACGATCCCGGTATGGTGTCGAGAAGGGGGTTATGCGCGATCACGCGCGCTGGCTTACCCCCGGGGAGGTTGTTCTGATTCTTCAAGGGCCCCTTGATTCCTTACAGCGCCCGGTGGCTTTATTGCGGGAAAGCAGCGATATCCATCCTGCGTTGTTCGTTATGCATCCACGCCATGAACGGCGGGGGGGGGCGCGAAGTCCTGCGCTCAAGCTTTCTCCTGCCCAGATCCTTGAGCATGCAAGGCGTCATGCCGGGGAGCAGCAAGTGGCCCTGAGGCCGCAGAGAACTGTCGAACTGCTGAGGCGCCTCAAGAATTCACGAAAGTGGATCCGTAAAGTCTGTGTGGATCTTACCGCAGCAAGCCACCTGGAACAGAAAGCCACGCCGGCAGCCGATTGGATACTGGACAATGAGTACATTCTGGAAGGAAACATCCGTGATGTCCTTTTAAACCTTCCCGAACGTTTTTATAGGCAATTGCCCATCCTGGCATCCGATCCTTACCCGGGGTTGCCGTGCATCTACGGCATGGCTAAAGATCTTGTCTCCCATGCGGAACTGCGCCTGGACCGGGAGAATATCCTGGCCTTTATCGAGGCCTATCAATCCGTGCGTATGCTGACAATTGGCGAGCTTTGGGCTTTTCCTCAGATGCTGCGCATCGCCCTGGTGGAGAGCATCCAGGGGCTGGCCGTGACCGCCCTGGCCGACCTGCGTGAACGTCAGTTAGCCGACCTCTGGGCAAACCGGCTGATCACCGCTAATCGCCGCGATTCCAACCAGCTCTTTGCGATCCTTGCTGAGCTTGCAAAGGTGTATCCGCACCCCAGTCCGTATTTCGGGACCCAACTGGTCAGTTTACTCTACGATGAGGCTGCTGCCCTGGCACCGGTACAGAGCTGGCTTGAGCGTACACTCAATACTCCCCTGCATGACCTCAACTTTCGCGAATTGAATCGGCAGACCGGGGAGCAGTTAGCCTGCGGGAATGCCGTTACCAGCCTGCGCCAGCTGGCCCTGCTGGATTGGCGAGAGGTCTTCGAGAAGCTCAACCGGGTGGAGCAGGTATTGCGCCGCGATCCTTCCGGAATCTATCCCGGGATGGATTTTGCAACCCGGGATCATTGTCGCCGGGCGGTTGAAGCACTTGCCCGTGCCGGCACCAAGACTGAGGAAGAGATTGCAGAACACGTCATCCAAATGGCCATACAGGCAGGGCGGGAAACACCTGGCGATGATCGACGCAGTCATGTCGGCACCTGGCTGGTCGGACAAGGCCGGGCGGAGCTTGCACGGCAGCTTTCCTGCCGAGAAGTACTCCGTTACCGCTGTCTGGACTGGATTTACCGTAACCATGCCGCCGTCTACTTCATCGGCATCGGAGGTTTCTTCGTCCTGTTCATTTCTCTGATAACAGGCTTCGTTCTGTTTCCAGAAATCGGCCCGGTCGAGGGGGAACCTGCCGCCTATTTTGGATTCTTGTTGCTCCTGCTGATTCCCGTCAGCCAGCTGGCGATCGAGGTGGTTAATTATCTCATTACACGGCTTCTGCCGCCCCGTCCTCTACCGAAGATGGATTTCGAGGATTCCGGAATCCCGGGAACGTTCCGTACCCTGGTGGTCGTACCGATGATGCTGGTGGACGAAGAGACGATTCGCATCGAGGTGGAGAAGTTGGAGATTCGCTACCTGGCGAACAAGGAAAGGAATTTGCTCTTCAGCCTGTTTACGGACTACACCGATTCAATAGCCCCCACGGATGAAGAAGACAGTCGTTTGCTTACTATTGCTAAGGAGTGCCTGGGGCTTCTCAATCAACGTCATGGCAGCGGGCGTTTTTTTCTCTTTCATCGGGAACGAAGATGGAGTGAATCCGAGCAGAAATTTATCGGTTGGGAGCGAAAGCGAGGCAAGCTGGAGGAACTGAACCGCCTGATCGACGGTACACGGTCTGAAACCGCAGCACCACTGGTCTACGTGGGAATCCCCGAAAGCCTCACCGACGTCCGCTTCATCATCACTCTGGACAGCGACACCCAGTTGCCCCATGCCACGGCTCGAAGGATGATCGAGACCCTGGCGCATCCCCTCAATCAGCCGCGTTTCGATGCCCACGGCCGCGTCATGGCCGGCTCCTACACCATCATCCAGCCGCGGGTGAGTCCGACGCTTACAAGTGCCGACGCCTCAACCTTCAGCCGACTCTTTGCCGATGCAATCGGCATTGATCCGTATACCCAGGCTATTTCGGATGTCTATCAGGACCTCAGCGGTGAAGGGTCATACCAGGGCAAGGGAATCTACGATGTACGTGCTTTCAGCCGCCTGTTGTCGGGAAGATTTCCCGAAGAGAGCATACTGAGTCATGATTTGATCGAAGGGGCGCATGTCAGGGTGGGGCTGGCCAGCGATATCGAGCTTTTCGATGAGTTCCCCCAGGGGTATCAAGGCTATACCAGAAGGTGCCACCGTTGGATTCGCGGCGACTGGCAGATCGCCGGCTGGATTTTCCCTCGCGTGCCGTTGTCTACAGGTGGTCGGGGACCGAACCCTCTCTCCCTGTTCAACCGCTGGAAGGTCTTCGACAACCTGCGCCGGAGCTTTTTGTCCGTTACCAATCTGGGCCTGCTCATTGCTTCCTGGCTCATTTCCCCGAGAATGGGAGTCTGTGCCACCCTGGTAGTCGGCATACAACTCATTTTTCACCCCCTGGCGCAGCTTCTGACCATGGCCACCACACGTAAGGGATTGAAATATATTTCCTTGTCCAAGGTAAACCACGACCTGCTGCGGGCGGTGGCCGATGCCGCCTTGCTGCCACATCAGACGGCGGTAAGCCTTGATGCCATCGCCAGGGTCTGGTACCGCCGAATGATATCCCGGCGCGGACTCCTGGAGTGGACGGCTCAAGCCGGCCAGGGGAGCACCTCCCGTCAGCAGTCGCTCTTCGTTATGAGCCTGACACTGGGAAGCCTCTTCAGTAGTATCGTGGGGTTTGTGGTCGCAGGCGTCATGCCGGAAAGTCTGCTGCTTGCTGCACCCTGGCTTGTTTTATGGTTTTTCTCCCCCCTGCTCGGCCGGCGTTTAAATCTGGAAACCGACCGGCAAAAGCGGACGCAACAACTGCCGGAGGCGGACCGCCGCCTGCTCAGGCAGGTCGCCCGGAGAACCTGGCGTTATTTCTCGGTTTTTGTCAGCCCAGATACATCATGGTTGCCACCCGACAACTACCAGGTTTCCCATCAGAACCGCCTGGCCATGCGAACCAGCCCGACCAATATCGGTCTCTGGATGACGAGTGCCCTGGGGGCCTCCGATTCCGGATACCTGACCATTAACCAGGTGGTTGATCGACTGAGCAATACCATGGCAACCATTGCTCGCCTGGACCGGTATGAAGGACATCTCCTGAATTGGTATAATATCAAAACACTGGCACCTCTGGAACCCCGCTACGTCTCCACCGTCGACAGCGGTAACCTGCTGGGCGCCCTGTGGGCTCTGGAACATGGGCTTGGCGAACTGGTGCACGCCCCTCTTCTGGACGGTAAGGCCTTTTCGGGCCTGGCTGATACCGGTGAAATCCTGAGGCAGATCGTAAGCAAGAAAGAGACTGTCGATGGTACAAGCCTGGAAACATTGCTGAGTGACTGGTATACTCCCCCCTCAGGCCTTGTGGACATGGTCGGTCTGCAACGTCGGATGAGACAACATGTCAGGTCCGTAACCGTTGCTGCAGGGGACACACCGTGGGCGAAAGAGCTGGAAGAGCAGGCGGCCGCCTGGTTATCCATCTCGGATCGTTATCTTGCCTGGATCGAAATCCTGGCCGAAAGAACCAAGACAGAACTTGCCCCGCTGGGGCAGGCGGTCATTGACGCCATCGATCGCGACCTGTCCCAGGCACCATCCCTGATCGCTCTTGCCCATGGCCGGATCGAATCGATCCGGATCCTCAAGGAAATCCGGGCCGAATCTCCAGGGACATGCACACCTTTTACCGCCTGGTTTGACCGTATGATGGAGGCCTTTTCCACGGCACAATGGCTGGCCGGAGAAACATTGGGGGCAGCCGAGCAATTGATCACGGACATCCGCACGCTGTCGGCGGGGATGAACATGCGATTTCTCTATGACCCCAAGCGCAAATTGTTCTCCATCGGCTACAACACCTCCACTAATCATCTGGATAACTCCAGCTACGATCTGCTGGCCAGCGAGGCGCGGTTCGGAAGTTTTGTCGCCATTGCCCGAGGCGATGTCCCTTTGGAACATTGGTTTTCCCTGAACAGGCCGTACGGAGCCATCGGCCGGCAGAGGGTCCTGTTGAGCTGGACCGGGACCATGTTCGAATATCTGATGCCGCTTTTGTTCCAGCGTTCCTACGGCAATTCACTTCTGGATAAGGCGGCCCGGGAAGCGGTGGACGTCCAGATTGCCTATGGCCGCACGCATCATGTGCCGTGGGGCATTTCCGAATCTGCTTTTGCCGATCTGGATCTGGAAAAGACCTATCAGTATAAGGCCTTCGGAGTTCCGGCCCTTGGGTTGAAACGCGGGTTGAAGGAACAGGTGGTCGTCGCTCCCTATGCCGCCCTGCTGGCATTGAGCGTGGCCCCCGGCAAGACCGTGCTGAACCTGAAGCGAATGGCGGGGCTGGGTTTGCTTGGCGAGTACGGGTATTTTGAGGCGATGGATTTCAGCCGGCGATCACAGCGTGACGCCTCGGGCGAGACGCAGAAACGCGGGGTGATTGTCGAGGCGTATATGGCCCATCACCAGGGTATGGCATTCCTGGCGCTGACCAACTTTCTTCATGGTAACCCTTTTCAACGACGTTTTCACAGCGATCCCAGGGTTCAGGCCTTCGAGGCGTTGCTGCAGGAGCGCATCCCAACCCTGCCGCCGTTGCATCTGATCTCAACAAGGCAGACAGAGCCTGAGCTGTTACTGGAACAGGATCTGATCGCTCCAACGGGGAGTACCTTTACCACACCCCATACCTCCACACCCAAGACACTGCTGCTTTCCAACGGGCGCTATGATCTGATGATCACCAACGGCGGCGGCGGCTACAGCCAGTGGGGCAACAGGGAACTCACCCGCTGGCGGTCCGACCCGACCTGTGATGGGATGGGGACCTTCTGTTATATTCATGAGCCCGATACCGATCGCCTCTGGTCCGCCACCTATCATCCCGTCGGAGGAAAGCTCAACGGGTATTCTGTTGACTTTTCCTTGGACCGCGCCATATTCCGACGTATTGATGACGGGATCCATACCGAGACAGAGATCATCGTCTCGCCGGAATATAATGTGGAAGTTCGACGGATTACCCTGGTCAATCGCTCTGCCCGCGTCCGTCGTCTGAACCTGACCAGCTATATTGAACTCTCCCTGGCTCCCCATAATGCGGATCGCCAGCACCCGGCATTCAACAAGATGTTTATTCAGACCGAAGCGATCCCCGGGCAACAAACCCTTCTCGCCCACCGGCGGCTACGGGGTGAAAACGACCCGCCTCTGTATGTGGCCCATTGCCTGATGCTGCAGCAGACAGATGGTGAAAATCGAAACGGGAAAGACTGGCAGTTTGAGACCGACCGGAAATGGTTTATCGGCCGCGGTCGTACGCTTAAAAATCCCATGGGGGCCGTGCAGGACCTTGGCTGCAGTCAGGGCTTTGTCCTTGATCCGATTCTCAGTTTACGGCGCAACATTACCCTGGAACCGGGTCAGCGGGCTCAGGTTTCCCTGGTTCTTGCTGTGGGGACAAACCGTGAACAGGTCCTGCTGCTGCTGGATAAGTTCAACGACCCGCATGCAGCTGATCGGGCTATGGAATTTGCCTGGCACCTGGCCCAGCAGCAGTTGCAGATGCTCCGCATTCATCCTGACGAGGCGCGCCGTTTCCAGAAACTGGCAAGTCACCTGTTGTTTCCCAATTCCCTCCTGCGCGCTCCGGCAAAACGACTCGAAGAAAACCGCAAGGGCCAGGCCGGCCTGTGGCCATACGGCATCTCGGGCGATCTGCCTCTTATTTTGCTCACCGTCGGCGAGGTGTGGGAGATGAGTCTCGTGCGCCAGATGCTTCAGGCCCATACCTATCTCAGGATGCATGGATTGTCGACCGATCTGGTAATTCTCAATGAGGAGGCAGGCGGTTATCAACAGCCGCTCCAGGAACGACTGGAGCAGATGATTCAGGCCAATACCCTTTCGTCGGCGACCGATCGGGCGGGAGGGATCTTCCTAAAGGGTGCGGCACAGATTCCTGAGGAGGATCTTAAGCTCCTGAAGGCCGTTGCCTGTGTGGTTCTGGTGGCGGCACGAGGCACCCTCCCTCAGCAGTTAGGCGTCTTCGTCGAGGCTCCCGAAATCCTGAAAACGCTGCCAATCAAACGAACCTCCCGGGAGCCCTCGGCCCCGCTTCCGTTCATGGAGTTAAATTACTTCAACAGTCTTGGCGGTTTTACTCCGGACGGGCATGAATATGCGATCTATCTTGGCCCCGGCACCAACACCCCGGCACCGTGGGTGAATGTTATCGCAGGCCCAACCTTCGGCACCATGGTCAGCGAAACCGGTGCCGGTTTCACCTGGTACGGCAACAGCCAGCGCAACCGCCTGACCGGCTGGTCCAACGATCCGGTCCTGGATCCGGCGACGGAGGCCCTGTACATTCGAGACGAGGAGAGCGGCCTCTTCTGGACGCCCACCGCGGCACCGATCCGTGAGGAGACCGCCTATCGGGCCCGGCATGGAGCGGGGTACACCGTCTTTGAGCACAACAGTCATGGCATCGAGCAGGAGTTGACCGTCTTTGTCCCCGTTGATAAAAACGGAGACGGCGATCCTGTCAAGCTCCAGCGCCTGCGGCTTACCAATGCCTCCTCCAGACGACGCAGGCTTTCGGTAACCTATTATGTAGAGCTGATCCTCGGTGAAACCCGCGAGACCTCACAGATGCATGTCATGACCCATTGGGATGACGAAGCCGGCGCCCTGCTGGCTATGAATCGTTACAATCCCGACTACCCGGAGCGGGTAACCTTCGTGACCATTACTCCCCAGGCCGACTCCTATGGTTGTGACCGTACCGCCTTCCTCGGTCGTAACGGTTCTCCGGCTCTTCCGGTGGCCATGGAGCGGACCCGGCTGTCACAACGGGCCGGGGCCGGGCTGGATCCCTGCGCGTCACTCCGCGTCACGCTGGATATGGCACCCGGCGAGCGAAAAGATATCATTG
>Ga0307440_1001806_pt1 | contig 10269 bp, 10 predicted proteins | sample SalMarWE160410MG_FD_202150 | JGI IMG/M metagenome (GOLD analysis project Ga0307440, IMG submission 202150) | Salt marsh sediment microbial communities from the Plum Island Ecosystem LTER, Massachusetts, United States - WE1604-10 | ecosystem: Environmental > Aquatic > Marine > Intertidal zone >... | reverse complement strand
TGTCCCGATCCTCGCGGGGATCATGCCGATCACCTCGAGAGAAGGTATGACCCGGATGGCGGAGCTCTCCCCCGGGACGCGATTCCCGGCGCCACTGCTTCGCTCGCTCTACGACGCGGCCGACGATGGGTCGATCCGCGATGCCGGAATGGAATGGGCGACACGCCAAGTGGTCGATTTGCTTTCCAGAAAGGTCGACGGTATTCACTTCTATACCCTCAATCGCTCCAAACCGACCCTGCGCATCTACGAACATCTCGGCCTGCACGGCGCGCAAATTTCGCCAGAATAGTGCGCAGATTCGCCACGGGAAATTGCGACCTTCGATGAATTCACTATAATTTACCCTGTAAACGCGATCCAAGTACTCGAAATGCGCAGGTAACAGAACGCCTACCTGGCGTAGAGGTTGACTCATTTCTCCTGCGGAGGAACAAAGGAGATTGCGGTGTGCCGGAGCGTGAACCCGGAAAGCTCCTGGACTGGCATGAACCATTTGGGAAAATCCCATCGGATGACTGTTCGGTCTCCGGGAAAACGCGCAGATATCCTTCTCCAGGCCGGCCTCTCATACGCCGTCCATGACGGAAAATGCTTGAAGCTCGATGTTGCTCGACCGGCGACCGTGGAGGGGCTGCGTCCCCTGTTGGTCGTCTACCCCGGTAACGGCTGGGGCTATTTCTTCTGGTTCAACCGCCGCTCCTGTAGAAAGGAGATTCTCTGGGCTGCTTCGCTGGGCTACGTTGCGGCCTCAGTCGACTATCGCTCAGCGATCAAGGCCGGCTTCACCACCCAGCTCCACGACGCGAAAGAGGCCCTCTGGTGGCTTTCCGGTCACGCCGAGGAGTTTCGAGCCGATCGACGAAGGATTGCGGTATCCGGATTCTCTTCGGGAGGTCAACTTGCCCTTCTCCTTGGACTAACCGATTCAATCTCGCCTCGGGCCGGGCCCTCCGACAAGACAAATGGCCGGCCGACCATCAGGGCTGTCGTCAGTGTGGCGGCACCGACCGACATGACTGCGATGCACGGGCATCGGCGCTACAGATGGGCATTGACTCGGATCTTCGGCGGCGCTCCCCATGCACGAGCCGAAAGCTATCGCGAGGCAAGCCCGGTTGCGCATGCTACTTCGGACGCCCCGCCGATCCTCGTGATACATGGCGGACGAGACAAGGTCGTTCCGCCGCAACAGGCACGATTGCTCGATAGAGCCATTGCGCGCGCCGGCGGACGGCATCGCCTATTCCTGGCGGGGGGACACGGCCACTGGGACTTCTGGCGCCACCCGACCATGTGGCTGTTTCTCGATTGCCATCTGCAGTCGTCTTGCGGCTGAACGAACCATCGAATCTCAGCCGCCTGATACTCACCATATCTACCCGATGTCTTCTTTCAGTGTGGCTTCATCCCGACTCGATATCCGGAACGACTCCGAGACGCTTCCGTTTCGCTCGCCAAGCTCGAGGAAGCAGCCGACCCGATGCGATGGAAGAATTTGCCTCCGGCGCAAAATCTCAGTATCCTTGTCGCCACGGAGTTCAGAATGTTAGGTGGCTGGATCGTACTTGGGCTTATCATCCTCTACGCAGGAGTGAAGCTCTATCGCAATCGCGTGGCAAATCGCGGTATCACGAATGCACATGCCCTGCGCAAGGCGATGCAGACCGAGGCTCAACAGGTCACGCTTATCGACGTTCGTACCCCCGCAGAGTACCACGACGGTCACATCCCCGGTGCCATCAACATCCCACACACAAAGATCGCCAAGAAACCTCCGAAACGACCCAAGGATTCCCTCATGATCGTCTACTGCCGCTCGGGACGCCGCTCGGGCATCGCTCGCAGCCATCTGAAGAGCATGGGTTACGTTCGGGTCGTCAACTTCGGAGGAGTCGGCAAGTGGGACGGCCCCCTCGTTGACGGCGCTCGCCCCGGCGAGCTCGCTTTCGGCTCAGCCGGATAGTCCCAGCGGCCCCGGCCGACCCCGCACGCCGCCGGCTCCCGTCCGTCGGTTCCACTATAATCAGAAACATGGGCCGCGCTTGGCCGCGATCACTCTGTGTAGGAGGTACTCCCAGTGCACGTCAAGGTAGGAGCCCTCATCGTTCTCGCCTTCACCCTCGTTTCCTGTGCCAGTTTTATCAAGTCGCTGTCAAACCTTCAGGTGTCGTTCGAACAGTCCTTGGATCAACCCTCGTCTTCGACTCAGCCCGCTCCCTACCAGCCCGCACCGGGGGCGCAATCGAAACCCCAACCAACCCAGGCCGGGGCGCTCGCGGCGGGTACGCGGCCGGCGATCGTCGCCTCCAATCCGAGCTCTCCCCCGATTCCTCCGGGGTGGGACGCGGCGGTGGTCGACACGACTCAGGGAGCGGACTATCTGACGGCAATCGAGCGCAAGGTCGTCATCGAAATCAACCTAGTGCGAACCAATCCGGCCGAGTATGCGCAAACCTTCATCGTTCCGATGCGTCGCTACTTCCAGGGCAAAATCCTTCAGTACCCCGGGGAAATCGCCATAATGACCAACGAGGGGCCGTCCGCTCTCGAGGAGGCCATTCGCCAACTCGAGTCCACCAACGCGGTGGGACCCCTGTCTCCGAAAAAAGGTCTCGTCCTCGCGGCTCGGGACCATGCAAACGATCAGGCAAAAACGGGACAAACCGGGCACTCGGGGGCCGACGGTTCGGACCCCGGACAGCGGATCGCTCGATATGGGAAGTGGAAGGCCACGTGGGGCGAGAACATCGACTACGGAAACTCACAGGCAAGGAGAATCGTTACCGCTCTCCTCATCGACGACGGAGTTCCGTCGCGCGGTCACCGAAAGAACCTCCTCAATCCCAAGTTCGAAACAGTGGGCGTCGCCGTCGGGCCGCATCCGGTTTACCGATCGATGTGCGTCATGGACTTCGCCGGTGGGTACGAATCGTCGTTCAATGGAACCGGCGGCTAAACGAGGGCCCCTCAATGCACCGAACACCCCACTGCCGCCGCATACTCGCCGAACGGCATCGCGTACCGGCGGGCTGCCTGAGGATTGCTCTTCACGATGTCGAGCACCCAATGGTGGTGGACGTAATGCCAGGTATCCACGAGTTGGACATGCTCGATCTCGTACTCGACATGCCAGGCGCCGCTCGGCTGCTTCTCGGCGCCCTCGACTCGTGCCGTCACCCGGTTGCGGGGGCGCATTCCTCGTGGCGGCGTATATATCCTCTTCGCGAAATCAGTGCCCGGCTGCGGGCGTCCCACCGATCCCAAACTGCGCCGAAGTTGCCGTTGTCGTAGTGATCGTTGAACTCCTGAGCGATCCGGATAAGGGCAGCCCGGGTCGCAGGGTCGGGTGGTAGTCGGACGACCGCAACCGATGAAACGGTACCTTCGGTGCTCGTTGAAAAGCCGCCGGGCGGGTTTGCGAGGTGAACGCAGCTTGTCAGTCCGAGAGCCATCATCATCGCGGCGACCGCCATATAGAGTGCCGGTCGGGAGGAAACGTCCCGCTGGGAGCCAAAGTCCGTATCATCACTTCCTAAGCGGATTTGACGCCGTCGAGTCATCTTGGATAAGCGTATCGTCGGGAGTCGATGCCGTCAATCGGTTCCACATTTTGCCTCTCCCCTGGTATGCTTGCAAGGTGATATCGGCCCTCCTTGAGGCCGTCGACAAGGAGAAAAGTCATGAAGTTGACAGGAAAGAAGGTTGGGATGCTCATCGGTCCCGGTTATGAAGACCTTGAGTTCTGGGTCGTTTACATGCGCATGGTGGAAGAAGGTGCAGAGGTGCTCAAGATCGGACACAAATCGGGCGAAAGCTACTCGAGCAAGCACGGATGTTTGAGCGCGACGTGCGACTATTCCGCCGAAGATGTCGATGCAAGCGACCTCGACGCCGTACTCGTTCCGGGCGGATGGGCGCCAGACCGGCTTCGGCGCTACGACGCGGTAACCGCTTTGGTACGCGGAGTGTTCGATCGGGGCAAAATCGTGGGCCTCATCTGCCATGCGGGGCTGGTCGGAATTTCGGCAGGTATCGTGGCCGGCAAGCGCGCTACGGGTTCAGAGGGCATCAAGGACGATCTCGTCAATGCCGGCGCTATCTGGCAGGACAAACCGGCTTTCCGCGACGGCAACATCGTCTGGGGGCGCGTCGTCGAGGACATTCCGTACTACTGCCGGGAGCTGGTCGAGGCACTGTCGTAGCCTCACGGTTTCCCGTAGGAATGGACAATCGCGTCGGTGTCGATGATACCTGCGGGGTCGCCCTCTTCGTCGAGTGCGAGGAGAAATTGGACCTTGAGGTCGCTCATGATCTTGCTCGCATCGGCGAGCCGCGAGCTCGTCAGGACGCACCCGGTTTTCAATGGAACGACCCCCGAGAGCGGAGCGTTCGCGTGGTTGTGCTTGAGCTCGGCAAAGAGCTGAGAGCGCGAAATGATCCCTCGCGCTCTACCGCTCTCGGAGCGGAGAATAGCGAACCCTTCGATACTCCCCTCGAACTGGTTGATGGCATCGAGCACCCGCATTGAATCGGTGACCGTCAACGTGAGGGGGCGCATCGCCTCTTCGACAAGGATCGTCGAGAGTCGATCGGCGGAACGTTTCCGGATGATGTCGATTCCACGACGTTTCAACTTGTAGGTGTAGATACTCTCTCTTTCGATCACCGAAGCTATCGTGGCTCCCACGACGGTCGCCAACATGAGCGGAAGAATGAGCTGGTAGTTGCCAGTCATTTCGAACAACATGACGATGGCGGTGATCGGGGCCCGAGCGGAGCCGGCAAAGACCGTAGCCATCCCCACCATTGCGAACGCCCCGTTGGTGACGGTAATGCCGGGGAACACCCGATTGGCGAAGTCCCCGAAAATGCCTCCGAGCATCGCCCCCATGAACAGCCCTGGAGCGAAGACGCCGCCCGACCCGCCGGACGCAATCGTCGTCGAGGTAACAAAGAGCTTCAAGACCAGCAGAATCGCGAGCGTCGTCAGCCCGAGGTTGTTGATCAGAGCCTGTTCGACAGTGGGGTATCCCACTCCGAAGATCTGGGGAAAGAAGAAGCCGACCGCTCCGACGATCAAACCCCCGACGGCGGGCTTGACCCAATCCGGGAGATGCTTCAGTTTGTCCCATACGTCCTCGAAGAAGTAGAGAACTCTGGAGTAGAAGACTCCGAACAACCCGCCGACAACCCCGAGAACCACGAATGCCCCGAGCGGCGTGATTCCGGTTATGCTGTAGCTTGGAATCGGGAAGGACGCAATGTCGCCGAAGTACAGACGTCCGATCGTTGCCGCGAGCACCGAGGCGACGACGATCGACCCGAGGTTCGCGATCGCAAAGCTTCCAAGAATAATCTCCGAGGCGAACATGACTCCGCCGATCGGAGCATTGAAGGTCGCCGCGATACCCGCCCCCGCGCCGCAGGCAACGAGGGTCTTGAGCTGATTCTCCCGGACGCCCAACAACTGGCCGAAGGTGGAGCCCCAGGCCGAACCGATCTGGACGATCGGCCCTTCCCGCCCGACCGAGCCGCCGGTGCCTATACTCAGAGCGGAGGCCAACGCCTTTGCGACCACGATCCGCGGACGAATGACGCCTTTCTGTTCGGTGATCGCATACATGACCTCCGGCACGCCGTGCCCTTTCGCCTCGCGCGCAAAGAAATGGACAATCAGTCCGACAAGCAGCCCGCCGATTGCCGGGATGATGAATCCCCATACAGAATGGTAAAGGACGAGCTGTGCCTCGTCGACGCCGAACCCGAGATGAGTCACGAACGTAATGAGCTTGCGGAACGCGACCGCCCCGAACCCACCGCCGACGCCGATTATTCCGGCATAGATCAGCATGAGGGTGGATTCGGGTATTCGACGCACAAGTTGTACATGCAGTCGCTTCACAAGTTGCTCCTCCGGAAACGCAGGCGCGCCAATTTACATGTCCGCGGGCTCAGTCCGTACCGCTGGAGAGGTTGGGTTGACACGAGGTACCGCGGGGTGTCGGCGGATAAAGCTTACCTGAACGATAAGAAAATCGTCCTCATACTTACACGATTCCCAACGAATAATCCAGTCGTTTCGCACTCGAACATTTCACGGCCCCTCACCTACGATTTCGCGAGGCCGACGACGCGAATTGAAATTTCTAACCAAGGGTGCTAAATTCTCTCACAATTCACACGGACGATATACATCCATGGGCTCACTTCTAGAGATCGTCGGGGAGCGCAGATGATTCGGATCCTGTCGGTTTCGGCGCCTTTGGCGGCGATTCTCGTTCTTGTCCTATCGGGGTGTCCGAGTCCGTTCGGCTACTATTCGGCGGGCAATGTCTACGTGGAGAAGGTCCAGACTCCGAACGCATCGAGCTTTGCTCCCACTGCCACCCCCACATTTCGCTCGACCCCGAGCCAAGGGGGAGCGGCAGTCACCGTCTCGGGTTCCCCGACCGAGAACAGCGACCAATCGGTCGAAATCCTCTCCGATACACCGAACGCGCACATCTATTACACGGTCGACGGCTCGTCTCCCAGTCCGAACACGGGGACAACGAGACTCTACGATCCGACGCATCCAATTTCTGTTACAGGCAACAACACCTCGATAACCATCAAAGCGGTCGCGCTCAAGGCTCTGATGCTGCCGAGCGCTATCGCGAGCTTGACCATGTCGATCTCCTACACGACAGCGGCCGCCCCCTCCTTCGATCACTTGACGGGAACCTACAGCGGCCCGTTCACCCTGACGATCACCGAGTCAACCCCCGGTTCGACGGTGTGGTACACGACCGACGGCACCGATCCGGTGGTCGGCGGCGGAACATCGACTTACTCCGGAGCCGCGCCAATTACCATTTCGGTCTCTCAGCCGACGACGGTCAAGGCGGTCGCAACCGCTACGGGGTGGACCGACTCGGCTATCACCAACGCTACCTACAGCTTCGTCGTTGGGATGCCGGTGCTCGGCGGCTCCTTCCCATACCTCACCCTATCGACCCCTTCAAGCGGCGCAACAGTGTGGTACACCTTCGACGGCTCTCAGCCGATTCCGAGTGTCTCGTCGTCGACCACATCGACCCTCAATTTCTACGTTGGCTCGACCGAGACACTCAGGGCGATAGCCGTATTCCCCGGTTGGAGCACCTCATCGGAGCTCAACACGAGTTGGTCGGTCCCGAGCGGCAACTTGGATTTTCAGACTTTGAGCCATACCACGTTGAGAGCGATGGTCGATAATCTCGCGACGACCACGCCGATCGACAACAGCGATACAAGTCTTATTCCAGTCGGGCAGGTAATCGTGTACAAGACACGCCTCGGTGACTATGGGAAGCTCGTTGTCGTCAACAACAATTCAGACGGGAACAACGGATGGGACATCCATCTCATAACCTACGACTCCTCCGGTAACGTGATTGCCGACGCGAGCCCGCAGATTCGCGGCACGTGGCTCTGCGACCTGGAGGCGGGGGTCGAAACGAACGTCTCGGCGAGCTCTGATTTTCAGCTTCAGAATCAGACATCGACCGTTCGGTATCTCGCCCCCATTAACGGTGCCACATTCCTGGCTGCAGGAGTGAGCACGACCTTCTGACCTGTGTCCCAGTGACGTCTTGACGCTGCCGGGCTGACCGTCGAAGATACAGAAAAACACCTCATGGAATCGCGCTGAAGTGTCGCTCCTTCGGCGGAGCCTGCGGAGGAGGCAGCGATGTTCTCTAAGCTTTCGGGTGTCTTTCACGCACTCGCGAAGGGTTGGCTGATAGTAGTCCTGTTGGCCGTCTTCGTTCCCTACATTTTGACGACCATCCCGGTCCTCAAGACCGTTCCCGGCGGCGACATCACGTCGCTGGACTCGCAGGTTTTCTATACCCCGGATCAGGCCTTCGCAACTGTCGGCTCCTACGGAGAGAACGCACATTACTGGATTCGCATCTACCTCACCTGGGACCTCATCAATCCCGTGATGTATGCACTCATCTTCTCCATCGTCATCTCCTGGTTGTTCCAACGTAGTTTCACTTCGCAGAGCGTCCTTCGGAGGTTCAACATTCTGCCTTTGGCGGCGGGGCTTGCAGACCTGCTCGAGAATGTCTCCATTGTGATCATGCTCTCGGTCTATCCGGCACGGCCGGTTGCTCTCGCGTGGGCGAGCACGATCTTCACAGTCACGAAGATGGTCTTCTTTGCGGGAAGCGTCCTGCTCATTCTACTCGGAACGTTCAAAGCAAGCTTCAACCGATTCAGAAAGATCGCAGCGTGAACACCCCGACGGTCCGACCCGCCGGCGGGCGTGTCGCGGCCGTCCTCCAGGCACTCCTCGTTACCGTGCTCTGGTCCTCCTCTTGGGTACTGATAAAGATTGGCCTCAAGGAGAGCATACCTCCACTGACCTTCGCCGGTCTTCGCTATGCTTTCGCTTTTCTCTGTCTCCTTCCTCTCGTGCTATCCAGTCGCCGCCACCGGCGCTCTCTGCTGGAGATTCCTCGAAAGCGATGGGGGCAACTCATTCTCCTCGGCATACTACTCTATGCAGTTACCCAGGGCGCGCAATTCTACGGCCTGCTCTACTTGCCGGCAGCAACGTTGAGTCTTGTCTTGAGCTTTACTCCCCTCTTCGTCGCTTTGGAGTCGGGCCTTCTCCGCACAGGGGCCCCTTCGGCGACACAAGTGATCGGCGTCCTTGCCTCAGCTGCAGGTGCCGTAATCTACTTTCTTCCGCTTTCCCTTCCATCCGCTGAGCTTGTCGGGCTCTCGATCGCTGCGGTGTGTGTCGCGTCGAACTCCGCGGCCGCTGTCCTGGGACGGCACGTAAACTCGACGAGTCGGATCTCGCCTCTCCTCGTCACGACCGTGAGCATGGGAATTGGAGGGATACTCCTCCTCACTGTCGGGGCGACCACACAGGGACTCGGCGGTCTCGAGCTCAGCCATTGGCTCATCATCGCATGGCTCGCCGTCGTCAATACCGCGGTCGCGTTTACGCTCTGGAACAACTCCCTTCGGACCCTGACCGCGGTCGAATCGAGCGTCATAAACGGCACCATGCTGCCCCAAATTGCGATTCTGTCGTGGCTCTTCCTTGGCGAAACCCTGACACCCCGTCAGATCGCAGGGCTCCTCGTCGTAGCAGTAGGCATAGTCGTCGTACAGGCCCTGCGTCGCGAGAAGACGGCACACTTGCGCCCGCCTGCGTAAATCACAATCACTCCTATCGGGACAACGGCGCCATCTCCCGACCAGAGCTCCCAGGATCGAACGAGGATGGAACTCAAGACGGCTTCGCACCGTCTAAGTTGACATGAAGCTCTACCTCGTTCCGGTAATCGCGCTCATTCTCGCCGGATGCGTCACCACCGAAAATGTCCTCCGGAGCTCCCCGAACTACCTCGAAGTCGGGACTGTTGACGGCAAGCTTGCGGGACAACGTTTCTATATGGCGATCGGAAATGTGAACCTCTACCGCCACCGAGCGTTCGGCGGCGTGACCCCTACCGGAGAAACCTCCGAAAGCCCGGCAGCCATCGAGGTCGACAGCTTGACCGGCGAAGTCCTGCGTATCGTCACGCTGCAACCAGTTGCGGAGAGAACCTCTACAACCTCGAGCACATTCAGCACGGTGACGACCACCACCACCACGAAGCAACGCTACGAGCTCGGCGCCCTCGTTGGGGGGATATCGATAATCGACATCCACCCCTACGCGAGCTGGCTCGACGCGCTCAAGGCGCTCCGTGAGGCCGCGAAGCAGATGGGGGCATCAGGCAACTTTCGCGTGGAGTCTCTTGGAACCGTTTCGAGCACCGCCGTCACGCCGCCGGTCTATTTTCACTTCCGCTGGGGTCCCGATCATTTCCGTCATTATCATCCATAGCGCCTCTCTGCAACGACTCTGCAACGCAGAAGTGCTACCCTGAAGCAACAAAGCCAAAGGGGGTAAGCGTATGAAGGACATAAGACGATTCGTGCTGGCCATTGCCATTGCGGTTTCAGTCGGTCCGGTCGTGTTCGCCGGCGGAAATGCGGAGTTGCCGGAGATCAGAGTGGCAACCGATCCCACGTTCGCCCCGATGGAGTTCATCGACGAGTCCGGAAAGCTCACCGGCTTCGACATCGACCTCATGAAGGCCGCCGCAAAGGGGGGTGGATTCTCGGTCACGTTCGTACAGGTTCCGTGGGACAGCATCTTCGTAGGACTCGCAGCCGGGCGCTATGACGCGATAGCAGCCTCCATTACGATCACCGAAGAACGCAAGAGCTCCATGG
>Ga0307440_1001805_pt1 | contig 10269 bp, 14 predicted proteins | sample SalMarWE160410MG_FD_202150 | JGI IMG/M metagenome (GOLD analysis project Ga0307440, IMG submission 202150) | Salt marsh sediment microbial communities from the Plum Island Ecosystem LTER, Massachusetts, United States - WE1604-10 | ecosystem: Environmental > Aquatic > Marine > Intertidal zone >... | reverse complement strand
GCAGCGCCTGCGCCAGCGCCATATGGCGCCGCCGGCGCGGCGGGTGACGCCGCTGCTGCCGTATCCGCCGCGACCGGTCGATGCCAGTCTGGCGCCGATGGTGCCGCCGCTGCTCAAGGCCTATCTGCGCCTCGGGGCCGAGATCGGCGGCGAGCCTTACTGGGATCAGGACTTCAATGTCGCCGACGTGTTCGTGCTGCTGGACGTGAAGCGCCTGGATGCCCGCTATGCCCGCCATTTCCAGGTGCAGCAGGCCATGGGAGCCCGGTGATCGCCATGCTGCGCGCCGTGTGGCGCGGCGGCTGGCTGGCCCTGCACATCGCCTCGGCCTTTCCGCTGGCCGTGCTGTTCTTCCGTCGTCCACGCCATGATTCACGGCTCCAGCGCCGCCTGTTCCAGTGGTGGCACAGGGGCGTGTGCCGCATCCTGGGCGTGCAGGTGGTGCTGCAGGGAAGCCCGGGGGACGACGGCCTTGTCGTGGCCAACCACATCTCCTGGCTCGACATCCCGGTGCTGGCCTCGGTCTGGCACGGTGACTTCCTGGCCAAGGAGGAGGTGGCCGACTGGCCGGTGATCGGCAGCCTGTTGCGCCGTTCGGGCACGCTGCTGATCCGCCGCGGCTCGCCGGAATCGTTCCGGCAGGCGCTGACGGCCCTGGGACGGCGTCTGCACCTCGGCGGCGGCATCTGCCTCTTTCCCGAGGGTACCACGACCGACGGCCGTGCGATGCGCCGTTTCCAGCCACGCCTGTTCGAGGCGGCGGCCCGCTCCGATGCCTGGGTGCAGCCGGTGGCATTGCGCTACTTCGGGCCGGACGGCGAGCTGCATCCGCTGGCGCCGTTCATCGGCGACGACGATTTCCTGCCGCATCTGCTGCGCCTGCTGCGCGGCCCGGCGATCCGCGTCGAGGTGGCGTTCCTGCCACGCCTGTCGGCGCGCGGCCATGCCCCGCGCAGCCTGGCCGAGTTCACGCACTGGCAGGTGTGCGCGGCCATGGAGCGGCAGCTGGGCAGCGCCACCGGCCCCGCTGCCGTCGATGACGAGTCGTTGACGGAGTCCCGCTTCGCCGTCTGAGCCGGCCGTTCGCCGTCCCTGAGCGATGCCATCGAAATTCGTGTGAGCAGGGCCTACACTGCGCGCCATGCCGGTACTGACCCTGAACCATATCCACAAGGCCTTCGGTCCCCAGGTCGTGTTCGACGACGTGTCGCTGACGGTGATGCGCGGCGCACGCATCGGCCTGATCGGCCGCAACGGCGAGGGCAAGTCCACGCTGCTGAAGCTGATGGCCGGCCAGGTGGAGGCCGATAGCGGCGAGATGACGTTGCGCAGCGGCACGCGCGTGGCCTACCTGCCTCAGGCACCGCATTACGAGGCGGGCCAGTCCGTGTTCGCGGTCGTGGCCTCGGGGCTGGAGCGCGTGGCGGCGATGCTGGGCGAGTACGACCATGCCCTGCAGTCCCTGGAGCAGGGGGCCGATGAGGCGGCGCTGAACCGGGTGTCCAGGCTGCAGGCCGAACTCGAGCAGGGTGGCGCCTGGCAGTACTGGACACGCATCGAAACCGCGATCTCGCGGCTGGGGCTTACGCCGCACGTCGACGTCGGCAGCCTGTCCGGCGGCTGGCAACGGCGCGTGGCGCTGGCCCGCGCCGTGGTGGCCGAGCCCGACGTGCTGCTGCTGGACGAGCCGACCAACCATCTGGACGTGGCCTCGATCGAATGGCTGGAGGATTTCGTGGCCTCCTTCCCCGGCGCCGTGGTGTTCATCACCCACGACCGCTACTTCCTCGATGCCGTGGCCGAGGAGGTCATCGAACTCGATCGCGGGCGGCTTGCGCATTTCCCGTGCAGCTATGCCGAGTACCTGGACAAGAAGGCCCAGATGCTGGCCGTCGAGGAGCGGCAGCACGCCCGTTTCGACAAGCTGTTGGCGCAGGAGGAGCGCTGGATCCGCCAGGGCATCCCGGCCCGGCGCACGCGCAACGAAGGTAGGGTGCGCAGCCTCGAGCACCTGCGCGAGCAGCGCGCCGCCCGGCGGCTGCGCGGCGGCGACGTGGAGCTGCGCGTCGCCTCCGGCATCAAGCCGGGCAAGATGCTGATCGAGGCGACGGGCCTGACGCACCACCTCGGCGGCAAGACCATCGTCCGCGACCTGGAGTTGAAGATCATGGCCGGCGACCGCATCGGCCTCGTGGGCCCGAACGGCATCGGCAAGACGACGCTGCTGAACCTGCTGCTGGGCCAGATGCAGCCCGACGAGGGACGCATCCGCCACGGCGCGCGCCTGGTGCCTGCCTTCCTCGAGCAGATGCGCGCGCTGGATCCCGAGCTGCGGCTCAAGGATGTGCTGCTGCCCGACGGCGGGCAGTACGTGTATGTGGCGGGCGTGCACCCGAGGCACGTGGTCGGCTACATGCAGGACTTCCTGTTCGACAAGGAACGGCTGAACACGCGCGTGGCCGCCCTGTCGGGCGGGGAGCGCGGGCGCCTGCTGCTGGCGCGCCTGCTGCTGCAGCCGGCGAACCTCCTGGTGCTCGACGAGCCGACCAACGATCTCGACATCGGTACCCTGAGCGTGCTGGAGCATGCGCTGGCCGATTACGACGGCACGGTGATCCTGGTATCCCATGACCGGGCCTTCATGGACCGCGTCGTCAGCCGCATATTGGCCTTCGAGGGGGACGGGCGCATCGTGCCGGTGGCCGGCGGCTGGTCGGATTACGCCGCCTGGAAGGCCAGGCAGGCGCCACAGCCTGCTGTGCAGCCCGAAAAGAGGGATAAGGCCGAGGCGCGTCCGAGCCGGCCTGCGAGGAAGCTGCCCTACCACGAGCAGCGCGAGCTGGACGGCCTGCCCGGGCGCATCGAGGCGATGGAGGCCGAGAAGGCGGCGATCGAGCAGCGCTTCTGCGATCCGGAATACTTCGCCCGCGATGCCGACGGCTTCCAGGCCGACCAGCAGCGCCTGGCCGCCATCGAGACGGAGCTGGCCGCAGCGTATGGGCGCTGGGAGGATCTGGAGGCCAAACTTGAGGAACTGGCCGGGGTGTAAACGCCCGTCGCCATCGGGTATGCTGAATGGATGCTGTATTTCGCCTACGGTTCGAACATGTCCACGCCGCGCCTCGGTGCCCGGCTGGATGTCGTGGCGCACGTGGACGTGGCCGAGCTGGCCGGGTACCGGCTGGCCTTCCACAAGGCGGGCACGGACGGTTCGGCCAAGTGCGACGCGTTCTGCACCGGTACGCCTGCGGATACGGTGGTCGGTGTGGTGTTCCGCATCGATGCGCGTGAGAAGCCCATGCTCGACCGCATCGAAGGCCTCGGTTCCGGTTATGCGCAACGGCAGGTGCGTGTGGCCGCGCGCCGGGGCGGGCAGCTGGATGCCTTCCTCTACCAGGCCACGCATATCGACGAGGCGTTGAAGCCCTTCGACTGGTACAAGCGGCACGTGCTGCACGGGGCGCGCGAGCACGGTCTGCCGGTCGATTACATCCGCCGCATCGAGGCCGTCGACAGCATGGCCGATCCCGATGCCGACCGGCATGCGGTGGAGTGCGCGATCTATGGCGGCGACTGATGCGAGCCGGGCGGTGACCATCGCGGACAAGCCCCTGCAGGCATTGAACGACGACGAATGGGAGCAACTGTGCGACGGCTGCGGCCGGTGCTGCATGCACAAGTTCGAGGACGAGGATACGGGCGAGGCGCTGTACACCGTCATTGCCTGCCGGCTGTTCGACGATGCGTCCTGCCGCTGCCGCGATTACGAACACCGGCAGCAGGCGGTGCCCGATTGCCTGTCGATCCGTGCGCTGTCGCCTGCGCAGATGCGCTGGCTGCCGGCCAGCTGCGCCTACCGCCTGCGCGCCGAGGGAAAACCGCTGCCGGCCTGGCATCCGCTGGTCAGTGGAGACCCGGAAACGGTGCATGCCGCCGGCATGTCGATGCGCGGGCGCAGCATCGCGGTGGATACGGTGCCGGAGGCGTGCTGGCCGGATTACATCATGGACACCGATGGCGACTGAGGAGCGCTGCCCCTGCGGTTCCGGCAGGGCGTTGTCCGCCTGCTGCGGGCCGCTGCATGCCGGCAAGGCCGCCGCAACGGCCGAAGCCCTGATGCGCGCGCGCTATGCGGCCTATGTGCTCGGCGATACGGCCTACCTGCGTGCCACCTGGCATCCCGACACCTGCCCGCAGGAGCTCGGCGGCCCGACCCGCTGGCTGGGGCTGAGGGTGCTGCATTGCGATGGCGGTCAGGCCGGCGACAGCGAGGGAACGGTCGAATTCGTGGCCGCCTTCCGCGAGGCCGGGCGCGTCAGGCAGCTGCACGAGACCAGCCGCTTCGTGCACCAGGGCGGCCGCTGGCTCTATGTGGACGGAGACCTGCAGCTTCGAGACGTCGGCCGCAACGAGCCCTGCCCCTGCGGCAGCGGCCGCAAGCTCAAGCATTGCTGCGGCAAGCGGGTCACAGCCAGCCCTTCTTCCGGAAGTACCACACCGGCATCAGGCCGCTGATGACCATCAGCACCAGCGCCATCACGTAGCCGTAGCGCCAGCCGAGTTCCGGGATGAAATGGAAGTTCATGCCGTAGATGCTGGCGATCAGCGTCGGTGGCAGGAACACCACGGCGGCGACCGACAGGATCTTGATGATCTGGTTCTGCTCGATGTTGGTGAAGCCGTGCACGGCCCCCATCAGGAAGTTGACCTTGTCGAACAGGAAGGCCGTGTGCGGCATCAGCGAATCGATGTCGCGCAGCAGTTCCTGCGCCTGTTCCAGGGTCTCGGAGCCGAGTTGCGAATTGCGTTCGACGAAGGTCAGGGCACGCTGGGCGTCGAGCAGGCTCAGGCGCACCTTGCCGGTGATGTCCTCGAAGCGGGCGATATCGGCGAGCAGCACCTCCATCCCGGTGTCCTTGCGCCCGAGCACCACCTGGCTGACCGGCTCGAGCCCCGTGTACACCGTTTCCAGCGCGTCGGCCAGGTGGTCGACCTTGTTCTCGAACAGGCTGAGCAGGATGCTCGTGGCATCGGTGGCGATGTCCGGCTGGCGGTGGGCGGCCTGCCGGAACAGGCGGAAGGTGGCCAGCTCCTGCTCATGCAGCGTGAACAGGCGATCCTGATTCAGGATGAAGGCGGCGGCGACGTTGACCGTCGTGTCCTCGAACTCGTGCAGGAACACCGAGTGGATGTGCAGGCCGTCGTCGTCGCGGAAGAAGCGGGAACTGGCCTCGATCTCGATCAGCTCTTCGGCGCTCGGCAGGTGTACGTGGTAGGCGCGCTCGACCAGCAGGCGGTCCTCCGCGGTGGGGTCGACGAGGTCGATCCAGATGGCGTCGTCCGGCAACGGGGCCCTGTCGTCTGCAGGCACCTGTGCGAGATGCCCATCCTCCAGCCGGAAGATCGTCAGCATGCGGGATCGTTCCTGTCCATGGAACCAATATTGCAGAAGCCTGCGGTTTTTCAATGTCCGGAGCGATGCGACGGTCTATGCTAGCGATGACCGGCGGATCGATGTGACGGGAGGGCGCATGACCAAGCATCTGCTGCTACCCGAGGGCGAGGAGCTGCGCCGGGCCGTGCAATGGATCGGCGAGCAGGGGGAGCATACGCTGGCCGCCGTCGAGGAGGCCTGCCGGCGTTTCGACCTGTCGCCGGCGGACGAGGATTTCATGATCCGCCATTTCGTGCAGCCGCCGCCGCAAAAGAAGCCGGAATAGGCCTCCGGCTCAGAGGGCCTGTAGGCCCTAGTCCCCCTTGTGCATCTGGATCAGGCGGAAGACCTCCTGGCGCGAGGCCGGATTCTTCAGGAACGAGCCGGTCAGCTTCGAGGTCGTGGTCCAGGAATTGGGCTTGCGCACGCCGCGGTGGCACATGCAGAAGTGCTGGCACTGGATGACCACGGCCACGCCCTTCGGCTGCAGCACCTCCTCGATGACCTGCGCGATCTGCATGGTCATCTTCTCCTGCACCTGCAGGCGCTTGGCGAAGACGTCGACGACCCTGGCCAGCTTCGACAGGCCGACGACCCGGCCGTCGGGGATGTAGGCCACATGCGCCTTGCCGACGAAGGGCGCCAGGTGGTGCTCGCAGTGGCTGTGCACGTCGATGTCGGAGACCAGCACGATCTCGTCGTAGCCCTCGACCTCCTCGAAGGTCTTCATGAGGTGCTCGCGCGGGTCCTCGGTGTAGCCGGCGAAATACTCCTTGAACGCGGCCAGCACGCGCTTGGGCGTGTCCACGAGGCCTTCGCGCCCAGGATCGTCGCCCACGTATTCGAGCAGGGCGCGGACGTGCCCCATGGCCTCGATGTTGCGCGGATCGCTCGGATCGAAGGGGATGCTGGAATCGAAATCGTCGTTCATGCGGATATCCTTTGCTGACGGTTGCCGCGAGGCTAGCGCATCGGGCATGGTTTCTCATCCCTGCCGCGGCAGGGGCGATTCTCGGATCACGAAGGGGGGGATGGCGATGCGGGTGGACCTGTTGCGGCACGGGGCGCTGGAGGGCGGCGTCAAATACCGGGGCACGATCGATGACCCGCTGACCGCGGAGGGCCGCACGGCCATGGAAGCGGTGTGGGCCGAACTGGCCGGGGATGTCGAACGCATCGTCGCCTCGCCGCTGTCGCGCTGCGCGGGCCCGGCCCGGGACTGGGCGGCGCGGGCGGGCATCCCTCTGGTCATCGATCCGCGCCTGGCCGAGATGCGCTACGGCGTCTGGGAGGGGCTGACGGCCGACGACATCCGCGCCCGCTTTCCCGGCGAGCTGGAGCGCTGGCGTGCCAACCCCGAGGGCATGCACATCCCCGGAGCGGAGACGGTGGAGGAGCTCCGGGCGCGGGTCGCGTCCTTCTGGTCCGATTTGTCCTCCGAAGGCGAGGGGGGGCGCATGCTGGTCGTGGCGCATTCGGGCAGCCTGCGCATGCTGATCGCGCACGTGCTGGGGGCGCCGGTCGCCACCACGCGCCGTCTTGCCATGCCCTACGCCTGCTGGAGCCGCCTCGCCGTGCGCCAGGGGCAGGCAAACCTAGTTTTCCACAACCATATGGCTTTCCGTCTATAGTCCAGCCATGGTGGGCAAGCGGATGATCAATATGGCGATGCCATTGTGCTTTTGTCTGATCGCATGTTCCGCCATGGCCGATGCGGCAGAAATGACGGCCCCGCTTCCGGTTGTGCAGATGAACCCTTTTATGCTGCGCTATATGGGCTTCACGGCCAGCGATGCGTTGCAGGAAGCCGGCCGGCGTCACCGCATCAGCATCCAGGAACATTATGCCAGCATCTTCCTGGCGGAGGGGTTACCTGCGCCGGGTCGATATCTGGCCGACATGGAACTGTCCATGACCAATATCACCTTGCATTCGTCCCTAGGCAGGACAGGGGTCTATGTGAATTTGCCCTTGCTGCTGCCGACCGGGGGTTTTATGGACGGCCTGGTCAACGGCTTTCACAAGGCCTTCCACTTCCCCAATGGCAACAGGGCGTATCGTCCGAATAACCGGTACGGTTACGCCTTGGCCGGGGCATGGGACAGCCACCCCGGCTGGAGGCTTGGCAATATCACGGCGGGTCTCCAGTTCCCAGTATTGCGCGGCGGAAGCAATGCGTTGGCCCTGGTGGCGGGCGGGAAAGCACCGACGGCCAATCGCCGGGACGGGTGGAGCAGCGGCACCTGGGACGGCGGCATCGGCCTGGTCGATTCCTTTCGGACCCATGCGTGGTTCGGTCATCTCGAAGGATGGTATTTCAAGCCGTTCGGCAAGGACGAAATTCCCTTTATCAGCAATCGCGCCTATGCCCGTGCGTCCGTTGCCATCGGCCGGGAAGGGAGGTTCTTCCACCCGGTCAGCAACAGGCTTTTTTCTCTCATCGTTCAGGCCCAGGGCGGCGCGTCTCCCTATCGTCACACCGGCATGCTCGCACTTGACCAGAACCCATGGCTGGTGGCGGTCGGCCTGCGCTGGCAGGACAGCAAACAGCGGGACTGGCTGTTCTCCTTCACCGAGAACATCACCCAGCACAGCACGCAGGATTTCAGCTTCTGTATCGCCTGCGCATTCGGTTGATGCCTTGGCTACGATGCCGGGATCGATGGGCGGGGTGATACAACGGGAGGAGCGATGCACAAGGATAGCGTCTGGATGCGTTGGCTGTTTTTCACATCGAAGGTGCATGGGCCAGCATGTGGAGCATCATGGAAGCCTTGAAGGGGAAGAAAATGCATTGCCCGGACGTCACGAGCACGCAGTTGGTCGATACGGTGAAGAAGTACCTGAACAATCCTGAAAAGCAGCAGTACACGGCATCGTCCACGGTGGATGCGATTCTCGCAAAGACGTATCCATGCCGATTTTGGGGTGCAGGGGAAGCAGCGTTTGGATAAGAACCGGAGCATGGCGTGATGTTCCTTCAATTTCTTGAAGACAATCCGGTCATCGACGGGTTCATCGTGCTGGCGCTGCCGATCACCGCCGTGCCGGCGGGGATGGCCGTCTACCGCCGACGCCATCCGCTTTCCGAAGCGGAGCAGGTCGATGCGATCCGTGAGCCGCGCGAATCACGCCTTCCCGGCACCCGGATGGACATCGCCATGCTGGTGCTCGGCCTGTTGCTGGCCTTAATCGGCTGGCTGAGGAAGGGATTCTAGCCCGAGCGCCGGAAGGACGAACCACGATCCCGGTCAGGCGAGCAGGCGCTCGGCGATATCGATGATATGGGCCCCAAAGGAGCGGCAGGCGACGAGCTGTTCGTCGGCGATGCCCTCGGGCATGCCCTCGTGGTTGCCGGTGCGCGCGTACGGTCCCCAGTGGATGCCGCCGTGGGCGAAGCCGAGCAGGGTCTTCGGGAAGCCGACGACGACCATGCCGTGCTCGATGAAGTTGGCGTACAGCCCGGCCATCGCCAGCTCGGCGCCGCCGCCGGCACCGCCGAAGCCGCTGCTGCTGGCGAACACGCCGCCGACCTTGCCTTCGAGCAGGTTCTCCATCCACAGCTTCGAGCTGCGGTCGATCAGCTGCTTCATCTGCCAGGCCATCGTGCCCATGTGTACCGGGGTGCCGAAGATCAGCACGTCGGCGGCGGTCATGTCCTCCAGCGCCGTGTCCACAGCCTGCTTCAGCGACACCTCGGCGGCCGGTGTGGCGGCGCGGATGCCGGCGGCGATGGATTGGGCCATCTTCTTCGTGCTGCCGTAATCGCTGTGGAAGGCGATCAGAACCTTAAGCGCCATGCGAACCCCTCGAGACGGATGGTGATCAGGCGTGGCCGACCTGGTCGGACAGCATCGAGCGGTCGATGCCCATGCTGCGCGCGCCGATGCCCCAGCGCATCTCGGCGGGCACATGGAATACGATGTGCTGGTTGGCCGGGGCCACCAGCCAGTCGTTGTTGCCCAGCTCCGATTCGAGCTGCCCGGCGCCCCAGCCGGCATAGCCGAGGACCAGCATGAAATGCTCGGGGCCGTTGCCGCTGGCGATGTCCTCGAGTACGTCGCGCGAGGCCGTCAGGTGCAGCTCCGCGGTGACCTGCATCGTCGATTCGTAGACGTGCCAGCCGTCGTGCAGCACGAAGCCGCGGAACGGGTCCATCGGTCCGCCGGTATAGGCCGGCTGGTGGCGCCACTCCGTCGGGCCGGATGCCTGCGCATCCGAGCACTTCAGGTCCGCGAGCACGGCCTCGACCGTCAGGTCCTGCGGGCGGTTGATGATCAGGCCCATGCAGCCGTCGGTATCGTGATGGCAGATCAGCACGACGCTGTCCCGGAAATTCGGGTCCTCGAGTGTGGGCATCGCCAGCAGCAGCTGGCCCGTCAGGCTATTGATCTGCATCGCATGCCTCCCGGCTCATCATGTCGGCCATGCGCATGGCCGACATCAGGCTACTGTAGGATACACGATCCGTCCCCGCATGCACCAATGCGGTGCCGTGGTCGACGCTGGTGCGCACGAACGGCAGGCCCAGCGTGATGTTGACCGCCTCGCCGAAGCTCAGTGCCTTGATGGGGATCAGGCCCTGGTCGTGGTAGCAGCAGACGATCGCATCGAGATCCCGGCGCATGGCCGGCGAGAACAGGGTGTCGGCGGGCAGCGGCCCAGCGATGGCGATGCCGTCGCGGCGCGCGGCCTCGGCGGCCGGGGCCAGGATGTCGATCTCCTCGCGCCCGAAATGGCCGCGCTCCCCGGCATGCGGGTTCAGCCCGCACAGCGCCAGTCTGGGGGAGGGGATGCCGAAGCGCTGTGTCAGATCGGCGGCAGTAATGCGGATG
>Ga0307440_1001803_pt1 | contig 10275 bp, 9 predicted proteins | sample SalMarWE160410MG_FD_202150 | JGI IMG/M metagenome (GOLD analysis project Ga0307440, IMG submission 202150) | Salt marsh sediment microbial communities from the Plum Island Ecosystem LTER, Massachusetts, United States - WE1604-10 | ecosystem: Environmental > Aquatic > Marine > Intertidal zone >... | reverse complement strand
GATCTGAATGAAACCGAGGGAGAGCGCCCAGATGAAGTTGTTCTTGAGCGCGGTCTGAAAAATCGGATTTGCAAAGTTGGTGATGTAATTCTGCAGGCCGATGAACTTCATGGGAGTGACGCCGTTCCACTTCACGAGGCTCACCACGCCCACGAATCCGAGCGGATAGAGAAAGAACATTCCGTAGAGGACCAGAACCGGCAGAATGAACAGGACTATGCCTTTCCAGTGCTTGTTGCGCCTTCTCATTTTTCCATCGCGTATCGGAATCAAGGCCGGCCGCGGAAATCCGTGGCCGGCCCCTGCCCCTGTGTCTGCGCCTACTGGGCAGCCTGAAGCTGCTGATGCATGAAATCGACGAACTGCTGCGGGGTCATCTTTCCAAGTGCCATGGCGCCAAAGCCCTGGCCGAGCTGAGCGGTGACCTTCGACGGAAGCTGGTACTGGATGTGTGGAATGGCAAAAGCTGCATTGTTTAGATTCTCGATGAACTGCGCCTGCAGCGGATCGACCTTCGACGGGTCCACTTTGTATTTGATCGCAAAGAGCGACCCGGATGTTTCGGAGATCTTCTTTACGTTGTCAGGCATCGTCATAAACTTCAGGAAGGTGATGACCGCTGCGCGCTTGGCAGCGTTGTCGGTGTTCCCGGCGGCGAGATTTGACAGCGGGAATGCAATCGTCCCACCGTAGGTGCCGCCTGAAACCTTCGGAAGCGGTGCAAGCTCGGTGTTGGAGTAGACATCGGGTGCATCTTTCTTCACGCGTCCGATGTACCAGGGACCATTCAGGAACATCGCAGTCTGCCCGGCAAGCCAGTGCCCGCCTGCCGCGTTGGCGTCCGCACCCACCGCGTCTTTTGTGGTATTCCCGTTCTGATACATCCGCTGCAGAATCGTCGCTGCCTCGACATAAATCTGTCCCTGGAAAAGGGGCTTGTCCCACAGATCGGGTCCGCCGAGGCTTGCGAGAATGTGGGAGTACCACAACATCGAGGTCCACGCGTTCGATCCGCCGGTCATCTGAGTGGTAGGCGTGATTCCCGCCGCCTTCAGCTTGTCACAGTCGGCCCAGAACTCGTCCATGGTCTTGGGAAGCGAACTGATTCCTGCCTTCGCGAACAGCGCCTTGTTGTACCAGATCGGCGTTACGCCGATTTCGTAGGGCAGCGATTTCGTTGCACCGTTCTTTGTCGCCTGCTTGATCGTCCCGGGAACGAACTGGTTGCCCCAATCACCCTGGAGATCCTTTGTGAAATCCATCAGGACGTTGCCCTGATAGTACTGAAAGGTGGTGGGATCAGGGTTGAAAATGAAAATATCAGGCACCTGCCCCGCCGCTATCTGTGTATTGATCTTGTCGCGATAGCCATCGTAATCGGGGTTCGGTTCAACGGCGACCTGAATCTTGCCCGCGTGAGCGTTGTTGAACTCTTCGACAAGCGCCGCGACCGCGGGGGCCTTTGTGTCTTTCCCGACCCAGATGCTGGGCCAGTTCAGGGTAACAGGTCCGCTCTCTTTCGCGCCGTTAGCAAACAGTGCTGCGGCCGGAAGAGCAATGAGCACCGCCGCCATGAGATAGATAGGTCCCAGTCTTTTCCTCATACGCATCTCCTCCTTTATTTTCTTTCCAAAACTAAGTAAACCATCACTTCGAGTCGCTGTCAACACCGGTGCCGCCGGCATGCGCTCGGCCTCAGTGCGGCAGCGCAAAATAGTCGTCGAACACAAGGTCCGCGGCTCCCCTGCAGGCGAGAAGTGGATCATAGGCGGCCGGCAGCACCCGCTTCAGATTTATCCGTGGGCCGTCCTTTCCGTCCGCCATGTAGGCATTGAGCGCGTCGGCAAAGAAGCTCGACAGCGGCAGCGAACGGGAAACGATCAGGATCGTATCCGGGTTGAGCAGGTGTGAGACGTTGCGCGCCGACTGTGAAAAGATGCGGCCGAGATGTGAAAGCCCTTCGGTGAGCCTTGGATCGGCGTCGGCAAGGCCGTGGTCGATCTGGTCCCAGTCGCTGAGATTCGCGGTCTTCCGGGCGATCTGGAGGATGGAGTCCTCGCAGATGAAATCTTCGAGCTCACGCTCTTCGCTTTCCGAAGAGGCAAGCGAGATATGACCGATCTCGAATGCTGTCCGCCCCTGATTGACGTAGAGATGACCGTCGTGAATGAAGGCTCCTCCGAGGCCGGACCGGATCAGGAATGCAACGAGCGACCGCTCGCCGCGCACGCTGCCGTAGCGGTAGGCGCCCAGAGCGATCACCGAGCAGTTGTTGTGGATTGCCACCGGGACGGAAAAGCGCTGTTCGATTCTCGAACGGACGTCGAACCGGTTCATGCCACGGATCCGTTCGTAGGTGAGAACGACGCCCGACTCGATATCGACAACTCCCGGCGCACCGATACCGATGCCGAGCAGTGTTTCCCGCGGAACCGCCGCCTCTTTCATCGCCTCCTCGATCAGCGCCACCACCTGCGCGACTGCCTCCTCGGCGTCCACCCCCTCGCGGAAGTTCATGCTGCGCTGGTAGATCACCCGCGCGCCGAAGTCGAACAGGGCAACCGCGGCGGTCCGTGCCCAGAAGTCGAGCCCGATGCTGTAGTGAGCTTCGGGAACCACAACGTAGGGCGAGGGCCTCCGGCCCTTGCGGTCGGAGGGTGCAGCATTTCCGTCGGCGACGCGGATAAGACTGTCGCGTTCGAGCGTGCTGAAGATACGGAACACGGTGGGCGGCTTGAGTCCGGTCATGCTTGCCACCTCGGACTGGGAGATTCCTTGATGAGAATAGATGAGGTTCAGCACGAGCTTTTCGTTCTGCTCTCGGATGTCGTTGCTTCGCAGCGGCTGACGATCGGACACTGTCTCTCCTCCGGTTACTCCTTGGAACCTAAGTATACACAACTAGCCTGCGTCGAGACGCGGAATCGTCGCATTCGCGTAGGGCATGATTCCTGTGCGGCCCCCGCTCGACGGCGGAAGCGCAGCCCGGGCGATCGCCTCTTCGATCGATCCGGCAGGCTCGAGGATGAAGCGGCGCACCTGCTCGTCGGAAAGATCGGAGACCAGAATTACCCGCGCGCGGATCGCATCACGTGCAATCTGAAACGCCTTGTGCGGACCGACTCGGAACCCTTCTGTGCCGAAATCATCGAGCACCTCGCGGTTCGACCTCCGACCGGCTACCCACGTCTCGTAACTCGCGCTTCCCGAGCCCTCCGGACAGGCGGCCGCCAGGATGATTGAGCCACCCTCGCGGGTGATGAGCGATGCGTGGGCAAGAGCCTTCTGTGCCTGGTAGAGATTGATGTCCTTCGGATGGCCGCCGGGCGAGACGATCATCAGATCGAACGGCTCGTGGACCGGAAGCTCGAACTGGTCCCTCACGAGCGGAATCCCCGCGGCCATCACCGCGACCGGGTCGCCGGCAAATGCCCGGACAATCTGTTTGTGATCGTTGAGAACCACGTTGAGCGCAAAGTGTACGCCCAGCAGGCGTCCGAGCTCTTCGACATCATCTCGCGCGGGATTTCCCTCGTAGGTGCCGAGCCGCGCAGCAGGGTCCATCATTCGCGCGTGGTTGGTGTTGATTGTCTCCACTCCCGCCAGCCCGATCGCCGCGCTCTTGACCCCGCCCGAGTAGCCCATGAACTGGTGCGGTTCGATGTTGCCGACCACGATCCGCACGTCCGCCTCCGCGTAAGTGCGGTTGAACCAGGCGGGGGTCCCGCGGGAGGTGGTACCGCGCGAAACGAGGTTTGCCCGGTCGTATCCATCGTGACACTCGATCCGGTATCCCCGGACGATTTCGGGAGGAAGAATGGAAGGGTATTCCTCCGGGAGCATCACCGGATGGGTACCGGTCGCAATGACGAAGGTGATGTCTTCGCTGCGGAAGCCGGCCTCACGAAGATAGTTCAGAAGCGGAGGCAAAAGGTCACCGTGCGGAACCGGACGGGTTTTGTCGTTAACCGCGATCGCGACCGCAGCACCCGCCTCGGCCAGGCGGCGCAGTCCCGGGTCCCCCGTCGTGCCGGAGATCGGAGAGCCGAGCGCTCGGACGACCTCGGCCGAAGGGTCCGGTGCCGGCGCAGCCTCCTTCGGCGAGAGCAGGTCGACCGGCGCAGAGTCGGGCAGGGTGAACTCGATGGTCTTTCTTCCATAGGGAATCTCGTACCTTCTGTTCATATCAACCCGCCCGTTGCCTGACGCAGGGTCCGCTCAGGCGCTGCGGTACAGCTTAGTGAGAACGAACTCGTTGTGCTTCAGCGCCTCGGCCGCAGTGAGCCGGCCGTTGATGGTGTGCGCCATCACGTCCATTACCGCGTCGGCGGCCTGGTCGAGGGTCATCTCGAGCCGCAGCATCGCCGACAGGTCGACGTCCACGTGCTCGGACATGGTCTCGATCGTGAGCGGATTTGCCGTGATCTTCATCACCGGGAGCACCGGGTTTCCAATGATGTTGCCCTGACCCGTGGTGAAAAAGTGGATCGCCGATCCGCCCGCGGCACAGAGGGTCACCATCTCGGCGGCAGCGCTCGAGCTGTCCATGAAGTGCATACCCGGGCCCGTCGGCTCCTCGGCCGGCTGCAGGACTGAAGTAAGCTTGTTGCGGCCCTTCTTCGCCACGTTCCCCATTGCCTTCTCTTCGATGGTGGAGAGTCCGCCGCGGATGTTGCCCTCCGTCGGCTGCGACCCCAGGAGGTCGGCACCGGTGCCGATGATGAAGTCCTGGTAGTCCTGGAAGGTCTTCAGGAACTGCCTGCGCACCTCCTCGTCTATCGCGCTGTCGGCGATGACGTCTTCGCCCCCGGTTGTTTCGCTGGTCTCACCGAAAATCGCTGTGCCGCCCTCGGCGATGAAACGCTCGAGCATGCGGCCGATCGCCGGGTTGGACGCGAGCCCGAGGGTCGTGTCCGACTCGCCGCACTTTGCGCTCATGGTGAGTTCTCCCCACTTAATGGGAACCCGCGGAATTTCACCCGCGTGCTGAACGAACTCCTTCGCCTTTCGTGCGGCGATCTCGATGGTTTTCAGATCGCCGTATCGTTCGATGCTGAACCCGGCGACCGGCTTCCCCGTCTCGGCGATGCCGTCGACGATCTTCTGCGTCCACTTCGGTTCAATGCCGATCACGATTGCGGCCGCAATATTGGGGTTCCGTCCCGTGCCGATGAGCGTCCGGAAATGAAGGGCCAGGTCGTCGCCGAACTGCAGACGGCCGTAGGGATGCGGAAGCGGGAGCGTATCCCGGATGAGGTTGCCGACGCCCTCGACCGCGGAGTTGGAAATGTCATCCACCGGGATTATCGCCACATAGTTACGGACACCCACCTTACCGTTTTCGCGCCGGTAACCGGTCAGTTTCATGTCGTTTGCCATCAGGCCCACCTCTTGCTCTTTATGTTGTGAGTGTGCACGTGCGATCCGGCCTTGATTGCCGTTGTCGCCCGTCCAATCGCCCGGCCGTACTTGATCACGTCATTTCCTTCCGAGACATCCCGAACGGCGATCTTATGTCCGAGCGGAATGTCCTGAGTCGCCTTGATCACGGCAATCTCTTTGCCTTCCAGTGTAACGGCGTGCACGTCGGTCCCTGCCGCCGTGTCGGCCACCACAACGGCGACATCGTCCTCGGCCTCATGCATAAGTGCACCGTGTTTCATAATCAGCCCCCTTTGTCGAAAGGTTTGTAATAGCCGCCCGGGCGAACCCGCACGGCGTTGTTGTCCGAGCCCGCCGCGGGGTTGACGTCTTCGCCAAGCGTGCGCCCGCTGCCCCTTGTTCTGCCCGCCGCACGCTTGACGTCCGCGCCAAGCGTGTGCCCGCTGCCCTCTTGTTCTGCCCGCCGCACGCTTGACGGGTTCATATTTATTTCTTACAATAAGAAACTATAACATCTTGTACATCGGATCGACTGAGTTGTCAAGAGACTTAGGCAGAGGAGCTCAATCATGAAGATCTTTCTGGACACTGCGGATGTAGAACAGATCAGGACTGCACTGCGCTGGGGAACGATTGACGGCGTTACCACCAACCCGACGCACGTGTCGAAAACGGGCAGGTCACCCAGGGAACTCTACCCGGAAATCTGCAAACTGGTCCCCGGACCGGTCAGCTTGGAGACGGTAAGCCTCGGGGCGGATGACATAGTCAAAGAGGGAAAGGATCTCGCAAAGATCGCAGACAATGTAGTTGTGAAGGTCCCGCTGATGAAGGAGGGACTTGTTGCAGTCAAACGGCTGGCTGCCGACGGGATCAAGACCAATGTCACGGTCAACTTCTCCCCCGTGCAGGCGCTGCTTGCGGCGAAGGTGGGTGCCACCTACATCAGCCCCTTTGTGGGTAGGCTCGACAACGTCGGGCATCACGGGATCGAGCTCGTGGAGCAGATCAAGACGATCTACGAAAACTACGACTTTCCGACCCAGATCATCGTTGCCGCAGTACGTCATCCCATCCACGTGCTCGACGCGGCTCTCATCGGTGCGCACGTGGCGACGATGGCGTTCGACGTTCTGTCGATGCTGTACGACCATCCGCTCACCGACATCGGAATTGAGACCTTTCTGAAGGACTGGGAAAAGGTACCAAAGTAAAGGACGAATCGAATGGAGAGAAAACGGCTCTACATTGACGGGAAGTGGGAAGATCTGAAGGACCACTTCACTGTGACAGACCCGGGCAACGGAGAGAAGATCGCCGAAATACCCTCCGCCGGCCGCCCGGAGACAAAGAGGTCACTCGAGGCCGCTCAGAGGGCGTTCGCCGCGTGGCGTGCGCTTCCGGCAATCCGGCGCGGTGACTATCTGCTCGCTGTCGCCAGGGAGCTCATGGCGCGGCAGAAGGAGATAGCACGCGACGTAACGCGGGAAAACGGGAAGCCTCTGTCGCAGAGCATGGGAGAGGTGGCGGTCGCCGCCGACCACTTTCGCTGGTTTGCCGAAGAGGCGCGGCGGGCCTACGGCCGCATAATTCCCAACCAGGCTCCCGGAAAGCGGCATCTGGTGCTGAAGGTGCCGGTCGGGGTGGTTGTGGCGATATCACCGTGGAACTTTCCGCTGGTTCTCTCGGCCCGAAAAGTTGCCCCCGCCCTCGCGGCGGGCTGCCCTGTGGTGCTGCGCCCGGCGAGCCAGACACCGCTGTCGGCTCTCTATCTTGCCGAGTGTATGGAGAAGGCGGGAGTCCCGGCTGGGGTCTTCCAGGTGATCGCGGGTCCGGCTGTGCCGATGGCCCAGGAGTTCCTCGAAAATCCGATCTGCCGGAAGATCACCTTCACCGGCTCCACGGAGGTGGGCCGCAGCCTGCTCGCCGGCTCGGCCCGGAACATCACCAAGCTGTCGCTCGAGCTCGGAGGTCACGCGCCGGTGCTGGTTTTTGCCGACGCGGACATCGAGGAAGCGGTCGAAGGCTCCATGATCACCAAGTTCCGCAACACCGGTCAATCCTGCATCGCCGCCAATCGCATCTACGTTGAACGGCCGATCTACGAGAAGTTTCTCGCGCGTTTTGCGGAGAAGGCGTCCGCCATGAAGGTTGGCTACGGGCTGGACGACGGGGTCGACATCGGCGCGATCGTGAATGAAGAGGGCGTCAAGACCGCACTCAAGCATATCGAAAACGCGAAGAAGATGGGCGGCCGGGTGGTCTGCGGCGGCAGGAGTTTCGAGCAGAAGGGCGGCCGCTTCCTCGAGCCCACCGTTATCGCCGACGTGCCCGACGACGCGTTGTGCATGACCGAAGAGACCTTCGCGCCGATCGCACCGGTCACCGCCTTCGATTCCGAGGAGGAGGCGATACGCCGGGCGAACGACACCCGCTACGGTCTTGCCGCCTACGCCTATACGCGCGACCTCAACCGCATGTGGCGGCTTGCCGAAAGCGTCGAGGCCGGTACGGTCGCGATAAACGACGCGGTACCCTCCACCAGCAACGCCCCCTTCGGCGGCGTCAAGGAGAGCGGACTCGGTCGCGAGCTCGGCAGCGAGGGACTCGAGACATTTCTCGAGACCCGGCACGTGTCGCTCGGCGGAATACCCGATCCCTTTTGAGCATGCAGAAAGACGTTATCTGAGCCGGCACTAGCGCAGCGCCCAGACCGAAGGCGCGGCTAGTGCGCGGCGGCCCCCAGGTAGCGCGCAAGCCGGTAGAGCGTTGCACGGTGACGGCCCTGCACCACGTGCACGTGATGCGGCATCCCCTCGTGCACCATCTCATCGAACCACTCGCGAACGTCGACCTCTTCAGTCTCGAACAGGCCGTTGGTGCCCAGCAGATGGATACGCGGCTTCGCGGTCCGGCCCTCCAGCGCAACCATGTGATATCGGCTGTCGCAGCGCCAGAAACGGTAGAGGGTCACCTCCATACCCGCGCGGATTGTGCCGTCGACGACGGTCGGCCGTTTGTTGTTGAACTGTACCGAGATTACCGGCCCCGTCGCGCTGCCGGGCGGGTCGCAGAGCTGCAGCGGCATCGCGCCGGTATGCCAGATCGAAATGGTATTCCGCGTATGCTCGAGCCAATCGCTCATATAGACCGGGCCAAGGCCGAGAAGCTCGCCCATCAGATTCCCGAGCGCGCCATCGACGTCCCCCTCCATCGCCACCGCGAAGCCCTCACTTGCAAGCCGGGTGAACGCCAGATAGGGCCATTGGCCCAGGAGATTGGGCAGCTCGGGCCAGCAGCGCACGGCGAGCGAGGAGAGCTCTTCGGTCCGCATAAGCCCCCGGATCGCCAGGTAGATGCGCGACTGCATGGGAAGCACATCCTCGGTGACGCCGGAGGTGAAGCGAAGCCCCAGCGTTTTGAACTCGGCGGCATCCGCCTTCGCATCCTCGTCCGGAATCCCGTTCACCTGCTCCGCAAAATCGCCGACATCAAGATGATGAAGCTGCGTGCCGAGGAGTTTGCTCAAGTCGGCAGGATCGGCGTGGAGATCGACAAAGCCGGGCGCATGGTACCCGACAAGCCCCGCCTTGGACGTGCGGATTGAGTGGGCGGCTCCCGCGATCCGGATAGCGCGGTCAAGGTCCTGGCCGCACTCCCTGTCGTCGGGGTGGCCGTAGACCAGCTCGAAGGGACGACCGAGCTGCCGCAGCGTGGCGGCGAAGACGTGGGTGCCCACCAGCGAGTTGGCGCTGATCATCGGCCCCTCGGGACGCTCGGTCGTCGCCCACAGAACCAGGCCGCCCTGCCACTGCTGACCGATAATTGGAGCGAGGCGACCGTCGCTTATCGTCGGCTGCATGACGACGAGCACCTGAGCTCCCGCGTTGCCGCAGGCGGTCAGCGCCTTTCTTACCGCCGCATCGTCAGCTACGGAGTCCGAAGGAATGAAGGCGCCGTAGCGGTCGGAATCGAAAAGCCTCCGGGCGGCTGCTCGTATTTCGGCCGCCCACTCCGGATCAAAGCCGGGGCGCTTTCGCCCGAGAAAAAGAACGCCGACTCTCGGCAACGCGCGGGGACGGTAGAGCGATTGAAGTTCCATCAGACATATCCTTAGTAGATGTTTTAGTTAGTTTCTGAAAAAAATAATACCAAGTGTAGCATCAGCGGAGTGGGATGTAAAGAGGAGCGGCGGCCGGGAGGCCTACCTGGCCGCGGCGAGCTTGGCGTCGATCACCTTCTGATAGTCGGCGAATGATTGCGCGCCTACCAGCTCTTCCCCGTTGATGAACAGGGTCGGGATGCCGGTGACACCGAGCATTTCGCCCTGCATCCGGTCCTCCTCGACGCGTTTCGCGAGCTTCGGACTGTCGAGCGCAGCGTTGAACTTTTTCATGTCGAGCGAGAGCGCCCGGGCGAAGCTGTCGAGCTGCAACCGGGTCAGATAGCCGGCGTTTACCATCGACTGATTGGTATAGAGCAGGTCGTGGTACTGCCAGAACCGGTTCTGCTCACCCGCTGCGTAGGCGGCTATGGCGGCGTCCTTCGATTCGGTATCCGGGGTCTTCGACTTGTCGGAGAGGAAATTGCCCATCGAGTGATAGACAAAGTAGACCTTGCCGCTTGCTACATACTGATCAATGATCTGCGGCTCGGCCTGCAGCGCGAACTGGCGGCAGTAGGGACATTGAAAGTCGCCATACTCGTCGATCCGGACCGGCGCCCTGGGATCCCCGATCGCATTGTCCCTCTGCATGGGATAAACCTGCGGAGCGGGAAGCTGCACCCCCGGAACCTCGGCCCATTTCACCGGGCCGGGGCTGGAGGCACAACCGAAAGCGATGATGGAGGTAAGTATCGCGACGCCGACCAGGGAGAGGGAGTCCCTCCTTC
>Ga0307440_1001802_pt1 | contig 10279 bp, 8 predicted proteins | sample SalMarWE160410MG_FD_202150 | JGI IMG/M metagenome (GOLD analysis project Ga0307440, IMG submission 202150) | Salt marsh sediment microbial communities from the Plum Island Ecosystem LTER, Massachusetts, United States - WE1604-10 | ecosystem: Environmental > Aquatic > Marine > Intertidal zone >... | reverse complement strand
TATAAAAATCCCGTGGATTAACTTAATTAATATTTCTAAACCACGAGTAAATGATATAATAGTCTTTCAATTTCCAGGTTATGAAGATGAAATTAATTCTGATGAAAATATAGATTTCATTAAACGCATTATCGGAATTCCTGGAGATACAATACAAATAATAAATAAATTAGTTTATGTTAATGGCAAAAAATTGTCTTTACCTCCAACTGCATTGGTTTATTCGAATCATATTGTCCAAAAAGGTATTAAAGATGATAGAATTTTTCCTGAAGGAGAAAACTGGAATATCGATAATTACGGGCCAATAGTAGTTCCTAAAAAAGGAATGACCATTCAAATAAATTCAGAGAACATAAACAAATGGAAACTACCTATTGATAGAGAATTTAATAATTATGCTGTTAGTGTAGAAGGTACAGTTGTAAATATAAATGGTGAACCGCAGCGCAAATATACTTTTAAAAATAATTATTATTTTGTAATGGGTGATAACCGTGACGATAGCATGGACAGCCGTTTTTGGGGTTTTGTGCCTTATGATAATATTATAGGTAAAGCATTTATTATTTACTGGTCAATAGGTTATAATAACCCAACAGTTAGGCATTTTAATATTCTTAATTCAATTAGATGGGATAGAATTTTAAGGCCTATTCGTTAAATTGTGAACTAGAAAGTTTTCATATTAATATTTGCTGGTGATTTAATCATTAATAAACGTTATTAATAAATATAACCATACATAGAAATATTTTAAATTGATGAAGAAAATAATTTTACTTGTTCTAATAATAATACCTTTAACATATTCTCAAAATAAATATCTTATTTACTTTAAAGACAAAGGAATTTCACCGGCTAAAGCCTTACAAAAATCAGATGCTCTATACAAGGAAGCGTTAAATCTATTATCCTCTCGATGTATTGCGCGTAGAGAAAAAGTAATGAATCCTAATCACTTAATTACTTATGAAGATATTCCAATTAAATCCGATTATATAAATGCAGTAAAAAATCTTGGAGTGAAGATTGAGAATAAGCTTAATTGGTTTAACGCTGTATCTGCGTATTTAACACAAGATCAAATAAATAAAATATTGCAATTGCCGTTTGTTGAAAAGATAAATTCGGTTAAAATATTTGGTGTTGAGCCTAATTTACCTGTTCAAAAATTAAATCCTTATGCAGTGCCTGAAGCTTTTTCATCTTCGGATTATGGCCGCTCTTATCCGCAATATGAATTAAGTGGCATTCCTATTGTGCAGTCGAAAGGAATAAACGGCAAGGGTGTTATTATTGGAATTCTGGATAATGGATTTATGTGGAAAACGCATGAATCTTTAGCGGCAAGAAAAGTACTTTCAGAATATAACTATGTATTTCATACTGTTTCAACGGCACCGCAACCTGGGGACGCACCATCATCTGGTTACCACGGAACATACGTATTTTCAATTCTAGCTGGATACAAAGATAGTTCGATAATCGGTCCGGCATATAATGCGAGTTTTATTTTAGCAAAGACTGAAGATGATCGAAGTGAGTCACACATTGAAGAAGATAATTATGCGGCAGCGTTGGAATCAATGGAAAATCAAGGTGTCGATATAACCACAAGTTCACTTGGATATAATATTTTTGATGACACTACATATTCTTACACTTACAAGGATTTGAATGGAAATACCTCAATTGTTACAAAGGCTGTTAATTTAGCTTTTCAGAGAGGTGTTCTTACTTTTACTGCTGCAGGTAACGAAGGTAACCTGCCGTGGCATTATGTTGATGTACCTGCAGATGCTTTTAACGTAATTGCAGTGGGAGCTGTTTATAATAATAATACTGTGGCTGCTTTTAGTTCTAGAGGCCCAACTTACGATGGAAGAATAAAACCAGATGTTGTTGCTCAAGGAGTGAATGTTTATGGAGCGGATGCCGCAGCATCTAATTCTTATTACTATGAAGACGGTACTTCCGCTGCAACACCAATTGCGAGCGGAATCGGTGCGCTTTTGCTCTCAGCTTTTCCTTATTTGACTAATGTGCAAGCGAGAAATATCTTACTGGAAACTTCCGGCAATTATAGCACTCCAAATAACGATAGAGGATATGGTTTAATGTCAGCCGAAAGAGCACTTTCATTTCCGAATATTTCTCAAATAAATAATGTAAATACATTAAATAAAATTTTCTTTGCCCAAAACGGAATCATACCCGCAACGGCTGCTATTCATTACGCAATTAATGATCTTAATTTTACCGAAGCTAATATGAATTATGACGATACCTTAAAGTATAGTTTTCAATTACCCGTATTGCAGAATGGACAAACTTTTAACTTTTATTTTACTTATAGTGATAATCAGGGAGATACTATACGCGAACCGTTAAATAATTATTATTCACTTACTGCCAGCGGACAAATTGACTCTATCGGTTTAACTAATCTTTCTGAGGTCGGAACGAAAATATTATCTCAAAATTTTCCGAACCCGTTCAGCTCTTCCACAAAGATTAAGTTTATTGCAAATTCAAATGCTAAAGTCGGTCTAATAATATATAATGTGATTGGACAGATAGTAAAAATATTTTCTTCTCCTCAAAGCCCGGTTTCATGGAATGGTAAATCCGACAGTGGTGTTAAATGTGCGAGCGGAGTTTATTATTACGTATTAAACATAGACGGAAATAAATACACTAATAAAATGATTTTATTAAAATAAAATGTAACTATCTATAGTTGCATTTAAATAATTGAAAATCGTTACTTATTAAAAAGTTTATTAGTAAATTAAAAATAGAATTAAAATTGCTTTAATTATTATGAGTAAAATTTTATATCCTGCTCAAGCAAAATACCTGGAAAAGTTTAATAAAGGAACTGACCCGCTAATAGAAGAAATGGAATTATTCGCGGACCAAAATAATATTCCTATTCTTAGTAAAGATTCGGCTAAATTTTTAGAACTATTAATTAAAATTACTAAACCCAAAAGAGTCCTTGAATTGGGAACTGCTATTGCATATTCCTCAATAAGGATTGCACTAAATTTAAAAAAGAAGAGCATCGTTCATACAATTGAAAAAAGCCAGGATAACATTTCAATCGCTAAAGAAAATATTGCTAAATTTGGATTGCAGGAAAAAATTGTTATCTACGAAGGTAATGCTTTAGAAATTATGCCAACTCTGCAAAAAAAATATGATTTTATTTTTTTAGATGCCGATAAGACTGATTATAAAAGGTTATTCGATTATTCGATTATTCTTCTTAAGAAAGGCGGTGTAATTTTTGTTGATAACCTTTTATGGCATGGCTATACAGCATCTAACAAGGTACCGGCTGATAGAAAAATATCGACTAAAATCATTCGTGAATTTAACGAGCTCTTTATTTCACAGACGAATTTAAAGACAACAATTTTACCTGTCGGGGATGGAATAGGAATCGGTGTTAAAGAATAAATATAGAACTTTAATAAACTAAAATTTAAGTAAATGGAACAATCATATTTCCAAATTTCATCGGCTTTTATAAACGATGTTGAAAAATTTTCCAAGGATAAATTAAAAAGGAAAGCTGAGCTTATTAGAATTTATGAAGAAGCTCTGAAATCCAAAAACGAAAAATTATTTGATGATTTAACATTTACGGCAAAGTATGTACAGGGGTTGATGCGGGTTGTGAAAAGCGGATCTGTTAATCCTGATATTAAGAACTTAGATAGTATAAAAAAAGATTTTACAGATAATATGAACAAGGTTGTATTAAAAATTAAAGAATTAATTTCATCTGCTGATGAAAATTTGAAGATACATTTTGAGCAAACGTATTTTGAATTATCGCAGCAAGGATTTGTAAATCTTGCAGAGCTTCTCTCTGATTTGGAGTGGACAAAAATATACCTAAATGATTCCCGTCGAAATCAAAATTAAGTCCGCACCGTCCTTAATTCATTTCCCAATAAAAATTAGTATCACAGAATCAATTGCACAGTCCTTAAATCAAAAATCTATGTTTTGGAAATCCACTTTCCAAGTGCAGATAGCAAATTTGTCATAGCTGTTATTAAAGGCTGGTGCTGCGATTCATCAATATCTTCAAGAATTTCTTTGTGAATATCAACGTATGCTTTATTGAGAAGTTCCACAATTTGTATCCCTTTGCTCGAGAGAGAGACACGCATATTCCTTCGATCGCTATTATCTATTTCGCGATTGATGTAATCTTTCTTAACAAGTCCGTCAATGATTCTCGTTAGCCTGCTCGGGCTTAATCCCATTCTTTCGGCAATCTGCTTATTATTAACATTCTCATTTGCACTGAATAATCTTAAGCATCTGAATTCGGCCTGGGTTAGTCCATGTTGTTCAGCTAATCGGTTTTCTTTTTCCTGGCAGCTGGCAAGTAAACTAAATGTAAGATCAGCCAACCTACCGGCATTTCTACCTACTTCTTCTTTATATAACATATCTTTTAATAATTGTTGCTTGTAGCAAATATCGTTATTAGGAATGATTTAGTCAAGTGATTTCAATTTTTAAGTTAAATAAACGTTTAGAGAATACCTAAATATAGTAAATATCATCAGATGGGGATAATAAAATTTCACCTTTAGAAATCTCAGTTAGTTCATTTAAAATAAACTCAACTTCTTTTTCTTCGGATAAGCAATCGAAATTAGCTTTCGTATCAAAAGTTGAATTCTTTATTACGGCATTATGTTTTGAAAGTATTCTGTGGACATGGCTTGTATATGAAAAGTCAGCAGAAATATAGATTTTTTTATAAGGTTTTAAAACTATTATTTGTGCCGAGTCAATTGTTTGAATGGCTGATTTATAATAAGCTTTTCCCAAAGGTCCCACTCCCAATTTTGTTCTTCCGAAATATCTTGTAACGACTATTAAAATATTAGTCAACTCAAAGTGATCAATGGCATTCAAAATCCTAATTCCCGCTGTGCCGTTTGGTTCGCCGTCATCAGAATATTTAAAATTTCCATTCTGTAATTTGAATGCATAACAGTGGTGGGAAGCGTCGTAATATTCTTTTTTTATATTATTTACCTTTGAATCTACTTCGTCTAAATTATTAATCTGAAATGCTTTGCTGATAAAAACGGATCCTTTTTCTTTGTATTTCGTTTCAGTAGAACTAGTTATGGTTTTTATTTGTTTGATATCTTCCATTATATCTCATTATTATAAAAAAGTATTATGATGTACTGCAAATATATTTGATTTTCAAACTCTCTATAGGTAATATAATTAATTGAATAATAAAAATTAGTGCAACGTGGAAAAAGAAACTATTGTAATAAAAGGAGCGAGAGAGCATAATTTAAAAGATATTGACTTGGAAATTCCCCGGGATTCCTTTACGGTAATTACCGGCTTATCTGGATCAGGCAAATCATCATTAGCTTTCGATACAATTTACGCTGAAGGGCAGAGGCGTTATATTGAATCGCTATCATCTTATGCCAGACAATTTTTAGATATGCTTGAAAAACCTGATGTTGATCTTATTGAAGGATTAAGTCCGGCGATTTCTATTGAACAGAAAGCAACATCAGGAAATCCACGTTCAACTGTCGGAACTGTAACAGAAATTTATGATTATCTTAGACTGCTTTATGCGAAGCTTGGAACTCCTCATTGCTATAATTGCGGAAAACCAGTAACGAAACAGTCATCTGCTCAAATTATTGATTCAATTATTTCAACATTAAATGGGAAGAAAATATCGATTCTTGCTCCTGTTGTAAGAGGAAGAAAAGGTCACTATAGAGAATTATTTGAAGAAATTCTTTCTGATGGATTTTTAAAAGTAAGAGTCGATAATGAATTTCTGGAAATTGTAAAAGGTTTTCATGTTGATAGATATAAAATTCACAATATAGAAATTTCAGTTGATAAAACAACTGTAAACGAAAGTTCCCGGAATAGAATTACTGAATCGGTTAATGTGGCTTTAAATTACGGGAACGGAATTGTAATTATAAACGATTCCGTACAAGACTATGTTTTCAGCCGTCATATTGCTTGCCTGGATTGCGGCATAAGCTACCGTGAGCTAGCACCAAATTCTTTCTCATTCAATTCACCTTACGGCTCATGTTCTGATTGTGAAGGGCTTGGAGAAAAAAAAGAATTGGACATAAATTTAATTATTCCGGATTGGGATAAAACCATAAACGAAGAAGCACTCGCACCGCTTGGTAAGCCCCGATCAATATGGTTCTTTAACCAGCTATCAGCTGTTGCAGAAAAATATGGTTATAATTATGATACAAAGCTTAGCGATTTAACTGAAGAACAGAAAGAAATTTTACTTACCGGAAGTAAGGAGAAAATTGCTTTTTCATATTCTTACGGCGGAACTAAACCTGTGACTTATATGCATCGTTTTTCCGGCCTAATCAACTATCTTAAAAATTATTATAACACAACAAGCTCCAACAATATCCGCGAATGGGTAGAATCCTATATGAATACAATCAAATGCCCGACATGTAACGGAGGCAGGCTTAAACAAGAATCATTGGCAGTTAAATTTCAAGAAATGAATATTAGTGAAATAACTAAACTATCTATTACAAAATCAGAAGAATTATTCAGCTCATTGCAAATTACCGGCAGAGATGGAATTATTGCTAAACCAATTTTAAAAGAGATTATTTCCAGATTACGATTTTTATTAAATGTCGGCCTAGATTATTTAACTTTAGATAGATCCGCTCGAACTCTTTCCGGCGGTGAATCGCAAAGGATTAGATTAGCTACTCAAATCGGTTCTCAGCTTGCGGGTGTTTTATATGTCCTTGATGAACCGAGTATCGGGCTTCACCAGAGTGATAATATCAAATTAATAAAATCGTTAAAAAATTTACGCGATTTAGGCAATACGGTAATTGTTGTTGAGCACGATAGGGAAACAATAGAGAGTTCAGATTACATGATTGACTTAGGCCCTGGGGCCGGTGAGCATGGCGGCGAAGTTTGCCTGGCCGGCGAAACGCAAAAATTGATTGAATCACAGAACGGAATTAATTCCCTTACCCTATCCTATCTAACGAATAAAAAAGAAATTACTGTTCCTGTTGAAAGAAGAAAAGGTAATGGTAATTATCTTGTTCTTAAGGGCGCCAGCGGATTTAATCTCCACAATGTTGATTTAAAAATTCCACTTGGGACTTTAACACTTATTACCGGCGTTAGCGGATCTGGAAAATCAACATTAATGAATGAAACACTTGTTAAGATATTAATGAATAGGATTTATAAATCTAAGGTAGTACCTCTTCCATTTAAATCGATTGATGGATTGGAATTTATAGACAAGGTTATTGAAATAGATCAGACAGCTATCGGCAGAACCCCTAGATCCAATCCGGCTACTTATACAGGATTGTTTACTTTTATAAGAGATCTTTTTTCGCAATTGCCGGAGTCAAAAATGCGCGGTTACAGCACCGGGCGTTTCAGCTTTAATGTTGCAGGCGGAAGATGTGAAGAGTGCGGAGGTGACGGCTTAAGAAAAATTGAAATGAATTTTCTTCCTGATGTATATGTAGAATGTGAATCCTGCCGGGGTAAAAGATACAATCGTGAAACTCTGGAAGTGTTGTACAAAACTAAATCAATTGCTGATGTTTTGGAAATGCGTGTCAGCGAAGCTCTTAATTTCTTTGAAGACCTTCCCCGTATCAAACGTAAATTAAAAGCTATAAATGATGTAGGTCTTGGTTATATAAAATTAGGGCAGCAGGCAACAACATTGTCGGGTGGTGAAGCGCAAAGAGTTAAGCTGGCCACCGAATTAAGCAAAGTAAGTACAGGCAAGACTCTTTACATCCTGGATGAACCTACAACAGGCCTTCATTTTGAAGACGTAAATATTCTTCTTAATGTACTTAATAAGCTGGTAGAAAAAGGCAATACAGTTGTAGTTGTAGAGCATAATCTTGATGTAATAAAAACGGCAGACTGGATTATAGATTTGGGCCCGGGAGGTGGAGAAGCCGGCGGAAATATTATTGCCGAAGGAACTCCTGAAAGTATAGTAAAGAAAAAAAATAGTCTTACTGGTGCATTTTTGAAAAAGGAAATAAAATAATATTCACTTAATAAAAAACCCCAATCGTTTGTAGACCTGCTCTATAAGATAATTACTTTCAAAATTTATTACCCTGCTTGTGACATACTTCATAGGAATTATACATTCTAGGCCTATTTTAAGGATAAATAAAAAGTAAGTTAAACTAATTCAAAAATATATCGTCTAAAACAGAAAAGTTTAATATAATGTAAGATAATTTTTATCGAATTGAATGTGAAGGAAAGGATATTTATGATGAATAAAATTTTACTATTTTTAAGTTTCGTTTTTGTATTATTTCTAAGTTTAGCAGACGCACAATCAAATCATATTGTAGATGTTTCAAATGATGTATTTACACCTTCCAGCATTTCAATAACTCTTGGAGATACTGTTACCTGGAAATGGATTTCAGGAACACATACGACTATATCGGACAGTACAACCGGAATGAATACTTGGGATGCGCCAATAGACGTTAATCATCAGACGTTTAGTTTTGTAATTACCTCTCCCGGTCTGCATGCTTATCATTGCAAATTTCATGCAAGTTTGGGAATGACTGGAACTATAAATGTAGTAGAACCGACAGAAGTAAAAAATAATTTTTCATTACCTAAAAATTATAGTCTATCCCAGAATTACCCGAATCCATTTAATCCAACCACAACGGTAAAATATTCTCTGCCAACCTCCAGCTTAGTAAAAGTTAAAGTTTTCAATTCAGTTGGAAATCAGGTTGCGACTTTAGTAAATGAACAAGAGCAGGCTGGATATTATAGGATATCATTTGACGGAAAAGATTTTTCAAGCGGTGTTTATTTTTTGCAATTTGAAGCCAATAATTTTTTACGTGTAGAAAAGATGATACTCCTTAAATAATTTTTAAATATAGATAAAGTTAGAAATAAAAATATTTGTTAAATCTAATTACTAATCTTTTTAAGAATGTCAATTGTGATTGGCTGATAAGTTTTTACATCTAATTTATTTCCATTATAAATCCCATTCTCCCGGAAAGAAAGAATTTTCAAAAATATCTTTTGCTTCTTTTAATAATTGGTTATAATCTTTCTTTACATCGTATCGTTCAGAAATGTGAAATAAAATTAGTTTGTTTATTCCTGCTCTCTTTGCAATTTTTGCACTTTGTGAGACGGCTAGATGAAAATTTTTTTCAGCTAATTTTAAATCAGAAGTTGAATACTGACTCTCACATACAATGGTATTACATCCTTTAACTAATTTTATTGCTCTTGCACTTGATTTCTTATCGAAGATAAAATCTGTAAGATAGGCAATGCTGTCTCCTTCATGAATTTTAATCAATTTATTTCTCAATTCTTTTAAAGAGAATGTTTTATGATCAATTATAACTTTCTTGTTTGAGTTAATTGACAAATCTTTAACCTTTTCCAGCCATGGCCCGGATGGTAACCCAGTTTCCTTTAAAAGAGATTTATCAATATTTATAGTTGGTTTTTCATCTATTCTATATGCAATAGAAGGAATAATGTGATTTAATTCAGCAATAGAAATTTTGAAATTTTCGTTTTCAAAAATATAAGTTCTAAACTCCTTCCTGTTCTTACGATGTTTTCTGGAAAAACCTTCAGAAGTTAAAAATCTAGAAGTCGTGATGATATTATTGTCAATATCATTTATATCCCATTTGCCCGGGAGTTCGTTCACCAGGTTCCAGGTATAACCTCTAAGTCTATTGCTTATAGTTTTAGTTGTGCCTTTCGGTCCCCATACAATAACCGGTTTGGAAGAACGGTCATAGTTTCTGCGAAAGAAATAATCAAAACCAGCTGCGTGATCCAGATGGAGGTGAGAAAAGAATAAATGATCAATTGAACTGACATCCGAATAAGTTATTTCTTTCAGTAAATCTTCTCCGCAGTCAAAAAGTAATCGATACATCTTTGTACCTGAGTTGATCCAGACCATTAATGCATTATCATCTCCAGGTTTACCCAATATTTGATATTTTATACTCATATTAATTAAATTGAATTTAATCTAAAATAATAATATAAAAGATAAATTATTGAAAAGAATGAATATTTTGTGACTGAATAATTCAAGAGGAAAAGACAAGAGATATGAAAAAGAAAATAAATACTGCAATAGTTGGTTTCGGAATGTCAGGTGAATATTTTCACGCAC
>Ga0307440_1001801_pt1 | contig 10279 bp, 10 predicted proteins | sample SalMarWE160410MG_FD_202150 | JGI IMG/M metagenome (GOLD analysis project Ga0307440, IMG submission 202150) | Salt marsh sediment microbial communities from the Plum Island Ecosystem LTER, Massachusetts, United States - WE1604-10 | ecosystem: Environmental > Aquatic > Marine > Intertidal zone >... | reverse complement strand
CCCGCCACGAACCCCATGGCGATGGCCTGTCTTACGGACTCCACGTCGTTGGTGGCCAGCGCCATGAACTCGCCCGTCTTCGTCCGCGAAAAGAAACGCGTGGACAGGGCATAGGCGTGGTCTAGGATGCGATTCCTGAGATCGTACTCGGCGCGCCTGGCCATGGAGAAGAAGAAATGGCGCCACGCGAAGCGAAAGACCGCTATGGCCGCGGCGAGGCCGAGCAGGATAAGGGCCTGGCGCCCCACCCAGGCCCTGGTGATGGTCGACCCCACCAGCCCGTCAACCACGCCTTTCACGACGAGCGGAATGGCGAGTTGGGCGGCGTCCACCACCAGGAGGCAGAGGATGCCCAGAGCGGCCTTCGCACGAAAGCGCCAGAAGATTTTCAGTATGTCCAATGCGCCCTTAGACACGGCCCCTCTCATCGTGAAGGACTATTGTAGCCCACACCGCGGGTTAGTAAGGAACCGGCGCGGGGCACGGTCTATTGCAGGTGCCGGAAAAGGGGGGAGCGAGACGGCCGGTCAGCCGGGCCTCTGCCGTTGCTGGTTTTGCGGCGTGCCACCCGGCTGGACGGGCCCGCGGGGTCCCATCGGCGGGGGAATGACCAACGGCGAGAAGAACCACTCGTCGTAATACTGCTTGCTGCGGAAGTCCTGAAAAGCCCGTTCGTGGAGCTTGCAGTAGACCCCGAGGATGGGCTGGCCCTCCTTGCCGTCCAGCCTGAAGGGCAAGACCATGACGTTGGCCGGCCTGCCCTTCTCGAGTCCGCCGGGCGCGGTCGAACCGCCTGGAGAAGGAGGCTCGCCCGAACCTGTCGAGGGCTTGGGGGGTTTCGATCCGGGGCTCTTGTCCATGGGGCCGCCCCCCTGCGGGGTGTAGATTGGCTTTCCGTCCTCGCCGATAGTGACAACCGTCGTACCCGGAGCAAGCAGCCCCCACTTTCCGTCCCGGCCGAAGGGGTTGGAGTAGAGACGCCGGATGTAGCGAATCCGCTTGGGACCTCCCGGCTTCATCAGGTCCTTGAGATGGGTGGGGAAGGTACCGTGGTTTTCCATCATGTAGCGGCGGATGGCTTCGGTGTACTCCTCGCCCCTGAAGACGAGTTCCTTTTCTCGCTCCCGGCGCATTACGATGGACGCAGGCTGGACGGCAGCCATCAGCAGAACGGCCAGCACGAAGAGGGACACGAGGACCCATATGAAGATGACGCCGCTCTCGCCGCCGGGGCTCCACTCGGAAATGCGTCGCATGTGTCTGCCCGCGCGCACACCCATCTCACCAGTCCTTGTACTTGGGATCTGCAGAGTGCACGTCCCAGATTCCCCCCGTGTCCTGTCCTTCGGTTGGTTCGAGCTGTCCGTTTTCGTTGCCGGAATAGGGTACCGTCACCCAGTTGGCCTGTCGCGTCATGGGATCCACGGGCAGCGTCCGGAGGTATCCGTTGGACACGAGTTCATCCAGCGAACCGGGGTATTTCCCCCTGTCCGCGTAGTATTGATCGATGCAGTCCCTCAGAACGAACAGATTCTGCTTGAGAACCGTTTCCCTCGCCCGAAGGACCAAACCGCGATAGGTTGGCACCGCCATGCTGACGAGGATGCCGATGATGGCCACGACCACCATCAGCTCGATGAGGGTGAAGCCTCTCTGGCCACGGACCCTGCGTCGCCGCTGTGTCTTAGCCGCGGCACGGCCGAACGTCGAAGCAGGGGCCGATGTGATACGCTCCGCACGTGCGGCGTTTTCTGCCGCGCTCCGGCCCAGTCTGTTTGTCATGTCCTTCATCCCTTCATGGCTCATCACCGCCTCACTACCATTCGTTGTAGTGGGTCTTTCCGTCCAGGGCCAGCGCGGTACTCTGGGAATAGACGTCGTATACATTTTCCCCGCCCCACATGGTCGAGTCGGGATCGTCCCGGGTGGACCTGAGGCCCCAGTTGGCCTCGTTGGTCATGGGATCGATGGGAATCCGCCTCAGGAAGCGCACCTTCTTGCCCGTTGGATCTCCCGCCAGTTCGACCCCCTCCACGAGCGTTTCTAGGTCGGGGGGATAGAAGTCCTGCGAAACGTCGGTCTGGATAATCAGCCCCTGGACCGCATAGCGGTGGTACTCGTCGATGGCCCTGCGCATTTCCCGCAAGTCCCTCTTGAGCTCCACTTCTTTCGCGCGCCTGGCCATGATCTGCTGGGCCGGGATGGCGACCATGGCGAGGATCGCCAGGAGCGCCACCGCCAGCCCCACCTCGAAGAGAGAGATGCCCTTTTCGCGCGAACGGTCGATCCCCTTCACGTGTATCAGCCTCCTGTCTTAGCGTCTGCGCCGCCGGGGGCGGTGGGAGCCGCGTTCACGGTGACCGTGGCGAAGGCCGGAGGCATGGGCACGGGCTGGTCTCCCACGCCCGTGGCCTGGACGCCGGATAGTTCGATCTTACCTGTCCCGGGCTTCTCGGCCACGAAACGGACCCGGGCGACGAGTCCCGACCCCGATGCTCCCGAATTGTCTGACCTCGCCATGTTCAGCCCCACGGTTCCTGGCTGGGCCTCCTGGCCGGAGAAGTTGGAGTTGACGCCGCCCATCTTGAAGAACGTGCCTTCGTCCGCGCCCTGGAACTTCAGGACGCCGTCGGGGAAATTGAGGTTCATCTGCATGCCCTTGAGTTCCTTGGCGCCGATGAGTACGAGATTCACGGTCACGGGCTGGCCCACCCTGGCCTGGATGCTCGTCGGGCTCAGCAGGAGCCTGCCGGCCTGCGGCGCCCCGCCGGGCTGCTGCGTGTCGTTGCCCTCGTCCGACTTGCTCTGGTCCCCGGTGGAACTGCCGGGCTCCGCCTCGACCGTGTTCTTCGGCGTTCCCGAAGGCGGTGGGGCAGCCACCGGTCCCGAGGCGAAGGGCGAAGGCTGGGACCCGCCGAGGGAGGGTTTGTCCGACGTGCCTACGTACAGGGGCTCGAGGTTCTGCTCGGTGATGTTGGGCATGCGGATGATGTGCGGCGTGATCAGCATGACGACGTCGGTTGAGGTCTTGTCGGTGTGATTATAGGAGAATAGTTTCCTCAGGATCGGAATTTCACTGATCCCCGGCAATCCTGTGATGTTCTTCTTGTCGTCGGTCTGAATCAGACCGGCCAGGAGACTGGTTTCGCCATCCTCCAGACGGATCGTGGTCTGCGCGTCGCGCGTGCCGAGGATGGGCTGGGGCGAGCTCAGGCTGTTGTCAGACTGCGTGACATAACCCGCGACCGAAGACACCTCGGTCTTGAGCTTCAACGTGACTTCCCGGTTGTGGTGAACCTTGGGCTCCACCTCGATCTTCACGCCGACGTCCTGGTAGGTATACGAGGTAATTGGCGTGTAGGTGGTCGAGGTCCCGGTGCTTCCCAGGTACTGGTTCGAGGTGGGAACGGGAATCCTCTGTCCTATGTGAACTACCGCCTTTTGCCCTTCCATGACGCGCAACTGCGGCTTGGCCAGGACCTGCGTGTCACCGCTCTGAAGCAGCAGATTCACGATGAGGTTGGGAACCGGCCAGATCCACATGTCGTGGCCAAGGGTGTGTCCCAGTTCGTTAAGAGGCACCGGGCCTCCGAAACCGATATTGGTAGATGTATTTGTGCTGTTACCACTCGAATCTGTGGTGGTCGTAGTGGTGACGTTGTGTCCGGGACCGATTGTAAAGGTTCCTTTATTGGAAAGGAGGTTAATGCCCAGATCACGTGTCAGATTGGAATCGACCTCCAGAATCTCCACGTCTACGAGAACCTCGCCCTTGCTCTTGTCGTTGTTCTCGATGATCCGCTGGGCGATGGCCACGTTTTCGGGCGTGTCCTCGATGGTGATGGAGTTGAGCTCCTGGTTCATGGCCATCTTCCGCACCTGGAGGATCGACCGCACGAGCTGAAAGATGTCCTTGGCGTTCGCGTTCGACAGGTAGAAGGTGCGGATGACCTCGTCCTGATACTCGTCCCTCTTCTGTTTGGTGTCAGGGACGACGATGAGCGAGTGGGAGTCCAGCACCTTGTAGAAGTTCTTGGTCTGGAGCATCAAGTAGTCCAGAACCTGCGCCAGGTCGACCTTGGCGAAGTCAACGGTGACCTTTTTGTTCTGGTCCACCTTGTCGTCGTAGAGGAAGTTTATGCCGCTGGCCTTGGAAATGGCGTCCAGGATCGTCTTGAGGGGCGTGTCCTTGAACTTCAGGACGATGGGGATGTTGGAGGCGGGGTCGAGCTGCGGCACGCCCGAGTTCTTCTCCGCCTTCCGCTTCATCTGCTCCAGGGACATCCTGGCCGCGCTCCGCTGGGCCTGTTCCTTCTCCGATGCCGTGTCGATGACCTTCTGAAGGGTGTCCCGGGCGTACTGGTTGCCGGGATCGAGCTGCAGGGTCTTGTTGAGTTCCATTGCGGCCTTGTCCAGATCGCCGTGGGCCATGGCCATCTTGCCCTTGTCGAAGTGCTTCTGCGCGGCCGTCAGCTTGGCCCTCACGAGTGCCGTCTTGTACTTCACGTTATGCGGACTGGCCTTCTCGGCCTGCTGGAACTGCTTCACGGCTTCGTCGTACATGCCCTTGTCGAGCAGGTATCGGCCCTTGTGGTAGGCGCCGGCGCCGCACGACGCTACGAGGGCCAGCAGGCTCATCGAAAACATGAGTAGGAGGATCCTTGATTTCACCTTACTTCCCTCCTCCGGACAGGGGAATGCGCTCCGTTTGCTTGAATCCCTGAAATCCTATCTCTGCTGATTCGTACCCGATATTCAGGATTTTATACTTGGACATGATTGTGTCGCCTTCCTTCGCCAGGATGACGTCCCGTGCACTGCTGTTCACGAAGACTCCGATTCTGCTGTCGGGGTGGCCGAAGTAACCGACGAAGTGAAAGATGACCTTAGGCGGCGCGGGGGGAGGCGGGTTCTTCTTCAATTCCTCCATCCTTGCCTGCTGCTGTACCTGGACTTTCTTCGCGGCCTCGGCGGCTGCTTTGGCGGCCTCGTCGGCCTCCTCCTTCTTCTTCGCCAGAACGGCCGGGTCCTGCTCGAAGGCGAAGAGGTTCCTCGGCGGTTCATCCTTTGAGACGGCCGAAGGCGTGAGATTGTCTAGACTGAGAAGGGGAATCAAAGCAGGGTGCGCGGCTTGGGCGCGGTGCCCGGGCCTCCGGGCCCGTCCCCCTCCGTTCCCTTCCACATCCGGGGCTTGCCGCCCCGACGTGGAGGTCATACCGCTGCAACCTCCGATGCATCCCACCACCAGGGCGCAGGTCAGGAACGAGGCTAACCGTCGATTCATGCCGGGCCTCCTTTCCCCGCTCCACCTTCCTCTTCGCCGGTGGCCATGAAGTACGTGCTGACCGCGAGGTTGACCTTGAGCTGTACCCCCCCCTGGGCGCTGCTCGAGAGGCTCAACTCGTCGATGAGGAAGAACTGGGGCGAAGCCTGCAGATCCTGGATGAACTTCTTGATCTCCGGATACGTTCCGGTAAGGGGGATCTGCATGGAGACCCTGAAATATCGGTGTCCCCAGTCAGCCTTGTCCTTCCGGTCCGGGAAGAGCTTGTAACCGTAGGATATGGTCTGCATCTGCAAATTGTTGGAGTCGATAAGGTGCTGTATTTCGGTCTGAACGGTCACCAGCCTCTTGTGACGGGTCTCGAAGACTTTGTCCGACAACTCTCCGATGACTTTCTTGTCCGTGCGTACGCGTTCGACGGAACTCGACAGCGTTTGGCTCCTGTCCTCCGATTCTTTGAGGACGCGGCGGTTCGTGGTGACTTTCCCCTTGACATCCCGGGCGAACTGGTCGAGCCGGGAAACGCCGAAAAGATAGACGACGAGATTGAGGAAAACGACGCCGGCGCCGATTCCGAGGATGAGCGCCAGCCTTTTGAGGATGAACCGTTCAATGTTCACGTTCCACCTCCGGAAGATACGTGCAGGTGATCTGGAAGGTGGTCCACGGATTGTCCGTGTCTCTCTTTTCGTTCTCGAGCCTTGAATTCCTGAAGGCCGGGTCCTTGAAGAGGTTGTTTTCCAGCTTCAGCAACTCGGTCCTGGGATTGGCGACCCCCCTCAGGCTCACTTCGATGGTTCCGTCCTTGGCGAATCGCGGGGATATGTTTGTGAACATGGCCCCGTAAGGCTTGATCCGCTCAAGGTCGGTGAGAAAAACGGTCCAGGAAAAGCGTTTGGCCTTGAGGATGTCGTCGATGAAATCCGCTTCCTGTGAAAACCGCGCGATGCCTCCGCTCTCGAGCACCTTCTTCTTCTGGGCCATGTCCTTGTTGAGGACGGCAAGGCGCTGCTCCTGCTTCGCGAGTTGCGCCTTTTCCTGCCTGTACTCGCGGCCGAGGAGGAAGAAGGAGGCCAGGTTGAATATGGTGAACGCAAGGGCGAGGCCCACGACGGCGCCGACGGCCGCAACCGGAAAGATCCGGTTCACGAAGGGATCGGACGCCAAATTGATTCTCAGGCTCTTCATGCGCCTCCCTCCAGAAGTCCGAAGATGGGCAGGTACTCGGCGTCCCGGGAGGCGCCCGACGGCAGGGGCGGAAGGGCATCGGACAGGTCCTGCACCACTACGTCCTCTTCGATGATATCTTCAAGCGGAAGAAAGGCGCCGCCGGGAAAGCGCCGTATCAGGACCTTCTCGAGGTGCTCGCCTCCAAGCTTCTCGCGATAGTACGCCAGGGTGAGCCTGAGCTCCTGCAGAAGGCGTTCGCCGACCTGTTCGTCGTCCGCCCGCGCGCCGTCGAGATCCTTGCACCGGAAAAAGAGCGGGAGGCCCTTCCCCGCGAAAAGGAACGACAGGTAGTCGGGCGTACGGTTGATGATCAGGGCGTTCCCACCCGGCGGCAGTGCGCCTTTCGCCAGCGCGAGGTTGAAGAGTTCGATCGTGGAAGAGCCCACGTAGCCAACCTGACAGCCCCCGGCGGCGAAGGCGGCTTCGAGGGCCTGAATCTCCGCCGCCGGACACAGCGTGACGAGGAGTTTTACCGAACCGGGGACCCGGCCGATTATCGCGTAATCCATGCGAACGCTGTCGATGGGGTAGTTGAGGAACTTCCTGATGTGCCAGAGAATGACCTTCCGCCGCTCCTGCTCGGACCTCGGGAAGTCGCTCAGGGTAAGCACCTGGGTCTTGAATAAAGGATCTCCGATAATGCAGCTGATCCGCTTGGGCGATCCGAGCTGGGTCATGAGGGATGCGGAGAGCACCTCCATGGCTTCCGGTCCTGGCAGGTAATGCCCATCCGGACTTTCGAAGGACTCCTCGTGCCTTACCAGCGGCGTTGGATCCCGCTGCGCCGATCCCACGCGCAGGGCGAAAACGGCACCCGGCTCCATCAGCACCGCCACCGGGGGCAGCGTCGGTTTCAAATACTGAAGCAGGCCCCTCATCTGTGGGTCTCTTCCACGAAGGTCACTTTGTTGATTTCCTTCAGCGTGGTCTGGCCCTTGAGGAACTGCCTCACCGCTGACTCTCGAAGCGTAATCATACCTTCCTCCCGTGCGGCCTTCTTGATCTCGCTGGAGGGTTTCCTATCGACAATCAGCTCCCGGACGCGGTCCGAGAGTTCCAACAGTTCAGAAATGGCCATTCTGCCCCTGAAGCCCGTGCCGTTGCAGTCCAGGCATCCCCGGCCCTCGTAGAGGTTGGCGGTAACGGCATCCTGGAGGGGAATCTTCGATTCTTCAAGCTCCGGTACGGGGTAGGTGATCTTCTCCCTGCAGTTCGGGCAGACCTTCCTGACGAGACGTTGCGCGAGCACGCAGTTGAGCGCCGACACGAAGTTGTACGGCTCCACGTGCATGTTGAGGAATCGCCCCAGCACGTCGACAACGTTGTTCGCGTGAACGGTGGTGAACACGAGGTGCCCGGTCAGTGCAGATTGGATGGCGATGTTGGCCGTTTCCTCGTCGCGGATCTCGCCCACCATGATCTTGTCCGGGTCGTGGCGCAGGATCGATCGAAGCCCCTTGGCGAAGGTCAGTCCCTTCTTTTCGTTCACGGGGATCTGGGTGACACCCTTCAGCTGGTACTCCACCGGGTCCTCGATCGTGATCATCTTGTAGTCGGACGACTGTATTTCGGAGAGGACGCCGTAAAGGGTGGTCGTCTTTCCCGACCCCGTTGGTCCGGTGACCAGGAGCATGCCGTAAGGTTCCTTCGCGTGCCTCCTTATCCTCTTCATGATGTCCGGCTCGAAGCCCAGGACGTCGAGGTTGAGGTTCTTGAACTCCTCGCTGGTGGATTCCTTGTCGAGAATACGGATGACGCAGTCCTCGCCATGGATGGTTGGAATAATGGAGACGCGGAAGTCTACGGTGCGGCCCTTTATTTTCAGTTTGAAACGGCCGTCCTGCGGAATCCGCTTTTCGGCGATGTCCAACTCCGCCATGACCTTGATTCTCGAGATGATCGTCGAATGGAAGCGCTTGTCGATGGGTTCCATGGCGGGATAGAGAACACCGTCGATGCGGTACTTGATGACGACTTCGTTGTCCTGGGTCTCCACGTGCACGTCGCTGGCCCTGCGCTGGAGGGCGTTGAACACCGTGTAGTCCACCAGCTTGATAATCGGGCTGGTGTCTTCGGAAAGTTTGTCGATCGAGATGACGTCCTCGCCGCCCTCTTCCGAGTCTTCCCGGACGATCTGGATCCGGAAGTCTTCGCTCACCTCTTCCAGAACGCGCTGGCTGGATTCCGACTTCTTGAGCACGTCCTGGATCTCGCTCCGGATGCCGACGTTTACGCGGACGGGCCGATCGAGGAATACTTCAAGCTCGTCGAGCATGTTGATGTCGGTCGGGTCGGCCGCGACGATCGCCAGCCCGCTCCCTTCCTCCTTGAGCGGGACGAAGGTGTACTTGAACATGAGGTCCACCGGGATCGATCTGAACAGGGCCGGGTCGACCTTGAAATCCTTCAGCGTCAGGAAGGGCAGGTGCAGGGTCTCGGCCAGACGCCTGGCGTTCTTTTCCTCGTTCAGGAGCTCCCCTTCGGCGGGGAGGTTGGCCATAATTTCGCCAGGTGATGATGCCATGAGTTTTCTCCTAGGTACCGACCAGGTTGTACATGCTGAAGAGCGGCATGTACACGGACAATACGACAATCGCTATGATGACCGCCATCACGAGAAGCAGCATGGGCTCCAGGAGGGCCACGAATCGCTCCACCGCCGTGGTCAGCTCCTCGTCGTAGAACTGGCTCACCTGATCCAACATTTCAGCCAGGGCGCCCGTGGATTCGCCGACCTCTACCATCTCCACGGCCATGGGCGTCATCATGCGGGTCTGCTCCATGCTCGACCAGAGGGACTGTCCCTCCTGGACCTGCCTCTTGACCCGGCGCAATTCCACCTTGTAGACCTCGTTGCCCATCGCGTCGGAAACCACGTCAAGAGCCGTGACGATTGGAATGCCTCCCGCGACGAGTGTGCCGAGCGTCCTGCACATCTGCGATATGTTGTAGCGTTTTATGTTCATGCCGAGCATCGGTATCTTCATCCGGATACCCGCCAGAAGGAGCCTGCCTCCCGGTCTGGCCGCGATCAGCCTTAGCGTGACCGGCACGGCGATGGCGGCGCCCAGGAAAAAGGGCCAGCCGTACTGAAAGACCGCCGAAACGCTCAATACCGCCCTCGTCAGCGCCGGCAGTTTCGCGCCCGCACCCGTGAAGAGCGTCGCGAACTTGGGCACGATGACCGTCAGAAGAAGGAAGATCAGCGCCACCGAGAGGGTGAGCAGAATGATGGGATAGATGATGGCAGAGACGATTTTCTTCCGGATCGCCTGGATGGTCTTGAGGTAAAAGAGGTAGCGCTGGATGACGGAGACCAACTCGCCGCTCCTCTCGCCCGCCGCGAGAGTCGCCGGGTAGATCGACGGAAAGACCTTTCCCCGGTTTGCGAAAGCCTCAGATAGACTGGCCCCGGACTGGACCTCGTCGCGCACCTGGGTCAGCATCCGCTGGAAATTCTTCTCCCGCTTCCGGGAGAGGAGGAGGTTCAGCGACGTCAGGACGGGCAGGCCGGCCTTGAGGAGGGCGGAAAACTCCTGGTTGAAGACCACGAAATCCCGGAGCCTGATCTTCGAGCCCCCCCCCGACATGTCTTCGAAAATCAACTGCCAGGCGTAGGCGGATTTTATGGAGAAGACAAAGTAACCCTTGTCCTCGAGTTGAATCCTGAGGGCATTCTCGCTGGGCGCTACGAGCTCCTGTACGACCACGTCCCCCCCAGAGGTCCCCAGTCTGCATTTGAACTTCGGCATCAGCGTACCTCCG
>Ga0307440_1001800_pt1 | contig 10281 bp, 9 predicted proteins | sample SalMarWE160410MG_FD_202150 | JGI IMG/M metagenome (GOLD analysis project Ga0307440, IMG submission 202150) | Salt marsh sediment microbial communities from the Plum Island Ecosystem LTER, Massachusetts, United States - WE1604-10 | ecosystem: Environmental > Aquatic > Marine > Intertidal zone >... | reverse complement strand
TAAAGCGTGACAGATCCCTTGAAAGGTGTTGTTTAGGATGAGACAGATGTTTCATAATATTTGTGTTTTGTCGTTTTGCGGGTGATAATTCTGTTTAAGACCAGAAAAAGAGATTACAACTGGATTTTTACTCATCAAATACTGTATAGTTTTCAATTTATCAATCTACTACTTCATTGTTCACAGGTTTTATAGAATTGTTTTTGATTATGTCTAACCAGCACGTATATGCTTGACAGGCCGGTTACAATTAACCCTAAAAGCTTTGAACACCGGATAGCCAAGGCCAGTGCGTGGCCAAGACTTTCATATAAATGACCACTGAAATACTCATCAATGCCAGATCTTATGAGGTAAGGATCGCCCTTGTCGAAAATGGCAACCTCAGCGAATTTCACCTTCAGCGCCCTACGGAAAAAGGGCTGATCGGCAATATTTACCGAGGAAGAGTTGTCCGCGTTCTTCCCGGAATGCAGGCTGCCTTTGTCGATATTGGCTTGGAGCGGACAGGTTTTCTGTATGTGGATGACGTGTACATCTCACAAAATGAATTAGAAAACCACATGGTTATAAGTGATTCTCCTCGGGAAAAGTACAAATTTGCCCCTGTTCTTCCCGAAGATGACATGCGAAGAAGTCACGGACTGAATATCGAGGACCTCCTCACTGAGGGCCAAGACATCCTTGTCCAGGTAAGCAAGGACCCGATAGGAACCAAGGGGGCTCGACTCACCTGCCATGTAACACTTCCCGGCCGAAATCTTGTATTTATTCCTTTAACAGATCATATTGGAATATCAAGGAAAATAGAGGATGAAGACATCCGTCAAGCACTTCGATCCAAGATTGATGCCTTGCGTCCTCAAGGAACAGGGTTTATTGTCAGGACAGTCGCCGAACATGCTGAGGAGGCGGAACTCGAGGCCGACATGGAATTTCTCCTTCTACTCTGGGATGAAATTAAAGATCTGGCAATTATCTCGGATATACCATCTCTTGTCTACGAAGACCTTGATATCACCTTCCGTACAGTTCGTGATCTTTTTACGCATGATGTCAACTCGATGATCATCGACAATAAAGAGACCTATGAAAAACTGCTGCATTTCGTTAAAACCTTTACACCTCAACTCGAAGAAAAAATAAGTTATTATAAAGATGAAACACCTCTTTTCGAAGCCCATGGCATTGAAGTTGAAATAAGCCGTGCAGTTGAGAAGAAGGTCTGGCTTCGTTCCGGAGGGTACATCATCATAGAAAGCACGGAGGCCCTTTCCGTTATTGATGTCAACACCGGTCGCTTTGTCGGAAAAAACAATCTCAATGAGACGATTTTCAAAACCAACATGGAAGCTGCCAGGGAAATTGCCTACCAGCTCCGTCTCAGGAATATGGGCGGTATCATCATCATCGATTTTATCGATATGGAGGACGAAAACCATAGAGAAGAACTTTTTAACGAGTTTAAAGAGGCAGTAAAAAAAGATAAAAGCAGGATCAACATATTAAAACTTTCAGAATTCGGCCTGGTACAAATGACCAGGAAAAGAAGCAGTGAAAATCTTCATCAGATGATGTGCGAAGCCTGCCATTATTGTGCCGGCGAAGGAGTTTTAAAATCCAGACGGACTATCTGTTATGATATCTTTAGAAAAATCAGCCGTAATGCAGGTAAAACCGGTGGCTTTACCATCACACTCAGAGTCCACCCACGTATTGCCGATATGCTGCAGAAAGAAGAAAAATTAACAACAGCACAACTTGAAAAAGATACCGGAAAGAAATTACTTATAATTCCAGTAAAAGATCTCCATATTGAAAAGTATGAGATCATTTGGCAGCAATAATTTCACACGTATTCATCTCAAAAGTAAGGCTCGGTTTTCAATGATTAGACGTTCCAGGAGCAAGAAAAAAAGCTTTTCTCGATTTTTCATCACGTTTATCTTGGTAGGTATTACCGCTCTTGTAGGCATCGGTATAATCATATTCTTTGAGGGTGAGAAACCCCAGATTGCATTGACGAATCTCTCTGAATATATCGGAAATAGTGGTGAAATAGCCTTCAAAGTAACCGATGGAAAAAGCGGCCTTCGCTCCATAAAGGCGGTAACCATTCAGAATGGAAAAGAAATAGTTCTTTTTTCAGAAACCTATCCCAGATCCGGATATATAGGGAAGATAGGCCCCAGTGAGGAAAGCCGCAAAATCCTTTTACAGCCTGGCAAACTAGGCCTCAAGGATGGTCCTGCTGTAATTGAGATTGAGGCGCATGACTATTCTCTTCGAGGTCCTTTCACTGGGAATGTCAGCATATTGAAAAAAGCTATTATCGTTGATACCCACCCACCGAAAATTAGTCCGGTTTATAATCAACGATACCTGAAACCCGGAAGTTCTGGTATCGTACTTTACCGTGTTTCAGGAGATGCCATAGGAGACGGTGTCCAGATCAACTCTCATTTCTTTCCAGGTTTTCCACTGGGAAACGATACAAAAAATGTCAATATTGCCTATATCGCCCTTCCTTTCGATGCAAAATCCATTACACGCTCTCAGATTGTCGCCCAGGATAAGGCAGGCAACAAGGCTGTCTATCCATTTTATATAGGTTTTGAAAAAAGCGTTCAAAAGCATGATCAAATTGTCATAAGTGATAACTTTCTACACGCCAAGATTCCAGAGTTTGAACAACATTATCCTGAAATGAAAGGAGATTTAATAAAACAATATCTCTACGCCAATAACACCATTCGGCAGAAAAACAATTCGCAAATAGCGTCGGTTTGTCAAAATCCATCTCCTATACGGCTCTGGAAAGACCGTTTTCTTCGAATGCCCGGAAGCAAACGTGCGGGTTTCGCCGACCACCGCACATATACTTATCAAGGAAAACCTTTTGATAAACAAGTACATCTAGGCGTGGATCTGGCCCAGGTCGCAAGAGCTGAGGTAAAAGCTGCCAATGATGGAAAAGTGGTGTTTTGTCAATATCTGGGTATTTACGGAAATACTATCATTCTTGACCATGGTCAGGGTATATTCAGTCTCTACTCTCATTTGAGCGAATTCGACGTCAAGCCTGGAGATATCGTAAAAAAGAATATGTTGATAGGCCGTACGGGTCATACCGGAATGGCCGGCGGGGATCATCTCCATTTCTCAATGCTGGTAGACGGAATATTTGTAACCCCATACGAATGGTGGGACCAGCACTGGATCGATATTACTATAGATCAGCCTTTGCATGATATAAAATAAAAATTTGGCGAGAACTCTTTAATCATCAATCTCGTAATCCGGGTGGTGACAAATTGAACATCTGAGAATCGGATCATGTTTTTCAAATATCCACTCCCATTTCTCCTGCTTTAACTTCTCCGCCTGTTCCTTCTTGCAGGTAATACAGACCCACTTGTCTCCTTCCTGGGTTTCAAATAAATCCATCTAGCCTCCTGTCATGGTAATACGCTTTGTCTGCTTTATTACATTTCTTTCTATCTGAAATAAGATCCTGTAATATTTGTTGCCGATACAGGTTTATTCCAAATATATCCCTTTGTTACCGATATCGTTTTTGATTCCTTTGTTGAAAATCAGCCTGCGACCTTCCTGCACCCCTCTATCGTAAAAATCAGAGTAGATCTTACCACCAGTCCTCGACCTCTTTTGCAAGCGCGGATATCTGGCATGGATAAATCTATCCAGTTCCTTGTCACCGGCAACGATCAACTCGCAGTCGGTAAGCTGAGAAGTCCTGCTTTTTCCATAACCTTTCCCAGAAGCTCTCTCCTGATCGAGGAGAGTATCATGAAATCCCTGGAGTACTCCTATTGAAAAACTTTTTCTGGCGATTCGTTTGTTTCCAGAACATTGCAATTTCCTCTCTTTCCAGAGAAACAAGAGTTTCCGTTCGAGAAAATGATAACAATATTTTGCAATTTCTACGTTTTCATTTTTCCCAAATATCTCAATAGTCCGATATTTCTCATGTTCAATGGGATCATAAATACTAGAATAAATGGCTTTGACATAAAAAAATTGTGTCAATATTTTTACTATCCGGCTTTGATAGGCATCTATTCTTTTCTTTTTTCTATTTATTATCGAATATACGTAATTCTCTGGATTTTCGTCCCCCAGCATCTCGATGTTGTATTTTTTTAGCAACCTCCCAGCGGTTTCCATGGCAAGCTTTGCTTCATGTTCATTCGACGATTCCGCCAAAGAGAGAAGTTTTCGTATCTTTTCTAAAATCCTGTGGACATTGTTTTCTTGCCTGTTCTCCTTGAGGCCGTGTGGTAAATCACCACAGGATAAACGAAAACATCCAGGCACCCCTAATATATCACAAGCCTTTTGAAAACTCGGACCATGCCCTCCATTGAATTCATGAAACAGTTCGGTGCAGATCTGATGAGCTATCTCGTGTTTTAATACCTCAAGAGTTATGTCCCAGGAATAGGTTCGTATCAAGCAGCTGCTCATTCTGATTTCACGCTTTTCAGGCTGCCAACTGCCCAGTTGTGTTTGTGATTCGGTAAGCACAAACACCGGTGGCTCTAGAGAAAGACCGTATTGAAAACAGATGGAATGGAACTCATGATAAAGTTGCGTCCCCCAGAGCCGATAGTAATTTGACCAATCCTGTATAGACAACCCTCGTACTCCTTTTCTGATTACCCCTGAAACTCAGCCTATCGGGATGAAACATGTAAAGCTTGTTCCCGCAACAAAAATATGAAATCCGGTTTATCCATCAAGTCATTCGAATACGTTCACAGTCAGGACAGATCCAGGTCGGACCATTGCTCATTCCCCACTTGTTTTCCCGAAAGCAGTCATCACAAATTTGAAATCCGCAGGGACAACTCCAGCAAAACACTTTTTCCTCTTTACAACAATGGCATCGAAACTCTCCTAGTTTCCGCCTTCTGTACCCCTTCTTCTTTTGAGAATCCATCAGCGAGAAAGCTCCTCTTCCAGCCAGATCCGGTAATCGTCACTGATCTTGACAATTGGAACAGCTATAATTTCAGGAACGTCGTAACTATGATTAATTTTAATTGCTTTTTCAAGACGTTGAAAAAGCTCAGATGTGCTCTTCATAACCACTGTGTACTCGCTAGACCGTGTAATCTCATCGTTCCACCAATAAGCACTTGAAACAGGCTCACCAATCTGCGCACAGGCGATAAGACGTTCCTGCAGAAGGATGTCCACCAATTTTTCCGCCTCTTGTCTATCTTCAAATGTTGTTGTAACCACAATAGGATGGTTTGTTTTTTCAGTCATACACCTCTCGCCTCTTTCATTTTGTTGTTTTTTGTAATATTTTGTCGCTGATTTTAAATCATGTCCGTTATAATGAAAATGGTTTTTTACATTCCATTCTTTTCCAATGGGCTAATCCTTGCGAGGGAATACAATGCTTTTTGTGATAGATATAGGAAACTCTCATACGGTTGCCGGACTCTTTAAAGATTCAGCTCTCGTCGGTCAATGGCGGCTAAAAACCGACAGGGAAATGACCTCCGATGAATTGGCAATCCGATACCATTCACTCTTCTCTATGGCCGGTATTGATAAGGCAGACATTACAGGCATAGTCATAGCCAGTGTTGTCCCATCCCTGGAGTCGGCCTGGCACTCATGGTGCAATAAACATCTCTCAAATAATCTTCGCCATCCCGTTCTCGTTGTGTCAGAGAAAAATCTTCGCGACATTATTAAGATTAAAACGGATACCCCCCAAGAGGTAGGGGCTGACCGTCTGGTCAATGCCATTGCTGCATGGACCCAATACAAATCTGATCTCATCATCATTGATTTCGGAACAGCCATCACCTTCGACTGTGTCACAAAAAACTGTGAATATATCGGTGGAGCTATTCTGCCTAGGATTGCTATTTCATTGGAGGCCCTCGCCACCAGAACCGCAAAACTTCCCCACATCGACATATCAGAACCCCCCGAACAAATTATTGGAAAAAATACCGTCCAGGCAATGAAAAGTGGTGTTCTTTATGGATATGGCTCCATGATAGACGGATTAATTACTATTCTGGGCAAAGAGATGGCCGGTTCCGGACCATTTCCCAAAATTATCGCGACCGGGGGCATGGCAAAACTGATTATCCCCTATTCCAAATCACTGCCGGAGACTAATTCCATGCTGACTCTCAAAGGACTAAGAATCATTTATCATTCCATTCATAAAAATGGCTAATCCTCTTTTCCCTCCCCCGTTGTCCCATGGCGATACAATCGGCATCATTGCACCATCGGGAAATATTCGGGCCCCACAGCGTTTCAACAAGGGAATTCAAATACTTAAGGAAATGGGTTTTGCGGTGAAATTTCCAGAGAGACTCTGGCCAAGTTCCGGTTATTTTTCCGACACCGACCAAAATCGCGCCATAGAATTCAACCGAACCTGGGCTGACCCAACGATCAAGGCAGTAATAGCCGCCCGTGGAGGATACGGCTGTTTACGAATACTTGACCGAATCGATCTCCAATTGATACGAAAAACGCGAAACTCCTGCTTGGGTTTTCCGATATCACGGTATTGCTTTCCTACCTTCAACAAAAAACCGGCCTTGTAAGCCATCACGGTCCCGTTGTCACCTCACTTGCAGGAACCGATAAACCTGCCATTGAACGTTTCTTTCACTGTCTTATGGGAAAAGGGACGCAAGAAATCGTAACAAAAGACATCGAAATCCTTCGTGGAGGCATTCCGGCAGCGGGACTCCTTGCCGGAGGTAATCTGAGCAGCATAGTAACTCTTATCGGGACGCCGTTTCAGCCCGTCTGGAAAGAAAAAATCGTTTTCCTGGAAGACACGGGCGAACCGTTCTATCGACTGGATAGGATGTTTACCCAACTTTTTTACTCGGGAATGTTAGACCGGATCTCGGGATTAATCCTGGGAGATTTTTCCTATGATACCAAACAGTCCTCACTGCTGAAAATCCGCCGACATGAAAATATCTGGGAAAGGGTCCTTGAACTGACCGCTCAATCCGATGTCCCGGTATGGGGCGGTTTCCCAACCGGCCATTGCCCAAACAACCTCACACTGCCCATTGGAGCTCTATCCCGCATGGATAGTACCCACGCAAAACTTTCTTTCCTGTGATTTGTTTTTAATATCTAACTGTTATGTGATTTATTTTCGAAATTATTTTGATTAAGTGTTTGACTTCACGGGCCATAAATGCTATATCTACATGCTGTGTTAAGTCATAGAATATGCAGAGGATTATTACATTCCTCCCTAGATCCCTGGAAAAAGAATCTTTTTGTTTATGTGAAAGTCTCTTTCAATCAGCTACATTGCCATGCTGGTGTAAAGATCTTTCATGATTTATTGGAGCTGACCAGTCTGGTCCAACCAGACTGACTGCATACCAGAAGGCAGGGCAACCAACTTTCTGGTATGCGTTTGAAACTCTGATGATACGTTCTAAAGGAGTATGTTAACTTTACAAAATTGGATTTTTCTACTGGGCGGGAGATGATCTTCTCTGATATTAACCGCAAAAACCGTTAATCCAAACTCAAACCATCTAAAATTCGTCATGCCTACTTTTCTCCGAAAATTGCTCCTCCCAAGCCTTTTTATTCTCGTACTTATTTCCCTAGCTGCAAATATCTATGCTGCAACTAAATTCATTACCGTCTCTAAGGATAATGTCAATGTCAGAACCGGCCCCGGCACGAACAATCCGGTCCACCTTCAACTCTTTGAAGGGTATCCTTTGAAAGTTTTAGCCCAAAAAGGAAGCTGGTACAAAGTTTCCGACTATGAAAACGACTATGGATGGATTGAAAGCTCTCTGACCAAAACAAACGATACGGTAATAGTTAATGTCAGCAAGGTTGCAAATCTACGGTCCAAACCGTCTGCTAAGAGCGATATTGTTGCAACGGTCGATAGAGGAGTTGTCTTGACCAAAATAGGCGTTCAGGGTGACTGGATTCAAGTCCGCCACAGCAGCGGAGTTTCAGGATGGATCTACGATAAGATTGTATGGCCGTAATTGAATCCAATTCGTACATACTTTTTTCACCTCATCTTAAATTCTTATAGGAAAGTCACCTGAGAGCCACCGGACTTTTCATGCCGGGAAGATGGATTCTTATGGAATTTTCGGGTCTATTGTGTGCAGTCATGGAGGTTTGAAGACAAATATCTTCATGCCGCTGCAAGAAAATAGGTCCTTCCGAATTGAGCATACCCTTCTATATCGCGGGAGGACGCATCGTGGAGGCCCGCAGGGTTGCGGACAAGACGTCCGCAACCCTGCGGGCCAGGGACAGCCTGTCTGTCAGCCGTGGTGTACAGGCGATAAGGCCAGAGAGCAGTGTCTGGAAGCGATGAATTTCACCATCTCATTAATTTCAGCCTTTTAAAAATACGATAAATTTGGATGAGCCAGAAAATATATTCGTGATCTCATCCTCCCGCTCTTTCAGACTGTGTTTATCAATTTTCTCCTCTAAGGTTTAATGTCCTTTGCAATTTCCGTCCGGATAGACCTCTCAAGATTAAGCGGGAGGCGTACGGTTTTTCCCGCTTTGTTCTTAAACAACAGGTAGTGATTTTCAAGCGCATAAAGAAAAATATCTCTGGTAATTGCCACATCTTTACGACAGTATTCACATATCTTCAGAATTTTGCCTTCCTTATACCATTGAAGAGCCTGTAGTCCGTCAGCCGACTTGGCGGTTCCAAGGGTATGCTTTGCGAGTCTATCCAAGCTGAGTCGATATCCCAGGTGATTTACAACCTCTTCCAAAAGATCAATCGTTGGCAAGGTATCCAGCCTGAATTCTGTATATCCCGATAGCACTTGATTATCAAACCGTTTGTTATTGAAACCAATAACGAGATCAAGCTCGGTTAGATGCTGCACCAAGCGGTCGATTTCATTCTCCAGATACGTGACAAAACCATCCAGCTGTGAATCATAGACAACTGCGGCTGACACCCCCATCTTAGCGGCCTTTTGCCAGCCGCCAACCTCTTGGGCCGATTTCTTGGTTTCCAGATCGAAAACTCCGTAGCGTTCGGGTAAAACCGCAAGGCCGTCTTTTTTTTCAAAATCGTCTTTATCTTCAAGATGCAAGGGATATTTTTTGTTCTCAACCTTGGGAACATCATGATCGGTTTTAACCAATAACTTTCTGTCATTTTGTATCATTCCCAGAAGTTCTTTACAGGCTACCTTATCTATAGGTCTGTTTCCTGATCCACATTTGGGTGAATGGACACAGGATGGACAGCCATTCTCACAAAGGCAGGAATTAACTGTGAGTGCCGTATTATTCAACAGTTTTTCAGCTTTCTCAAAGGCTTCTTTGGCCAAGCCGATCCCACCAGGATGACCATCATAGACAAATACTGTCGGCATAGCTGTTTGTTCATGAATGGGACATGATATTCCACCGACGTCATTCCGATCACAGAGAACCAAAAGTGGAAACATGGAGATCACGGCATGCTCCAGGGCGTGAATCGCCCCCATAAAATGCATCTTTTTCTTTTCTATTTCCACCTGGATTCTCTCAGGTATTTCCAACCACAATCCCTCGGTTTCAAAGGTTTGTTCCGGAAGATCCAGACCCAAGGTCGCCACCAGTTTCTGGGTTGAGGTATTTCGTTTCTGGTAACCGGTTACCCTTTCAGTGACCTTAAGTCTTCCAAAGGATATCCAGCAACCATAGATCGGTTTTTTCGCAAGCGTCTCTATAATCTCTGTATTTTTATTAGTGGTAGGACGAGTAAAATAGCTGACCTTCTTTTCAGTTACCACAATCTCTTTACCCGTCAAATCGAGTTTTTCGACCAACCAGGTCCTTGCCATGTGGAGATAAATCGCTCCGGGGTGGCACTCTTTCAACGCACGTAAGGCATCGATTTCTCCCAGGACCACTCCATCTTCACTGTTTATGATGATCATTTGCATCCCGCCTCCCCGCAACCCCACAGAACGCTGAGGATACTGTCTGGTGGAATACCAGGTGGTCCCATCCGAGGATTGGAGAAGCACTGATTGCCGCGAAAGTTGTTCTATGGTATTTCGCACTGCTTTTTTTTGAACCATCGGTTCATGGTCGACAAGAGGAATTTCAGCTGCCGCACAGTGAATATGCTTCTCCATAATGGCCGGATTATGAGGATTCAGGGCGGCTGATTCAACCTTTCTTGCAAAAAAATCTTCTGGATTACGCATGAAATATTGATCGAGGGCATCTTCCTGAGCAACCAGG
>Ga0307440_1001798_pt1 | contig 10292 bp, 7 predicted proteins | sample SalMarWE160410MG_FD_202150 | JGI IMG/M metagenome (GOLD analysis project Ga0307440, IMG submission 202150) | Salt marsh sediment microbial communities from the Plum Island Ecosystem LTER, Massachusetts, United States - WE1604-10 | ecosystem: Environmental > Aquatic > Marine > Intertidal zone >... | reverse complement strand
CATCTTCTTTCATTCTACTTATTTTTTTCTTTGCAAGGAAGATGCCCGCAAACTATGCCGGTACGCATCCAAAGCTATCACCATCCACCCACCTTACCATCACCGCCGTTGCTTGGAGACGCCGGTCATTGCTACAGGAGGTTGCATGAAGAAGATATCCGTCCTTTTCACCATTATTTCTATCGCAGTTCTTAGTCTTGCAGTGGTCCCCGCCTTTGCCACCACGCTGCTGGCGCCAGCGTACCCAGGCTCGGTAGCCGACCCGGTGGCCAGTGCGCAATCGCAAAAAGCCATGGTGTATTTCTCCCGCGCATCGCTTTCAACAGTGCGCGAGTGGTACCAGCAACGGCTTGCAAAAAAAAGCGCTGCAGCCTGCTCGGACCGCAGCGAAGGTTGTGGAACATTCACCCAGGATTGCACGACGGCTTCTACCGGAGGGCCCATGACACAGTGTACTGATCGCATGGTGCTCAAGTGGAATGCCATCCCGCCGGGGGGAAGCATGGTGGATGCCTATAACGCCGGTGTAGACCTCGAAGGTTGGCAAAAAGTATCTGAGCCGGCAGGGACGCAAAATACCTCTCCGCCGATGACTGGCCAGGCAGCCAAAATGATGGCACAGATTAATGCAGCGGAGGATCAGATGCAGGCAGAGAGTAAACAGCTGATCCAACAGATCCAAAAAGAAGGCCAACAGCAATCAGGGGTGGATGTGGTTCGTCTTGGTGCCATCCCCGATATGCCGTTCGGGGGGCTCAAGCAAGAGGTCCTGGCAGGTCACCACAGCCAAAAGGAGCTGGAAACGGTTTATAAAAAATACCACTTGCTGAGCAAGGCTTTCTACCCACTTCACAAAACCGGCAAGGGGACCGAGACCTACAACCGCTGGCTTGTGGATCAGACATGGGCTCAGATAAAAACTTCGGGGCGAGCAAGCACAAGGAAGGCGCTAGGGGCCGGAGAAAATGCCGCTGAGCTTGCCCGGAAAATGCAGCAACTCGTGCACCAAGGACGCATGCAGGAGGCTCAGATACTGGCACAACAGATGACGGCAGCCCAACAGCGAGGCATGACGGCAGGTGCAAAGATGCAGGTGGCACGAAACCAGGATCACTGGAATGAGTGGCTGGGAGTGCTCAAAAAATTACAGGCCCATGCCTATAGGACGAAGATTACCATCGACCGCGCGTCCAGGGTATCTGAACAATGAGAGGTGCCAAACGGAAAACAGGCCGTACCCGGACTGCGAAACTTGCAGGAAGTATCAATACAGTCAACAGAGGAATACATGATGAATATTTTGAAATTGATAGTTGTTTTATTATTGGCCACGTTTGTTGCCACACCTGTTTACGCGGCAGGAATGGCGCTGCAGCCAGGCCTCTGGCAGATGACCACCAAGAGTGAATATGTCGGCATGCCGTTCTCCCCACCACCGATCGCCGTCAAACAATGTCTGACCCAAAAGCAGATAGAACACCCCTGGGTACAATCGCAGAAAAACAAGGATCAGAAATGCAATTATACCCATACTCAAGTAGGCTCCCGCTCTGCCTCCTGGACGATGGAATGCGATGCATCCAATACCCGTATGACAGGCCATGGTGTAACCAAGAGCCCGGATTCCAAACACTTCTCGAGTGTAGCTCACATGCTGGCACACTCCGAGGGCAAAACGATAAAAATGCAAGTGAAAACAGAGGGAGTCTGGCTCAATGCTTCATGTGGTAACTGATTGTCAACAGGATGAACAGGTTGGGAAACCGCTGGAGCATTTCTAGTCCCAACACTGGCCGCATACAGGATGCAGCAATGGCTGACAGATTTTTCCGGTGGTCGCCGGATACAAGATACATACTGAATATATATGCCGGAAAATTTGTGCCAATTGCTGCAGCAGCAGTCATAATAGCGCTGACGATTGGTGTCAATCTTGCGTCTGCAGATACCCAAACTGCCCAAGCGGGCTTGCCTTTTGCCGGATCGAGCCAGCAGCAGAAATGGTGCAAGGTCGCCGGCAGCGGCCCGTTGTCTGTTGCCCGGCGGCAATATGCTCGCAAACAGTGTTTCGGTCCTGCTGCACGCTTTGACAAGGTCAAATCCTGGCATGGCAGAGCCACCGTTGAGGAAGTGTACAGCTGTCCCGACCATAGAGGCTCGGAGAAGAGATCCGCCACCTTCACCCTCCAGAAAACGCCCGCAGTTACGGCCAAACAAGCCGGTATCCTGCCACAGGCTCCGTCCAAAGATCCGGCTGTAGCCGCACTGTGGAAACAGATGGCAACCGGTACGATTTTTGCGCGTAACCCCAATACCGGCGTTGCCGACGACTGGTATCACATGAGCTGGTACATCACCGGCGGAAAAATAACCAATACCTGGCAGGAAACCCTCACCGATATGGTTCCCGTGGATAACGTGCCGCACTATGCGAAACGGACGATCACGATGCATGGCCGGGGTGTTGCCCCTATCCAAAAAGAAGGCCGGCTGGTTGTCAATCTCAAAGACGAAACCTGGGCGCTTCATCTCGGCACCGCAGATTCAGCCAGGTACACGCTGACCACGGTAACCAGAGATCCGGGTGGGACGGAGACAACCCAGACGAAAAAAAACGCCTTCCAGGAGATCAAACTCGGTACCGATGGCAATACCTCCGATTGGGGGCCCGCCTATGTCAAGCTGCCGAAAGCAGGCCTGTCGATCTCCGGCCACGGACAACACAAACGAGATCGCTGCACGACCGACAAAGTGAACTGGCAGTTGAATCCTGTTGTCGACTGCGGCTCATACCAAGCTCTCACCCTGACGCAGAGCATGCCTGAAAACAAGGAAGCAGTGCCTGCGACATTTTACAAGTGGGTGTTTGATACACCGCAACACCCCAAAGGAGCCGGGCCGTATACCGTAACAGGCGATTTGGCCTATGTCGATACGTCGCCAAACGACATTGTGGACGCCCCCGATGACCTGGAGTGGACTCTTCCGGATCTTCCAGGTGTTTCCCGGAAGATCGATCCGGCAGATGCGCATGGTGGTACGGTCAGCATAGCCTATAACGGTATGCCGGTAAAAAACAGTCAGTTTGCCGGGCACAAGGTGGTTGCAACAGCACCCGATCTTGCCGACTGCGTTCAACCGGAAACAGAGCCGGTCAAAATGTTTTTTGCCCGGGACGGCCATGGCAATCCCAAAGGCAATCAGGAACCCAACTGGTTTTACTACTGGATGCAGACCAAGGCTGAAGGAGGCCACCCAGCCGACCAGATACGGTATGTAAAAAGTGGAAAAAAAGCCATGTGCACGCCCGGCGAGTTCGGTTTTTTTCTTCCTCTCTACAATTTGTCCGGCTACGTCACACTGTGTGACATGGTTGCCCATGCCAACAGGAATGATAAAGATCTGTTCGGAGAACTCGCGTATGGCATCGATCAGTTCGGTTTGACTGTCGCCCATGAGTTTGTCCATAAGCGACTGTACGATCAGGGGTTGAAATCTTTCGACGCCTCCTGGTATCACAAACTGGGGCTGCTATATCACGATGCCAAGGCGTATAAAGCCGCAGTGCGCAGTGTCGATCCGGACTCCGATGGTCTGACCAATGCTGAAGAAAAAAAGTATGCATTGAATCCTATTCTCAAGGATACGCATTGTACGGGTGAAAACGACAACGAATATCTTGCCTACCTGATATCGGGCAGGACATGGAAGCTAGGGTCGGCCGATAAAGAGGACTGGGCGTGCCCCGGCATGCAGTGCGGCGGCCAACCGTCTTCTCCAGGCGGTGGTGGCTGGCCGGGATGCTCGAAGAACCACCGGCATTTTCAATCAGGCTCGCATACCACTCCCTTTGAGCATTCGCAAACCACAACACCCACAATGCAGACATTGGATATGGGGGAGCCGCCATCCGGCAAACAATCCAAAAGCACGGGAAAATCACAGCAGTGGCAAGTGTCGAGCCAGATCTCGTCTCACTCCCTATCAGAGCAGGCTCTTAAACAGATAAAGACAGGACTGAAAGACCCTAATGCCTATATCAGACTGCAATCCGTGCGTAGATTTGTAGGCGTCGGTGGTGGCCCCGACCTTGCTGCCGCGGCGCAAGAAATTACCGAAGCATTGAAGCTTGAACTCGCACTTCCAGCGCAATCGCGAGCAATCCCGAATGGCTACTTGCCCCGCAGTGCCTGGCGGAGAATACAATACGCACGCCTTCTGGCCGATCTTCCGCAAAAAGCACAAGGGGCAAATTTTGCCGCCTTCCAGGCAGCAAAAGGGTCGTTGAGAAGCTGGCTTGCCATTGCACTTGGTGATGCGGGTGATGACCGGGTGACCGGTGTGCTTGTCACGCTGCTACACACCAGCCCGGATTGGCCGACACGATGGGCGGCCACCGAGGCCCTGGGCGCAATTGGTTCACCCCAGGCCATATCCGCCCTGAAACAGATAATGAAGAATGACCCTGCCCATGTACAGAGCGGTTCTGATGGAACGCTTGCCTCCACGTTTTACCCGGTGCGTGAACAGGCAGCCGGTGCCTTGATCCGCCTGGGACAGAAAGTCCGTCTGGTTGCTCCAAACACCTATCGGGTGAGCAAAACACCTGCCGGAACAGCTTCCGGGACGGCACATACGGGTGGGGCAAAACAACCGATTGAACAGTGAGACTTTCGGTACAACACGTAAACAAAAGGAATAGATCATGAAAATATTAACGATACTGTCTCTGGCCGTGGTCATTACAGGTACAAGCATCATGGCCCTGGCGGCGAAACCGATTGCGCCCGTCGCACCATGGTCTTCAAATGCGGATAAAATGATGGCCACGTGGAGCAAACTCTCCCATAAGCATCTTACCAAGGAATCTGAACTGAAACAGATATGCCCTTTTCCTGCGGAGCAGCAGGTCGGCATCAAGGCGTATCCCGGCAGCCTGCTGGTCGACTGGCAGCATGGCGGCGGTTCGGCAGCAAACTCAGATGATGTGCCCAAGGTGGAACTTGCCTCAAAAGCTCCTTTGCGGACCGTCATTGCCTGGTACAAGAAGCATTATCCCCATCTTAAGGCAAAGCGCATGTTCGAAACCGCTGGTCCCGGAATCAGTTTTTCCTCAACCAACAGTACTGAACTGAAACACTCCCCTGCATGGGCGGCGGTGGCCATGGAAGGAAGTAATTTCGGAGGATGCAGCGGCCTTATTGCCGTACCCAAGGGAGCCGGTTACCAGACCGGCATTTTTATCTATTACCAGCCTCATGGTCAGTGATGTGGGTTTGCGCTCACCTTAGCCCACATTTGCAAAGGGCAGGTCTCTTGTCAAGCATTACGTCTAGCCCGCGAATTTCATCAAAAATACGGGAGGAATCAGGATTAATTTTTATCCTGTGTTCGACAACCATAGGCTCATATTGTGGCTTCAAACCCTACAATATGACCGAAAATAAACCCGAATAAATACTGGGACTGGGTAGCGTTGGGCAGAGCAGTATATCTTTTAGCCCAACGCTTTTTATTACAAGCAATCACTTAGAAACATTTTATCGACTAAGTTCAAAAGCTATGGACGTTGCGCATCACTCACAAACGGACTCATTTCTATTTCCCAGTGTTCACCGCCAGGCGGCCAGATAAAGCCCTGCGGGCATAGGGCTTGCCGACGAGTTCGGGGATAAAGCGATTGAACAGAAGCATCAATGGCATGCACAGCGCCATGCTTACCGCGGTCACCAGAACGGCAATGCCGGTCAGCGTCCAGGGGCCGACGGAAAATGCCTTGGTGATCCATACGGCGGCCCGCGGGTTGACATAGTGGTAAAAAATGCCGTTCAGGCACATCAGGAGCAGGGTGTTGCGCCCCATCCACAGGATGGTTTTCTGAGCCGGTGTTGCGCTGGCCAGGAAAAGCAAAAGCAGCGAACCGATGATCGCGGTAAAGGGAAACCAGAGAAATTGGCCGTGCGAGGCCATCATGATGACCACCGCGTTCAATGGCTTGAAGGTGAAATGCCCGCTGTTCAAGTTATACGTAAACAGGACCAGCGCAAAGGCGGCGGCCGTGGCAGGTACTGCTATCTTCAGCGGCACCTTGTTGACGAAAAACCCTTTGTGTCGCATATAAATCCCCACCAGATAGAAGGCATACATTGTGATGGCCTCGTGGATAAAAAGGTAGTTCCAGCCCACCACCCTGCCCTTTAACGGATCGAGAAATTGAATCTGCCAGTTCAGGATGTAACCGACGATATAGAAAAGGACGGCACCAATCAATATTTTGGCATCTGAATTCAAATAACGGAAAGCCGCATAATGCACCAGTTCGACGGAAAAGATCATCATCAGAAACCAGGACGGCACACAAAACAACGGCAGCCCGAAAGCCGTGTCCACCAACCCGGTGAGATACCCCTGCAGGCTGGGCAGCGGCAGGCCGTAAAATTCCCCCGAAACGAAAGCTGGCGGGATCATAAAAAGAAGCGTGAAAAAGATGAAGGGCAGCAGGCGCGACAGGAAGCGATGTTTCAAAAATCCCCTGAATGGCATCTGCAGGTCGCTTTCTTTGGATACATAACCGGCCAATACAATAAATGCCACCATATGAAACGAGTAAATGAACTTATACTGCATGGCAGCGGTGGGGTTGTGCAAATACATTACCCGTTCTATGAAATGACCGTAAAAGACCAGGGCCATCGCGTAAAAGCGGGCGATGTCCGGGGTCAGGATTCGGGATGAGGTTGGTTCGCCTTGTATAGCCATTTCTTTCTCCTCCAGTCAGTTTGAAAACAGGTGCTATCCAGTGCCAACATGGGACGCCTTTAACTTATGATTCCTGAGAAGTAGCTACCTCTTAAGGGGGCAACTCTTTGCATGACTCTTTTCGGCATCCTCGCTGGTCTTGGCAATCCGATTTCACACATGTTTGTCTCGAGATAATTGTTTTTCAGTCCTGGTGGCAACCAAGGCTTCAGGATACTCTATTCGCAACGGTCTTGACATACTTTCTTATATACCATATCGCTTCATTTGCGTCTAAGAAAGACTTGACCCCCTTCTTGCATACACTAGTCAACAACGTTCCTCTCAACTAGATTTTTTTGGTGCGAAGGTCGATTCCACAGTAAAAATTGTCTTGTTTCGTGTAAAATTTCCTGTGAAGGTCTCCTTTGTTGAATTTGATTGGTGTTAATCGCATCGTGCCCGAATTGGTTCGGTGCGAAAACGAGGCCTTCACTATTATCCATAAGCCTTTGTTCACTGAAAGAAAAAATCTAAAGCTATGGTAGTATTATTTTTTTACTTGCATGACTTATGGTAGAAAATTGTAATGATGAAGGTACCCTTGGTATGGTCACCCAGGAGGGAGGAACGTGAAAATCAGCCTGGCAGAGTTTCTGGAACAAAAGAACTTTTTTGAAAAACTGGTTCAATACACCGCCAACCCCAAAGAACTGATCAACATAATTGAAGAAGAATTTATTGCCAGTGTCCTCACATCGGTCATTCGTGAATCCGAAGAAATCATGGCTATCGATCCCGGAAAGCAGCGCCAAAAAATCCTCGAAGAAGCTGCAGAGCGAATCGTCAAAGACCTGGGTGCCGTGGCAGCAACCATCCGATTCTTTGATCCCCAGTCTCTGAAAATGTTATCCTCTGTCTCATATGGGCAGGAAGACTATGAACGTCAGGAAGCCATCCCTTCCGAGGATTCCATTGCCGGCCGAGTGGTGCGAGAGGAGAAGAGCATCCTGGTACCAGACATCCTCAAGGATCCCACCTACAAAAACAAGCAGATTGTTGAAGCCAAAGGCTACCAGTCGCTCATGGCAGTCCCTCTGCGCCTGCCAAGTTTCATTAGCCATAGCCATGATCTTCTGGGCTCTCTTCAGATCTATTACCGTGAAAAGGGTCGCCACTTCTCCCAACAGGAGATCCTCCGTGCCGAAATGCTGGCGAGGAGAATCGACTTCGTCCTGGCACGCAAAAAAATTCTCGACCTCAAAGCCTTGAATGACTACAAGGAACGCATCTCCGACCAGATTTTTCAAAAGATCAGTCACCGACAGGGGATCAAACTCAAGGATTTTTTCATTCTCATGGTTCCGGAGTTGGAAAAATTTTTCCAGATGCAAAGCTGTTCCCTTTTTACTCTCTCAGAGGACCAGCGAAAGCTGAAGCTGGAAGCCGCCTACCCTCTGGATAAGACCTACCATGAATCAGGGCACTCTTTCACAGTAGCAAATCACCCATATTTTAAGGTGGCTGTTCGTGGAATCGCTACATACGGTGACCATCCCTATGAACGAATTGATGAGGGGTATGTACTCATCAAAGAACCTCTAAAGAGTGAACTGATCAGTACCGGTATTCGTGACTTTGTCTCTCAGAACCACATTCAGGCAATTCTGCTTGTACCTCTAAGAGTTGGTGGACTTGTCCGTCACATCCTCACCTTTTACGCAGCTGATCAGAAGCAATATTTCCCGGAAGAGGAAATTGAACTTTTCACCTTTTTTGGCAAGGAAATTATGAAGGCCTCACATCTTGAGTTTTTAGGAGATATGCTGCATGACTTCAAAAATCCAGCCATGGCGGTGGCAGGCCTTGCGGCGCGGGCCAGTAAGCTGCTGGACAGGGAAGATTTCTGTGATCATCGAGAGAAGCTGAACTCTTATCTAGATATTATCTCCCGCGAGACGATCCGCATACAGGACCTGGCACAAACCATGACCGAGGAGGGAAAAGAACAGCGGGTAAACCTGGTAAAGATTGCTTATGAGCGGTTCTTGCTCAATGATGAGGCCATTCTGGAGAGAAAACGACGGAATATCACCACCAGCGGCCCTTCCATGCAAGCACCTCCTCTTGAAGTCATTTGCTCTAGATTTGGCCTGGAGAGAGTGCTGGACAATCTTCTTAACAATGCAACCAAGGCCATTCCCAAAAATGGAGGCGAACTTCATCTGAAATGCTTTCAGGAAGATGGTATGGCCTGCCTGAAACTGTCTAACACCGCTGTTATCCCACCTGAAAAGCTTGAGGAAGTCCGGCGGGGAGAGGTAAAGGGACGAGGGCTCAATATCATCCAACGGTTTACCCAGGCGCATCGCGGCCAGATCGAAGTTAATGTGGAGGGAGACACAACGGTCTTTATTGTGCGGCTTCCCTTGGCGGACTAGCCACCACTCCCGGCAACTGCCCATTTGCAGCGTTGTAAAGTCAAAAAACAGATCTATCCCCTTTTTCCTTCAAGCGGCAGGTAAAACAGGGCAAATTTCTATTAAATTTATTGTTCGCCGACGTAGAATGGCCTGAACTGGTTTTCGTTTTTTCGAAGGGCAGCTTCGATGATTTGCAGCATTCGTTCCTTGGCAGCCGGTAACTGACCTTCAATATTGATGTAATTGGTATAGTGGTCGCTGGTCAGATATGAGTTCACTTCCAGACGCTTGATGATTTCAGCAGTTTCCCGTAAAACGGCATGCGGAGATAACATAACGAAAGTTCCATCCATTACATCTTTTAAGAGAGGTGTATTCTTTTTGGGAACAAACGTTCTCAATCTGATGAAATCCGGCGAGATCTGGTTTAGGACTCTGGCGGTTTCCCTCGCATGTTGGCGTGTCCGTTCCTTGCCGCCGATACCAAGAATAACATAAAGGCTGAGTTCAATCCCGGCGTCCATTACGTACTTACCAGCCGCAATTTGCTTTTCACTGTCAGTTCCTTTTTTGATGAGGCCCAAGATTTCATCGTCGCCTGTTTCAAGACCGACGTGTATCCGGGAGAGCCCGGCTTTTGCCAGTTTCTTCATCCCCTCAGACCCTTTTCTGACGATATATTGAGAAGAGCCGTAGACTGTTATGCGTTCGAGATTGGGGAAGAGATCTCTTGCATACTGACAGATTTCACATAACTCATCAGTCTTCATGGCGATGGTATTGCCGGCAGGGAAGAAAAGAGTTCGGACGTACTCACCATATTTATCGACTGCTTCATGCATGTCTTGCTTGATATCTTCAACTGGCCGCACTTTATATTTGATTCCATCTTTATAAACCATGCAAAACGTACAGCAGTTATTGGGACAGCCGACAGTTGCCTGGATTAAAAGGGAATCTGCTTCGCTAGGGGGTCTATAGATTGGGCCTTCGTATCGCATCTTATGTCTTCTGCCTTTTCTTGGTAGATTCGTTGTTTATTTGCCATCAAATGCCTTGTCGCAAGTGAACTGCACACCCAACAACGCCTTAGCCCGTTCACCGGATACTAGGCGTTGTTGAAAACAATTT
>Ga0307440_1001797_pt1 | contig 10297 bp, 9 predicted proteins | sample SalMarWE160410MG_FD_202150 | JGI IMG/M metagenome (GOLD analysis project Ga0307440, IMG submission 202150) | Salt marsh sediment microbial communities from the Plum Island Ecosystem LTER, Massachusetts, United States - WE1604-10 | ecosystem: Environmental > Aquatic > Marine > Intertidal zone >... | reverse complement strand
CAAAGGCCAGAAACTCCCGCTTGCCCGCGACATGGTCATCGCTCTGGAACCTAAGGTCATCATTCCCGGCAAGGGTGTCGTGGGTATCGAGAACACTATGCTATTGACCGATACCGGACTCGAATCCCTGTCGGAGTTTGACGATCATATCCGTATTCTTCCTGGGTAATACATGATTACATCCCCAGGAAGAGACTGCTCTTCAAAAGCATGGGGCGCCGTCATCAGAATACTATAAAAATTCTAAATCCCTCCGAAACCAGCCCCTTGGAATGGAAGGAAGTGAGCTCTTCGTTTCTCGAGTCTCTGCAGCCTGAGCGACTGTAGAGACCCAGGGATGGGTTGATGGCATCCTAAAAAACGAACACCTCACTGACTGGATCAGTAGTTGAACTACTGTGGTAATCACAATAAAATTCATGTACATAATCAGCACCGTACTTATTTAAAAACGTAGGAGGAAATATGCCTGAACAGCCCTATCATCACTCCGAATTAAACCACCAGGAAACTGCCCGTTTCATCCTCGACCTCTTCCATCGCACCATGATCCATCATTGTCTCTGGTTCTCAGAGGTGAGTCACCAAATAGGCAGGGAAAAGGCATTCGAGATCCTGCATACCGCAGCCGAGAGAAGTTATGATATCCAGATGCGCCATCTTTCCACGATCCTGGGCTTTGAGATGCAAGACGGTGTCCCGGCACCGCTTCTGGACATGGATGAACAATCCTTACACAACCTCAAGGATCGGGTGGCCAAAAACTGGCTGGCCAACGACGGCGTCTGGTTCCAGGCTGTGGAGTTCACCCAGGGAATGAACGATGCAAAGCGCTGCAACGACTCCTGTTGGGCCAAATTTTCTCCTTTTGAGGCCTCTTCCATCAAAAAGTTTCTCGGACTTTCCGAACAACCGGGTCTCGAAGGACTCAAAAGAGCTTTGGGCTTTCGGGTGTATGCCGGTATAAACAAACAGTCCATCGTTGACGATCCTCCGGATGGTTTCATCTTTCGCATGGATGAATGCCGGGTTCAGGCAGCAAGAAATCGCAAAGGCCTGGACGACTACCCCTGTAAATCAGGCGGTCTTGTCGAATACAGCTATTTTGCCAGGGCCGTTGACCCAAGAATAACCACGACCTGTCTCGGATGTCCGCCGGACGCCCATCCGGAAGAATGGTATTGCGCCTGGAAATTCTCTCTGGCCAAATGATGCCCCCCACGGCCTCAGGGATTTTCATTAAGAACGTGCTTTTTCAATACAATAAATAAAAATCTTTGGAGGAACCTCTATGTCCTATAACAACCTGATCCTTGAAATAGAAAGCGGGATCGCAATCGTTACCATCAACCGTCCCAAGGCCTTGAATGCATTAAACAAGGAGACTCTAGAAGAGTTGATGTCCTGCCTCCAGACGCTCAAGGACAGCGACGAGGTCGGGGTCGTCATCCTCACCGGTTCGGGAGAAAAAGCCTTCGTGGCCGGTGCCGATATCTCCTTTATGCGAAAACTTTCCCCGCTCGAGGTCCGCACCTTTGCCGGCCTGGGCCATGAATGTATGGACACCATAGAAAAATTGAGCAAACCGGTCATTGCCGCCATCAATGGCTTTGCGCTGGGAGGTGGATGTGAACTGGCCATTTCCTGTGACATTCGACTGGCAAGCGACAACGCCAAATTCGGCCAACCGGAAGTAAATCTTGGTATCCTCCCCGGTTTCGGAGGCACGCAGCGCCTGCCGCGCCTGATTGGCAGGGGACGGGCCAGCGAACTGATCTTCACCGGCGATATGATTGATGCCCAAGAGGCCTATCGGATCGGACTGGTCAATCGTGTCTTTCCGCAGGGAGAATTACTGGCCGCCGGCCGTGAAATGGCCAAAAAGATCATGTCCCGCGGCCCCATAGCCGTACGACTGAGTAAGGATGCCATTATCAACGGCATGGAAATGGACCTTGCCCGGGCCTGCGCCTATGAAGTCGACCAGTTTGCCTTAAGTTTTACCAGTGACGACCAAAAAGAAGGAATGGATGCATTCCTGCAAAAACGCCCTGCGGTGTTTCAGGGAAAATAACCAACAAGGACTGTTATGAATCTTGATTTAAGCGAAGAACAAAAACTCATCCAGGATACGGCAAGGGATTTTGCCGTTGCGGAACTCGAACCGGTGGCTGCAAAACTCGACCGGGGAGAAGATGATGGGATCTTTCTCACGAACCTGAAAAAATTGGCCGAGCTTGGCTTCATGGGCCTTAATATCAAGGACCAGTATGGTGGTTCCGAGGCGGGTGTGGTGGCCTTCAGTGTAGCGATGACCGAAATTGCCAGGGCCTGTGCATCCACCGCCGTAACCATTTCAGTTAACAATATGGTGAGTGAAGTCATCCAGGCACTCGGCAACGAAGAGCAGAAAACAAAGTATATTACCAAGATCTGCAGCGGTGAATATCCGGCGGCGGCCTTCGCCCTGACCGAGTCTGGCGCGGGATCTGACCCTGCCGGAATGACGACGACTGCAGTTAAGGACGGAGATGACTGGATTTTAAACGGCTCGAAGATTTTCATTACCAGTGCTTCCTATGCCGGTGTCTTCGTGGTCTGGGCAATCACCGATCCGAAAGCTCAAAAAGGAAAAGGAATCAGTACCTTCCTTGTAGAAAACGGAACTCCCGGTTTCATTGTCGGCAAGAAAGAGGAAAAAATGGGACAACATGCCTCGACGACCAACGAGGTCCTGTTTCAGGACTGCCGTGTTCCCGGAAATGCCTTGATGGGCAACCTCAATGACGGCTTCCGGGTTGCAGTTGGAGAACTGGCCGGAGGACGGATCGGCATCGGCTCTTTGGGGCTCGGTGTGGGACTGGCAGCAATGGACTTTGCCACAAGATATTCTCTGGAGAGATCGCAGTTCGGTCAGAAAATCAGCAATTTCCAGGCAATCCAGTGGAAAATTGCCGACATGTATACGCGGCTCGAGGCATCACGTTTGCTGTTGATGAACGCCGCTTTCAAAAAGGAGCAAGGACGCTCTTTTGCCAAGGAAGCCTCCATGGCCAAGGTGTTTGCCACCGAGTCGGCCAATCTGGCCTGCTACGAGGCCATGCAAATCCTGGGCGGCTACGGATATACGCAAGATTTTCCGATAGAACGTTTCACAAGGGATGCCAGAATCACCAGCATCTATGAGGGAACCAGTGAGATTCAGCGGTTGATCATTTCCCGGGAAATCCTCCGCTCTTTTGGAGGTTGAAGCTAGGGGACTTTGACAGTCTGAAAAATTCCTCCATAAAAATGGGACAAAATATGGAAAGGTTTTAAAACAGCGGTTGTCTTTTTCGAAGAGGCAACCGCTGTTTTTATAGGGTCAGGAAACTCCTAACCGCGGGAGAGGCCTCAGCCTTTGGACGTGCAATCGGTAAGTGTATCTTTGAGATTCTCGACATTGTCGCCAAAGGGTTTCGACGCTATCTTGCTAAAGTCAGCGTAAATAAGCTTTGCTGTAAATTCGGCAGCATCTGTTATAATCTCACGGCAATGCAAGGCATGTTCGCGGCAAAGCCAGGTATCTTTCCATTTACTGCAGAGCTCTCGACAAAGGGTATTCCCATATTTTTCCTTCACCATATTGGGCAGTTGATTAAATACCCTGTATAAACCCGGCTTCCCATAGAGTTGGGCTCCGGCCGATTTGGCAACGGTCTTGGGATCATCCCCCTCCGGAAGCCCGCTGCGACCATGAACCGCCCCTACCGCAAGAACAGCCCCGGTTATCGCCCCGCAGGTATCACCATACAGACCAACGCCGCCCCCCAATCCGGATGCCAGCTTCATGCTGTCCTTTGGCAATCCGGTATCGCAGTTCTCCAAGACCGCTTCCAACACACATTCGGCACAGTTATACCCTTTGGAAAAATTTTTCCTTGCTCTCTCTCGAACATCGCTAACCTTTTGTTCAACATCCACAACCTACCCTCCAATGGCAAAACAAAAAAAGACGGCATCAAAAAGACAGGCAACCCGATGCGCCTTTGATAGATATACACCTTATGTTACCCGAAGCACAACTTTACCTGTTTTGGCGACGACACTCTCTCATCATCATGCGATGAAACGATCCTCTGGGAGTCTTTGGGTAAAAAAGACAACAAAGCCGCGAAACCGAATGGGTTAAACATTTAAAACGGTCGCGCGGCATTGTGACTTGATTCCCTCAAAGGTTGGCCAAGACCTTAAAATTCAATCTCCAGAACTTCTATCTCTCTTGAATATTTTTCCCGCAGAGGCCATAAAGACTTATCCAACCATTTCTGCATGTCATGTTCGACAGCGATTTCCCGCAAGCATTCAAGGATCCCCCTCGCCAACCGTGTATCATCCGCCTGCCCGGAAAAATCGATTTTCCCCTTTGCGTATGTAAACTCCTCCGCAAAAGGATCGAGAAACTCGTATCTATCAACCTTTTGGACAAATTTTCGTTTTAAGATGGTGTCGAAATCGTCTTTTATCTTCCGATTACCCGCGATGAATTTCTCATGAATAAGCATCAGGTACTGAAGCATCTCTCTGATTCGTAAAGGTCCGGTATACTCTTCCCTGTATTCAAATTCAGGCTCTTCGTCCGTCTCGACAGCCTCACCATCTTTTTCCGGCGCCGGCACGGCTGCAGAAGCGTTCTTGCCGTTATTTATGGCCGAATTATTTCCCGACACCTGATCAAGGAGAATTTTCTTAACATTGAGCATCGCTCCGTCCTTTCTCGTTCTGGCAATCAGTTGAGTCTGCAGGTCTTGATCTTGAACAAGCTGCCATTTACTCTCGGCGGAAACAATGCCAATAGCCTTACCATTATGCATGAACAGCACCGCCAGGTCATCCGGAGAAAAAGCTACCTCAATATAACCGGTCAAATGATCGGCGGTCATCTTGCGGACGAGCGCTTCAAGATCGGTAAATTCCGTCGACAAATCCTTATAGAGTTCCTGGGCATTGGCGACATTGGCCCAAAAGGCAATTTTTTCCGGAGGAACTTCGTAAATGGAAATCAGCATCTTATCCGATTTTGCCTCGCTCAACAGTCGGTCAATGGCATCTTTGCCGCTAATCATCGACTCCGCAGCCTTGAAAGTCCCATTGATCAGATTGAAGGCATCGAAAAAGATAACTCCTTCAGCCGAGGATAATTGAAAGTGCACACAGCCTGAATCTGTAACTCCTTGATAATATTGGAACAGCCTATCTATGTTCACATAATAGCTGTTTAATTCCTCGATTATCGGTGTCTCTTTAGGTATGACGATCATATCTTCCGTCTCCATCACATGATTGTGTCTTCATTTTTTTTCCAACGAGAGGTTACTTTTTCCTTCCCGACAGGAAGTCCGGCGTTTCCACAGAGGTCTTCCCCTCCAAGACTGCTTGGGCTGCACCGGCTCTTTTCTCCGATCAATTTCAAAAACATCGGTCGATCCCATCGACGATGCGCTATTTTACCTATACCAAATAAAAAATGAAACGACAAAAATGCAGCATTTTACCCCATATAAAAGCCTAGCAGGATTAGTCCTTGTTTTCAATGTCTTTTCATAAATGATGGTATCGCAAATTCTATTTACCCCTGAAACTCGGCCTATCGGAACGGAAAGAGGTGAGCTTTTCGTTTCTCGGGTATCTGTAGCCTGGACAGCGTAAGCGTTTGCCCCCACAGGGAGGGTTTATGGCGTCCCGGGAAACAAACAGCTTACTTTCCGGATCAGTAGCTGAAGATGAGTGGCAATCAGATTACAAATTATTCCCAAGCCCAAACTAGGCCTGAGGTGGCACACTTGGCCTCCTAGGACCGCACTCTCCAGAACAGGTACGTTACAACCACAGCCGCAATCGCTCCAGCCACATCTCCTATAAGGCCGCCTGCCACGGCATAGCGGGTGCGTTTTACTCCAACAGATCCGAAATATACGGCCAAGACATAAAAAGTCGTTTCGGTGCTGCCCTGCACCACCGAAGCCAGATGACCGGCAAAACTGTCAGGGCCGAAGGTTTTCATGGTCTCTACCATCATGGCCCGCGATCCGCTGCCTGATAGCGGTTTCATCAACATGGTCGGCAAACCGTTCACCCATGCAGGATCAAGACCAATAAAAGCGGCAAGGGTTTTTACTCCGTGGACAAAAACATCCAAGGCTCCGCTGGCCCTCAGCATGCCGATAGCCACCAGCATTGCAACCAGGTAGGGAATGATGGTCACTGCTGTCTTAAATCCGTCTTTGGCACCTTCGACAAAGGCCTCATAGGCATTTATTCTCTTGACCAAAGCCCCAATCAAGAAAACCGCGATTATCCCCAAAAGAAGCGCATTACTGACCATGGATGAATAGAGCGGCAGAACATCTGTCGGGAGATTAAAAAACCAGAAGGCAAGGCCTCCGACGATGAGCGTCAGACCGCCAATCCAGGCTGCAACGACTCGATCAGGCATGATACGCTGTTTCACCATCACAAACAGGAACCCGGCCAGGGTGGAACAGTAGGTTGCCATGAGAATCGGGAGGAAGACATCGGTGGGATCATGGGCCCCCATCTGGGCTCGATAGGTAAAGATAGTCACCGGCAGCAAGGTTACCGACGAGGCATTGAGCACCAGGAACATGATCTGGGCATTGCTGGCAGTATCTTTGTCTGGATTCAACTCCTGCAACTCCTGCATGGCCTTAAGGCCGATCGGGGTTGCGGCATTATCAAGCCCCAACATATTGGCAGCCATGTTCATGGTGATCGATGCCAAGGCAGGATGTCCTTTGGGAACTTCGGGAAATATCCTCGAAAAGAGAGGAGAAAGTCTGCGGGACAGTGCATCGAGAAATCCAGCCCTTTCACCAATACGCATAAATCCCAGCCAAAGACACATAACTCCGGTCAACCCGAGGGAAATCTCAAAGGCTGTCTTGGCATTATCAAATCCCGCCTTGACCAGCAGGGCAAAAATATCCTGCTGGCCATTGACCGCAAATTGGAACAGGGCAACGACAAAGGCAATGAGGAAAAACCCAACCCAGATGGCATTCAGCATATTTGGTTCCCGGATCTTATTTCATCTTCCCAAAGCTGACTATGAGGTTAAATATCCTATCTCGACAATAAGATACAAACTACTTGACTTCGCATTTCACAGCAATGTCTTTCCCGGAAACCTCATTAAAACACCCGATTCCCTTTGCAACTCAACCTACAAGATTGTAAGGGTGTGAGCCGTTCGTTTTTCGGGTCTGTACAGCCTGGACGGCTGCACAGAAGCACCCAGGGATGGGTTTATGACGTCCCGAAAAACGAACCCTTCACACCCTGGATCAGTAACTGAACATTAGTAGTACGGGACCGCCAGGAGCAGTTCCCCTGCCATGCCGGAGCAATCTGCTGTAAAGTTCCGTTGCAGTCGGTCTGTCTGGTTTCGCTCTACTGGTTAATGCAATATTCCCCAGGCCATCTTCGAAGCAACGACCAACAGAAGAACGGCAAAGATCCTTTTCAATCTGGGTACGGGAAGACTGTGGGCCAGTTTTGCCCCGACGGGCGCAAAGACAACGCTTGCCAGAACAATTCCGAAGAGGGCTGGCAGATAGACAAACCCAACTGCGTATTCTGGAAGCGATACCTGTCCCCAACCATTGACCAGATATCCGAGAGTACCGGCAACGGCAATGGGAAAGCCAATGGCTGAGGCCGTGCCGATGGCATTATGTATCGGCATATTGCACCAGAGCATAAACGGAACGGAAAGGGAGCCGCCGCCGATACCGACCAGACTGGAAATTACTCCGATTATCCCTCCGGCAGACGACATCCCTGCATTGCCCGGCAAGTCACGGGAAGCCTGCGGCTTTTTATCGAGGATGAGTTGGATGGCAACATAATAAAGGAAGAGCACAAAAAAACTTTTCAGAAAACCAGTGGACAATCTCGACGCCAACCAGGTCCCGGCCAGGGTTCCCACGATGATGCCCGCTGTTATCCTTTTAACCACCTGCCAGTTTACCGCACCTTTTTTATGGTGAGCCCAAAAGCTGGAAACCGATGTGAATATGATGCTGGCCAAGGATGTACCTAGAGCCAGGTGCATGAGATGAACCTGATTGATGCCCTGGAGAGTAAAGCAATAGACCAGCATGGGTACTATGACGAGCCCTCCTCCGATCCCAAGGAGTCCGGCCAGTATTCCGGCGATCACGCCGACTGCGATATAGATTAAAAGAATGGTTACAGACATTTATTTGTTCCTTTAGCAATCTTGATCATTTTTCTCCAGGGCCTTGAACACATTAAAATGCCCGATGACCAAAAGGTCATGCGGCTGGTCATTCTGAAACCTGTCGGCCCTGCTCTGGACCAGAACATCGTTAATCACAAACACCCTTCCATGTCAAGCTGCTTGTTTCCCTTTGGGGAATTTTGCTGTGATTTCAAAGGAAAATACAGGTTTTATGGTTGTATGGTACCTCTTGCTCTGCATTCAGCTTCTTAATTTATCAGGTTTTTCTTGACGCGTGCAATACTGCAATGCTATGTGAAAGGGCTACTGAACAGAAAATGATGACCGTCTGAAAGTTACATTCTCACCGGAGGTTGCATATCCAGTCCCTCCGTAACGACAGAATATTCGAGGAAAAACAACAAAAATACACGTTTGACAATCTCGTAAAAACAGGTTCTTCCGGATTAAGAGTACTTATCTATAACGCGGGAGGAGGAGGGCATCTCTGAAGTACGCCTCGCGGTGGCCCGAAGGGGTGCCACACAAGGCCCGGAGGGGTGCGGACAGGACGTCCGCACCTGACAGCAGGCCAGAGACGGCGTGTCTGTCAGCCGTGGTGTACCGACGATGAGGCCGCAGAGGAGCGTCCGGAAGCGATGCACTCTGCCGGATTGTCACTTTCAGCTTTACAAAAGTACGCTTCATTCGGATGAACCTAAAATCCTTTGAATTGAGGATGGCTAAGTACAAAACTTCAGATACGAGACGCGCAAATTTTTTATTTGATTACCACTAATGTTCAGTTGCTGGTCCGGAGTGAAAGCTGTTCGTTTCTCGGGACGCCATGAACCCATCCCTGGGGGCTTCGCTGCAGCCATCCAGGCTGCAGAGACCCGAAAAACGAACAGCTCTCACTCTTCCTTCTCGATAGTCTGAGTTTTAGTGGTAATCAGAATTTTTTATTGTTTCGGCATACTAAGGGTACGTCGTAACGATTAAAAATTTGCAGCATCGATACAGATAAGCGAACGTAGTGAGACTTCGGATGGAGAATTTATTCGACGCCATCACGTTTTACAGAGCCAACTTTATTACATAAAGAGGAAAGCAATTATCGTGAACGAATGTGATGCACTCAGAGAAAAGATAGAAAAAACCGAGGCCGTACTAGCGGAATCCCGGGATAATTTTGAGAAAAACCCTGAAAGCTATAGCGCAAAACTGCTTCTTGTGAGTATAGAAAACCACCTGACAGATCTGCTTAAGAAATTGGATCAATTGCAGAGCCGAAAATGAGCGCGTACGGCCCAACCCCAGCTCTAAAATTCCTGCCAAGACATCTCCTCAGACAACAACCGTAACCATTCAGCGATACGGACTTTCAACCGATGGACCGACCGTATCGGTTCGCCCTTTTCTATTGGGGTAGCCGGGGCTATTTATGAAACTTTACCCAAATATTTTCAATCGCTGTATTGAAAAAAGCCCTTTCACCCAACGTTCCGAACCGAACACCATGCGGTAGAGGGCAGGAAAGATGACGAGTGTCAACACGGTTGATGAGATAAGCCCGGAGATCATCGCCGAGGCCAGAGGCGGCCAAAGAGTCGACGAGCTGATGGCAAGAGGTAAAAGACCCGCAACCGTAGTGGCAGTGGTCAGAAGGATCGGCCGGATCCGACGGGCGACGGCCTCCCGTACCGCAGTATTGACATCGGCCCCTTGTCTGCGTTCTTCCTCGATAACTTCAAGAAGAACAATGGCATTGTTGACCACAATGCCTACAAGGGCAAAGACACCTAGAAGTGACATAAAACCGAAAGGTTGGTGGTTTAAAAGCAAGCCAGGAACAATACCTGCCGCGGCCAGTGGAACAGTCACCAGGACCAGGGCCACACGTCTAAACGAGTTGAACTCGGCCAACAAAACCCCGAATAGCATCAAGATCCCGATGGGTAAGCTGGTCATAAGGGCGGTATTGGCCTCCCCCGCCCCCTCTTCTTCACCACCGAATGCAACGGTGACCCCGGCAGGAAGTTTGAGATGGCGGAG
>Ga0307440_1001796_pt1 | contig 10299 bp, 10 predicted proteins | sample SalMarWE160410MG_FD_202150 | JGI IMG/M metagenome (GOLD analysis project Ga0307440, IMG submission 202150) | Salt marsh sediment microbial communities from the Plum Island Ecosystem LTER, Massachusetts, United States - WE1604-10 | ecosystem: Environmental > Aquatic > Marine > Intertidal zone >... | reverse complement strand
TGAAAGGTAGTTCAGCCACCAGGTGTACCAACCGGTGCTGATGGCCACCATGCCGAAGAGCACCCCGCCGCCCAGGCAGTGGAAAGCCGTGGTTTCGAAGGAGGCGACCCCCGTAGCGAGATAGAGCAGAGTGAACACGGGCGCTGAGACCATAAAGGCGATGGGAAAGTGCACGGTCATGGGATGGGGGTGGCGCCTCAGGAAAGGAAACGTCTTCAGGGCCTTGGCCAGCAGGGCGGGCATCCGTATCTCGTCTCCGGCCGGTTCTCCGGCCATGACGCCGATCTGGGGGTAGCGCTCGAGCATCTCCTCCCCATGGGGGGCGGCCGAAAGATCCGTGGTGAGATCCTTCCCCGCGTGATGGCGTTTCATGTGAAGACCGTCTCGCCAGAGTTTGCTGTTGCTGACATCGAATACGCGGCCCTTGTGCGCGATATAGATAGGCCGTCCATCCTTTCCGTTGCAGGATGAGAGGTGTTCGGGATCGATTTCTTTCATCATGACTCCATCTTATCTTGAAAAGTCAGAAAATGAGTTTTACCAGAACGATACACAGCAGGGCCAGGGGCAGGCAACTGGCCCTGTTGAAGAGCGTCATGGCGCTGGCGGCATCCTTCCTTTGCCGGAGCCGCCAGGCGGGAATAACCAGAAGGCCGGCTGCCGATGCCAGGGCGGCGATCAGGTAGACGGGTCCGAAGGAGGCTCGGGAGAGGCCGAAGAGCAGGGGCGTGAGGATCGTTGCCAGGGCCAGGGTTGCCAGGATGATCCGGGTGGCCTCCTCCGCGCCGAAGCGGATGGGGATGGTCTTGGCCTGGATATGCCGGTCCTCCTCGATGTCGGTCCAGTCGTTGGGCACGTTTTGGCCCCCGATCTCCCAGAAGAAATACAGCAGAAAGAGGCAGAGGAGATACCCCGCGCGCGGGGAGGGGTCCACGGCAAACACGGCCGCCAGGGCGCCGGAGGTCTTGACCCCGCCGCTGATGATGGCCCGGTGGTGGGTGATTTTGAGCAGCAGGCAGTAGGCGGTTTCCAGCAGGCAGCCCACGATGAAGATGACGACGCAGAAGGGATTGAGAAGGGCGGCGCCGGTAACGGCCACCACGGACCAGCCCGCGGCCCACAGGGCGCCCTCCCGGAGGGACAGAAGCCCCTGGGCCAAGGGGTGACGTACCCAGAGGGCATCGATATCCCCGGTCCCCGGCCGGTTTGCGCCGGCGCGACCGAGTTTTTCCCGGTCGACGCGGTAGTCCACCAGGTCGTTCAGCGCATAGACGGCCGTGTACCCGGAAAAGGTGGTCAGGAGTCCCAGCGCTATGATATGAAGCGGGGGAAAGGCACCGAGCCACAGAAGCGCGGCAAGGGCCGGCGTGGCCATGTCGAGCACGCCGTGGGAGGTCCTTGAAAGGGCCAGAAAGAGCTTGATTTTCGAAAGTTGGGTCTGCTCGGGACCGATAGATGTCGCCTTCAAAAACGGATTCCTTGAATTTTGGGGAGCGCGGAGGTTCCGAATTCCCTGGCAGTTATGTTATTATGCTGACTAAACAACAAAATATGGCAATTTTACGAATGGGTTGCGCACCTATTGAAAATATTATCTATATGTTATTTTTCGGATCGAGTCAATCTGTTGCAATGATTGTAAGCGGATCTCGGGAAGGAGAAAAGGGGTGAAAATACATCGAAAAGCAGCGGTTCTGATCTGTTGGTGGATGATGGTTTTCCTGACGGTCGCCCTGGGCGGCTCTGGCGCTTGGGCCGAAGGGGGACCCCAGAAGGGCGGGGGGACGGCGGTTCAGAAGGGGGGTGCCCATTCCGGCGACGCGAAGATCGGCAGCGATGCAGAGATGACCGATGACTTTGACCTGCTGGACAGCGGGCCGGCCGGGAAGTCCAAGGCCGTCCACGTGTGGGACCCCCTGGCCCCCTGGAATCGCCTCATGTTCAAGTTCAACGACAAGATGTACTTCTGGGTGTTGAAGCCCGTGGCCAAAGGCTACAATAAGGTGATTCCCCACTTCTTTCGCGGATGCATCCGGAACTTTTTCCACAACCTCGGTACACCGGTCCGCTTTGCCAACTGCCTGCTCCAGGCCAAGGGCAAGAGGGCTTTCTGCGAGCTGGGACAGTTTATTTGCAACTCGACTGTCGGCATTCTCGGGTTCGGCAATCCTGCGCGAAAATTTCCGGGCCTCAAAACAGACGATGATGAGGACCTGGGCCAGACCCTCGGCCGCTATGGTATCGGCCAGGGGATCTATATCGTCTGGCCGATCCTGGGCCCCTCGACCCTGCGCGACAGTCTGGGATTGGTCGGGGATGCCTTTTTGGAGCCCGTCAATTATATCCAGCCCTGGGAGGCCTCCCTGGGGGTGAGCGCGGAACAGAAGCTCAATCGCACCTCCCTGAACCTCGGCCAGTATGAGGCGTTCAAGGCCAGCGCCATCGAACCATACACCGCCGCCAGAGATGCCTATATCCAGTACCGCCGGGGAGAGGTGGAAAAATAGGAATGCCCGGGAGGGGGAGCAGTCCATGTCCAACAAAAAGTGGTATGCGGTCGGAAAGGGCCGGAAAAAAGGGTTGTTTGAAAAGTGGTATGGTGCGGGGGGCGCCTATGAGCAGGTGAACGGGTTCCCCGGGGCGGTATACAGGGGATTCCCCTCCCGGCAGGAGGCCGAGCGATGGCTCGCCGGGCTCCGGGACCGGCCGGTGGGAAGACCGGCCGGGAAGGGACCGGAGAAGCCCTCTGCGCCCCCTTCAGACCGGCGCTCCAACGCGGCCGATGCCGTGGTGATTTACACCGATGGCGGCAGCCTCCGCAATCCCGGCCCCGGGGGCTTCGGGGTCGTTGAGCTTTGCAAGGGACGGCGGCGGGAGTTTTCCGGCGGGTATCGCCTGACCACCAATAACCGGATGGAGCTCACGGCCTGCATCGAGGCGCTGCGGCGGCTGCGGTGCAAGGGACCCGTGATTTTGCACTCTGATTCCAAATACGTGGTGGACGGGATCACCAAGGGCTGGGCCAGGCGGTGGCGGGCCCGGGGGTGGATGCGAACCCCTACGGAAAAGGCGAAAAACGCCGACCTTTGGGCGCAACTGCTGGCGCTGATCGAATGCAACGACGTCGAATTCCGGTGGGTGAAGGGCCATGCCGGCATTCCGGAAAACGAGCGCTGCGATGCGCTGGTGAACCGGGAGCAGGCCAAGCAGGGCCTGCCCCCGGACGTCGAGTATGAGAGGGAGCTGGGAAAATAGCGAATTACAGGAATCGGGTCCAGACCCGAAGAGGGGAAAAAGAGGGAAAAGCGGTTTGCCGATATCTAGATTTAAACCTGCCGTATCGAAGTATTTTCTTATGGGGATCGCCGGCGTGATGTGGAGCGGCGTCGGCACCATGCTGATGGTGCTGGCCGTGAAGTGGATGCAGCCCATGGACATCGAATGGGATGCGGAGGTCGGCGCCGCGGGCCTCCTTCTGGCGCTGAGCGTTTACCGTTTCGGGTTCTCAAAAATTGCGGCTAAAAACATCCGCCGACTGTGCGCGCTTCCGGACAAGGCGTGCCTGTTCGCATTCCAGGCGTGGCGCAGCTACCTCATCATCATCTTCATGATCTCCCTGGGCATTTTTCTGCGCCACCTGCCGATCCACAAATACTTCCTCTCGGTGCCCTATCTGACCATCGGCGGCGCCCTCTTTTTGTCCAGCCTGCACTATTACGCCCAGCTGTGGCGGGGCGTGTGCCGGCGGGAGTAGGGCAGGGGCTTCAAAACAGGAACGGAATAAACCTCTTCGTTTTCGTCATATACTCCCGGTACGCATCGCCGAAGTGCTGAAGGCATTCCGTTTCCTCTCGTCTCGCCCCGGCATAGAGGGAGAGGGAGGCCAGCAAGACCAGGGCGAGCCCGGGCCATGAGAGGTGCTTGAGAAAGGCCCCCCAGGCCAGAAAGAGGAGGGAGGCGTACATCGGGTGACGGATGTATCCGTAGATCCCCGTCGTCACCAGGGACGAGGTTTTTTCAAAGGGCAGCAGCGTGTCGTCGGATCGCTCCCGGCTGGGTTTCCCCACCACCCGCAGCAGATAGGTCCCATGGAGCACCAGCCAGATGGAAATGAGCAGAAGCGTCCAAGAGAAAATTTGCCGGATCGCGAATGGATGATTGAACCATCTGGGATAATTTAATAAAACAAGTGCTGCGATGGCCTCAAAAGCAAAGAACCGGTAAAACCCATGGGTATGCGGTCGAAACAGGGATCGCCTGGAGAGGGTGACGAAATAAACGGAAGCCACGGCAAAGATCAGTAGTCGAGTCATAGCGCGGTCAATTTTTCCTCAAAGAAGCGCAACGGCACCGGGGCCTTGAAGAACCCCTCCCGGTGCAGGTGCTGAAAGAAGGTGGTAAGCCCATCGAGCCGGGATGGGCTGAAGGCGTAGCGGAAGTTGGCGAAATACCGGTCGCACAGTGTCTTTTCCACACCGAGGGTGGCCGCGGCGCGGGTGGCGACCCAATCGAGGTTGGCCATGCCCGCCCGCCTGGAGGCCCTCAGCAGGTTCAGGGTCTCGGAGACGGCCCCGGGATGGGCCTGGGCGAAGGTTTTCCGGACGGCCCAGACGGCAAAGACGAAGGGAAGTCCGGTGAGGCCTGTCCAAAGATCCCCCAGGTCCCAGACGTGGGGAAAGGCGCCATGCCAGTCTTCCCGAAGGGCCGTGTCCCCGATCACCAGGACGGCCCCGTCCTCGGGCCGCACGTCCCCGGCCGATCGGATCGTTCCGGTTTCGTAGAAAGGCGTGATCCCCCGCATCTTCAGGACGAGGCGCACGAGGGAGACGGCCGTTGCGGATTCGTCAGAGACCTGGATCCGTTTGCCATCGAGTGCCTCCAGGGGGTGGCGGCTCACCAGCAGGACGCTCAGGACGTTTCCCGTGCAGGCGATGCAGAAATCCGGCAGCAGCAGCCAGTCGCCGTGGTGTTCCGCATAGGCGAAGGCGGAAATGGCGCTGATGTCGAGCTGCCCCCGGGACAGTCGGCGGTTCAAAAGTGCAGGGGGGGCGCCGACGATGTCGAGCCAGTCCGGTTTTCCCATAGTTTCCAGGCCGTAGTAGATGGGATCCACGTTGACGTAAGCGATGCGGCCCAGCCTGACCGGTGTCTTGCCGAGAGATGCCGTCATCCTACCGACCCTCCCCATGAACCATTGTTTCCAGCAGTGCCGCGGGGCTTTCAGCGGTAAGCGGCAGGTGGACCATGGCAGGCAGCCGGCCCGGCGACAGGGTGCCGAACCGGTTCCCGAGCCCCAGGGCCCGGGCCGGGTTGCAAGTGACCATGGCAAGGAGGTTCGGCGGTGAAACGCCGGGATACCGGTTGGCCGCCAGGCGCATCTCATCCCAGAGGCTGAGGGAGGGGACGCTGGCCAGGCTGTCGGTGCCGAGACATACGCTGAGGTGTGCCGCCATCATGGCCTCCAGGTCCGGCAAGCGGTCGTGGAGAGCGACGTTGCTGCGGAGGCAGAGGCACACCGGAACGCCCCTTTGGGCCAGAAGAGCGAACTCTTTCCGGTCTGCGTGGAGCAGATGAACGGCCAGGGTGCGCTCATCCAGGATTCCCAGCCGGTCCAGGTGGGCCACGGGCGATGGGGCCGGAAGCCCCCAGTCCGAAAAATCGATGCCGCGTTCGGTGAGAAATGCGGCCCATGGCCCGGTGGCGGTGGTGATAAATTCCATTTCATCGGCGGATTCCGAGAGGTGAAGGCTCATGGGAAGCCCCTTATCCCGGGTGGCGGCCTTGACGGCCCTGAGAAGCCGGGGCGCCGTCGTGTGGGGCGCGTGGGCGGCCAGGGATCCCTGGAATCCTCCCTGGGCCGGCCTGCAGGTCGCGAGGCCGGAGGGGCTGCTGCCGAGAAGTTCCTCGAAGTAAATGCCCTGGAGCCCGCTTTTTCTCAGCGGGTCCCAGGAATATCCTAAGGTGGAGATTTCTCCAATGACGGCGCAGCCGGCGCCCAGAAGTTCCGTCACGCCGTCCTGGATGCCGGCCTGGATCTCCTCTTGGGTCAGGGCGGCACGCTGCCGGAGAAGCTCGGCGACCCAGGGCTGAAAGCCGTTCTGGCAGGGAACCTTCCCCCTCAGGGCACCGAGTTCCAGGTGTGTATGGGCGTTCACCAGAACCGGCGCCAGCACCCCGGCGCCGTGGTCGATCAGCTGGTCCGCCGCCCGGGGCGGGCGTCCTCCACCGACGGCTTGGATGCGCCCCCTTTCCACCTGGACAAAGCCGTCCCGATGGATGTGCCACGGGTCCTCGATGACCCAGGCGGCCCTGTGGACGGTGATGCCGCCGGTGGACGAGACGGTCGGAACGGGGCGGACCTTCACGGCCCAGGCTCCGGATGAACGGGCGTGTAGCGGTATGTCCGCTGGACAGGCCGGTACCCGGCCGATTCGATGAGCCGGATCATCTCGTCCTTGGGCAGGCGGAAGTGGATGCCGGCCGCGGCCACCACGTTTTCCTCGATCATGGTGCTGCCCATGTCGTTGGCACCGAAGGTCAGGGCCAGTTGGGCGATTTTGTCCCCTTGCGTCACCCAGGAGGCCTGAAGGTTCGGCACATTGTCCAGCACCAGGCGGCTTGTGGCCAGCACCCGAAGGTAGTCCACGGCCGTGGCGGGCGGGACCTGGATGCGGGTGTTCAGAGGCTGAAAGGACCAGGGGATAAAGGCGGTAAAGCCGCCGGTCTCGTCCTGCAGCTCCCGGATTCTAAGCAGATGCGAGATGATGTCCCGGTCCGATTCCACATGGCCGAACATCATGGTGGCGGTGGTTTTGAGGCCGATGGTGTGGGCGCATCGCATGACATGGAGCCAGTCGGAAGCCGAGCACTTGTTGGGGGAAATCCGGCGACGGACGGCGTCCACCAGGATTTCGGCGCCGCCACCCGGGATGGATCCGAGGCCCGCGGCCACGAGACGCTCCAGAACCTCCGGAACGCCGATGCCGCTGTTCCGGGCCAGGCAGTTGATCTCCGTCGGCGAGAATCCATGGATGTGGATATCGAAGTGGGTCTTGATGAAACGGAGCAGATCCAGGCACCAGTCCAGGTCCAGGTCCGGGTGCATCCCCCCCTGAAGCAGGATCTGGGTGCCGCCGAGGGCGAGGGTTTCCTCGATCTTGCGGCCCAACGCGTCCCGGGTGATCACGTAGGCATCCGGTGCCTCCTTGGCCCGGTAATAGGCGCAGAACAGGCACCCGGAGACGCAGACGTTCGTATAGTTGATGTTTCGGTCCACCACGTAGGTGACCACAGGGGAGGGGTGAAGCCGGTTCCGGACCCCATGGGCGAGGCGGCCCAGGCTGAGAAGATCCGCCTCCCGATAGAGCCTCAGGGCTTCGTCCGCATCGAGGCGCGCCGCTGCCTCGATTTTCCCGTACAGCCGCTGCAGGTAGGTCATTGAGAGGTTTCTTTCCCCGGCACCGTGGCACCGGCCACGGGCCGATAGAAGGAGTCCCGCTCAACCGGATCGAACCCAGCCGATTCGATGAGCCGTATCATTTCGTTTCGGGAGAGTCCCTTGGCAGAGGTGGCCCCTGCCATATGGGTGATCTTCTCCTCGATGATGGTGCCGTCCAGATCGTCCGCGCCGAAGGAAAGGGCCACCTGGGCGAGCTTTTCACCGATCATGACCCAGTAGGCCTTGATATGCTCGATATTGTCGAGCATCAGCCTGGAGACGGCCACCGCCTTCAGATCGTCGAAGGCAGTGGTGGCCGGTAGGTGGGAAAGGGCGGTATTTTTTGAATGAAAGGCCAGGGGAATGAAGGCGGAGAATCCGCCGGTCCTGTCCTGCAGCGCCCTCAACCGGCACAGATGCGCCACCCGTTCCTCGGCGGTCTCGATATGGCCGTAGAGCATGGTGGCGTTGGACTTGAGGCCGGCCCTGTGGACGGCCTCCACGATCTCGAGCCAGCGGCCGGCGTCGATTTTTTTCCTGAAGAGCTTTTCATGCACCCGGTCGCTGAGGACCTCCGCTCCGCCGCCCGGCAGCATGGAGAGCCCGGCCGCCATCAGTTTCGAGATGGTTTCCTGGAGGGACAGCTTTGATGTTCGGGACAGATAGTCGATTTCCACGGCCGTAAAGGCCTTGATGGTTGCCTCCGGCCGAGCGGACCGGATGGTTTCGAGAAGCTCGAGATAGTACCCGAGACCGAGGGCCGGGTTCAGCCCACCCACCACGTGAAGCTCGCGGATGGGCTCGTCGGCCCGTTGAGCCAGGGCTTCCCGGACCTCATCCATGGAGAGGGTGAAGCCGCCGGGTTCCCCCTCTTTCCGGGAAAAGGCGCAGAAGAGGCAGGTGTTCGCGCAGATGTTCGTATAGTTGAGGTGCTGGTTGTAGACGAAATAGGCCCTGTTTCCGTGCCGTTTCCGCCGAACCGCATCGGCCAGGGCGCCCAGGCCGAGCAGATCCCGGGTGTCGTAGAGCGCCAGGCCCTCATTGAAGGTCAGTCGGTCTCCGGCCGAAATTTTGTCCTGGATCCGATTCAGCCGGCTGTCTGTAAAACGCAAGGTCTAAACTCCGCCCGGTCCCCATGGGGACCGCGATAGGGGGTTTGCATACGGGTCCTTACCATCATCAAAACATAAAAATAAACCAGATACAGGACGATGTGGCAAGGATTTTCGAAGGTTCGAATGGCGATTCTTTGAAAATCTCAAGTTCCACCCCTCTTTTCCCGATGAACAAATGAGAGGGTGCTGTTGCTTGAAATCAACAGATCAACACAGATTGCCGAGATGATACCGGATGATCCAGATTGAAGAAATGAGTGTTCTCATTGTCGATGACATCGAGAGCATGTGTAAATCCATTCGAGGGATGCTCAGGGTGCTGGGGTACGGGAAAAAGATCCGGTATGCCTTCAATGGCCTTGAGGCGTGGAAAACCTTGCAGGAGGTTCCGGCCGACCTGTTGATTGTGGATTGGAATATGCCGGTGATGAACGGCCTGGAGCTGCTCGACCGGGTGCGCGAAAGCCCCCAGCTCAGGGACACGCCGGTGGTGATGGTCACTGCTGCCGCCAACAGCGATATCGTGGCAGAGGCCGCGGAATCCGATATCGACGCCTACATCCTCAAACCCCTTACGGTGAAATCCCTGGGCGACCGGATATCAGCGGTGGTCGAGCAGGCCAATAATCCGCCCCCCATGGTGTTGCACCTGAAAAAGGCCAGGATCTTCAAGGAGGAGGGAAAGATCAATGAGGCCATCGAGGAGACCAAATTAGCCATCAAGGCGGACCGGTCCTCGTCCAAGCCCATTCGGGAACTTGGGCTCCTCTGCTACGAAAAGGAGGCGTTTCAGGAGGCCGAAAAGTGGCTTCTCATGGCGGCCGGCATGAACAAGCTCGATGTGTTCGCCTTCCACCATCTGGGAGAGATCTGCCTCAAGAGGAACGATATCGATAATGCAGCCCAGTGGTTCGAGAAGGCCATGTCCGTCAGCCCCCGGCATGTGTCGCGAGGAATCTATTTCGGCAAGGTGCTCCTCCAGAAGGGCATGCTGGAGAGAGCCGAGGAGGTGCTGGAGCGCGTCTTCGAGCTTGCCGGTGAACAGGAGCGGCAATCACTGAAGGAGGATATCATCGATTTCAGCCTGGAGCACGAGGCTTATGCCTTTGCGCTGAAGCTGCTGCACCAGGCGTTGAAGGCGACGCCGGAGCGGGTGGACGTCCTGACCCGGATGGGCGACACCTACGAGAAGATGAAAGAGCCGCTGAGTGCCATCAAGTATTTATCCAGAGCCGATGCACTGGAGAAGAACAGCGTTGCGCTCAAGCTGCGCATTGCCGAAAATTACCTGGAAATCGGCCAGATGCTTCGGGCCGACCAGGTGCTGGGGGACGTGCTTCTTCTGGATCCCGGCAATGACACGGCGATCCGCATGAGAAAGAAATGCGTCTGAATTTTGTAACCCACCGATACGGGATCGTAAGTTAAGGTCTGGAATTGCCATGGAAGAAGAGAGCCGACTATCGCATGCCCTGTTGGGCATGGCCAGAATTTCCAATCGAGCCGACCTGTCCTATCATCAAAAGCTGCAGCTGATTTTGGGGGAAGTCATTCGATGCATGGATGCCGGAAAGGGCTCCATCATGATCAGCCGAGGCGATGAGTATCTAGAGGTAGTGGCGGCCTCGGATGTTCATCTGATCGGCATCCGTCAGCCCATATCGGAAAAGGCGCCGGCCTCGTACGTGTTTCTCAACCGGGAGCCCCTGTACATGGATGGGATCAGCCGGAACGGCCCGGTGTTTC
>Ga0307440_1001795_pt1 | contig 10301 bp, 10 predicted proteins | sample SalMarWE160410MG_FD_202150 | JGI IMG/M metagenome (GOLD analysis project Ga0307440, IMG submission 202150) | Salt marsh sediment microbial communities from the Plum Island Ecosystem LTER, Massachusetts, United States - WE1604-10 | ecosystem: Environmental > Aquatic > Marine > Intertidal zone >... | reverse complement strand
TCCAGAACGCCGGCCTGCCCGATTACCCGGTTGCGCGTCCAGCCGGTACGCCGCCACGCGTGCAGGGTCAACACGTCGACGGGGTTGGTGACCAGCAGCAGCAGCGCGTCAGGCGCGAATTCCAGTACTTCGTCGACGATGGAATCGATCACCGCCCGGTTGACGTTCAGCACGTCGCTGCGCGACATGCCGGGTTTGCGCGGCGTGCCGGCCGTGACGATGACCAGATCGGAATCCTGCAGCAGTGCGTGGTCGTTGCCGCCGCTCACGCGGGTGTCGAAGCGGTGATAGCTTGCGGACTGGCGGATGTCCAGCGCGGCACCGGCCGCGGCTCCCCCGCGCACATCAAGGAGTACTACTTCCTGGCACATGTTGCGTTGTGCCAGGATCTTTGCGGTAGTTTCCCCGACGTGGCCAGCGCCAATGATGCTGATTTTTTTCATCCCGTGATTCCTTTGCGGCATTGTGGTCGGAAGCTGTCTCTGGGGCGTCCGCTGGGCGGACGCGGCTCCCGTCACAGGCGCGGTTCGCGCTGCGTCGGGATGGCACCGTACCGGGGCGCGGGATCCGGCATGGATTGCCGTGATACGGGTTGAGACAGGTTCTGTTGTTGTGAGGCGGGTTCATCGGGCTACAGTATATAGGTGTAGAGAGTGATTAAAAAACCGGTCACCAGTGATTTCCTGCACTTCCTGCAGCAGCACGAAATCCAGCCGGATGGCGTCCGGGTTGGTGGCACATGCACTGGGCAGACGCAGGCTGCACGCTGCCATTCATGGCGACAGCAACTCCAGGGCGGCCGGGTGCTGCACTTTCATCTGCAGGCGCTTGCCTTGCGGGCGCAGCCAGCCGCGCACCTCGACCTTTCTGCCGGGCAGTTCTTCGAGCCAGCGGGACGGGAAGTTGGCATGGTCGCGCCGGCTGATGTGCAGGCTGAGTGGTCCTGCCAGGTCGATCCAGGTGCTGCGCCGGCTGTGGCGGATCGCCTGCACGCGCCCGCGCACGATCGCAAAGCCACGCAGGTCGGTGGTCAGCCGGGCACTGTCCCGCGGCTGGTAGCGTGGCAGTTGCCACAGTCCGGCCCGCCGGGTCCGGGCCGTGTTCTCCAGCGCCTGGTAACACGGCGCCGCGCGGGTATTGGGCGGCACGACCAGGGTCGTCGCCAGGCCCTGTTGCAGGAGCGGGACGGCCACGTTGTCGCCGTTTTCCAGGTACACGTGCGCCAGCAGGCGGCCGTAATGATCGTGCTGCTCGCGGCCATATTCCAGCAGGACCCGGTTGTGGCCGGATTCGAGGTCGAGTTGCAGGGCCTTGCGCGCCTGCGCGGCCAGTGGTTCGCTGGTCGCGCCGTGGTGTCCGATTTCCGGTGTGTTGATGCCGATCAGCCGTACGCGGCGGCCATCCTGCAACCTGACGGTATCACCATCGTAGACGTAGACGACACGCGCGTGGTCATCGACACGAGTGTAACGACAGGTGCCGGTGGCCCCTGCCGCCTGTCCGGGCAACAGTGCCGGACCCGCCAGCAGCGCGGCCAACAGGTATAAAAACGGAAAACGGGCGCCCGGTCGGTACGCCCCTTGCAAGCGGATGCCGGCCGGCATTCGCCTGCGATCAGTTGTTGCCGTATCGCTGGCGGAACTTGTCCACGCGCCCACCGGTGTCGAGCATCTTCTGCTTGCCGGTATAAAAAGGGTGGCACTTGGAGCACACTTCGATGTTGAGCTCGTTGCCGGCCGTGGAGCGGGTCTCGAAGGTTTCGCCGCAACTGCAGGTAACCTTGACGGTAGTGTAGTTCGGGTGAATGTCTGCTTTCATGGCTGCCTCGATGATGACGTCGTCCCGGCCGGCGGCGGGCACCGGAGCGGTGAAAAGGCCGGGAATAGTACGTGAACCGGTGCCAGGCGGCAAGCCGGCCGGGGCCGGGTGCGACCGGTTATGTCTCGCGCGTTACAGCATCCGGACGACGGAATTCGAGGATTTTTGCCGTTTTTTTCCCGGAGATAGCCGCACTGGCCGGGTCGTTGGCCGCCTGCAGCCGCGCCAGCAGACCGTCAGGCCCGGCCACGTATTCCCACAGCAGCCGGTGCATGCGCAGGCTGGCGGCCAGTGGAGTGGCCGAGGTTGCGCGGATCCGGTCCAGTTTCCATTGCAGGCCGCGCAGGCGTGGGCGGACCCGTTCCGGGGCTTCACGGATGGCCTGTTCCAGGACAAGAATACGTTGTTCTTCAAAAGCCTGCGGGTCTTCGCGGGCGAGATTCGCCCAGCTGTCGAAACCGGGACGGTCGGGCAGTGGTGGCAGATACATCCATCCTCCTGGTGGCACCGGGCCTTGTTATTTGCATGGAGTTGCCGCCATCGTAGCATGACTGTGCAGGAAGATCGCCACAAACCTGGCGAATCGCTGAAAAACTATAATAAATAGTGAGATGGGATGGCTTGCCTTGTGGATAAAACGGTGGAAAAGCGGGTGACGGAATGTGCAGGAGCCGGGGACAATGGCCCGGTCAGCTGGCCGGTACGGTCCGGGTCCGGGCCCAGTGCCGCAGTGCGGCGACTCGTTCGGCCATGACCGTGGACAGCGGTCGGGTGCGGGCGATTTCATCCCGGATGTGTCCGGTGTCCAGGGGTACCTGCTGTTCGCGCGCCAGGTAGCTGGCTGCCACGACGGCCTGTTCGAGTTCGGCGCCGGAGAAGCCCTCGGTCGTCCGGGCCAGTTCCGCCAGATCGAATCCGGGGGGCTTGTGGTCGCGCTTGCGCAGGTGGATGGCCAGGATCTCGGCACGCGTGGCGGCGTCGGGCAGGTCCACGAAGAAGATTTCATCCAGCCGCCCCTTGCGGATCAACTCCGGTGGCAGGTCCTCGATCACGTTGGCCGTGGCCACGATGAACACCGCTGCTTCGCGTTCGGCCATCCAGGTGAGCAGATAGCCGAGCAGGCGCCGTGAGGTGCCGTTGTCATTGTCACCGGAAGCCAGGGCCTTCTCGATTTCGTCGATCCACAGTACGCAGGGGGCCATTGCGCCGGCCGCCTGCAGGGCCGCGCGCAGGTTGCGCTCGGTTTCCCCGAAAAACTTGTTGTACAGCGTTCCGGAATCCAGCCGCAGCAGGGGCAGTTGCCACAGGCCGGCCACGGCGCGCGCGGCCAGGCTCTTGCCGCTGCCCTGCACCCCGACCAGCAGAATGCCACGCGGCTGATCACGCGGGGCAATGCCGTCGGTGAAGGCGCTGCGGCGTTGTTGCAGCCAGCGTTTCAGGTTGGCCAGGCCGCCGACCTCGGCAAAGCTGGTGGTGTCGAACTCGCAGCTGATGGCGCCTCCGGATTCCAGCATGCGGTAGCGGGCCCGTGTCACCCGTTCCAGGTCGTCCGCGCGAATGGCGCCGTCATCGAAGATGATGCTGCGGATGATGCGCCGCGCATCGGTGGCGGTCAGGCCGCGCAACTGGGCGGTGACCAGGTCCAGGGTCTTGCGGTCGGTATTGACCTGTGCGCCGTGGTTGGCGCGCGACCAGTGCGCGGCTTCCTCGCGTATCATGGACTCGAGTGCGACGCGGTCGGGCATCGACAGGCTGAACGCTGCGCTCAGGAAGGCGATCTCTGGCGGCAGTTTCAGTGCGTGGCTGACGAACACCAGGGTGTGGCCGAGGGTGTTGTAGTCCAGCGCGATCTCCTTCAGCAGTCGTACGTTCCAGGCATCTTCCAGGTACGGATGAAAATCCAGCAACAGGTAGATGGTGGGTGTCTGCGTGGACTTGATCTGTCCCAGTGCCTGCTGCGGCTCGCTGGCGTGGCGCTGCGGAGCCAGTTCCAGGTCGATGCGCTGCAGGCCGGTGGTGGCCGACCAGGCCATCACCGGCAGGCCCATGTGCAGTCCCGTGCGGGCGAACAGCTGCCGGACCGGGATTTCGTCACGGGTTTCGACCGTGATGAGGGGTACCCGCGAGCGCAGCAGCAGTTCCAGGTCGTGCAGGTCGTTCATGGGCGGGCCGGGCAGTCCTCATTCTGGTGGATGGCCAGGGATGTATCGTCCGTCATCGTCGATCCGTTGAGTGCACGCCCGTGTATTCCGCCACGGCGTTATACTGCCGTACCATGCCTGCCGGTACACCATCGTCGCTGCAACTCCGCCTCCTTCCCGTACACGGACTGTGGCTGGGTATCGCCGTCCTGAGCCTGCTGCTGCAGGCGTCCGGGCTGGTGGACCTTCTGCAATTCGATCGTCCCCTGATTGACGCAGGGCAGTACTGGCGTCTGCTGACCTGTCATCTGGTGCACACCGGCTGGTCGCACTGGGCCATGAACATGGCCGGCCTCGCCCTGGTGGCGTATTTTTTCAGCCCCTACGCAACCGTGTCGCAGTGGCTTGCCGTGTTCGTGGTGTCGGCACTGGCCGCGGGCACCGGCAGCTACCTGTTCGATCCGCAACTGCAGGTGGCGCTGGGCATGTCCGCCGTGCTGCATGGCCTGTTCGTGTTCGGCGCGCTGCGCGAAATCCGGGTCTACCCGCAAAGCGGGCTGGTGCTGCTTGCATTGCTGTGCGCCAAGCTCGTCTGGGAATACCGTTACGGTGCACTGCCCGGTTCCGCAACGCTGGCCGGGGGGGAGGTGGCGACTTCCGCACACCTGTACGGTGCTATTGGCGGTGTACTTGTCGCGGGCATCTTGTATTTGCGTATGCCCGGTAATAGTATTCGCTGAGCTTCAGGCATTGCCTCAGTTTATCAACAGGGAGGGGGATCCAATGAAAAAAGGTTTCGACAGGTTGCGCGGCGTAGCCACGGCCAGTGCAATCGGGCTGGGTTTGCTGGGCGGCGGCAGTGTCCGTGCCGCTACCAAGTCCACGAGTTTCACGGTGACCGTGACCGGCGCCAATTTCACCGCCCGCTGGACTGAAATCGGTAACAGTAACTCGGGTCCCTGCAGCACGACCACCTCGGGTGGCGATACGATCAACTGCGGGACCTCCGATAATGGTTTTGGCATCAACGATGCCACGCTGACTACACCTTCCGCCTTGACGGTCAACAGCAACAACAGTTACTTCAGTGACCTCTACGATGGCGGCCTGAATCTTTCCGTCGACGGCATGATGTTCACCAATCCGGATGCTAACGTCGACCTGACCGGTACCACCGTGACCACGGACGTGATGACCGACATCACGGCGGGCGTCGATGCCCAGATCCAGTACTACTTTGACCCGAACCGGCCGGTGGTGCGCGCGCTGTATACCCTGACCAATACCACGGGTTCGGACATCGATGTCCATGCGCTGGTCAGCAGCAACATGGGATCGGACAGCGAAACCACCATCCAGGACACCAGCAGCGGCGATACCACCTGGACCGCGGCCGACCAGTGGCTGATCACCAACGACAACACCACGGTGGGCGGAGGTCCTAGGTATGATCCGGTTTCCACGTTTGCCACCTGGGGCTCAGGAGCGACGGTCATGCCGTCCATTGCCTTCCTGCCCGGCGGCGGTGGTGTTGGCAATGCCGATGATATCGGCGTGCGCTACGACGTCACCGTTCCGGCCAACGGCACGGCGCGTATCCTGGTGTTCAATGACATGAATACCACCAATGCAGCGGCGTCCGCCGGGGCGGCGGACTTCGAGAGCCTGGCCGCGGCCAATGCGGCCGGTTTGCTGACCGGGCTGACTCCCGCGGTGTGCAGCGATCTCGTGAATTATGACGGAACGTCAACAACCTGTCCCGGCACCAGTGGCGGCAAGAGCAAGAGCTGGTGGAAAAAGACCTTCTCGCTGGACATGCCGGGCCTGCTGGTGATGATGGGTTCGCTGCTCTGGTTCCGGCGTCGCAAGCCGCAGGCCTGAGCGGTTGCGTCGGTCGTGAGGTAATCCGCAAACAGTCGCCTTCGGGCGGCTGTTTGCGTTTCAGGTATGGAACGATTCATGGCAGATCAGCGTGCCCGGCCCGATAGCCAGGCCGTGCTCGCAGCACTGAATGCCGGCAACATCGAGCTGGCCGAGCGCCAGGCGCGCGAGCTGATCGAACAGGCGCCGGATGCCGCCGATGCACGCTACGCGCTCGGACTGGTGCACCTGCTCAAGGGCGATGCCGACGGCAGTATCCAGTGGCTGCAACACGCCAGCAGCGCATCACCCGATAACGTTACCTGGCGCGCCAATCTCGGCGTGGCCTGCCTGCGCGCGGGCCGACCGGAGGAGGCTGTCACGCACCTGACCCGTGCACTGGAACAACAGCCGGATTACGTTATGGCACGCTACAACCTGGGTTGTGCGTTGCTCGACAGCGGACAGGCGCAACAGGCGCAGGAAAATTTCAGTGCCCTGGTGCGGCAGCAGCCCGGCAATGCCGAATACATGTGCGCACTGGGCGATGCGGCGCGTGCGTTGCGCGAATGGCGCAAGGCGGTCAGTTGCTATCGCAAGGCCATCGAGCTGGATGCCGGGCTGGGACGTGCTTATATCAATCTTGCCCCGATCCTGATGCTGAACGGGCAGCTCGACGAGGCGCTGGGACTGGCGCGCAAGGCCGTCGAGCTGGAGCCGCGCCAGGTCCATGGCTACAAGACGCTGGGCGACTGCCTGTACCGGCAGGAGGCCTTCGAGGAGGCCATGGACGTCTATGCCGATGGCTACGAGGTGGACCCGGAATCCCCCGTGCTGTGCGGCGCCATCGGTGACCTGTGGCTGGAAACCGGCGAACCGGGTGAGGCCTCGGCCTGGTACCAGAAGACCATTGCGCTGGATGACGGCAATATCAAGGCGCACTGCGGGCTGGCGCGCATCGTCAGGGACGGCGGTAACGCGGCGCGTGCGCTGGAACTGCTGCAACCGCTGCTGGAGCGGGCGCCGGACAATGCCGACCTGCAACTGGCCCTGGGTGACACGTACTGGGATGACGGTGACGCGGAGGCTTCGCTGGTGCATTTCCGCGCGGCGCTGGAACTGCAGCCGGAACGCGTGTCGCTGCATGCCCGTATCGCCCAGGTACTGTCCTCTTCGGGCGACGTGGACGCGGCCGTTGCCGAGCATCAGCGTGCACTGGAGCAGAACCCGCGCGCGGTCGCCTCGCTGAGCGGGCTGGCAGTGACGCAGCGTGGCAAATGCGACAGCGCATACGTCAGCACCATGGAAAGCATGCTGGAGAATCCGAAACTCGGCTCCGGCCAGCGCGCCGCGCTGCACAACGGGCTGGCTTTCTACTATGACGGTCAGAAGGACTTCGAAACCGCGGCCCGTCACACCCGCCAGTGCAACAGCTACCAGTGGGAGAACCGGACGAAGCGTGGCTGGGCCTATGACCCGGCACGCCATACCGGGTATGTCACGGCGCTGATCGAGACCTTTGATCGTGACTACTTCGAGAGAGTCAGGACACTCGGCAATCCGGACTGTACGCCGGTGTTCATCGTTGGCATGCCGCGTTCCGGCACCACGCTGACCGAGCAGATACTCGCGCGCCATGGCAGCGTACTGGGCATCGGCGAACGCAATTTCGCCGGCCAGTCCCTGCATGCATTTATCCATGCTTCCGGTGAATACGATGTCACGGGCCTGGCGAAACTGCGAGAGCCGGACCGGGAGAAACTGGCCGGTCTGGCGCAGCTGTACCTGGCCCGACTGGATGAACTGAAACATAAGGCCGGCAAGCCGGATGCGGCGCGCGTGGTCGACAAGATGCCGGACAACTACAGCCAGCTGGGCTGGATACTGACGCTGTTTCCGAATGCAGGAATCATCCACTGCCGGCGCGACCCGCGCGCGGTGGCGCTGTCGTGCTGGATGACGCAGTTCGGCGCCATCCGCTGGGCCTGCAAGGTGGAGCACCTGGTGGAGCGTATCACGCAGTACCGGCGCCTCATGCAGCACTGGCGCGAGGTTATTCCGGAGCGGTTTATCGAACTCGACTACGAAACCCTGGTGACGAACCAGGAGGCCGAGTCGAAGCGCCTGATCGAGTGGATCGGGCTCGACTGGGATGACAGCTGCCTGTCGTTCTACGAATCCGACCGGCTGATCCGTACCGCCAGCATCACCCAGGTGCGCGAGCCGATCTACACCCGTTCGGTAGAGAAGTGGAAGGCCTATGAACCCTGGTTGCCGGAACTGATGCAGCCACTGAGCGCCATGCTGGAATCCGGCAAGCCCGGACAGGATGAATGATGACGGGACGTAACACGACGGGAGACAGGGTGGGCTGCCATCGGCGGGCGGGCCGTCTGCTGGTGCTGTGCGCGTTGCTGTGCCTGCCCCTCGTGTCCCCGGGACAGACCCCGGTGCCCTGCAATCCCGTGGTGCATCTCAATGTGGAGAACGCGTCCCTGTCGAAAACCCTCCGGGAGCTGTCGAAAGCCCATGGTTTCGCCCTGGAGTTCCCGGACAGTGTGGACCGGCCCGTAACCCTGGCTGCGGATCTGCCGCTGGACCAGCTGCTGAAACGCCTCACCAGAGGTATCAGCACGTCCTGGGTCTTTGCCGATCACCCGGCCTGCAGCGGCAACCGGATCAAGCAGCTGGTCGTGTACCCCGTCGGACGGGACGCCCCGCTGCCGCGCGCGCGCGGCTGGCAGAATGGCCACAAGGAGCGACCGCTGCCGGGGCAGGAATACATCTACGTGGATGACATGGAGCAGTATGTCCGGGATGTGCTGGAACGGAAGCACCGTGCCGACCTGATCCACCTGACTCCGGAGCAGCGGGTGGAATACCGCAACATCCGCAAGCGCCTGAGGAAGGAAATGCGAAGCGAAAAGTTCAATGCCGGCAGGAAACGGGACCGCTCGTCTTCGAGCAGGCATCGCACCTCGTCGGGGTCAATCACGCCGGCTGCCGGCGAGTGACGGTGCCAGGGAACCGTCCGGCGCGCTGCCTCAGTCGTCGTTGCGCCGCACCGTGCAGGTGACCTCTTCCCCGTCCAGTCCGACCTCGACGTGAATCTCGATCGGCTGGCAGCAGACCTGGCAGTCCTCGATGTAGTCCTGATCACCGTCGTACGCTTCGATCACCGTGCTGAAGCGTTCGCCGCAGTAGGGGCAGTCAATTTCCACGAGCATCGGACATCCAGTATTGCAGTAACTCGTTCAGGTAGCGCTGGCCGTGCCGGGTCGCACGCAGCGTGTCTGCCACTCCCTCCAGCAGCCCGGCGTCGAGCGCGGCCTGCCGGCCGGGTTCCAGTGCGCCGGCGGGCAGGCCGGTGTGCCGGGTGAACAGTTCCGGGGTGAAACCCTCGTCCAGCCGCAGCGCGTTCATGACAAATTCCAGTATGGCATCCGGCGGGGCAAGTTCCACCCGGCCGCTGACGAAGCTGCGGTTCTGCAGGGCATCGAGGTAGTGTTGCGGATGCCGGATCCGGGTGCTGCGCACAATGGTCTGGCGGGCCGGCTCGGTGAGCTTGCCGTGTGCGCCGGCGCCGATACCGAGGTAGTCACCGAAGCGCCAGTAATTGAGGTTGTGCCGGCAGGTCCTGTCATCACGTGCCCAGGCGGACACCTCGTAGCGCCGGTAGCCGCGTGATACCAGCAGGCGGTGCCCCGCATCCTGCAGGTCGGCCAGGGTGTCCTCCTCCGGCAGCGCCGGCGGGTGGCGGTGAAACCAGGTGTTCGGCTCGATGGTCAGCTCGTACCACGACAGATGCGGCGGCTCGAGACCGGTTGCGGTGTCCAGGTCGGCCAGTGCCTGGCGGACGGTCTGCCCGGGCAGGCCGAACATCAGGTCGAGATTGAAATTGTCGAAGCCTGCGGCATGCGCGGCCGCGGCGGCCCGGATGGCCTCCCGCGCGCTGTGTATGCGGCCGATCCTTTCCAGCAGCGCCGGCTGAAAGCTCTGTATCCCGATGGACAGGCGGTTGACGCCTGCCGCCCGGAAATCCCGGAAGCGTTCGTGGTCCACCGTGCCGGGGTTGGCTTCCAGCGTGATTTCCGCGGCGGGCTGCACGGGCAGGCGTGCCCGAATACCGGTCAGCAGTCGCTCGATCGATTCCGGCGCAAACAGGCTGGGTGTGCCGCCACCGAGGAATACGCTGACGACGGGTCGCCCCCAGGCCGCCGGCAGGTCCTGCTCGAGATCGGCCAGCAGGGCATCCACGTAGCGGGTCTCGGGAATGCCGGCACGGGCCTCGTGCGAGTTGAAATCACAATACGGGCACTTGCGTACGCACCACGGGATATGGACGTAGAGGGAGAGTGGTGGCGTGCTGGTGAAGTGGAACATGGCAGGTGCGCAGAGGGGCGTGACTACAGGATAGAACAGGATTCATTCCGTGGCATGGATTCCACAGGGACGGACCGGATGAGATCCGCTGCTGCAGGG
>Ga0307440_1001793_pt1 | contig 10303 bp, 10 predicted proteins | sample SalMarWE160410MG_FD_202150 | JGI IMG/M metagenome (GOLD analysis project Ga0307440, IMG submission 202150) | Salt marsh sediment microbial communities from the Plum Island Ecosystem LTER, Massachusetts, United States - WE1604-10 | ecosystem: Environmental > Aquatic > Marine > Intertidal zone >... | reverse complement strand
GCGTGGCGTATCCCTTCCACAGCCAGGATAGAGAGAAATCGCTGCGGCGCGCGGTTTCTCCACATGACACGACGTGCGTCGCACTGCACGGGTTCCCGCTGCCGCGATGACCTACAGCTTTGCGAACAGCACGTACAACGCATCCGCCGTCACTCGTTCATCCTCTTCTTGCTGGTCCCACCCCAATCCACGTAGTCGGTCCCCAGGCCGAGCTCGGCGGAGACCTTGGTGTAGTACTTGCTCTCTGCCGGCCAGCCGCCGTGAGTCGAACATCTCGACGGGGTCGCGTCCCCCAAACCTGGCAGCTCGTGCGAGTTACTGGTAGTGGTACAGGCAATGTCACACGAGGGGACGAGCAGACCGCCGGTCGGCATCGGCGCGTTCGAGGCTTTCTATCGCCGTGAGTACCGTGCCCAGCGCTGCGTTCTCGACCAGGACTGACCCTACCTTCCCTTCTTGCGTGAGTTGATTGGCCATGTAGCGGTTTTCTCACGCAAGAACGGAAGAGAGGAACGCCGGTGGTGGCGAGACAACCACTGCATGTGGTAGAACGTCTCCGGATGAGATACCGGTTGGTCCCGCTCGTGCTCGCCCTCCTCCTGGCGGGGATCGTTCCCGCGTCCGCCTCCACACTCGCGCCGGGAGGCACGTTCCGCGACGACGACGGCAACATACACGAAGGAGCCATCGAAGCTATCGCCGCCGCCGGCATCACCCGAGGCTGCAATCCGCCGGCGAACGACCGGTACTGCCCGGACGACTCCGTCACCCGAGGGCAGATGGCGGCCTTCCTGGCACGCGCCCTCAGCCTTGGAATCACGACAACGGACTTCTTCAGTGACGACGAGGGATCGATCTTCGAAGCCGACATCAACAAGGTCGCTGCTGCCGGGATCACCAAAGGCTGCAGCGCAACCGGTGACCACTACTGCCCGGATGCCGTCGTCACTCGAGAACAGATGGCCGCATTCCTGGTCCGTGCCTACGGCTACACGGACGACGGCGGGGGAGATCGGTTCATCGACGACGACGGCTCGCCCTTCGAGAGCGATATCGACAAGCTGGCAACGGCCGGCGTCACCCTCGGTTGCAACCCGCCCGACAACACGAGGTTCTGCCCCTCCCGCCCGGTTCGCCGTGACGAGATGGCGAGCTTCCTCGCCAGGGCCGCAGGTCTCGACCTGAACGTGCCCCCCGCTCGTTGCTCGATCCTCCCTGCGGACAACATCTGGAACCGGCGTGTTGATGACCTGCCCGTCGATGCGAACTCGGATGCCTACATCGCCACGATCGGAGCAAGCGCCACTCTGCACGCCGACTTCGGTTCCGGTGTGTGGCCGCCCGGATCGAACAGCCCGATCGGCATCCCATTCGCCGAGATCGATCCGGCACAGGCAGACGTGCCGATCCACTACACGGCCTACGGGGACGAGAGCGACTCGGGGCCGTGGCCGATCCCCTCCGGTGCCCCGATCGAAGGCGGACCGGACTCGACCGGTGACCGGCATGTCATCGTGCTCGACCGCGGCGATTGCATGCTGTACGAACTGTTCGACGCTTCCCCCAACGGCGACGGCTCGTGGGACGCTGCGTCAGGTGCCGCCTACGACCTGACGTCGAACGCGCTGCGTCCCGACGGATGGACCTCCGCCGACGCGGCGGGCCTCCCGATCTTCCCCGGTCTCGTCACCTACGACGATGTCGCATCTGGCGAGATCACCCACGCGGTCAGGTTCACGGCATCACGAACACGCAATGCCCACGTGTGGCCGGCCCGCCACGATGCATCGAGCACCACCGACAGCCAGTACCCTCCGATGGGCCAGCGGTTCCGGCTGAAGGCCGACTTCGACATCTCCGCCTACTCGCCCGAGATCCAGGTGATCCTCACCGCCATGAAGCGCTACGGGCTCATCCTCGCCGACAATGGGGCTTCCTGGTTCATCTCGGGCGCACCAGACGCTCGGTGGAACAACGACAGGTTGCACGAATGGGACGACATCCCCGGTTCCGCGTTCGAAGCCGTCGACGTCTCCTCCCTGATGGTCGACCCCAACTCGGGACGCGCAGGGGGCTGAGACCGGGCGAAACCGCGGCCCTGCACGCACCCGGACGCCACCTTCCGGACCGTGTGAAGGACCTAGCCTGCATCGAGTCCGGCGAATCCTCTACCCTCGACACATGGCTGCGCAGGATCCGTATCGGAACATCGCCGCCATCTATGACCGCTTGATCGAACCGATGCAGTCAGGTGTTCGGCGTGTGGCGATCGGCGTGCTCCCGCCGCAACCCGGGTGGCACGTACTGGACGTCGGCTGCGGCACAGGAACGGGGATGAAGCCGTACCTCGACGCAGGCTGCGCCGTCGCCGGGGTGGATATGTCGGAGGCAATGCTCAAGAAGGCGACCGAACGTCTCGGCGATCGCGCCGATGTGCGGCTCACCGACGGGCAGACACTGCCATTCGCCGACGACCAGTTCGATCTGGTTACGACAACGATGGTGGTCCACGAAGTGCCGGGGGACCAGCGAGGAGCGTTTGTCGCGGAGATGGCGCGCGTCGCCAAGCCCGGAGGTGCGCTCATGCTTATCGATTTCCGATTCGGTTCGCTTCGAGGGTGGCGGGGGCCCGGTCTACGCCTCGCGTCGGGGATCATCGAACGGCTCTCCGGCCACTACTCCCGGTACCGCACCTTCAAGGACACGGGCGGGGTTCCAGGTGTGCTGGCCTCGGTCGGGTTGGACGTGACAACTGAGAAGATCGTGGCCGGTGGCAACGTCGCGATCTACCTTGTCAGCCCAAGCTGACTCTCCGCTCGCCTTGTTGAATCCTCCGTGACGAGGCATAATCACCGCTCCACCTCTCTTTCCCAAGGAGCCATGTCATGGAAGTCACACTGCGCGCCGAGACTGGGCGCGAGCCCGGGAGCCGCTCGTCGCGACGGTTGCGGCGCACGGGCATGGTGCCCGCCGTCATCTACGGCAGAGACCTCGAGCCCATCTCGGTCGCCGTCGATGCTCATGACCTGTATCTCGCCCTCCATACCGATGCCGGTGTCAACGCACTGATCAACCTCGAGACCGAAGGGGCCGACGCGCAGCTCACCATGGCTCGAGAAGTGCAGCGGCACCCCGTCCGTGGAGACATCACGCACGTCGACTTTCTGAAGATCTCCCTCACCGAGAAGACCCAGGTCGAGGTTGCCATCGAGATAACCGGGGAGTCGGTCGGTGTCAAGGAAGGTGGCATCGTCGAGACGATCCGCAACAGCATCCACGTGGAAGCTCTGCCAACCGGCATCCCGCAGTCGATCGTCGTCGATATCAGCGAGTTGGCCATCGGCGACACGCTGCGCATCGGCGATCTGCCGGCCATGGACGGCGTCGAGTACCTGGGCGACGAGGATGACCCTGTCGTCATCGTCGTGGCTCCTGCGGCAGCCGAGGTCGAAGCCGTCGAGGAGGAACTCGAGGAGGGCGCAGAAGAGGAAGGCGCCGAGGCCGAGGACTCCGAAGAGGCCGACGCATCAGCCGACGAGTAGCTGTGAAGGTCATCGTCGGCCTTCGAAACCCCGAGCGGCGGTTCGACGGGACCCGCCACAACATTGGTGCCGAAGTCGTCGAGGCCGTCGCAAAGCACCACGGCAGATCCTTTCGCCGAGGTCCACGGCGAGTCTCCGTGTCGGTAGCGCACGCAACCATTGACGACGTTGATGTGCTGCTCGCTCTTCCCAGAGTCGCAATGAACATCTCCGGGCCACCGGTCGCCGCTGCCCTGCGGTACTACCACGTCGATCCCGTCGACCTGCTCGTGATCCACGACGACATCGATCTACCGTTCGGCAAGCTGCGCCTCCACACAGGTCGCGGCACCGGCGGACACAACGGGGTGCGGTCGATCGTCGAACAGATTGGTAGCCGAGACTTCGCCAGACTCAAGATCGGGGTAGGGCGACCCCCTGGACGCATGGACCCGGCAGCGTTCGTTCTCCAGCGTTTTGATGCGGACGAGCGGCGCGAAATCGACCTGCTCGTCGAGGACGCCGCCGCCGTTGTCGACCGGTACGTGACCGACCCTGAACGAGCAGTTCAGATGGCCGGGGAGCGGCGTCCGGATCAGTAGGGTGGAGGCGGATGTTCGTCGCTGCTATCGACCAAGGAACCACCAGCACCCGGTGCCTCATCGTCGACCACGACGGAACCGTAATCGCGTCCACGCAGCTCGAGCACGAGCAGTACTTTCCCCGGCCGGGCTGGGTCGAGCACGACGCACACGAGATCTGGGAACGGACCATCGATGTGGTCGCTGGAGCGCTTGAACGCGCTCACCTCTTGGCAGGGGACATCGCGGCGATTGGCATCACAAACCAGCGCGAGACCACCGTCGTGTGGGACAGGACGACCGGGAAGTCCGTCTACCCGGCGATCGTGTGGCAGGACACGCGCACCGCGGAGCTGATCGAACGCCTAGGAGGTACCGAAGGACCGGATCGATTCCGGGCCCGCTGCGGTCTTCCGCTCTCCACGTACTTCTCGGGACCCAAGATCTCCTGGCTGTTGGAGGACTCCCCCGAATTGAAAGCCAGGGCCGAAGCAGGAGAGATCCTGTTCGGCACGATCGACTCGTGGCTGCTCTGGAATCTCACCGGCGTTCATGCCACGGACGTCACCAACGCGAGCCGCACCATGCTCATGAACCTGGAAACCCTCGACTGGGACCCGGTCATGCTCGACGCCATGGGTATCCCTGCAGCGATGCTGCCCCAGATCAAGCCGTCCGTAGGCGTGTTCGGAACGGCCACCGGGCTCCTCGAAGGCGTACCGGTGGCAGGCATCCTGGGCGATCAGCAGGCCGCCCTCTTCGGCCAGGGATGTGTCGCGCCCGGAGACGCCAAGAACACCTACGGCACCGGCTGTTTCATGCTTCAGAACACAGGAACGCGACCCGTCCTGTCGAACAATGGTCTGCTGACGACCGTCGCGTACCAGATCGGAGATCAGCCCGCCGTCTACGCGCTCGAAGGATCCATCGCCGTGGCGGGTGCCCTCATTCAGTGGCTTCGCGACAACCTCGGGATCATCGAGCGGTCTCAGGACGTCGAAGCGCTCGCTGCGAGCGTCCCCGACAATGGCGACGTATACCTCGTGCCCGCGTTCAGCGGGCTGTTCGCTCCTCGCTGGCGGACCGACGCCCGAGGGGTGATCGTCGGCCTCACCCGCTTCACCACCGCAGGTCACATCGCCCGAGCCGCCCTGGAAGCGACCGCCTACCAGACCCGAGAAGTGCTCGAGGCCATGCAGGCGGACTCACACGTCGAGCTGGGTCTGCTCAAGGTCGACGGCGGCATGGTCGTCAATGATCTCCTCATGCAGTTCCAGGCCGACATCCTCGGCGTGCCCGTCGCCCGACCATCGGTGGTCGAAACGACCGCCATGGGCGCCGCGTACGCCGCGGGTCTCGCTGTCGGCTACTGGGAGGACCTCGGGAACCTTCAGCCTGGAGAGGGGGCTCGATGGGAACCCGCCATGGACGACAACCGGCGCCGAACCCTCTACGAGCGCTGGATCCAAGCCGTCCAACGGAGCTTCGGGTGGGCGGCTGCTGGTAGCCTCGGGCCGTCATCAAAGGAGTAGGAGCGGTATGAAGATCGTGGTCGGCTTCATCAAGACACCGGAAGGCGAAGCGGCACTGAAGGCCGCCATCGATGAGGCGAAACTCCGTGGCGGAGAACTGGTGGTCGTTCACTCCATGATGGGTGGGGACCATGAGGGAATCGACGAGGTGCTTGCGTACCGGGAGGAGCTGGACGAGGTCGGAACTCGGCTCGACAAGGAAGGCATCACACACAGCGTCCACGAGTATGTGCGAGGGCTGTCGCCATCCCAGGATCTCATCAAGGCCGCCGACGACGAGCACGCAGATCTGATCATTATCGGACTGCGGAAGCGATCAGCAGTCGGGAAGCTGCTGCTCGGCAGCAACGCCCAGGAGATCCTGCTCGGGGCCCGCTGCCCTGTACTCGCCGTCAAGGCGAGCTACTAGTAGCGCGGAGCGCCGCCCGGGTGACTGTCGCGTCTCTCCTGCCCCCTATGCCCCTCGCAGCGTTCGCCGACTCGACATACCGCTGTGCCCTCGTTGGGCCCTGGTACCAGATGGCCCAGGCTCATCGGAGATGCGCCGGCACCCCCAGATGGACACACCGCCCAGATCGCGTTTCCACCCTCCGTTCCCGTCTTCGAGAGGACTGAACCATGCCGTACCGCACCATCATCGAGCCGTTTCGCATTCACAGCGTTCAGGCCATCAACTTCCCGACACGGGACGAACGGGAAGCGGCCCTGATGCGGGCCGGCTACAACCTGTTCGGTTTGCACGGCGATGAGGTCATCATCGACCTGCTCACGGACTCGGGGACGGGAGCGATGTCATCTCGGCAGTGGGCAGGGATGATGGACGGCGACGAGTCGTACGCGGGCAGCCGTTCGTTCTATCGATTCCGGGACACAATCGCCGACATCACCGGCTTTCCCGAGATCATTCCCACGCATCAAGGGCGAGCCTCCGAGCGTATCCTCTTCGAAACGCTCGTGGGGGAGGGTGACGTCGTCCCGAACAACACCCACTTCGACACTACGAGGGCCAACGTCGAGCACCAAGGAGCCGAAGCCAGAGATCTGTTGAACGAGCAAGGGCACGACCCGGCGGTGGTCGCCCCGTTCAAGGGCAACATGGACATCGACGCTCTGGTGGCCACGATCGCCGAGGTTGGCCCGGACAGGATCCCGCTCGTGATGGTGACGGTCACCAACAACTCAGGCGGAGGACAGCCGGTTTCGATGGAGAACCTCAGAGCGGTCCGCGAGGTGTGCGACCGCCACGGAATCCTCTTTTTCCTCGACGCGTGCCGATTCGCCGAGAACGCCTGGTTCATCAAGCAGCGCGAAGAGGAGTACGCCGACAAGACCCCGCTCGAGATCGCCCGCGAGATGTTCTCGCTCGTCGACGGGTGCACGATGTCCGCCAAGAAGGACGGACTCGCCAACATCGGAGGCTTCATCGGGCTGCGCGACCCGGCGATCGCACAAGAGGCAAGGAACTTGCTGATCCTCACCGAAGGATTCCCGACGTATGGGGGACTTGCCGGCTACGACCTGGAGGCAATCGCTATCGGTCTGCGTGAGGTTCTCGACGAGGAGTACCTGCGGTACCGGATCCGCTCTACGGCCTACCTCGCCGAGAAGGTCAGGTCCGCGGGCGTGCCGATCGTCCGGCCGCCCGGCGGGCACGCCGTGTACCTCGACGCGAAGGCGTTCCTGCCCGATATCCCGCCGAGTCAGTATCCGGCGCAGGCGCTCGCCATCGAGCTGTATCGAGAAGGTGGCGTGAGAGGCGTCGAGATCGGCTCCGTCATGTTCGGCAAACCCCACGATGACGGGACCGAGACGCCCGCCGACATGGAACTGGTGCGTCTCGCCGTGCCGAGACGCACCTATACCCAGAGCCACGTCGACTACGTCGGCGAGGTCGTGATTGCCGTTGCAGAGCATGCCGGTACGATCCGCGGCTACCGCATCGTCGAACAAGCTGCCTGGCTGCGGCACTTCACGGCACGGTTCGAGCCGCTGTAGGAGCCCATTTGTCACGGGCCGGGGCTTGTCCGAGATGAAGTAGGTCGCCGGACACTGATAGGTTGCACCGGTGAAAGACTCCACACGGGCAGGGCGCTACCGCGTTGGCGAGGCCGAGTTCGTGGTCCTGATCGCCTTCATCACCGCACTCAACGCCATCGCCATCGACGTGATGCTCCCTGCGATGGGGGCGGTGCGTGAGTCGTTTGGTCTCGCCCCCGACGCCACGCAGGTCTCCCTGATCATCACGGTCTTCCTGGTGGGTCTTGGCTTCGGCCAGTACATCTTCGGGCCGATCACCGACGCGCTCGGTCGAAAGCCGGTCCTCTATGGGGGCGTGGTGCTCTACCTTGCCGGTGCCGCAGGAACCATCCTTGCACCAACACTCTCGGCAATGGTCGTGTTCAGGTTCCTGTGGGGGCTCGGCGCTGGAGGTCCACGTGTGGTCTCACGGGCGATCGTTCGCGATCGCTACCACGGCGACGAGATGGCGCGTGTGCTGGCGATCGTGAGCGGCGTGTTCATGGTTGCTCCGGCCGTCGCACCAACCGTCGGACAAGCGGTGATGGCGTTCGGTTCGTGGCGATATCCGTTTCTCTTCTCTGCACTCTTCGCAGGTGCGGTCGGGTTGTGGTCGATCAGGCTCAGCGAGACGCTGCCGGTAGACAGACGGATCTCGTTCAGCATTCGAAACACGATTTCGTCGACCCGTGAAGTCTTTCGGCACCGCACCACAACGCGGATGATGCTCGCGTTGATGTTCGGCATGGCGGCGTTCATCCCCTACCTCGGCTCCAGCCAGTTGATCTACGAGGAGATCTACGGGCGCGCCGACCAGTTCGCCTACTGGTTCGGGCTCGCAGCGGTGTTCATGGCTGTTGCGTCGGTCGGCTCGTCACGGTTGATCAGGCGAATCGGTTCCGGTCGAGTTCTCAGCGGCGTCCTCTGGGTCTACGCGGTGGTGGCCGTTGTGTTCGTCATGACGGCAGTCGCGTCGAGCGGGCAACCGTCGTTCGCGGCGTTCTACACCCTCACCACCTTGCTGATCGTCGCGATCATCATCTCTCGAGCCATCTTGACGTCGGTCGCGATGGAAGATGTCGGCCACGTCGCCGGCACGGCTTCGGCCCTCATCGGCACTGTGACGCTGGTCGGCGGATCCCTGCTTGGCGCTGCGGTGGCCGCCGTCGTTTCGGACTCGGTGACTCCGTTCGCCCTGAGCTTCCTGGTCTTCGGACTCTTCATGATCGGGTTCGTGGTGTGGGCAGGGCGCGCAGTCTGAGCGGTGTTCCTGCGATTGCATCACGACCGGCTCGGTACGGCCAGCAGTGAGTCAGCATCGATCAGGGCTTGACCCCACTCGTTGCGAACACCCTGTGCGGCACGGACAGCTCACCAGGAAACTCCTGGGCGAGGAGTTTGGCGAGGTCACGATCGAACCGCTCGACCTGCTCGGGTTCGAGCGCAGAGCCGACCCCGTTGCAGGTGCGCATGCGGCCGCGCCACGCCTCGTGGGTGAACGGGAGGCCCACTGTGTAGCTGAAGCTTTCGACATCCCGAAAGCCGGCGACGTCGAGGGCCTGCACCTGCTCGGGGTGAACACCCCTCCATCCCGCCCTCGGCCAGCCCGGGTTGTGCTCGAGGACGAGCTTCTCGGAGAGGGCGCACACATTCCCCGGCAGCGGGAGATAGCTGAAGTCACAGATCAGCAGCCTCCCGCCCGACACGAGCAAGCGCACCGCTTCCTGTGCCGCACGGTCGCTGTCGAACCACCACCAGCATTGACCGGCGCTCACGAGATCGAAGCTCCTGCCGGGTAGGCCGGTATCTTCGGCGCTGCCCTCCACGAACTCGGCGGCAAGGCCGTGCGCGGTGGCGGTTCGCCGCGCAACGTCGAGCAGATCGGGAGCGATGTCCAACCCCGTGGCCACGACACCTCTCGCTGCGAATCCCAGTGCGAGCGAACCGGTCCCGGTCCCGAGATCGAGCGCTCGTAGTCCTGGTGCGATCCAACCCTTCTGGTCGAGATGGTCGAAGAAACTCTCTGGAAAGCCCGGGCGATAGCGGTCGTAGTCGCCGGCTGCACGCCCGAAGTCGATCACCCTGCCTTCGTGATCTCGTGGGCCGGCTGCCATGCGGCGAGTCTACGAGCGGAAGGCTGAAGGCAGGGGCGACCGACGCACGGAGGATCCTGCCCCGGTCGTTCAGGGACCGGAGCGGCTTCGAGGGGACCGGGTTGGTTTCAGTTGCGGGTACCGTGGTACGCGATGCGGTTCCTTGCAGCATTCGGAGTTCTCGCCGTCGCCGAGATGGCCACCTTCTTCTGGGTCGAGTCCAGAGTCGGTCTGGGCGTTGCCCTCGGGTTGGCGCTCGCCACTGCTCTCATCGGCTCCGTGCTCGTACGTCGAGTCGGCCTCTCAGCGGTCGATCGTTTCACGCGCCGGGTGCAGCAAGGAGGGTTGCCTGGTCGTGAACTGGGCGACGGTGCGATGATCCTGGTCGCTGGAGCCTTCCTCATCTCCCCCGGCTTCATCACCGACACACTCGGATTCATGCTGCTTCTCCCTCCCGTTCGGGAAGTGATCTATCGGATCGGTTCGAAGTGGCTGTCAGCGCGTGTGACAGTCTTCCCCTCCGGCTTCCAGACCGTCGAGACCGGCTCTTTCGGCGGCGG
>Ga0307440_1001792_pt1 | contig 10310 bp, 8 predicted proteins | sample SalMarWE160410MG_FD_202150 | JGI IMG/M metagenome (GOLD analysis project Ga0307440, IMG submission 202150) | Salt marsh sediment microbial communities from the Plum Island Ecosystem LTER, Massachusetts, United States - WE1604-10 | ecosystem: Environmental > Aquatic > Marine > Intertidal zone >... | reverse complement strand
GCGTTCCCTTGGCCCTTGGCCCTCGCCCCTTTCCTGTTCCTATTCCTGCTCCAGCTCGACGTTGATGCCGAGGGAACGGATCTCCTTGACCAGCACGTTAAAGGACTCGGGCATGCCAGCCTCCATCCGGTGATCGCCGTCGACGAGGTTCTTGTACATGCGGGTACGACCGTTCACATCGTCGGACTTCACGGTGAGCATCTCCTGGAGGGTGTAGGCGGCACCGTAGGCCTCCAAGGCCCACACCTCCATCTCCCCGAAGCGCTGACCGCCAAACTGGGCCTTGCCGCCCAGAGGCTGCTGAGTCACCAGGCTGTAGGGACCGGTCGAGCGGGCGTGCATCTTGTCGTCCACCAGGTGATTGAGCTTCAGCATGTACATGTAGCCTACCGTGACCGGCCGCTCGAAGGGTGCACCGGTTCGGCCGTCGTACAGCACGCTCTGGCCGTGCTCCGGCAGATCGGCCAGCCTCAGCATGGCCCGAATCTCGTCCTCCGAGGCACCGTCGAAGACCGGCGTGGCGAGCGGCACACCCGCCGTCAGGTGCCGGGCGAGCTCCAACAGCTCTTCGTCGCCGAGGCCGGCCAGGTCCTCCTTGCGGCCGCTCGTGTTGTAGATCTGCTCCAGGTACTGCCGCAGTTCGCCCACCGCCGCCTGGGCCTGGAGCATCTGTCCGATCTTGTATCCCAGGCCGTTGGCCGCCCAGCCGAGGTGGGTCTCAAGCACCTGGCCCACGTTCATGCGCGAGGGCACGCCCAAGGGATTAAGGACGATATCCACCGGCTCGCCGTCGGCGGAGAAGGGCATGTCCTCAACGGGTACGATCATCGAGATGACGCCCTTGTTCCCGTGCCGCCCCGCCATCTTGTCGCCCGGCTGTACACGGCGCTTCACCGCCACATACACCTTCACCATCTTGAGCACGCCGGGGGCGAGGTCGTCGCCGCTGGTGATCTTGCGCTTCTTCACCTCGAAACGTTCCCGGAAGTCCTCCCGCTGCTGCTTGATCTGTTCGGCCACCGTCTCCAGCTGGGCGGCGGCATCTTCGCTGCGCAGACGGATCTCGAGCCACTTGTCCTTGCCGTCCTTCTCCGCGAGCTCGTGCAGATAGCTCTTGGTGATCTTGGCGCCAGCCTTGAAGCCGTGAGGACCGCCGTCCGCGGTCTTGCCGATCAGCATCCGCTCGACGCGCTGGAAGGTGTCGTTCTCCATGATGCGCAGTTGGTCTGCCAGGTCCTTGCGCACCCGCTCGAGCTCCTGCTCCTCGATCTGCAGAGCCCGCTTGTCCTTCTCCACCCCATCGCGGGTGAAGACCTGCACGTCCACCACCGTCCCGGCCATCCCCGACGGCAGACGGAGCGAGGTGTCTTTCACGTCCGAGGCCTTCTCGCCGAAGATGGCCCGCAGGAGCTTCTCCTCGGGGGTAAGCTGGGTCTCGCCCTTCGGGGTGACCTTGCCCACGAGGATATCCCCGTCGCGTACCTCGGCGCCCACGTACACGATGCCCGACTCGTCTAGCTTCGACAGGGCCGCCTCGCCCACGTTCGGAATGTCTCCCGAGATCTCCTCGGGCCCGAGCTTGGTGTCCCGGGCAAGACAGGTGAGCTCCTCGATGTGGATGCTGGTGAACCGGTCCTCCTGCACCACCCGCTCGGAGATCAGGATAGAGTCCTCGAAGTTGTAGCCGTTCCAGGGCATGAAGGCGATGCGCAGATTCTGCCCGAGGGCCAGCTCGCCCATGTCGGTGGATGGCCCGTCTGCCAGGACGTCGCCCCGCGCGATGAGGTCGCCGGGCCGGACGAGGGGCCGCTGGTTGATGCAGGTGTTCTGGTTGGATCGGGTGTACTTGGTCAGGTTATAGATGTCCACGCCGGGGACGCCCGGCAGGGCCTCCTCGTCATTCACCCGCACCACGATGCGGGCGGCATCCACCGACTCGACCGTGCCGCCGCGTCTGGCAACCACGGTGACACCGGAGTCCACCGCCACGACCCGCTCCATGCCGGTGCCCACCAGGGGCTTTTCGGCACGCAGGGTAGGCACCGCCTGGCGCTGCATGTTGGAGCCCATGAGGGCCCGGTTCGCGTCGTCGTGCTCCAGGAACGGAATCAGGGAGGCGGCCACCGAGACGATCTGGCGCGGAGAGACGTCCATGTACTGGACCTCCTCCGGGGCCTTGAGGGTGAACTCGTTCATGTGCCGGCAGGAGACCAGCGCGTCCACCAGCCGGCCCTCCTCGTCCAGAGTTGCGTTCGCCTGGGCGATGACGAAATTGCCCTCCTCGATCGCGGAGAGATACTCGATGTCGTTGGTGACCCTTCCTTCATGGACCCGCCGGTAGGGGGTCTCCAGGAAGCCGTACTTGTTGGTGCGGGCGAACACGGCCAGCGAGTTGATCAGGCCGATGTTCGGGCCCTCAGGGGTCTCGATCGGGCAGACCCGGCCGTAGTGGGTCGGGTGCACATCGCGCACCTCGAAGCCTGCCCGCTCGCGGGCGAGACCGCCCGGGCCGAGGGCCGAGACGCGGCGCTTGTGGGTCACCTCCGAGAGGGGGTTGTTTTGATCCATGAACTGGCTGAGCTGACTGGAGCCGAAGAACTCCTTGATCGCCGCCGACACCGGCTTTGCGTTGATCAGCTCCTGGGGCATCAGACCCTCGGACTCGGCCAGCGACAGCCGCTCCTTCACCGCGCGCTCCACCCGCACCAGGCCGACGCGGAACTGGTTCTCCGCCATCTCGCCCACGCAGCGGATACGCCGGTTGCCCAGGTGGTCGATGTCATCCACGGTGCCGCGGCCGTTGCGCAGCTCCACCAGCACCTTGAGGGCGTCAATGATGTCGGAGGTGTCCCCGTGGTCCTGGACCAGCTGCTTGGAGAAGTCGTCGCTGCGCGAGCCAAAGTAACAGCCGTCGTAGAGAATCCCCGGACCCTCTTCGGTGCCCCGCGCAAGGCGTCGGTTGAACTTCATGCGTCCGACCGCGGAAAGGTCATAGCGGTCCGGGGCGAAGAACAGGTTGTGAAACAGGTTCTGGGCCGCCTCCTTGGTGGGGGGCTCGCCAGGGCGCATCATCCGGTAGATCTCGACCTGGGCCTCGAGATCGGTCGTGGTCGGATCGATACGCAGCGTCTCGGAGATGTAGGGCCCATGGTCCAGATCATTCACAAAGAGCGTCTGGACCCGCTGCACGCCCTTGTCCCGAAGGCTCTCCAGCAGCTCGGGGGTCAGAATGGCATTTGCCTCGGCCAGGACCTCGCCGGTCTCCGTGTCCACCAGGCTGCGCGCGATCGTCCGTCCGATCACAAAATCGGCGGGGACGGCCAGCCGTTCCACCCCGGCCTTTTGCAGCTCCCGGGTGTGGCGGGCGGTCACGCGGCGCCCGGATTCCACCAGCACCTGGTCGCCGATCACCACGTCGAAGCCGACGGTCTCGCCCCGCAGGCGCTCCGGCACCAGCTCCAGCTCGATGCTGTCGGCTGTGAGGTGGAAGGTGTCCGTATCGAAGAACCGCTCCAGGATCTGCTCGGTGCTGTAGCCGAGACCGCGCAGCAGAACCGTCGCCGGAAGCTTGCGCCGGCGGTCGATGCGCACGAAGACGTTGTCCTTGGGATCGAACTCGAAATCCAGCCAGGATCCCCGATACGGAATCACGCGAGCCGAGAACAGGAGCTTGCCCGAGGAATGGGTCTTGCCCTTGTCGTGATCGAAGAAGACACCGGGGGAGCGGTGCAGCTGGGAAACGATGACCCGTTCGGTTCCGTTGATGATGAAGGTACCGGTCTCCGTCATGAGCGGGAGCTCGCCCATGTAGACCTCTTGCTCCTTGATGTCCTTCACCACCTTGGAGCCCGCCGGTGCATCCCGGTCATAGATCACCAGGCGCAGCAGTACCCGCAGGGGCGCGGCATAGGTCGCACCCCGGAGATGGCACTCCCGCACGTCGAATGCAGGCTCGGTGAGGCGATAGCTCACGTACTCGAGCACCGCATTGCCCGAATAGCTCTCGATGGGGAACACGCTCCGAAAGGCGGCGTGCAGTCCGACCTCGGCGCGCTGCGCCGTAGGCACATGGTCCTGAAGATAGTCCCGATAGGAATCGATCTGAGTCGCGAGCAGGAAGGGCACGTCCAGGATGGTCGGACGCTTTCCAAAGTCTTTGCGGATGCGCTTCTTCTCGGTGAACGAATAGGCCATGCTGCCTTCCCTCGAAATACTTGTAGAATGTTGCCGGGCGGCGCCCCGGCGCCCTACCCTAGGCGCGGGAGCGCCAAGACCAACAACTCGCCGGGCCGCCAAACGGGGGCATGGTCCGGGTGCAAACGGAGCGGTAGCCGAATCGCCGGGATCCGGCCATTCCGGAAATAGAGAGAGGCCGGCGGCCGAAGACCGCCAGCCCGGTTTCGACAGCGTAAGCGGAACGACGCAACGAGATCGTTATTTAATCTCGACGGTCGCGCCCGCCTCTTCAAGCTGCTTCTTCGCCTCTTCGGCATCCGCCTTGGAAATTGCCTCCTTGAGCGTGGTGGGGACACCTTCCACGGCATCCTTTGCCTCCTTCAAGCCGAGGCCTGTCAGCGCCCGCACCGTCTTGATGACGGAAACCTTGTTGGCCCCGAACGAGGTCAGCACCACGTCGAACTCGGTCTTCTCTTCGACGGCAGCGGCCTCCCCGCCGCCGGCTGCCACAGGCGCAGCCGCCACCGCGGCAGCCGCGGTCACGCCGAACTTATCTTCCATCGCGCTGATCAGCTCCACGACCTCCATCACGGTCATGTTGGCGATGGCTTCCAGAATATCGTCTTTGGAAACGGCCATTCGTCTCTCCTAAGTCTTTAATCGCCTAAGGCTTGAATCGCCTACGTCTTGAATCGGTTGAATTGATGCCTGATCGTCATGCCGCCTCTTTGGCGTCGCGGATCGCAGCGATGGTGCGCACCAGCTTGCCCGGCACCTCGTTGAGGGTCGCCGCCAGCTTCTGCACCGGAGCCTTCATGGTCGCCATCAGCAGGCTGATGGCCTCCTCGTAGGTCGGCATCTTGGCGACCGTGCTGAGGTCGTCGGGACCCAGCAGCTTGCCCCCGATGGAGACCAGCTTGACCTTGAAGCGCTCGTTCTGCTTCGCGAACGCCTCCGCAACGCGCGCTGCCGAACCGGGATCCGCCCGCGAGAAGGCCAGGACCAGGGGTCCAGAAAGTGCCTCCCGCATGCAAGCGAACTCGGTTCCCTCCAGCGCGCGCTGCGCCAGGGTGTTCTTGACCACTCGGACGTAGACGTCGGCCTTACGCGCCTCGACGCGCAGGGCAGTCATCTGCTCCACAGTCAAGCCCCGGTACTCGGCCCCGATGGCCGAGTAGGCGCCTTTCGCGACTTCCGCGAGCTCGGCGACGATCGCTTCCTTTTCGGAAAATCTCAGCGCCAAAGCCGTCACCTCCTGACTACGGTTGAAGGGACTCGAAGGTCCCCGATAACGCACCCGGCACCTGGCTGACAAGGTCATGCCCGAGCAGACCGGGTCTCTCCGTGCACCGTCGTCAGGGGTTCCACCCCACCCGTAAGGAGGGGAGAGCCTGGCTGACTCAGGAGCACCGTCTGCGCAGGCCCACGCACATTAAGCCGGGGCGGCTTCGTAACTCCGTAGCCCCCTCGCGCCTGCGGTCTTTGACGGCATCCGGCAACCGATTGCCGGCGCCCCAAAGCTCGTCTCCCTGTCCGCCGCCCGGCGGCGGACAAGGGTTGTGAAATTGTCTTTCGGGGCCGTCCTAAGGGGGAGGCCCCGTCAGGGCACCGCTAGAACGACAGCGCCTGATGATCGACGGCGAGGCCCGGCCCCATGGTGGTGGAGACGGTGACCCGTTTCATGTACACCCCCTTGGAGGTGCTCGGCTTGGCCTTCATCAGGTTCCCGAGGAGGGCCTCCAGGTTCTCCCGCAACGCGGGTGTCTCGAATGTCACCTTGCCGAGCGGACAGTGGATGATGCCGGCCTTGTCCGTGCGATAGCGCACCTGACCGGCCTTGGCGTTGCGCACTGCCTGCGCCACGTCCGGGGTGACCGTCCCGACCTTGGGGTTCGGCATTAGACCGCGCGGACCGAGAATCTTTCCCAGCTGACCCACGACCCGCATGGCGTCGGGCGCCGCAATCACCACATCAAAGTCCAGATTCCCGGCCTTGACGTCTTCGCCGAGGTCTTCCATGCCGACCCGGTCGGCCCCGGCGGCAAGGGCCGCCTCTGCAGCCGCGGCCTGGGCGAAGACCGCCACGCGTACCTGCTTGCCGATCCCGTGGGGCAGCACCGTGGCGCCGCGCACCACTTGATCCGACTTGCGGGGATCGACGCCGAGGTTGACGGCGACATCCACGTTCTCCGTGAACTTGACCGAGGACAGATCCTTCAGCAGGGTAAATGCCTCGTCGGCGCTGTACAGCTTGCTCCGCTCCACCCGCTCCCGGATCACCCTCATCCGCTTGGTGAGCTTGCCCATCAGGCCACCCCCTCCACGTCCAGCCCCATGGCGCGGGCGCTTCCCGCGATGGTGCGCACGGCCGCGTCCAGATCCGCGGCGGTCAAGTCCGGCATCTTGGCGTTGGCGATCTCCTCGAGCTGGGCGCGGGTCACCTTGCCCACCTTATTGGTGTTCGGCGTGGCGCTGCCCTTGCCGAGGCCGAGGGCCTTCTTCAGCAGGACCGAGGCGGGCGGCGTCTTGGTGACGAAGGTGAAGCTGCGGTCGGCGTAGACGGTGATCACCACCGGCGTAGGCAGACCCTTCTCCAGATTCTGCGTCTTGGCGTTGAACGCCTTGCAGAACTCCATGATGTTGACGCCGTGCTGACCAAGCGCCGGTCCCACCGGGGGACTCGGGTTTGCCTCCCCGGCCTTGACCTGCAGCTTGATGTAGGCCGTAATCTTCTTTGCCATTCGTCTTCTCCTGTGGGTCCGAACGCCAGGCACTGGGCCTGGCTCCCCGGCTCCGAGCAGTGTCGCCCGGAGCGTCTTCGCTTCTCACTGCCGCCGGGACGCATGATCACCCCTTCTCGATCTGACTGAATTCCAGATCGACGGGCGTGGAGCGGCCAAATATCAGGACCGAGACCTTCAGCCGGCTCTTCTCGTAATCCACCTCTTCGACCACACCGTTGAAGTCCGTGAACGGCCCCTCGACGACGCGCACTACCTCACCCGGCTCATAGAGCACCTTCGGCCGCGGCTTCTCACCGCCTTCTTCCACCCGACGCAGGATCGCCTCGGCCTGTTTGTCAGGGATCGGCGCGGGCCTGTCGCCAGTACCGCCGACGAAACCCATCACCTTGGGCACGCTCTTGACGAGATGCCAGGTGTCGTCGGTCATCTCCATGTTGACCAGCACATATCCGGGGAAGAATTTCCGTTCACTCTTCCGCTGCTGTCCGCCGCGCATCTCCACAACCTCCTCGGTGGGAACCATGATCGGCCCGAAGAGGTCTTCCATGCCGGCGCGCTTGATGCGCTCCTCCAGTGAGCGCTTGACCTGCCCTTCGAAGCTCGAATAGGCGTGGATAACGTACCAGCGCTTGGCCATCCCTATCCCCCGTGCCCGGTCAGCAGCCGCAGGATCCCGGTGAGGGCCATGTCGAACAACCACAGGACGATGGCCAAGATGATGACCATGACCAGCACCACGAGGGTAGTCTGGGTGGTCTCCTGCCGTGTCGGCCAGACCACCTTGCGGACCTCACTGCGGGAGTCGACGCCGAATTGCCACAGGCGGCGCCCGGGATCCGTCGTCATCGCCACCGCGGTTGCCACGCCGGCAACCACGAGCAGACTGATGACGCGCAGTAAGGTCGAATACTCCGCGAAGTAATAGAAGCCGGTGATACCGGCGACCAGCAATGCAACCGCCACCACCAGTCTGACCGTATCCGAACCGGTGATGCCGGCCTCCGCTCGAGCATTCATTCGATTAAAACGCGCTGTTTACGCCTTGGGGTGGAGTGGCAGGCCAGGAGGGACTTGAACCCCCAACCTGCGGTTTTGGAGACCGCTGCTCTGCCAATTGAGCTACTGGCCTAGAAACTGGGGCCGAGGGCCTGGGGGGAGGACCATGGAGAGGATCCCGACCGCCCCTAGGCAATCGGCCGCGAGATCACTCGATGACCTTGGAGACCACGCCGGCTCCGACCGTGCGCCCGCCCTCGCGGATGGCGAAGCGCAACCCCTCCTCCATCGCGATCGGCGCAATCAGCTTCACCGTCATCTTCACGTTGTCTCCGGGCATCACCATCTCGATGCCCTCGGGCAGCTCACAGGCCCCCGTCACGTCCGTGGTGCGAAAGTAGAACTGCGGCCGGTATCCGTTGAAGAACGGCGTGTGCCGCCCACCCTCGTCCTTGGAGAGCACGTACACCTCGCACTCGAAGTGGGTGTGCGGCGTGATGCTGCCAGGCTTGGCCAATACCTGCCCGCGCTCGACCTCGTCGCGCTTGGTGCCGCGCAGCAGCACCCCGATGTTGTCCCCCGCCTGCCCCTGGTCCAGAAGCTTGCGGAACATCTCCACCCCGGTGCAGGTGGTCTTGCTGGTGTCGCGAATGCCGACGATCTCGACCTCGTCGCCCACCTTGATGATGCCCCGCTCCACGCGCCCCGTGACCACCGTGCCCCGACCAGAGATGGAGAAGACGTCCTCGATCGGCATCAGGAAGGGCTTCTCGATGTCGCGCACGGGCTCGGGGATGTAGGCGTCCAGCGCCTCCAGCAGCTTGCCGATGGAGCCCTCGCCCTGCTCGGAGGGGTCGCCCTCGAGCGCCTTGAGCGCCGAGCCCACGATGATCGGGGTGTCATCCCCCGGGAAGTCGTAGGAGGAGAGAAGCTCGCGCACCTCCATCTCGACCAGCTCCAACAGCTCGGCGTCGTCCACCATGTCGGCCTTGTTGAGGTAGACCACGATGAAGGGCACGCCCACCTGGCGGGCCAGCAGAATGTGCTCGCGCGTCTGCGGCATCGGCCCGTCCGCCGCCGACACCACCAGGATCGCCCCGTCCATCTGCGCCGCTCCCGTGATCATGTTCTTCACGTAGTCGGCGTGCCCCGGGCAGTCCACGTGCGCGTAGTGGCGCTTGTCGCTCTCGTACTCCACGTGCGCCGTGGCTATGGTGATCCCGCGCTCGCGCTCCTCAGGGGCGTTGTCGATCGAGTCAAACGCCCGAAACTGCCCACCGTACTTCTGCGCCTGCACCTTGGTGATCGCCGCCGTCAGCGTCGTCTTCCCATGGTCCACGTGCCCGATCGTCCCCACATTCACGTGCGGCTTCTTGCGTTGGAATTTCTCTTTGGACATGGACGTCTCTCCGCAAATGCTCTAAGTGGCGTTCCGCGCGCTTCGCCGCACGCTCCCATAGGACAACAATGTGGAGCCCATGATCGGAATTGAACCGATGACCTCACCCTTACCAAGGGTGTGCTCTACCAACTGAGCTACATGGGCGGGGTCTTACTCGCCGTGCTGGAGCGGGTGATGGGAATCGAACCCACGTCATCAGCTTGGAAGGCTGAGGTTCTACCGTTGAACTACACCCGCTTTCAACCCGATGCGTGCCGCTACGCCACACCCCGGCGATCCGCTGCTGGTGGAGGGGGGAGGATTCGAACCTCCGAAGGCTGAGCCGTCAGATTTACAGTCTGATCCCTTTGACCGCTCGGGAACCCCTCCGAAACAAGAGTGGTATCGTAATAAGCCCTGAAAAACGTGTCAACGTTATCGTCCGACCACTGGGCGGCCCCGACACAATGCTGATAATATCCGCGCCCGGTGGACGGGCGGGGCTGATTCGGGGCGGTCGGGCTCGCGGTGACTGACGGTTAACGACCCCGGTTCCGGAGATCTCGATGGACGTAACCATCTTTGGCAGCGGCTACGTTGGCCTGGTGACCGGCGCGTGCCTCGCCGAGGTCGGCAACAATGTGCTGTGCATCGACGTCGACCCCGAAAAGATCGCGATCCTGAACCGGGGGGGCACTCCCATCTACGAGCCCGGCCTAGAATCGATGCTACGGGCGAACCGGGAGGCCGGCCGCCTGTCCTTCTCCACCGACCCTGCTGAGGGGGTGAAGCACGGCCTCTTTCAGTTCATCGCCGTGGGGACGCCGCCCGACGAGGACGGCTCCGCGGACCTGAAGCACGTGCTTGCCGTGGCCCGGACCGTCGGGGAGCACATGGACTCGTATCGTATCCTGGTCGACAAGTCCACTGTCCCCGTGGGGACCGCGGACAAGGTCGCCGAGACGGTGCGGGAGGCCCTGGGCGTCCGCGGGGTATCGGTCGAGTTCGACGTT
>Ga0307440_1001791_pt1 | contig 10311 bp, 17 predicted proteins | sample SalMarWE160410MG_FD_202150 | JGI IMG/M metagenome (GOLD analysis project Ga0307440, IMG submission 202150) | Salt marsh sediment microbial communities from the Plum Island Ecosystem LTER, Massachusetts, United States - WE1604-10 | ecosystem: Environmental > Aquatic > Marine > Intertidal zone >... | reverse complement strand
GCGATTCAAGACGGGGCAAGCGTGCGCGGTTACTTCATCTGGTCGATCCTCGACAATTTCGAGTGGAACCTCGGCTTTACCAAGCGCTTCGGCCTCACCTACGTCGATTTCGAGACGCAAGAACGCATCCCGAAAGATAGCGCCCTCTGGTATGCATCGGTAGTCCGGGAAGGCGCTGTTACGATCGAAACTTGACAGATCTCGAGAACGAGCCGGATAATGTTCGTCACAGACGAAGGGCGGACGATTGAAGTTTTAAACGCGACTTCTTTTCACCTACTCGGTGCTCGTGTTCTTCTTGACGGTAGTCCTCGGCATAACGTTCTACACCTATACCTCCCGCCTCTTCGAGAATAACGAGGCGGTGCACACGATCAACTTCAACCTGCTCACTTACTCGATACTGAAGAACTTCTACTGCGTCGTGGTCATTTCACAAGCGGGGGACTTCTTCTCCAGCAACTTCATCAACCACAGCCAGATTCACTTTCAAGGACCACCGTTTTCACAGCTTCCCGGATACACGGCGGCCGAGGTGAAGCCCCCCGACGGAGTCGCTTTCTCTGATTCAGGAAGCCGAGCCGAAGCGCTCGTGGGATCCGGCCGGTGGCACGTGGAGTGCCGATGGTCCGGGCCCGAACGGCCCGCCGGCTAACGAGGTAGCGCCCGTATAGCACGCGCAACCTCCTTCGGCAATCCTGAGAGGGTTTCGATACCGTCGAAGGAGGTTGCGCCGAGGAAAGAGGCAAACCGCAGGAGCCCTCGCGTGAGCGCACCGGCGAAGGCGCCGTTTGCCTCGAACCAGGCTTCGATCCAGAGCCCATTGACGATGAGGGCTCGGTTCGTGCGGTCGAGCCGCATATCGATTCGTGCGACGAGACGATCGCCGTACAACACCGGCAGAGTGTAGGGACCGTAGCGACGCAGGTGATCGGGCCGGTAGATCTCCCAGGTGTAGTCGAAGTCGAAGAGCTTCTTCGCCCGCCCGCGTGCGCTCACGTACTCCAGCGGCGAGAGGAAGACCGCCTCCTCTTCGGTCGTCGGCCCGTGAACGTCCCAGCCTTTCGGTACGCCTCCGGCCGACAGCTCCTTGAGGAGCGAGAGGTCCTCTGCGGCTGCATACGTGGATGATTTTGAACCTTCGGTAGTCACCGGAACGAGCTCTCCTGACTCAAGCAGCTCGTCGAACCGGCGGTCCGCCTCGTCGTCTGGGATCCGTGGCTCGGTGAGGCCGCGAACGATGGCCCGAAGCTCCCGCCTGTCGACCAGTGACCGTTGAGCAATCCCCTTGCGAATGAAGCGGTCAACTGCCTCAGACTCGGAGACGGAGTGCCGGAGCTCCTCGGGGGCAATCCTCTCCAGGAGATCGTACACCCGCTCCCTGCCCTCTCTTCGGTGGGTCATGAGCTCGCCGACGAGCCAGAGAAAGTAGAGGACAACCCCGGTGTCCTTTCCGGCGCGGTAGTGCTCGACCTTGGTTCCGTCGAGATCCCTGCTGCGTACCGGCCCTTGGTCGGATATGGTCCGGCGCACCTTCTCCACGAGCCAACGGTTATCGTCCGCGAACACCTTCCATCGCTCCTGGGACCGCCGCCGTTCCATCAGCGGGCGCCAGAAGGGAAGATCCTCCATCGGGTAGATGTCCAGATGACCGCCGTAGTCGAAGAACCGTCGCTCCTCGTAGGCGAGCTGATGCATGTACTCGGGCTGGAAGTCGGCAACGCGCCCCCAGAGAACGATCTCGTGACTTTGAGCCACGACCGAAACGGGATCGACCTGTAGCGCCTCGGCGGCCCGCATCGCGCTCGCGACACCCGCCTTGCCAGCCCATCGTCGTCCGGGCCAAAGCCCCTGTTTTCCGAGGATGAATCTGCGGTGCGTCTCTTTTGATATCGTAGCTTCGCTCTTCATGGTGCTGCTCTCGACAGGTCTCACGCTGCGCGTACTGACGGCAGGTGCGGCAACCTTACTTCACCGTCGATCGTCGAGACAAGAGGGGAGCGGGCGTGGTATAAGGTTCGGCATGGATGGAAGAAATCGAAGCGACATTCGACCGGGGCTCCGGGTGTCGATCGTGCTCAAGAGGGATCAGCCAACCGGAAGTCTAACCGAGGGGGTGGTTGCGCGGATCCTCACGAACTCGCCTCATCATCCCCACGGCATCAAGGTGCAGTTGGAAGACGGCCAGGTCGGACGGGTCAAGGAAATCCACGGAGGATCCCACTGATTTGCCGCCCGGTGCCCGGCCGAGAGAAAACAGGGAAGTTCAGCTATGCGAGAGTATTGATCTTCGCACCCAGATAACCGGGCAGATTCATGTTGCTCATCGCTACTGACTTCATGGCTGCTCCGTTGCCTCCCCCGTCGTCGCTGTCGCCGTCGTGCTCGGCTTCACCGGGCTTTTCAGCCCCGCCGAGTGTCGACAGCTGGGCGGCCTGGAGCAGACCGCTGTGATTGGAAAGTGGTTGAATCATGGTACACCTCCCTGTTATACCGTTATCCTCCTTTTCGGCGCGAAAGATGAGAAGAAAATGAAGTTGAGCGCTGTTTCTTTGGAATTTCGAAATCTTTTGCCCGTCACACGGCGCGCGGAAGCCCGAGGGAAGGACCTCCTGCTATTGCAGCCCCAACCGCTCCTTGACCACCCGAGAAAGGAAAGGGGGATAGGGCTCCCAGGAACGGTCTCCGTAGCCGCCTGACATGATGTAGGCCGACGGTATGTTCCGCGCTTTCAGAAACTCATAGATCAGAAGATCGCGCTCGAGCATCTGCTCGAGGCTAAGCTGGAGTAATGCGGTCGACGGGAGCCCGTCGTGCTCGTAGGGATCGGCCCCCAGCTCTACGAGGGCGATGTCCGGAATCGGATAGCTCGAGAGCCGTTCGAGCCCCTCGGCGAGCCGCGTGTTGTACTCCTCCTCCTCTCCGTGCTCGATGGGTATGTCGATGTCCGACGGGGTGTAGACCGGATTGGGAGTGCCGTCGGACAGCATTTTTGGAAGATCCAGGGGCCAACCGCTCGCCATGTGGGCGCTCAAGGTGACGATCGAGTCGTCTCCGTGCGTTATCGCAGCCACTCCGTCGCCCTTATGAGCGTCGACGTCGATAACCCATGCAGTTCTGATCCGCCCTTCGGCCTGCAGCTTCCGGAGCGGTATGACGATGTCGTTGATGATGCAGAAGCCGGCACCGAAATCGCGATGGGCGTGGTGACCGCCCCCTGACAGATAGAAGCAGAAGCCGCGATCGAGCGCCTCTCGACAACACTGATAGCTTCCGGCCTGGGGTCGTAGCGACCGTTCGAACATCTCCCCCAGCGGACGTTTTGCGTTTGTAGGATTGTACCGGTAGTAGTTGCCGTTCTCGTCGATGAGCTCGTAGACCTCGATCAAGACCTGCTCGACCTCGTCGGAGAAGAGACGTGCGACGTACTCCGGTGAATGAACTCGCTCGAGGTCCTCGCGCGTCAGGGCGGTTCCATCGTCTCCAATTAGCCACTGCTCCTCGAGCGGTCCGAGAGTGGGGTCGCGCCGAAGTGCATCGATTATCTTCATTACTCGGTCAGGTGGCGCAGGAATTTCGATGCCGAAATCTGCAAGTGGTGGCCTATGGGCCGTGCGGTAGAGAATCATGGTGGCATATTACCCGTCCTGGCGACGCATGCCAATCCGCTCAATACATCTACAGTCCGCCTCAATCTCCCGAGTAGAAGGAGTAGCGGTTCTTACCGAGCCGCTTGGCCGTGTAGAGTGCCTTATCGGAGCGCGTGATGAGTTCCTCGGGTGTAGAGCCGTCCTCCGGATAGAGAGCGATTCCGATACTGAAAGTGGGCTCGACGACGGCATCGGCAACGCTCACCGGCTCGTGGACGGCCGCAAGAAGACGCTCGGCAATTGTCGCGGTATGGGCTTCCGACTCCACCTGTGGAGCCGTGATGAGAAACTCATCACCTCCGTATCGGGTTACCGTATCGGCCTCACGCACCGCCTTTCTCATGCGGTCGGCGATCGCTACGAGAAGTCGATCCCCTTCCCCGTGGCCGTAGGTGTCGTTTACCTGCTTGAAGCTGTCCATATCGATCGTCATGACCGCAATTATCTCTCCGCGGCGTTTTGCACGCGCGATTGCCGAGGAGAGCTGATCGTTCAGCAACACTCGATTGGGCAGGCCGGTGAGGTAGTCGTGCGTCGCCATGTTCTCAGCCCGTTCCTTCGCCCGCTCGAGCTCGCGCTCGAGCTCCTTGAGCGGAGTTACATCGGCGACGTGTACAAAAAGGCCCTGAACCTTGTTGTCGACGACGTGCGGCGTGTAGGTCGCCAGACTGTGCCGCGTGCCCCCTCCGGGGATGTTCAACTCACGCTCGAACACCTGGATCGCACCCGCGTATGCGCGATCGATGTAGGGTTTGTTCAGGGAATAGAGACGTCCTCCGAGAAGCTCTTCCATCGTCAAGCCTACGAGCTGCTCCCTCCCCATTCCGAACCAATCGCGATAGGCGGCATTGGCGAACCGACAGATTCGATCGAGATCCCAATAGGCGAGCATTGCGTCAACGTTCTCCACCGTCGAGAGTACGATTTGATGGAGCTCTTCGAGCTTCTGCGGGCTCGGCCTGTAACCGCTAGACATCGTGCCTCCTCTGGAGCGCCTTTGCTCAAAATATACTACCGCCCACCGCAACCCTCAATCCTCTGTTCTGCAACGAGGATTCGGCTGCTTGACGCCACGAGGTAATCGCCTACGTAACTCTCACTGATGCGCTCCACTCGTCACCTGCGTACCCGGACTCCGTTACCAGACCGAGCATCACTGCCGCATCGTGGTGGGTCCCGTCGGGAATCCGCACCTCAGAAACACGGTTCTGCGACATCAGCACCCCCTCCGTCTATTGTACCCTATTGCGAGAAATCTGCCGGATTACACGTCGAGTTGCAGCACCGTCCACCCGCGAGAGCTCTTTCGGCCAAGCAAGAGCAAAGACTCCAGGTAGGCCGCCGGCGGTGAGGCTGTTCGTTCTCATTCTTGCAAACTGGGCGGCAATACGGCCGATCTTGAGATTCCTCAAGATTCGATGCTCCCACACGAGCACCGAGCTCACGGACAAGGCCATCTGCTGTGCCTTCAACTTTCCCGCTATTCACGGTGCCGTTGTCATGTTCTGCTGGTTGGTCATCGCAAACGTGACTGTCCTGCCTCCGTTCCTGCGACTGCACTCCATTTCTGCAAACGAGGTCCTTGGCCCTATTTCACTCACGTTTCTGACCGGGATTACCTCCGCCTTGATGGTTTCCTTCATCGTGTTCTATCCAACCGGGGTACTGATAACGTGATCCTCCTCGCGAACGCAGGCACGATCAGCCTCAGCGGGACGACGTCCGGAATTGTGCTCCTGGTTGCAGTTACGGTTGTCATGTCCGGATTCGTAGGACTCATGCTCTCCGGCAGCATCATCCGCCCCCTGCGCCAGTCCGCGCAGGCTGCACAGCGGATCTCGAACGGCGATTTGACCGCGAGGGTCGCCGTCAACAACCGAGACGAGCTCGGGACGCTCGCATCGGGGCTGAGTTCGATGGCGTCAGGATTGACGGGTTTGATCAAGGAAACCGGGTCGGACCGCCCTCCGCTGCGGATCTCGCGGTCATAGGCTCGGGAAACGTTCCCGTATTCTCTTTGCGACTTCGGCAGGGATCCGCGTTGGACGAAAGCTCTCGAGGTCGACGCACGCGACCTCGACTACCGCCTCGACGACGAGATTCCCATTCCGTTCGTGGACGATTTCCTGGTCGAGAACAAGATGAGCCGCGCCCAGCTTCTCGGGTCTGGTGCGCACGACGAGAACGTCCTCAAGACGCGCCGGCGAAATGTAGGAGATGCTGACCTTGCGAACCACGAAGGTAGCGTTTTCTTTCTCTACGAGTTGTCTCTGGGCAAATCCCATCTTGGCGAACCACTCGACCCTACCGCGTTCCATGTACCGCAGATAGTTGGCATGATATACCACGCCTCCTGCATCTGTATCCTCGAAATAGATCTTTACACGTAGCTCATCTTGACCGATTCGATTCTCCATGCCGCCCCGCCCCGGTATTCTTTCGGCCATTATACCGCGATTCGACTTCTTGCTGGAGTGGCGATACTGAGCACCGGCGGCGCGGTTACAATCGACAGGCGCGAAATTCCATACGATTCAGCTTGACTCTAACGTTACGTTATAGTTTATCTTCACCATATGTTGACTGTGAGCGAGGTTTCGCAGGTCACGGGGATCACTCCCCGCACCCTCCATTACTACCATGAGATCGGACTTCTCGAACCTTCACACGTTGCCGAGAATGGCTACCGCTACTACGATCAGGATGCACTTCTGCGCCTCCAGCAGATTCTGCTCTATCGGGAGCTCGAGCTGCCACTCTCCGAGATACGTCGTATCCTGGAAAGCAAGGGCTTCGACCTGCGTACAGCTCTCCGGCGACACAAGCGAGAAATCGAGAAGAAGATCGGACGGCTCAGGCGACTCGCTGCAACCGTCGACGAAACAATCCACCACATAGAGGGAGGAACCGCAATGAGCGAATCGCGGATGTTCGGAGGATTCACCGAGAAGGAAGAGAAGGCATACTCGGCGGAGGCGGAATCGATGTACGACGGGGAAACGGTTCGGGAGTCAAACCGGAGATGGAAGTCCTACGGGACAGACAAGCAGGAGCAGATCATCGAAGAGGCCAACCGGATATACGACGATCTTCGGGAGCTGCTGGGCGAGGAGCCCGATGCACCGACGGTTCAGGCGTGCATCCGGCGCTGGCGAGACCATATGGAATACTTCTGGACCCCGAGTCTCGAGCAACTCATCGGGCTCGCCGAGATGTACAACACCGACGACCGATTCAAGAGCAAGCTGCAGTCGCTCGATCCGAAGCTCCCCGCCTTCATGCTCGAGGCAGTTAGACACTACGTTGCGGCCCAAAGGGAATCTTCTTGACATTTCGGATCACTGAGTATAGACTCAGTGAGTTGCTGCTCACCATATGGTCTACGCCGCCGCGGCGAAGGATGCCGGCATGGGGATAAGGAATCAACAGAAGAAAGCGACCCGGGAGGCGATCGCCGAGGCAGCTCACGAGCTTTTTGCCAAGCAGGGACTACTCCGCACCACAACGGCGCAAATCGCGCGGGCGGCCGGGCTGTCACACGGGACCCTGTTTGTCCACTTCCCTCGCAGAGAGGATCTGCAGAGTGAGGTAATCGCGCGCGTGGGAACCAGAATCGCGGGCGCCGTCCACTCAGCGGCAGCATCGAGGGGCGACATCAAAGACGTCCTGCGGTCCCATCTTCGAGCAATCGCAGAAGAAGAGGACTTCTACATTCGCCTCCTCATCGAAGCGCCGCTACTCGGCCCTTCGGCCCGTTCGACACTCATTGGAATACAGTCGGCAGTCGCACATCACTTCTTCGGCAGCGAAAGCGGCCAACCTGCCGATGTTGGTGAGCCGGCGCTCTTGTTCAATACCTGGATAGGGCTCGTCCATCATTATTTGATGAATCGTGACCTGTTCGCTCCCGGCGTGTCGGTCGTCGAAAAATGGGGCGAGGTACTCGTACGTCATTTCGCGGATCTTATCGATCCGGCCAGGAGGAGAGGATGAAATCGTGTATAGCGTGCGGAATGCCTATGGAGAAAAGGGAAGACTTCGCCATGGGTGACGAATCCAAAGACTACTGCCGCTACTGCGCCCGTCCAGACGGGAGCATGCAGGACTACGGCGAGAAGCTCGTGAGCATGACGGACTTCATTGTCAGGACCCAGGGCATGGACCACGGCGCTGCCAAGGATGCCGCACGGGAAATGCTTGCCGTCCTTCCAGCCTGGAAGGATGTCCCGGGCCGCAACTAACGGCGCGTGCGCCATCAAATGGCGTGGTCGCGAATCCATTTCACCTTGTCGACCACCGGAACGGTGAAGCGCTCGAGCTTTCCGATGAGCTCACTTGGGTCATCGCTGACAGGGATCATCGAAAGGTGATCGGGGAGGATGAAGGAGGAGCCGACGGCGTGTCCGAGAAAATCGAGCAGGCGGTCGTAGTAGCCTGCAGTATTGAGGAAGCCCAGTGGCTTCGCGTGGATTCCGAGCTGCAACCAGGTCAGCACCTCGAAGAGCTCCTCGAGGGTCCCGAACCCGCCGGGCATGGCGATGAAAGCGTCGGACAGCTCCATCATGAGGGCTTTGCGCTCGTGCATGGTCGCAACGACGCGCAGCTCGCTGCATCCCTCGTAGGCGAGCTCCCTCCCCCTCAGAGTTTCAGGGATGACGCCGGTGACCCGCCCCCCGCCTTCGGCCGCGGCTCGAGCGACCGTCCCCATGAGCCCAACCTTCCCGCCACCGTAGACGAGCTCAGTTCCATGCGCGGCGATTGTTCGCCCGAGGCTCGCGGCTGCGAGACGAAAGGCCTGATCACCTCCGAAGCTCGACCCGCAAAACACGCAGATGCTCTTCATACGCCCAGTATAGTGACTCGAATCCGGTCTGGGAACCGCTTGCCGGGACCGACACGGTGAGCCGGCGCTCCCGCGACCGCTCGGGGCGCCTACGATCGAGTTTGCGAAGCTGCTCGCTCGAAATCGATTTTTATGCGGGTAATATTGACAAGCCAATTTTGCCCGGGTAAAATAATCCCATGAACGGAGAAAAATCCTATTCGGCCTTTGCAGACGCGGCTCACTTGGTCACCGGAACGCTCGAGGAGATGCTCAGGAAGACGAAAGAGTACCTTGATCAGCAGAATCCCGGACAGCTATTGATTTTCGACAACGACACCGGAGAGCAGGTGGACTATGATTTCACCGGCACCGTCTCGCAGGTGCTCGAGCGAGCAACAGGACGAGAACCCAAGAGGGGTCCCGGCCGTCCGAAGCTCGGAGTGGTCAGCCGCGAGGTATCGCTCCTCCCTCGACACTGGGAATGGCTCGACCGACAGCCGCAGAGTGCGTCGGCGACCATTCGGCGACTCATCGAGGCGGCGCGCAAAAACGGCCTGGGGGATGCGGACCCGCGGCTGCGAATCGAGGCTGCGGGACGATTCATGTGGGCAATCGCAGGCAACTGCGAGAACTTCGAAGAGGCCTCACGCGCGCTCTATGCCCACAATTGGGACGGTCTGCGTCAACTGACCGACGGCTGGCCGCAGGACATTCGAGAGCACCTCTTCTGGATGTTGAAGAGCGTCGTCGTTCCTGCCACGCTCTGAGAGGAGGCGGCCACACATGCAGATTGTGTTGTTGGTGTTTGTCGGTGTAGTAACGGGGGCGATGGTGGCGCTGCAGAACGTCATCAATGCTTCACTCGGCCGTTATGCGGGGAGCATCGGCGCCGTGTTCGTGGTCGCTGTGATCAGCGCCCTCTTGATGTTCGTGCTGATTCTTCTCTTCCCACGCCTTGCGACCCTCAAGGGTTTACCCGGTCCAAGTCAATGGTACCTTTACCTCGGCGGGTTGCTCGGGATCTTCATCGTGGCGACACCCGTCTTTCTCGTTCCGAGAATCGGTGCAACAGCAACCGTCACTGCGGTCGTGAGCGGGCAGCTCGTCATGGCGCTTGCCGCAGATCAGCTCGGCCTCCTCGGCACCCCCCGAATTTCCGTTACTATCACGCGAGCCATCGGCGTACTGCTCCTCGCTGCCGGAGCCTACTTGGTCGTACGCCACTGAGGCAGGATTTCTGCCGTCCGTTCGAGCGGTTACCCAATTGATCTGAGATAGAGGAGACCGTAGACCAGAAGCGATCCGGTCGCGCCTGCCGCCATCACGTAGGACCACCAGCCGGTGCCGGTCGACATCGTCAGCGTGAGAACGCCTGCAGCAAAGGTGACGACGACCGCAGTGAGGCCCCACCAGGCGAGCCCCGTCGCCGGCGCCTCGATGCGCGAGCACTGGGGAATCGCCCGAATCGCGCCGACGAGCAGCCCAATCGCGACGAGCACATGCAGCGCGAGCAAGACCGACGTCGCGAAGCGTGGGAAACCTCTTGTCACTGACGGCATTCCAATGAGGTTCACCGCCATGCCGGCGAGAAACTGGACGAGGAGCATCAAGAGCTGGCCGCGGGCGTTGCTCTTCAGTGATTGGCTCGGTGATCTTGTGTGAGATGTGTCATCAGCGGACATTTTTCACCCCTTGCAGTTTTTTTGCTCGATCTTAGCATACCATTCGTAACAGGGTTGTGTGACCCAGTCTACCGGCCTGAAAAGCGGCCGGCAGGTGGTTGTCTCAGCAGCTGGGACACTCCGCGTCGACAACCTTCCAGGAGATCGTTCCGTC
>Ga0307440_1001790_pt1 | contig 10311 bp, 13 predicted proteins | sample SalMarWE160410MG_FD_202150 | JGI IMG/M metagenome (GOLD analysis project Ga0307440, IMG submission 202150) | Salt marsh sediment microbial communities from the Plum Island Ecosystem LTER, Massachusetts, United States - WE1604-10 | ecosystem: Environmental > Aquatic > Marine > Intertidal zone >... | reverse complement strand
CTCGAGCGGCTGCGGGATGTGGCCGATCCGGAGCAGAAGCGCAAGCTCATCGGCAACACCTTCATCGAGGTCTTCGAGGAAGAGGCCGAACGCCTGCGTGGCGTCCGATGGCTCGCCCAGGGCACGATCTATCCGGATGTCATTGAATCGGCGGGGGCGCGCACCGGCAAGGCCAAGGTCATCAAGTCCCATCACAACGTCGGCGGGCTGCCCGAGCACATGAAGCTCGGCCTGGTCGAGCCCCTGCGGGAGCTCTTCAAGGATGAGGTGCGCAAGATCGGGATCGAGCTGGGCTTGCCGGCAGACATGGTCTACCGTCACCCCTTCCCGGGCCCCGGCCTGGGCGTGCGCATCCTTGGCGAGGTCAGCAAGGAGCGGGCAGATGTGCTGCGGCAGGCGGATCACATCTTCATCGAGGAGCTGTACCGCGCCGACCTCTACGACAAGGTCTCCCAGGCCTTTGCCGTCTTCCTGCCGGTGAGGTCCGTCGGGGTCGTCGGGGACAACCGGCAATACGATTACGTGGTCGCCCTGCGTGCGGTGGAGACGGTGGACTTCATGACGGCCCGCTGGGCGCACCTCCCCTACGATTTCCTAGATCATGTGTGCCGGCGCATCTCGAACGAGGTGCGGGGCGTGTCGCGGGTGGTCTACGACATCACCGGCAAGCCCCCGGGCACCATCGAATGGGAGTAGGCGATGGGCCCGGACGGACCGATGAGGACTGGATGCGGTTGGCCCTGGAGTTGGCCCAGCGGGCAGCCGCGGGGGGTGAGGTGCCCGTTGGAGCGGTGCTTGTCGAGGACGGAGAGCCCGTTGGCCAGGGCTGGAATCGGCCGATCGCGGACCAGGACCCGAGCGCCCACGCGGAGATCATCGCGCTTCGGGACGCGGGACGGCGTCTCGGCAACTACCGTCTGCCCGGAACCACGCTCTACGTCACTCTGGAGCCCTGCGTCATGTGCGCGGGGGCACTGGTGCATGCCCGGGTCGCTCGGGTCGTTTACGGAGCCGCGGACCCGAAGGGGGGCGCCTGCGGTAGCGTTTTCGATCTGCTGCCCTCTGACTTCAGGTTCAACCATCGGGTGGAGTGCGCTGGGGGGATAATGGCTGAGTCCTGCAGCGAGCTTCTGCGCGCCTTCTTCCGGGAGCGCCGCTCGCAAGCACCGAACGTCTGTCGTTTCGGGGCTTGATACGCCCTGCCCCCTATCGTATCGTGTGCTGCTCGGGGAGGGAGCCTCGCCGTCGCTCCTACCTCGTTGACACAACAATAGATTCGCGGTACGGCCCGTGGCCCTGTTTCTCGTAATGCTCCGCCGCCCCTCTTGTTGTCCTGATGAATGGAGGATACCCAATGGTCACCTTTGAGCAGCTGCACGACCAAAACCACAAGATCACGGAGCTGTCGAACGTCTTCACGTACTTGATCCAGGACCGCTCCATGTGCGACACCCAGATCGCGTGCGACGTCTTTTTCGACTACTGGCGCAATGTCAGGGAGCACGTTGAGCTGGTGGACAGGCAGCTGTGCGGCAAGCTCATCTCCCACCCGGACCAGGCGGTCAAGAACACCGCCGATCGTTTTTTATCGGGCTCGTCGGAGATCAAGCGGATCTTTGCCGACTACCTCAAGCACTGGTGCTCCGAGCAGAAGAAGGCGCTGACCATCGACAATCACGAGGCGTTCATCAAGGAGACGGAAGAGATGTTCGCCTTCGTCTTGGACCGTATTCAGCGTGAGACAGAGCACCTCTATCCCCTGATACGAAAGCTCGAGGCGGATGACAAGCGGGCCGCCTAAGGACCGCCAGCGCCGTTGAAGGGCGGCTGGCCGGCAATGCCGGCGCCACTTGGGCCCCAGCCGCCACCGCGGAAGGGGAGCCGCGTCGCTCGGGGGTCAGTCGCCTTCGGCGTGGGCCGGTGCCGGCAATTCGGCAAATAGATCGAGCAGATGTCTCTCGTTTGCAGCCAGGTCGCCTCGACCGACGCGTGAGGCGGAGCGCGCGTCGAGGCGGGTGCGGTCCCCGCCGATCGGCGACAGCCGGACGTTGACGTCATCGCGGAAGCCTAACCATGGGGTCACTGCGACAGCCTGGATGCCAGCCGGCCCTACACGCACTTCCCTCCAACCGAGCTTCTTCATCGCTGTCAGCACCGCCGCCTGCAGGGCCTTTTCTCCCAGGGGGTAGGTGCGTGTCTGTAGCTCCGGCCGTACATTTGCTGGGCTGGTTTCCGCCACGTTGGTCGTAAGGTACGTCTTCAGCCGGGCGACCGGGCCGGGTGGATCGAAGAGAGGCGGCCGATTGAGCGCAAGGGCACCGACGACGAGCAGGGCCGGCACCAGGATGAGAAGGCCTAGCCACTTCATGGCCGAAGATCTCGCCCGTCCGGCCGCAGCAAGAGGCACTGATTCACGGGGCTCAACCTTAAGCGAGTGCCATCCGCGGAGTCCGTGGCCGAGGGGCGTCAGTGGTGGCCCCGTTGCAAGGCCTCAAACCGCTCCCGCAGTGCGTCCTGGCGGAGGCGTTCCGCCTTGTCCTTGTCCCCGATCAGGGGTGAGTCCTTCCACTCCCTCGCGCCGTGATCGAAGACTGCAAAGCGATAACCCTTGCCGACCTTGAAGACCTTGGTCACATCGTTCCCCGCTTGCTCCATGGCTTCCAGCTTGCTGAGGCCTCTTGGTGTCGCTCCCCTGTAGTCCTGCAGGGCGACCGGCCGCTGTGGGGCATCGCGGAAGGTGAAGGTGGTATTTTGCATCTCCCCATGGATGTCGATCTCCACCGAGGCGACCTCGGGCAGCCGGGTGAGGATGTAGCCGGCCATCAGGACGCCCGTCTTGTGATTCTCGGTCTCCAGTGCCGTCAGCAGCTTGTCGGCCACGATCTGGCAGCGCTGTAGCCGGTCCGGATGCTGGACCCACTCCCGGCTCATTTGCCAGCCGTTGTCCATATCCCGGTCGAGCCTGGCGAAGAGCTCCTCGCCCTGGGCGACGACCGCGTCGGGCACGTTCAGCGTGTACTCCTGGTCGTCGATGATGGCCTTGAGAATCATCCGGGTCACCTTTCTTTACCTATCCCCACAGGGCATTCTATATGGTTGCGGCACGGCATGTTGGTAACTAACGGCCATGGCGTCAGCGCCGCCCCGTAACATCTAAGTCGCTGCCCCCATGACCGTTTCCCTCACCCCGGCCCTCTCCTAGAGGGCGAGGGAGGTCTGGAGCGCGCTGTGCGCGACTTTCACGGTAACGCCCTGAGCACGGTGCTGAACACCGCCGGCCTCTCCGTCTCGTTCCGGAACCGGGTTGGGATGGGTCAGGTCCGCGACTTCGGCGGGTGATATGTTGGGAGGGGTTGCGATGCTCTTGACGATTCCGGAGCTGTTGAATCAGGCACAGATCGAGAAGATCCGTCACCTGCTGCAAGACGCCCAGTTCGTGGACGGGCGGCTGAGCGCCGGCTTTGCCGCGGCAAAGGTGAAGAACAACCTCGAAATGCAGCCCGAGCCGGAGCGCATGCGGTTGCTGATCCGCATCACGATGGCGAGCCTGGGCCACAACGAGACTTTCCGTTTCGGCGTACTGCCCCACCGGGTGGCCGACCCCATGTTTGCGCGCTACGACCCGGGCATGACCTACGGTGACCACGTGGACGACCCAATCATGGGAGCGAACGGGCCCCGTTTTCGCGCCGATGTGTCCATGACCATCTTTCTCAATGCGCCCGAGACCTACGACGGAGGCGAGCTTGTGGTGCGTACTTCCTTCGGCGAGCAGCGGGTCAAGCTCCCGGCAGGGCACGCCGTCGTGTATCCCTCGTCAAGCCTGCATCAGGTGGCCCGGGTCACGCGCGGGGAGCGGCTGGTAGCCCTGACCTGGGTCCAGAGCTACGTGCGGGATCCTGCTCGGCGCGAGCTGCTGTACGAGCTGAACGTCGCCCGCGAGCGGCTGCTGAGGGATGCCCCCGGTGCGGAGACCACCAGCTACGTTGACCGTTCCTACGCGAACCTGCTGCGCATGTGGGCGGAGGTGTGATTTTGGGAGGAGCGAGGGCCAAGGGAGAAGGAGGTTGGCGACGGCCAAGGGGCGAGGATGAAGAAGGCTGGCATACGCTGGCCTTTGTTTCTTGAACGAGCTGATCTCGGAGAGATTTCGGACTTGCCCTGAGCTTGCTGCCGGCTTCGAGAGGTGACCCCCGGGTCTGGAGTCCATACTCCTCCGCTCTTCCTCCTCGGCCCTTGGCTCTCAGCCCTTCCCCCCTAATATCCCCCCTTCCGCATGACCTGGGGCAGGCCCGCGATCTTAGTGCCCTGCTTGGTGGGGGCTAGGGGGAAGAGCTGGTAGAGGTCCTTGCTGGTGGGTTTGGAGCCCCACTTCTTCCCCATGTCCTTGAGCACGACGCGCTCCATGGGCTGGTTGCCGCCGTTATTGATGTACTCGTCCCTAAGATAGCGGATGACGTCCCAGTGCTTCTCGGTGAGCTCGATGGCTTCCTTCGTCGCCAGGGCGCGGGCGACATCCTCGTCCCAATCCATGTGGTTGACGAGATAGCCGGCCTCGGTGGTTTCGATAGTCTTGCCATTTACCTCAATGGACATGGTGATCTTCCCCTCGTGTTCTGCTGCCGAATCTGCGGCGGACTCAACAATGCCTCCCGCGCCCGGATAGGGCACGAGAGAATCAAAGGCTTCTAATTTTATGGAATTTGAATATTGTCGTCACCCACCTGACGGACCCATCCGGGCTCTCGGTGCTTTCAGCCGGCCGTCTTGACGGCGTCTATCCCCTTGTGTGGGATGAAGATGCCGCAGCCCATCTCCCGATGGGTGCCGAGACCGGTCTGCTGGAGCCGCACCGACTCTTCCGATGAGAGCTCCGCCAGGAGCAGGCTGCGCGTATGGAGCGGGCCGCTAGGGGTGGCCAGGGGGGTCGCTTTGCCGCACAGGGCCTTGCGCACCCGGATGCCCATGCGGGCGAGCTCCTCCGCTGCCGAGGTGAGAAATTCCGCTTCCGTATCCGTCGGGCGGGTGACGACGTAGCGGGCGAACAGCGTGGTCTCATTGCTCAACGGCCGCGCCTTGCCCTCGCGGACCGTCAGCGGACAGCCGGCCACCATCAGGGTCTTTCCCTTGAGTCCGTCGACGAGCGCGTCTACCCGGCCCTTGGGCACCCGGATGGTGAGCTTGGTCCGGCGGGAGACTGCCAGGTGCTGATCGGCTCCGTGCTCGGGGCGTTGCCATCCGTTCTGGGAGCCGGCTACGTGGACTGTATGGATGCCGACCCCGGAGGCTTCGCCGAGCCAGGGCAGGCTGTCGCGTAGGGCCGTGGACAGTGCGTGGGCGTGATCCACCGGAAGGCGCTTGCAGTCGATGGCGAACAGGACATCGACGATGTCGTCAGGCACCTGGAAGGGATGCTCGTCGTGGTCTTCTTGCCAGAACATGGTTGCCGGTTGGGAATCAGCGGTTAAGGGGGGCGTCTCTATCATCAATTGATTGGAAGCTTCGCCTGGAGGGCGTCCCGGTTGAACCACCAGTCGTCCTGGACGAGGACGTCCACGACGTTGCGTAGTCTGACCAGAAATTTCTCCGGCTCCCGCAGCTCCAGCCTCTCCATCCAGAGATCGAACGCCGCCTGGGACTCCGCGCCGCTGTGGCGGCGGGCGACATTCGCCAGCATTTGGCTGGCGAAGAACATGAGGTTTTCCCGCTGTCGGCCGGAGGCCCGCATGTCTGCCAGAAAGAGGGCCGTGGTGGCCGCTACCGCCGCACCGTCCGCATCGTCGGGTGTCTCGTCGACGACGTGGCTGAGCAGCTCCACCGAAAGCTCCGGATCGATGGGATAGGTCACGGCCAGCCAGATGCCCTGGCCCAGCGCGCTCAGGGAATGGGGCTGGTCGGATTGAAACAGCACATCGCAGGTGTCGGCTGCGGATTCGAAGTTCTGTGCGGCGATGAAGACATCCAGGGCCTCACGGGCAAGTGGCCATGCCTCGCCGCCCCGCCCTAGGCCCACAAGGGTACGGGCGATCTGGAGACGGACCTCCGCGAGGTCTTTCGGCGCCGCGCCCATGCGGTGGAGATCCTCATGCCTTTCCTGCAGTGCCAGAAGGTGCGACTCCAGTGCGGCATCCGCCGCGGCCCGGCTAAGCACGGAGTCTGCTGCGGTATCCGCGAGGGAGATTCGGTTAATATCGGAATGCTTCATCTGCGTTTCGGGGACTTCGGGCGAACCCACCTTACCTGACGAGCCCGCTGAAGGCGGCCTCAAGACGATCCTCCCAGTTCTCTGGCGTGTCCGGGTATGGAGGCTTCACATCCATCCGGAAGAAGCGCTCGCCGCTGCGGGCGACAGTCTGTACGACCGGGATGAGCTCGTCGAAGGATTCGATTTCCTTGTGCGCCACCAAGATGTCACTAAGCTTCAGCATGTCACTTCCAGAGCACGGTCAGGTACAGCTGTCTTGCGTCTGAGGCGAAGATGCGGACATCGCCTTTGGAAAACAACCGAGTCCGCCGGCCCTCCCGTGCCTCCGCGACGCGATCCCGTCCGCAAGATAGTCCCCGATGAACTTCTAATATTAGGAAACGTTGACTCACCGCAATTACAGCTCTAAGATCTCCTGCTACCCGGCGCTCGTCCGAGCCGCCCGAACCGGGCTTGAGGGGGTCAGGCTGATGCGCGTCGAAGCCCTATCCCAAAGGGGATAGAAGACCGTTTGGCGGCCACCCCGAAAGTGGAATGGGACCCGATGGACTGGATGCGTATATTAGCGAATCGCGATGGGGCTGATCCCGCGGAGGCGACCAGCTCGCATCGGAATCCCATCGCGACCGGCATGTGAGCAAGGCGAGACCCCGCGGTCTTCAAGGGCCGCCGGCGCAGACCGTAGACGAAGCTATCGAGATCCTTTATCCGCTTCGAAAGAGAGTTAGGAGAGACAGCGCAATGGCAACCGACAAGCACCAAACACCCATGCTCGACCAGCTGGAGACGGGTCCCTGGCCGAGCTTTATCACAGGAATTAAGCGGTTGCGCGACCAGCACCCCGAGGCGCGCATCAATGCGGTGACCAACGACCTGCTCGGCCAGTTGGAGCATTCCTACGAGACCCGCAAGGGCTACTGGAAGGGCGGCACCGTGTCCGTCTACGGTTACGGCGGCGGCATCATTCCGCGATTCTCCGAGGTCGGCAAGGCCTTTCCGCAGTCCAGGGAGTTCCACACCCTGCGCGTGCAGCCGCCGGCAGGAAACCACTACAGCACCGCGATGCTGCGTCAGCTCGCCGACAGCTGGGAGAAGTATGGCTCGGGTCTGGTGACCTTCCATGGGCAGACCGGGAACATCATGTTCATCGGCGCCGACACCAAGGCCACTCAGCACTTTTTCGACGAGATCAACGACTACGGCTGGGACCTCGGGGGCGCCGGCCCCTGCGTGCGTACCGCTATGTCCTGTGTGGGCGCGGCCCGCTGCGAGATGTCCTGCACCAACGAGCTGAAGTCGCACCGCGCCTTGGTAAACAACTTCACCGACGACGTGCACCGCCCGGCCCTTCCGTACAAGTTCAAGTTCAAGGTCTCGGGCTGTGCCAACGACTGTCAGAACGCCATCGAGCGCTCCGACTTCGCCGTGATCGGCACCTGGCGCGACGACATGAAAGTCGATCAGGCCGAGGTGAAGAACTACATTGCGGAGAAGGGTCGGCAGTACTACATCGACAACGTCATAACGCGTTGTCCCACGCAGGCTCTGTCCCTCAACGATGATGACACCCTGGCGGTGAACAACCGCGACTGCGTGCGTTGTATGCACTGCCTGAATGTCATGCCGAAGGCCCTGCATCCCGGCGATGACAAGGGGGTTACCATCCTGATCGGCGGCAAGCGTACCTTGAAGATCGGCGACCTGATGGGCACCGTCATCGTGCCCTTCAAGAAGCTGGAGACCGACGAGGACTACGAGGAGATGGTCGAGCTCGCCGAGACCATCATCGACTTCTGGGCCGAGAACGGACTGGAGCACGAGCGTTGCGGCGAGATGATCGAGCGCATCGGTCTGGCCAACTTCCTGGACGGCATTGGTGTCGAGCCCGATCCGAACATGCTCAGTCATCCGCGCCAGAGCTCCTACGTCCGGTTGGACGGCTGGGACGAGGCGGCCGAGTCCTGGTTCGAGCGTCAGGCGGAAGCCGGCCGTTAATCCAGGCGGCGCGGGCCCGTCGGGTCCCGCGCCCCCCGAACGAGCCCCCCGCAGCTTACATTTCGATTTTGACTGGAGGTAAGGCGATGGCAGACATGCGTGAGCCGATCGAGTCCGGATGCCCTGATCCGTGGCAGTACATGCATCCCCTAATGCGCAAGAATTTTGGCCAGTGGAAGTATCACGACCATCCGCGACCAGGCGTGCTGCGTCACGTGGCCCATAGCGGTGACGAGATCTGGACGGTCAAGGCCGGCACCCAGCGTATCCTGGACGTGTTCACCCTGCGCAAGCTGTGCGACATCGGTGATCAGTACGCCGACGGCTATGTCCACTTCACGCTGCGCTCGAACATCGAGTACATGGTCAAGGACGCGGCCAAGGTGGAGCCCCTGATTAGGACCCTCGAAGACGCAGGGTTCATCGTCGGCGGGACCCAGAACTCGGTGACCATGATCTCCCACACACAGGGTTGGTTGCACTGCGACATTCCCGGCACCGACGCCTCCGGCGTGGTGAAGTCGATGATGGACGAGCTCATCGACGAGTTCCGCAGCGCCAATATGCCGAATCGGGTGCATATCACGACCTCGTGCTGCCAGATCAACTGCGGCGGGCAGGGCGACATCGCGATCAACGTGCAGCACACCAAGCCGCCTAAGATCAACCACGATCTGGTGGCCAACGTCTGCGAGCGTCCGTCCGTGGTGGCCCGCTGCCCGGTGGCGGCTATCCGTCCCGCCATGGTGAACGGCAAGCCCTCCCTCGAGGTCGACGAGCGCAAGTGCATCTGCTGCGGCGCCTGCTACCCGCCCTGCCCCCCGATGCAGATCAACGACGCGGAGCACTCGAAGCTGGCGATCTGGGTCGGCGGAAATCACTCCAATGCCCGCGGCAAGCCCACCTTCCAGAAGCTCGTGGCCGCCGGCATTCCGAACAACCCGCCGCGCTGGCCCGAGGCGACGGCCATCGTCAAGCGTATCCTCAAGGCATACAAGGAAGGCGCGAGGGACTGGGAGCGCGTCAACGAGTGGATCGAGCGTATCGGCTGGCCGCGCTTCTTCGAGGAGGTGGAGCTGCCTTTTACCAAGTATCACATCGATACCTGGCGCGGCGCCCGCAACAGCTTCAACGCGTCCACCTACATCCGGTTCTGACGCCGGGGCAGACGAGGAAGGCGCACCCGATGCGCCTCCGACGCACCCTCTCCCTGCGGAGGAGAGCGGTTTGGGAGTGGGTAACAATCGAATCGAGGTCGCTATGAAGTTTGCCATTCAGATCAACGAGGGGCCTTACCAGCACCAGGCGTCCGATACGGCTTATCACTTCACCAAGGCCGCGTTGGAGAAGGGCCACGAGATCTTCCGTGTCTTTTTCTATCACGACGGCGTCAACAACGGGACCCGGCTTACCACGCCTCCGCAGGATGACCGCCACATTGTCAACCGCTGGGCGGAGCTGGGCGAGAAGCATGAACTCGATATGGTGGTCTGCGTCGCCGCGGCCCAGCGCCGGGGCATCGTTGACGAGGGAGAGGCGCAGCGCAACGGAAAGGATGCCACGAACATCCATCCCCGATTCCGTATCTCCGGACTCGGGCAGCTGGTCGAGGCGGCGATCCAATCCGACCGGCTCGTGGTCTTCGGCGACTAAGGGGATCCATCGTGTCTGAAATCGTCAAGAAATTCCTGTACCTCAACCGCAAGGCCCCCTACGGAACCATCTACGCCTGGGAGTCCCTCGAGGTCGTCCTGATCGGCGCCGCGTTCGATCAGGAGGTGAGCCTGATGTTCCTGGACGACGGGGTCTACCAGCTGACCAAGGGTCAAAACACCACCGGCATCGGGATGAAGAACTTCTCGCCGACCTACCGCACGCTGGGTGACTACGAGGTCAAGAATATCTACGTGGACCGGGCCTCCCTGGAGTCCCGGGGTCTGACGCAGGATGATCTCGTCCAGGTGGCCTGGGAGGACTGGGAGAGCGGCGAGGAGAAGGAAAACATCGTCGAGGTGGTGGACAGCGCGCGTGTCACCGAGCTCATGGATGAGTCTGACGTCATCTTCAGCTTCTAAGGAGGGGGCCGATGAGCATCCTGCACACTGTCAATA
>Ga0307440_1001787_pt1 | contig 10320 bp, 8 predicted proteins | sample SalMarWE160410MG_FD_202150 | JGI IMG/M metagenome (GOLD analysis project Ga0307440, IMG submission 202150) | Salt marsh sediment microbial communities from the Plum Island Ecosystem LTER, Massachusetts, United States - WE1604-10 | ecosystem: Environmental > Aquatic > Marine > Intertidal zone >... | reverse complement strand
CCCCACAAACGCCAACGGCCTTTTGACTGCCAATCAGACAGTTGCAGCAAGTTCCGGGCCTAAGTGCCCTTGCCGTGTGCACAACAAACCGGCGCCGGGAGGCGGTATGATCACTGTGATAACGGACAGTCATGGCGGCGTGATAACAATTTTTGTGACAAGCGCTAATGGTACGGTTACTGTTGTGTAGCAATAGAGTAAGCTTGCTCTTAGTGGTCGTATTCAAAAAGGCCCCGCGATAAGCAATCGCGGGGCCTTTTTGCATCGACAAGTTCGCAGATTCGAGCCTGTTTTGACTTCGGTTCCATGACTTCAGACTCTCATGGGTAACTTTTCGTCCCATTGAAGGACCGAAGGCGCCCATCATCTTCGCCATTTCGCCCTCCTTGAACTTCTTCACCGTCTTCCGAGCCTGCTGGAACTGGCTTATTAGGTGGATCGCTCCGGTTCTCAGAACCGTCTGGCGCATGATAAGGATGCCGGCGATTTCCTGGATACTCCGTCATCAGGGCCGGCACGCTTAGAATGTTCGGTATGGAGTTTGTGCATTTGGTTCACTCGACCCAAGCGAGTTAGTCGAACCCGTTTCCAACCAAAATCATTATTTGGTTGCGCGATGTCTAACACGACAATTTCTTCCACTTATTCCGAATACCCTTTTTAATCAGATGCCGTTGTCAGCAGGCAGGATTCGTGTGGCTGCCCAGCCGTCCACTGCACTGCTAGTGGACAGCGGGCTTGGTATGTTTGAGCGAGGTGGCCACCTCGGTTTTCACGACGCGGGTCAACAGCACGATTTCCTCGTCTGTCTCGTCGTAATTCTTGACATCGACCGTGGCTATGCGGCCGCTTACGGCGTCGAGTTTTCCGACGAAGACGTTGTGGCTATCCGTGGTCAGGCGAACTCGTTTGCCGATATAGCGGCCAAGGGTTCCAGCCGGGATCACCTTGTAATTGTAGTTATCTTTCACCGCGACCTCAGTGGAAGCAGGCTGGTTTTCGGATTCTTGCCCTACAGGCTTGATGCTGGTGATGTCGAGGTTGTCGACCGGCTTTCCGTTGACCGAGAGCGCGGGCGACAGATAGTACATCGCGTCCTGAATCGAGTAGAGTCGCAGGGTGCTGGGTTCTATCGGACTCTGCGGCGATATCGTGAGGGTTATGGTGCCGCTATCTTTCAGAAAGTTACGGTAGGCATTAAGCACGTTGTCACCCACGCCGATTCCGTGGCGGGCTAATTCTTTTTTCATATCCGAGACGTGGGCGGTGAGCCAGGCCTTTTTCGTCATGCCGGACCGTTTTAGGCAAAAAGCCTGCACACGTCGGTGCCAGCTCAAGTCGCTGAATGTCATTGTGGCTGCTTCCAGTTTTGGAATGCTTCTCATGTGTCTCAGTCTGAAGGCTCCGTTGGACGCGGCGAAACGCATGTCCACGCTGGTGGAATTAATTCCCTCTGTGTTGGCTTTTATTTTGATACCGATTTCATTGTGCCGTGGTTCGCGTTGCACTTCCACATCCAGGTCGACCAATGCCTGGGTAATGCCCATCTGTTTGAGATCGGCGGCTGAAAACCCGGTTCTGTTGCCGCAATGTTTCCATGCGTCGGAGTAGCCCAGGAAATGTACCAGTCCAAGGTCACCATGGCTATTTTCAATAAATTCACTAGTAATCGGGATAGTAACCTTCTCGAAATCAATGCCGAATGTCTTCGGGATTTCGCCCTCCTGCAGGTCGCTGGCTATGTTCATCAGAGTGAACAAGTTGTCGGATTTAAGTTTTATTGCGCCGACGCGAAAGAAGTTGTTGTATTTCAGAGTATGTACCGAGACGCCGGTGATGCCGGCCATGCCGCTCAGAGAACTGGTGGTGCCCTGATATCTGATTTCGGCTATTGGGGCCACCCATGTGATTACCATGTCGGCCGCTTTTTTGATGGAATGGGCGGCGTAAAGCTTGATGCCGCCATAAGCGACCGGTATTGCGATCACGAGGCCGATAAGAATCTTGCGCCACATCGTTGATATCTCCCCGATACTGTCTGCGTTTCGTTTCTCAAGACGCAGGGAATTTCGGTTAAGAATAACGGAAATTTGCCTCAGCGGTGCAGTTTTTATTGGATCGGGCAGCGCCCCGTCCGGGAAGTTACGGGCAACAGAGTCAACGCCTGCGCAAGATCAGGCTCAACAGCAGACTCAAGCCTATCAGTAGACTCAGGCCGATGGTGCCACCGCCTCCGCTGGCGCCACCTCCACCGTTCGAGGATGGGGATTTTACCGTGACGGTAAGCGTAACCGGCACGGAGGCGTTTTTCTTTGTATCGAAGCAGTCAAGCGTTGCAACGAACTGCGAGCCGGCCGTTTGGTATATGTGCGAGACAGAGGTCGATTCGTTTGTCGTGCCTGAAAGATTGCCGGTTGCCGGCGTGGAGCCGTCGCCGAAGTCCAACCGCCAGGAGGTCAGGGCATTGGAGCCGGCTGTGCACTGGACCTTGAACTGCAGGGGGCTTCCCGCGATCGCCGAAACCGGAGGATCAGGGAGCAGGAATTGCGCCGTTGGCGGAGTGGTGTTGCTCCAGGGCTGGCATGAGCTCGGGTTGAATTGAATGCCGAGTACTGGATGCAGCTCTATGCCATTGGGCGCGACACCGGTTTGCCCATGGATGAAGTCGAAAAATCCTACGCCGGTCAGGCATACCGGGATGTCGGCAGTCTGGAATGTGTCGGTAGCGGAATAGTTGTTGTCGAAAACCTGCCGCGAGGTTTGAATGTCGCCGAGGAACGGGTTGGTGACTCCGACGCACGCCGGATCCGGGATTTCGGCAATCATCGTGTGGCCGGTGCCGTCCGAGATGACCAGGTGGTAGTCGGAATCCGCTTCGAGCTTGTATTTTGTGAGCGTTGCGGTGACCGTGAACGCAGTCGTTTCGGTCGGAGAAATGCGTTGGTCGGAGGGAAGAGTGGCCGGTGCCTGGATGGCGGCTAGCTGAGAGATGTTGGCTGCGGTGCTGGTCGTAATGTCGACCTGGCTCGCATCCGGGTCGGTTCCGGTCTTGACGGCCCAGCGCTCGACGCCGCAACTGCCCGTGGTGGCGTTGGGATTGGGAACCAGCAATTCCGGCTCGCTGTCGTACGCGGGGCCCAACCGGTATGTATCAGCGGCGGCCGCTTTGCCGGTGGCGCACAGGACGGCAACCAGCAAAAGGCCACTGAAGGCGGCGTTGACCAGGCGCATAAGTTCATCCCCCGCCATGTATAACCAACACCATAGCGCGGAATTCTGTCACCTGCATGACTCGGGCATTACTTATGCATGGCTACGGGTATAGTGACGGCATGCTGAAGCTCGAAGGCGTTCGCAAATCGTTTTACGGCGGCGAGGTGCTGCACGGGATGGACGCGCACTTCGAACGAGGCGTTACCGTGGTGATCGGGCCAAGCGGATCGGGTAAATCCACTCTGCTGCGCTTGTTGGCAGGACTGGAAGTGCCGGACGCGGGGCACGTCGTCGCCGATGGGCTCCAGTTGGAACCTGCGCAGATGTTGGCACATCGGCGGCAGCTGGGTTATGTCATCCAGGAAGGCGGCTTGTTTCCGCATTTGACTGCACGCCAGAATGTCGCGCTGATGGCGCGCTATCTCAAGTGTGATGCCGAGTGGATCGCTTCGCAGGTGCAGATTCTGACCGGCATGACGCACTTGTCGCCGGCCTTGCTCGATCGCTACCCGTCTGAGCTCTCGGGTGGTGAGCGTCAGCGGGTGGCGTTAATGCGGGCGCTGATGCTGGAGCCGGACGTGCTGCTGCTCGATGAGCCCCTAGGCGCTCTTGATCCGCTGGTGCGATTCGGCCTGATGCCGGAGCTGGCAGCCGTCTTCCGCGAGTTGAATAACGTGGTGGTGTTCGTTACCCATGATCTTGCCGAGGCGGAGTATTTCGCGGATCGGGTGATGCTGATGCACCAGGGACGTATCGTGCAGTCGGGCAGCTATGCCGATCTGCTGGAACGCCCGGCCAATGAATTCGTCAGCGACTTCGTGCGGGCACAGCGGCCGGTGCGCGAGGCGTAGCGATGAAATGCTTGTCCATTGCTCTCCTAATGTGTTGCCTGTCGTCTGTGGCGATGGCGACCGGTTCGCCGGAGCGGCCCGCCGTCATTGTCGGTTCGAAGGCGTTCACCGAATCGGTGATCCTCGGCGATGTTGCAGCCGATCTTGCCCAACAGGCAGGGGCGCGGGTTCGCGAGCGGCGAGAACTGGGCGGCACGCGGGTGTTGTGGGATGCACTGCTGCACAGTGACATCGACGTGTATGCCGAGTACACGGGTACGTTGCGGCGTGAAATCTTCGCCGGCCGGAATTTGTCCGGCACGCGGATTGCACTGAAAAAAGCCCTGGCAGAGAAAGGTGTCACCTTGGGACCGGCGCTCGGGTTCAGCGACAGTTATGCGCTGGCCATGCGCAAAAACGAGGCGCGCCGTCTGCACATCCATTCGATTTCGGATTTACGCAAACATCCTGACCTGGAGTTTGGTTTCAGCAACGAGTTCATGGCGCGGAGCGACGGTTGGCCCGGGTTACAAAAGGCATATTCGTTGCCACAGACCCATGTGCGAGGGATGGCGCATGAATTGGCCTATCGCGCTATCGCAACCGGTGCGATAGACGTGACCGATGTCTACACAACCGATCCCAATATCCATGCCTATCATCTGGCATTGCTGCGTGACGACCGGCATTTTTTCCCGAGCTATGACGCAGTATTTCTGTGGCGTTCCGATCTGGCAAAGCGAGCGCCGACCGTAGTGGCGGCGCTGCGGCGTTTCGCGGGGCGCATCGACGTCGCAACCATGCGCCGGATGAACGCGGCCGTGCAACTCGACGACGCCGACGACCGTGCGGTGGCGGCCGCATTTTTGGGCAAGAGCGGTTCGGCATCGACGCCGGAGTCAATGTGGGACAGGCTCGCGTTGCGCGTACGCCAGCATGTGGTCCTGGTGGTGATTTCGCTGGGTGCTGCGATCCTGTTTTCTATTCCTCTCGGCATTATTGCTTCGCGCCGGCGGTTTCTGGGGCAAACGATTCTCGCGGTGACGGGCATGCTGCAGACGGTCCCGTCGCTGGCCCTACTGGTGTTGATGATCCCGCTGCTCGGCATTGGTGGACCGCCGGCTCTGCTCGCACTGTTTCTCTACAGCCTGCTGCCTATCGTGCGTAATACGCACGCCGGACTGGTCAACATCGATTCGGCGTTGATCGATTCCGCCCGGGCACTCGGCCTGCCGTATACGGCTCGCCTGTGGCGGATCGAGTTGCCACTTGCGCTGCCGTCCATCCTTGCCGGCATCAAGACCTCGGCGGTCATCAATGTCGGTACGGCCACACTCGCTGCGTTGATCGGCGCGGGCGGTCTGGGACAGCCGATTCTTACCGGCATCCGTCTCAACTCGATTCCACTGATTCTCGAAGGGGCCATTCCCGCGGTGCTGCTGGCCTTGTTGGTGCAGGGCATCTTCGAACTCGTCGAACGTCTGCTCGTCCCGCGCGGCTTGCGCCGTGTTTGAAACTGCAGGGCGGGAGCCGTCCCGCCCTATCCGGGGTCTGCGTCGTTATGCTGTCCTACGGCCAGTGCTCCTATGGACTATTACCGGTTACAGAAACATGCCGCCGGAGGCCTCTATGCGTTGGGCATTGATCCAGCGGTTGTCTTCGGACACCAGGGCCGCAATGACCGGGCCGATGTCATCCGGAACGCCGACCCTGCCCAATGCGGTCTGTGAAGCGACGTAACCGTTGAGCTCCGGGTTGTCGCGCACGGCGCCGCCGCCGAAGTCGGTCTCGATCGCTCCGGGAGCCACGACGTTGGCGGCAATGCCACGCGAGCCCAGTTCCTTGGCGAGGTAGCGGGTGAATACTTCGATGGCACCCTTCATGGTGGCGTAGGCCGCATAGCCTGGCAGTGCAAAGCGAGCGAGGCCGCTGGACAGGTTGACGATACGTCCGTCGTCCGCCATCAATGGCAACAGCTTCTGGGTCAGGAAGAACGGACCCTTCAGGTGGATGTTCATCAATTGGTCGAACTGGTCTTCGCTGGTACCGGTGATCGGTGCGTTGACGCCGATGCCGGCATTGTTGATCAGGACATCGAACGTGTTGCGGTTCCAGTGTTCTTGCAGGGCCGCTTTAACTTCGGCGGCGAACGCGTCGAAGCTTCCGCTGTTGGCCACATCCAGTTGCAGGGCCACGCCTTTGGCGCCCAGTTTCTGTATTTCGCCCACGACTTCTCGCGCCGCGGATTGCTGGCTTCGGTAGGTGATGATCAGATCGGCGTCCTTGCGGGCGAGGCTTAGGGCGGTATTGCGGCCCAGGCCGCGGCTGCCGCCGGTAACGATGGCGATTTTGTTGCTCATGACGGGTTCTCCTTGCGGGTTTTGGATATCGGGCAACACTTTAGTTTTTTAGATTGATCAGATAAACCGGATAAACATGATTACACTGTTCTTTTTCTCTGAACAAAACCTCGGGCGGTGCAGGCCATGGACAGACTGGAATGTATGCGTGTTTTCTTGCGGGTGGCCGAACTGGCCAGCTTTACCGCGGCTGCCGACAGTCTCGGTCTGCCCAAAGCCAGCGTGTCTACGGCGGTACGGAGTCTGGAGACGCAACTGGGCACGCATCTGCTGCATCGGACCACGCGGCGCGTCCGGTTGACTCAGGATGGGGAGACTTTCTATGAACGCTGCGCCGGGTTGCTGACGGAGGTGGAAGCGGCTACCAGCATGTTCCAGCAGGCACCGTCAGAAATCCGCGGCCGGCTGCGGGTGGATATGCCGGTCGGTGTGGCTAGTTCCCTGGTGATCCCCCGCCTGCCCGAATTCCTGGACACCCATCCTGCTGTTCAGGTCGAGTTGAGCACGACCGACCGGAGGATGGATCTGATTCGAGAGGGTTTCGATTGCGTGGTACGCGTGGGTACGCTGGAGAATTCCAACCTGGTGGCGCGGCCGCTGGGCGCATTGCGCATAATCAACTGCGCGAGTCCCGCCTATCTGCAGCATCATGGCGAACCCCAGGGGCCTTCGGATATGCCGAATCACCGGCTCGTCCACTACGTACAGACGTTGGGCAAACGGCCGGAAGGCTGGGAGTATTACGACGGCAAACGCTATTGCAGCATTGCTGTACCGGGCGTAATTACCGTCAACAGCGCCGCCGCCTACCAGGCTGCATGCCTGGCGGGGCTGGGCATCATCCAGGTGCCGGAAGTGGGCGTAAGGAGCGAAATCGAAGCGGGCCGGTTGGTGGAGGTGCTGAGTGATTACCCCGTGGAGCCCATGCCGGTCAATTTGCTGTATGCGACCCGGCGAAACTTGCCGCGCCGTCTGCAGGTATTCATGGATTGGTTGAGCGAATTGATGACGGAATATGTCGGGGAAGAATTTGCCAGGGCATAGTTCTTTTCACGATGGGCGCATGTCGGCGACATCCTTGCCGGTGACCCGGTGGCATGCCTTAACTTGAACCAGTCATTGAAGCAATACAGGTATTGGCATCATTGGGTTTGATTGGATATCAGCTTTCATAAGCGGAGCATCTTCCGCCTGCTTTGTGCTTAGAGTGCAATATCAGTCTGATTTCCCCTGACTGGTTTACTTTTTCCGATAGCGATCTGCCAGCGAGAGGACGAGATAATAAGTCGCTGCAGGCGATGTGGCAACCATGGCGATGTGCCAATCCTTCATGGCCATGGCTCCGACCGCAATAACCATCCCGGTCATTGCTAGGTGGTAGGGTAGACGGAGCCACCAACGCGGTGTGAACTTTATTATTTTAAGGCTGAAAGCTTTCGGCAGCAGCCGGTTGTTGAGACTCGAAGGAGCATCTGATTCGAGGCGTGCGTATCCTCTGCGCGGTGTCCGGGAATAGTCGGAATTTTCATGGTGGCATGCAGGGTAAGCGGACCTATCACGGAGCCTTGTGCAGCGCTGGTGTCGCTGGGTTTTGCGAGCAACCTGTTTGCGGTGTCTATGCGGGCAACGGCTTGCGCTGGAAATCCTGGTATGGGGCAGATTTTTCATTGCTTTCTCCAGAGGGTAATGATGTAAGGTTCTTGATGAGTAGTCGAACGGTATGGACTGATTTCGACAAAGATCTGTTGGGCCGATGACACAGGGCATCGAACTATACGCTGGAGGGACCTATTCAATCGGCTGCCGCGCGGGCCGCAGCGGCGCCGAACGGTCCTTTGGCGAACCAGACGAGGGCCAACAGCGCGACAAAAACGCAACCTGAGAGCCAGAAGAAATCATTGGTTGCGAGCATGAAGGACTGTTTGTCGATGACGTGGGCGAATTCTGCTATCGATGTCTTGGCCCCGACCCCGATTTCCGCGAGCTTTGAAAACACGTGCTGCGTGAAAGGGTTGTGCAGCGAGGCCGATGCGGACAGCCGGGCGTCGTGCAAGGCTTGGCGCTGATCCCAGATGGCGATGCTGATGGAGGCACCGAAACCGCCGGCGAGCATGCGCAGGAAATTGAGTAGCCCCGAGGCGCTGGCAACCCGGTGGGGCGCCAATCCAGATAGCGACATGGTGATCAACGGCACGAAGAACAGTGGCATGCCGATACCGAATATCAATCGCGGGATCATTAGCTGCGACAAATCGATGTTCGTGGCGAACCCGGAGACCCAGAAGGAAACGCCGGCGAATAGCGCAAAGGCGATCGTAACGAGTACCCGCAGGTCGAAGCGCTTCATCAAACTGCCGAGCATTGGCGCTATGACGACCGCGAGCATGCCGATCGGCGCGGCGGCGATGCCTGCCCATGTGGCCGTATAGCCCATCTGGGTTTGTAGCCACAGGGGGAAGATGACGACGCTGCCGAAGAAGGCCAGGTAGCCGAAGCTGATCGCGGCCGTTGCCACGCTGAAATTGCGCCGCTTAAACAAGGTCAGATCGACAACAGGGTGCTCTTCGGTCAGCTCCCAGACGACGAAGAAGCTCAATGCCACGGCGGCAACGACTCCGAGCCAGCAAATCGTCGGCGATGAGAACCAATCCAGTTCGTTACCTTTATCGAGCAGAATCTGCAGGCTTGCGACGCCGATGATCAGCAAAGCCAGGCCGATCTTGTCGATGGGGCGGCGCTCCTTGTCGGTTTCGCGACCGCGCAGAATGACGGCGGTGATGGCTACCGCTATCAGGCCCACGGGAACGTTGATGTAGAAGATCCACGGCCAACTGTAGTTGTCGGTAATCAAGCCGCCGAGGATCGGTCCCACCACCGGGGCGACAACCGCTGTCATACTCCAGATGGACAGGGCCGTACCGTGCTTTTCGGGCGGATAATTGGCCAGGAGCAGACTCTGCGAAAGCGGAATCATGGGGCCTGCGACGGCGCCCTGCAAAACGCGGAACAGAATCAGCATCGGCAGCGATACCGCCAGGCCGCACAGCAGCGAGAACAGCGAAAACAGTAGTGTTGCCGCAAGAAACAGCCGCACTTCGCCAAAGCGTTTCCCGAACCAGCCGGTCAGCGGCAACGAAATGGCAAGGCTCACTGCAAAGGACGTGATGACCCAGGTGCCTTCGTCCGGGCTGACGGCAAGATTGCCGGCAATCGTCGGGATCGCGACGTTCGCGATGGATGTATCCAGAATGTTCATGAAGATCGCGAGCGAGACTCCGACGGTCAGCAGCGCGAGCTTGAACCCGGTGATCGGCGGGTATTTATCCCCCATGACGAACTCCTGACTTTGAAGAAGCGTGCTCGGCAGCGGCGACATTTCCCACGTCGTCACCGGTGGTGTTGTCGCGAATGATCGAGGCGATGAGTTGCTCGGCACCGGCGGCGCGCGTGTCGTAAACCGGCGTTGTATAGCTGCCTGGATCTACGATCCGGCCCACGTTGCCGGAGCCGCCGTTCGTGTCGACCGTCACGTCCATCGACAGTCCGACCCGCAACGCATGGCGGGCCAGATCCGATGCGGCAATCCCGATGCGCACCGGTACGCGCTGCACGACTTTGATCCAGTTGCCGGTCGCATTCTGTGGCGGCAGCAGCGAGAACGTGCTACCGGTGCCGGCGCCGAGGCCAATCACTTTCCCGTGAAATGTGACGGAGTTGCCGAACATGTCGGCGTGCATGGCGGCCGGCTGACCGATCTTGATCTTGTCGAGTTGTGATTCCTTGAAGTTGGCTTCCACCCAGACCTGGTTGAGGGGGATGATCGCCATCAATGCAGCGCCGGGTGCCACGTCCTGCCCGACCTGTACGCTCCGCTTGGCGATATAGCCCGAGACCGGCGCCACGATATTCGTCCTTTG
>Ga0307440_1001786_pt1 | contig 10322 bp, 8 predicted proteins | sample SalMarWE160410MG_FD_202150 | JGI IMG/M metagenome (GOLD analysis project Ga0307440, IMG submission 202150) | Salt marsh sediment microbial communities from the Plum Island Ecosystem LTER, Massachusetts, United States - WE1604-10 | ecosystem: Environmental > Aquatic > Marine > Intertidal zone >... | reverse complement strand
AAAAAGGTGTTCGGTGTCATCCCATGGTACAATCACATCCGAATCGAAGCGGAAGATGCCGTTAGCATCGAAACCCCTGTTGCCGGATCAAAGCGTGATCCCGGCGCTTCGGCAATTGCCGTCATCCGTCTGCCGCACATTTCCAATTTTACCGATTTCGACCCCCTATTGGATCTTAAGGGATTGGATGTCGTTTTTATCAAAAGACCGCGGGATATCTCACATTTCAAGGCCATTGTTCTGCCCGGATCAAAAAATACCCGTTGGGATTTACATTGGCTGAAAGACACCGGATGGGTAACTATCATAAAAGAATATACCCGGACCGGCGGGCATATTCTGGGCATTTGCGGCGGATACCAGATGATGGGCCGTTGGGTACATGACACCAAAGGACTGGAAGGCAGCCCCGGAACCTCCGCAGGGCTTGACCTTTTGCCCGTAGAAACGCTCTTAAAATCCCCCAAAACCACGACCCGGACACGATTTTTTTGGGAAAACATCCAGGGAGAAGGCTATGAAATCCACATGGGGGAAACCAAGCGGTTCAGCGGCAATCGCTTGTTTAACATATGGGAGCGCAATCAAAGGCCATGTACCGGGGAAGACGGATGCATCAGCCATGATTTAAGACGGATGGGAACCTACCTGCACGGGATGTTCGACTCACCGGCAATTACCCGAAAATGGCTGAAGACCGTCGGCCTTGAACATCTTGAGGTGCCTGATAAAAATCGTTTTAAAGCTAAAGACAATACCTATGACCTTCTGACATCACATTTTGAGCGGCATATGAATATGGATGCTGTTATGGATCTGGTTAAAGCGGACGTCAGAAAACCTGCCATTTAAGTTTTGTCTCTGAGGAGATGGTAAATCCTCAAGCGATCATCGCATGAGGATTTTTTTTTGGTCAATAATACAAAGGAGGACATTACGTGAAACTTGAAGAAATAATAAATAAAATACAACCTGTTGAAGATCTTTGGATTCAAAAAGCCCGGGAACGGACCGCCCAACTGGTCATGCCGACCCGGGCTTTGGGAAGGCTTCATGAAATTTCAGAACGACTTTGCGGCATTCAGAAAACCTTGAAACCTTCTGTGAATCGCAAAGCCATCTTGATTATGGCCGGCGATCACGGCGTGGCGGATGAAGGTGTCAGCGCGTATCCCCAGGAAGTTACCGGCGCAATGATCCGTACCTTTTTAAGGGGCGGCGCGGGAATAAACGCCATATCCAGACATGTCGGCGCACAGGTATGGGTGGTCGACATGGGAATTATCGCTGAACTTGATCCCGAGTCCATAGACGGCGGGAATAGGTTGATGCTGCGAAAAATCGCACCGGGAACGGCCAATCTGTCCAAAGGTCCGGCCATGACGGTAACGGATGCGGAAAAATCAATCTTGACCGGATTCCAACTGGCGACCGATCTTTTTGATCAGGGTATTGAATTGTTGGGCACCGGAGACATGGGAATTGCCAATACGACGCCGTCCGCAGCCATTGGAAGCGTTATCACCGGCATCGACCCCAAAGACATGGTGGGCCGGGGAACCGGTGTCGATGATAAAGGCTACTCCATAAAACTGGAAACCGTCAAAAAAGGCATCCGGATCAACCAGCCCAACGCCCTTGATGCGTTGGATGTCCTGGCCAAGGTCGGCGGTTATGAAATCGGTGGGATCGCCGGGTGCATTTTAGCTGCCGCCTTTCACCGCCGTCCGGTGGTGATCGACGGTTTTATTTCCACAGCCGGCGCCCTGATTGCATATTCTTTGTGTCCACAGATCCGCGACTATATGTTTTGCGGGCACTGTTCGGAAGAAGCAGGCCATCGAAATATGCTAAAGTACATGGGAGTCGAACCGATTCTCGACCTGGGCATGCGTCTGGGAGAAGGCACCGGCGGTGCGCTGTCCATGAGTATCATGGAAGGCGCGGTTCGCGTCTTCACCGAAGTGCTCACCTTTGACGAAGCCGGAGTTGCCGGCAAAAACTGAAAGAAAAGAGGAAATAGAAATTAGAAAAGAGAAAGATCAAGAAGATCAGAAGATGAGAAGATAAGAAGGACGGATACGCCAAGATATGCCAACCTTCTGATCTTCCACCGTCATCTGCCATCTGCTTTTATTCGTCCATCTTCCTAGCGAAGCGGTCTTCCCTCTTCCATCGGTCTTCTGACTTCTGACCTCCGGCCTTTCCTTCCTCTTTCCTATTTTCTATTTTCTCTTCCCTACTTCCTAATAGCTCTGAATATTATTCTCTTCTTCGTCGATCAATCGCAAAAGATACTGACCGTATTCGTTTTGGGCTAAACCGGCCGCCAGGTTTGCCAGTTCTTTTTTGTCGATGTAACCGAGGTTGTATGCAATTTCTTCAATGCAAGATACCTTGAGTCCCTGTCTGTCCTGAATGGCTTGAATATAGCTGGCCGCTTGCTGAAGGGCTTCCTGGGTCCCGGTGTCCAGCCAGGCGAAGCCTCTTCCCAAAAGTTCGACCTTAAGCTCCCCTTTTTTCAGATATTCAAGGTTAACATCCGTAATTTCCAGTTCTCCCCTGGCAGAAGGTTTCAGATGTTCGGCGATGTCGACCACGCTGCTATCATAGATATAAAGCCCCGGAACAGCATAGTTCGACTTCGGCTTTCCAGGTTTCTCTTCAATACCGATGACATTGCCCTTTGAATCAAACTCGACGACGCCGTACCGCTTAGGATCTTTAACCAGATAACCGAAGATCAGGCCGCCTTTTTCAAGACGGACCGCCCGCTTTAAAATATTGGTCAGGCTGTGTCCGTAGAATATATTGTCCCCTAAAATCAGGCACACCGAATCTGTCCCGATAAACGACTTGCCGATAACAAAAGCCTGGGCCAGCCCCTCCGGCCGGGGTTGCTGGGCATAAGAAAAAGAAAGCCCCAACCAGGCGCCGTCTCCGAGAAGCTTTTCAAACAAAGGCAAATCCTCGGGCGTTGAAATGATGAGGATGTCCCTGATTCCCGCAAGCATCAAAACAGACAGGGGGTAATATATCATGGGTTTATCGTATATCGGTAAAAGCTGTTTGCTGACCACGCGTGTGACGGGGTAGAGCCGAGTGCCCGACCCGCCGGCTAAAATGATTCCTTTCATATTTTTCCTTCCCCTTATGCCATGATGATTTTCTCTCGATTCTCCTTTATTCCTTTGGTCGCATTCCGGGTATCGATCACCAGATTGGAATGTTCGACGATTTCAGCCCAGTTATAGGCACTATGGTCGGTAACGATGATAACGGCATCCATGTCAGCAAGCAACTCCGGCGTAATGGTCATCGATTCCATTTGGAAGTTATATTTTCGGGTGGTATGCAGTTTTGGAATCCAGGGGTCATTGTAAAGGACAGCGGCGCCTTTTCCCAAAAGCATTTTCATGATCGCATATCCCGGAGATTCTCTATCATCGTCAACATCTTTTTTATACGCCACACCAAGAACCAGTATCCGGCTTCCGTTGAGGCTCTTTCGATGTTTATTGAGCGCTTCTATCGTTTTTTCAATGACATAATACGGCATGGATATGTTGATTTCTCCGGCGAGCTGGATAAAACGGGTTGAAAAATCGTATTCCCGGGCTTTCCAGGCCAGATAAAAAGGGTCGATGGGAATGCAGTGCCCGCCCAGACCGGGTCCGGGATAAAAAGGCGTATACCCAAAGGGTTTTGTAGCGGCGGCCTCGATAACCTCAAAAAGATCGATGTCCATTTTATGTGCAAGGATCTTCAGCTCATTGACCAGTGCAATATTAACGGAACGAAACGTATTTTCCAAAAGCTTTGCCATTTCGGCCGTCTGTGTGGAAGAAACAGGTACCGCCCGGGTAATGGCGTTATACATGGCCGTGGCGACATCCAGACAGGAGCGGGTAATGCCGCCGACGACCTTGGGAATGTTTGTGGCGGTATATTTTTGGTTTCCCGGATCTTCTCTTTCCGGTGAAAAGGCCAGGAAAAAGTCTCTCCCCACCTTCATATCATTTGATTCAAGTCGCGGGAGAAGCATTTCCTGGGTGGTTCCGGGATAGGTCGTGCTTTCAAGTACGATCAGCTGCCCCATGCGTAAATTATCGGCAATGGTCTCCGTCGTGTTCAACAAATAGCTCAAATCCGGCTCCAGTTTTTCCGTAAGGGGCGTCGGTACACAGATCAGTATACAATCGGTCTCCCGGAGACGACTAAAATCGAGGGTTACATCAAGCTGTTTTGCATCAATCAGTTCTTTAACGGCGCCGGCAGGGATGTGCTTGATATACGACTCACCATGAAGCAGTTTATCGATCTTTCTTGAATCAAGATCAAAACCGGTCACGCGAAATCCTTTTCGTCCGAAGTGTATGGCCAGGGGCAACCCAACATAGCCAAGACCGATAATGCCGATTCGAGCCGTTCTCTGTTCGATCATCTCCAGTAGCTTTAAACAGGTTTCATTTTTATCGCTCAAATTCATGTCCTTTTTTTACCTTTCAACAAATGCTGGTCTCGCAAAAAGGCAAAAAAGCGGCTTTTTACGAGAGTGTTTAATATTTGATGAATTCGACTTTTTACGAATTCAAATAGAATTGAACCCCAATCACAACCAGCGTCTCATCTCCGGTGTTTTCCAATCTCACCGTCTGATCCACGGCCGGCGCAACAGACTGACCTTTACCCAGCGAAACGTTCCGACCATTTATGATTGACTGGCCGACGCCCTTACCGATAACGAGGTGCAAAAGGGATCCATCGGTTGGGATATCGCACGTTGAACCGGGATATATGTCATACTTTACGATGCTGAAATCGGGCTTCATTTCTAAAACAGTCAAAGTTCCCCAAAAATGATAAGCTGTCTTATGTCTTTGGTATTCACTCCGCCCCTTTTCTTTCAGCTGATTAACAATATTTTTTACATCCCGGCTGGTTTCCATATCGGAAACAAAAACAGAGTCCGGTGTTTCCACAACCACCATGTTCCGTATGCCGTTGGTCGCAATCAGCCGTTCATACCCCATGATAAAACAGTCGCGAGTGTCTTCGGAAATAATGTCGCCGTCAATGACATTTCCCATGGCATCCTTTGGTATGAAATCATACAGAGATTTCCAGGATCCAATATCGCTCCATCCGAAGTCGGAAGGCAAAACCGCTGCTTTATCCGTCTTTTCCATGACAGCATAGTCTATGGAAATGTTCGGCAGCTGCCGGTAGTCTTTTTTGGATATCACCCCCTGTTTAAGCGACAGCTGTTTCATTTGACGAAAAAGATCCGGATGAAGGATGCTTAATTCCTGATCCATCACCGATGCTTTAAAGGCAAACATGCCGCTGTTCCAAAAAAAATTGCCGGCGTTTATATATCGCTTGGCCGTATCCATGTCGGGTTTTTCCACAAACCGTTTTACGGAACGCGCCCCAAAGGATATTTCGTTACCGCCCTCGATATACCCGTAGCCTGTTTCCGGGTAGTGCGGGGTTATTCCAAACGTCACGATATAATCCATCTCAGCCAGTTTTACGGCAGCGTCCAATCGCTCATGAAATACACGCTCATCTCGTATGACATGATCCGCCGGAAAGACGCAAAGCACGGCATCATGCTCATGTTCAAGAACAAGGCGCATTGCCAAAAGAATGGCCGGGGCGGTATTGCGGCCGCAGGGTTCGGCAATGATCTTGTTTTCGGGAGATACGCCGATTTCTTTGATATGTCGTTCAATTTCGTGAACATGCTCTTCTCCGCAAACAATGCGAACATTTGCCACATCCAGTGAGGGGGGCAGCCGTTTGATGGTGTTTTGTACCAGCGAATTTTCACCGATGAATTTGACGAGCTGTTTGGGATAGAGCTCTCTCGATACCGGCCATAACCGTGTTCCTGATCCCCCGGCCAGCAGAATCGGATAAATCTTCAGTCTGTTTTTCATAGGGTTCCACCCGCTGCGGCATCCTTTGCCGCTTCATTTTGATGCCATACCCAGGCAGTTTTGAGGATTGCTTCCAGATTTTCATGCCGGGGTTGCCAGCCCAGTGATTCTTTTATTTTTTCGGCGCTTGCGATCAGTCTTGCCGGATCACCCGGCCTTCTGTCAGCTTCTATCACCGGTATGTGTTTCCCGGTCACTTTTTTTGCCAGCTCAATCACCTCTCGCACCGAGTAGCCCCGGTTGTTCCCCAAATTATAAACCGCACTTTCTTTATCCGACAATAGCGCTTCAAGTGCCAGCAAATGGGCCCGGGTTAAGTCGCTGACATGGATATAATCTCTGATGCACGTTCCGTCGGGTGTCGGATAATCAACGCCGTAAATCCTGATATTCTTCCTTTCACCGAGGGCAACTTTCAGCACCAGCGGGATGAGGTGGGTTTCACGCGTATGCCGCTCTCCGATCGTGCCGGATTCATCCGCACCGGATGCATTGAAATATCTCAGACTGACATACCTTAAACCATAGGCCGCATCACAATCACAAAGCATTCTTTCAACAGCTATTTTACTTGCGCCGTATGGATTGGTGGGGTTGCAGGGATGTTTTTCCGTTATGGGGATTTGCATCGGTTCGCCATAAACCGCCGCCGTGGAAGAAAAAATAAATCGCTTCACACGATATTCGATCATTGCACTCAAGAGGACCGCGGTCGCCGCCAGATTGTTGCGATAGTATTTCAGGGGATTTTCCACGGATTCTCCAACGAGTGAAAAAGCTGCAAAATGCATGACTGCGGAAATATTGTGGGCGGCGAATAACCGATCGAGTACTTTCGGGTCGCCAAGGTCACCTTTCACAAATGTTCCCCCGGGCAAAAGATCCCCATGGCCGGTGGAAAGATTATCCAAAGTGATGACCTCAAATCCCGCTGAAAGAAGGTCCTTAACCATGTGTGATCCGATGTATCCCGCACCGCCGACAACCAGGATCTTTTCATTTTTCATGATCCGCACCTGAATATTTGCCACTAAGGCACGAAGACACAAAGGGGTATCTAATATTTATTCTTGGTGACTTGGTGCCTTAGTGGCGGAAGAAATTCTTTTGATTTTAACTTGGGTCCGAGTTCTTTTAAGCGATAGTTAAATAACCATAAACCGTATGGTCTAACAATAATGGGTTTTGATCCAAGATTGATATTCCCCGCTTTTAACCCGGTCGATCCATGGACGGTTTTGTAAATACCAGTTGATGGTTTCTCGAATACCGGTTTCAAGTGTAACTACCGGCTGCCATTTCAAAGCCTGTTTTAATTTGCTGTAATCGATGGCATATCTTAAATCATGCCCGGGCCTGTCTTTAACAAATTCAATCAAATCTCTTCGGCTTCGGTGATCGGGCAGCGGGTTGATGTCGTCGAGAATGTCACAAATCATCTCCACGAGTTTTAAGTTTGCCATTTCTCCGTCGCCCCCGATATTGTATGTCTCTCCGTTTTTTCCATGGTTCATAATCATCCAGACAGCAACGCAATGATCTTTGACATAGAGCCAGTCCCTGACATTTTGGCCGTCTCCGTAAACCGGCAGGGATTTTCCTTCCATGCCGTTTAAGATCATCAAGGGAATAAGTTTTTCAGGGAACTGGTAAGGTCCGTAATTATTCGAACAGTTGGATATGGTCACGGGCAAACCATAGGTCTTGTGATATGCGCGAACCAAATGATCCGAAGACGCCTTGGATGCCGAATACGGACTATTGGGTTGATACGTTGTTGTTTCCGTAAAATAGCCGTCCTTTCCCAAACTTCCGTAAACCTCATCGGTGCTGACGTGATGAAAACGGATCATTTGACCGAGCCGTGATCTGGCAGCTTCCAGCAAATTAAAGGTTCCAACGATATTGGTCTGTATAAAAGCGTCCGGTTCCACAATTGATCGATCGACATGGGATTCCGCGGCAAAATGGCATATGCCGTCGATCTGAAACCCGTCAAATATTTCCGCTATTCGCGGTCCGTCACAGATATCTGCCTGGATGAAAATATACCGATCCGGATATTCCTTTTGGACATCAGTCATATTTTCCGGATTTCCGGCATAGGTGAGTTTGTCAAGGTTGATGATACGACCCGTATAATCGGATTCTCTTAAGAGATACCGGATAAAATTAGATCCGATAAACCCGCACCCACCGGTGATCAGCATGTTTTTCATCAGCTCAAGTTCCCTTTTGGGTCTCTTTTATCAAAACCTTTCGGAAATTTGAAACAAATTCGTCAATATCCGTTTCCCAATGTGACATGATATTCATCCCTTTATCCTTTAAATTCCGGTTTTCAAGAATTGAATTCATCGGCCGGGCAGCCGGGGTCGGATATTCGCGGGTGGTGCATGGCATCATCCTATGGGGAACATCCATTTTTTTGAGAAAATGATCCGCCAACGTATACCAGGTGCAATATCCCTCTGCCGTTGCATGAAAGATTCCCCGATAATTTGTTTCAATCAGTTTTTCAATTTGAAGTGCCAGTCGATATGTCCAGGTCGGTGAACCGAACTGGTCGTTCACCACTTTAATTTTATTATCGGAACTCTTAAAGGACAATTTTAGCATTGTTTTGAGAAAATTATGGCCGCTGATACCGTAAAGCCATGCTGTTCTGACGATGATGAACCGGTCGGTGGCGATTTTTACCGCTTTTTCACCTTCGAGTTTTGTCTTTCCGTAGTATGAAACAGGATCCGTCTCATCGGTTTCCACATACGGCTCCGGCACGCTTTTCAGACCGTCAAAAACATAGTCGGTTGAAACGTGGATCAACCGGCTTTCATATTTCTCCGTACATCCGGCCAGATTTTCCGCACCGGTGACATTGACTTTCCAAGCCGCATTTTTTTCAGTTTCGCATTGATCAACCTGGGTGTATGCCGCACAATTGATGATAACGTCCGGTAAGAAATGTTTGATCCGTGCATCGACGTCGGATACATTTGTAATATCCATATCATCTTTGGCCAGGGCCATGACTTCATGGCGCCTGCGCAGAATGAGATCGCAGTCGGTGCCGAGCTGCCCTCTTGCACCGGTTATCATTATCTTCATCTTTATTTTCCTCCGGCAATCTTTTTCAATTATTACCAAAACCGCCGAAAAAAAAAAGAAAAAAGTTCCTATACACATCAATAAAGTAATACCTTCGTAAAACAATTTGACACTTTTTTACAAGTCAAGCTATAAAATGTCCACGGAATGTAACTCCGGTTGATGAAATGATAACTTTCCACCTATTTGCTAAATTCCGCCGATTATGAAAACTTCCTTGGATACACTGGTTGATCAATACCTGAGCTACTTGGTTTTCGAAAAAGGGTTGTCTGAAAAAACCATTGAATCTTACAGCAGCGATTTGTCCAGATATCTTGATTTTCTCAAACAAAAGAGGGTCAAAAATATTATGGATGCCGAAACCCCCCTGATATTAAAGCATTTGATCGCCTTGAGAAAATCAGGTTTGGGTTCGCGGTCGTGTGCCAGGCATCTCATCACCTTGAGGGGGTTTTACAAATTTCTTGCCCAGGAAAAAATTATCGAATATGATCCTGCAAAGCTCATCGACCTTCCCAAGAGCGGCCTTAAGCTTCCGGACGTCCTTTCCGTTTCAGAAGTCGATCTTCTTTTAAACACTCCGGCTACCAACCAGCCACTGGGGAAAAGAAACGCTGCCATGCTCGAACTTCTTTACGCCGCAGGATTGAGGGTGTCGGAACTGGTTAACCTCAAGTTCTTGGATGTAAACCTTGAAGCTTGCTTTGTTCGTGTTCTGGGGAAGGGATCAAAAGAAAGGATTGTCCCTTTCGGTCTTTTTGCAAAAAAAAAAATGGACGATTACATTAAAAATGCCAGGCCGCTGCTTCTAAAAAATGATATCAGTCAATTTCTGTTTGTGGCAAGAAAAGGACAGCCAATGACGCGTCAGGGCTTCTGGAAGCTTTTAAAGCTATATACAAAGCAGGCGGGTATCAAAAAAAAGATTGCACCTCATAGTTTGAGACACTCTTTTGCCAGCCATCTGTTGGAAGGCGGCGCTGACTTAAGAACCGTCCAAGTGATGCTGGGCCATGTCGATATTTCTTCCACCCAGATTTATACCCATGTTGCTCGGGATCATCTCAGACAGATCCATGAGAAGTACCATCCCAGGGGATGAATTCTGCAGGCAGGAAGTTAAGAAGGTAAGAAATTCAGAAGGTCTGAGGGTCTGAGATATGCCAACTTGCCCGCTTCGCCATAGCAGCATGGCTGCGACGGCTGAATCTCAGCTTCTCACCTTTTTGATCTTCACCTTATCACGCGCTTATTTATAAAAATATT
>Ga0307440_1001785_pt1 | contig 10323 bp, 7 predicted proteins | sample SalMarWE160410MG_FD_202150 | JGI IMG/M metagenome (GOLD analysis project Ga0307440, IMG submission 202150) | Salt marsh sediment microbial communities from the Plum Island Ecosystem LTER, Massachusetts, United States - WE1604-10 | ecosystem: Environmental > Aquatic > Marine > Intertidal zone >... | reverse complement strand
CAATTGGCAAACCGAGGTCCACAGATTCACTCCAACCCTGAATATTGTAACCCTGCCAACCAAAGACCGCGCCAAAACCGTCCAGAACCTCGGCCGTTTCGACCTGTTGATAACGACCTACACCTTGCTGCAGCAAGAAACCGACATCCTGGGCCAGGTCAAATGGCAGACGATCATCCTCGACGAGGCCCAGGCCATAAAGAACTCGGCCACCAAACGCTCCCGTGCCGCAATGTCGCTGCAGGCGAAATTCAAACTCATCACCACCGGCACCCCGATCGAAAACCACCTGGGCGAACTTTGGAATCTCTTCCATTTTATCAACCCCGGACTTCTGGGTTCAATCAGCACTTTCAACGAACGATTCGCCATTCCCATCGAACGCTACCATGACCGGGAAGCCAAACTCAAACTGAAAAAACTGATCCGCCCTTTCATCCTTAGAAGAATTAAATCCCAGGTTCTCGATGAACTTCCCCCCCGCACCGAGATCACTCTCGAAGTGGAGATGAATCAAGAAGAAACCCACTTTTATGAGGCTCTTAGGCAAAATGCGTTGAGCGTGCTGGAAACCAATAAAGAAAAGAAAGGTCGTCACCTTCAGATCCTGACCGAAATAATGAAGCTCCGTCAGGCCTGCTGCAACCCCCGCCTGATAGACCCCCATATGGACATCTCCAGTTCAAAGCTGGAGGTCTTCTCCTCTGTAATTGAAGAGCTGATCGGCAGTCGGCACAAGGCCTTGGTTTTTAGTCAATTTATCGGTCATCTGAAGATTATAAGAGAGTATCTTGACTCGAAAAACATAACATATCAATACCTTGATGGAAGCACAAGCGCCAAGCATCGTCAGCAGAGAATCGAGGCCTTTCAATCCGGAAAAGGAGATCTCTTCCTGATCAGCCTGAAGGCCGGAGGGCTCGGTCTGAACCTGACCGCTGCCGATTATGTGCTCCATATGGATCCCTGGTGGAATCCTGCAATCGAAGACCAGGCATCGGACAGGGCCCATCGGATAGGCCAGACCCGGCCGGTCACCATCTACCGATTGGTCTGTAAAAATTCCATTGAGGAAAAAATCGTCAAACTTCATGAGGAAAAACGTGACCTTGCCGGCAGTCTGCTGGAAGGAAGCGATATAAGCGCCAAGATGAGCTCCAACGAGCTTCTGGATCTTATTCGGATGGGATAGGGTTACAGATCACCCGCCAACTTCGGTACAATCAGGCCGAAAAACGACAAGTCCGCCGCTTCGAAAAACCAGCCCAGGTGAATGAAACAGTTGGCACAGAAGGCCAGGCGCCAGGTATGTCCGGCAAACCAGGAAAAGTGATCGGTTGCATCTCCCTGCACCAGACACCCCGGGGCGGATGAAAAGCACATGATCTCGAAGACGATTCCAGCAGGGTTGAAAAAGGTATGCGTCGACGACCCGTTAACGGAAAACACCCTCCGGGCCGTACTTATCGGATGGGTGCAGGTCTTACAGAAAACCGCCTTTTTTTCTTCTTCATTGGGAGATGATTTTTCTTTGGTTTCGGGACTCGATACCCCGTGGACCTCGCCTTCCCGCAACCAGAGGGGTGCAGGGATATCCTGAGGCATTGCGGTCCATTCACACTGCCCTTTGAAAAATTTGGCACCCATCATGCACCCTCCGACCGCATTGATCCGAAGATTTATGCTATCACTTGCCGCCCTTTTGATAATAATCGATTATCGTTCGGATCATCTCAGGAATGGTATGCTCTTCCGGCTGCACATCGACCGTCAGGCCGTTATCGGTTACGGTCTTGGCGGTTATCGGGCCGATGGAGGCAATTTTCACCCCTTTTAGGAGCTCTTTCAGCTCACCCATGTCTGTTGCATCGACCATGGTCAGGAAGTTTCTGACCGTCGATGAACTGGTAAAGGTGACCATATCCACCTTTCCTGCCTCGAGTTCATCACGCAGGGCATCCTTTCGTCCCTGCGGCAAAACGTTTTGGTACACCGGAGCCACAGTCACCTGGGCTCCCGCACCACGCAGGGTTTCCGGCAGGATCTCTCTTCCTTTCAGGGCACGGGGAATAAGGATGTTTCTTCCTTCCACTCCCTGGTCAAGCAGACTTTCGGCCAGGCCCTCGCTGGTGAAGACCGGCGGAATGAGATCGGCATTGATACCGTATTCGAGCAGCGTATCGGCAGTGCTCTTGCCGACAACCGCTATTTCCGGTCCCTTCACGTCTCTGGCATCCATTCCCTTGGCGAAGAGTCTTTTGAAAAAGTATCGGATACCGTTTATGGATGAGAACAAAATCCAGTGATATTCCTTGAGACGCTCGAGCTCTTCGTCCAAAACCTCATAGGAATCCACCGGTTCGATATGGATGGTTGAGTACTCCAGACAATCGGCTCCGGCCTCTTCGAGGCCCGCGATCAATTCGCTGGCCTGATCCCTGGTCCTGGTAACGACGATGCGTTTGCCAAACAAAGGCCGCTTTTCAAACCAGTCAATGGTCTTACGCAGTTTCACCACCTCACCGACGATGATCAATGACGGTGGTTTGATCCCCGCCTCCTTGACGACCTCGGTGATGTTTTCCAAGGTCCCGACCACGGATCTCTGTTCCGGTGTCGAGGCCCAGCGGACGACCGCCACCGGGGTCTTCGGATCCCTGCCGAATTTGATCAGCTTGTTGATAATGATCGGCAGGTTTTTGATCCCCATATAGATGACGATAGTACCGGCCCCTACGGAAAGCCTCTCCCAATCTATATTGGAGTCCTCCTTGGTCGGATCCTCATGTCCGGTCAAAAAGGCAACGGAGGCTGTATAGTCACGATGGGTGATCGGGATTCCTGCATACGTCGCCGCAGCAGTAGCCGACGTGACTCCCGGAACCACCTCGAAAGAAATGCCTGCCGCCGCCAGTTGTTCAACCTCCTCTCCGCCTCGGCCAAAGATAAAAGGGTCTCCGCCTTTCAGACGAATGACGTTTTTCCCGGCTGATGCAAAATCAATGAGCATCCGGTTGATTTCATCCTGGGTATGGGTGTGTGTATCCCCACCCTTTTTCCCGGCATAAATCAGCTCCGCCGTCGGGGGAACATGTTTCAGCAGTTTCCGGCTGGCCAGATAGTCGTAAACGACCACTTCCGCGCGTTCCAGAAGAAATTTGCCACGCACAGTTATAAGACCGGGATCACCCGGACCGGCACCGACCAGATAGACCTTACCAGGTCGTATGTTCTTCTTTTTCTCTTCCATAATTTACAAGACATGTATTTGTTATCACTTGTCTTTTTCATCCTCCTTCGAACATGAAAATCCCTTTGGTTTCTCAAGGGAGACCATACTACCAATTTTCCCTTCATCCATCAAGAAAACAAGCAAGCCTCACAGCAACACCGCTTTGTATAGGGTAACTCAGTTCTCCGAAAAGGCAAAAAGGCATGCCCCGATAAGGGCATGCCTTCATAGCAACATCCCGCAATAATGCGGGAATTAAAAATTATCTTTCATTTCTTACAGTTCTTTCATGATCAATTCAGTTACCGCCCCGATGGCGACGGAACCATCAACGGAGATGACCTTGACATTGTCGGCATCTTTGAAAAAGTTGACTGCAGCCATGGTTCCGGTATTGGTATCGTAATAGATATTATGACGTTTATTGATGGCATCTTCATCCTGATCATCGGCACGGGTCTTCAACTCGCCGCCGCAGACCCGGCAGACCAGCTTGCCGTCTTTTTCTACCGGTTTGATGGCATCAAAGGCGATGTGATTGGGATGGTTGTTGTCGTTTACACAGAGCCTGCGGCCCATGATGCGCTCTTTGGCAATCTGCCGATCAAGCACGATCTCGATAACATAGTCAAGAGCAAGTCCTGCTTCCTGCAGGTTTTTGGCCAGGGTAATCGCCTGCTCTTTGGAGCGTGGGAAGCCGTCCAGGATCCAGCCGTCTTTACAGTCTTCCTTCTGCAGACGGGAGATCATCATCGGGATGGTGATATCATCGGGAACCAGATCGCCGCGATCAATATACTCTTTGGCCTTCTTGCCAAGTTCGGTCCCACCACCGATATGCTCCCTGAATATGGCGCCGGACTCAATGTGGGGAATATTGTATTTTTTCTGCACGATTGCTCCCTGAGTACCTTTACCGCTTCCGTTCGGTCCAAAAAACAAGATATTCTTACCCATAACACCTCTCCTTGAATGTTGATTGTAGACTAACCGCTTTTTCCCGTTTCAAATACCAAAGAGACCCGCCCTGTCCGGTGGGACGGCAGAATCCGGCCTCATATAATACAAACCACAGCCGCCGTCCATGAATGATCGCTCACTCATTGCCCGCGGCACCATCATTTATCAAGATTTGCCCATCCTTTCCAGGCAAGGTGCAACTATAAACCAATTGCGAACATGAGGCCAGAAAAATATCTTCGCTAAATTTTTGACTTTCGATTTGAAAGCGGGTATTTTTCCCGCAAGATACACAAGGCTTCGCTGGCATGTTTTCCGTGTGTCTTTCCGATGAATTTCAGACAAAATTATACATTTTCGCTATGATATCATGAAAGAAATACGTGTAGGCCTCATAGGTTTCGGCACTGTGGGCAAAGGGCTGGCCCAAACCCTTTTCTCACAAAAGGATCGCCTCAGAAAACGGGTAGGCACCGACATCACTTTAAAAAGGGTTGCCGATATCGGCATCAAGGAGCTTCCCGGGGAGTTTAGCACCGTCACTTTATCCCATGATGCCAAGGACGTCTTCACGGACCCTGAAATCGATATCGTGGTCGAATTAATTGGAGGTATCGAACCGGCAAAGTCCTTTATCCTTGCCGCCATCGAAAACGGCAAGCATGTCGTCTCCGCCAACAAGGCACTTTTTGCCAGCCACGGAAAGGAAATCTTCGCCGCAGCCGTAAAACATAAGGTGGAAATCGGATTCGAGGCAAGCGTCGGCGGCGGCATCCCGGTAATCAAGGCCTTGAAGGAAGGCCTTGTCGCCAACCGCATCGAGTCCATCAGGGGAATTTTAAACGGCACTGCCAACTTCATCCTCACCCAGATGACCGACCACGGCACCCCCTTTGCCGAGGTGTTGAAGGATGCCCAGGCCAAAGGTTTTGCCGAAGCAGACCCCACCTACGACATCGAAGGGATCGACACCGCCCATAAACTGGCAATCCTGATGTCCCTTGCCTACGGCCGCCATATCAGCGTGGATGATGTCACCACCGAAGGTATCAGCAAAATCGAGCCCATTGATATCGATTTCGCCCATGAATTCGGCTATCGAATAAAGCTCCTTGCCATCAGTCGCAACCATGGAAGCCACGTCGAGGCCCGGGTCCATCCAACCATGGTCCCCGAAAGCCACATGCTGGCCAGCATAAACGGTGCCTTCAACGCCGTCGAATTTATAGGAGACACGGTGGGCGACATCCTCCTCTACGGGCAGGGTGCCGGTATGATGCCCACAGGCAGCGCCGTGGCAGCCGACGTGGTTGATATCGGCCGCAACATCCTCGCGGGCTCCATCAACCGGGTTCCGGCCATGTCCTATCTGCCGGAGTTTATCGACGGACCCTGTATCACACCGCTCAGCGAGCTGAGCTGCCCCTATTACTTCCGGGTCACGGCCCTGGACAAACCCGGGGTACTCTCCAAGATCTCCGGCATTTTCGGGAAGCACAACATCTCGATCAAATCGGTGATCCAGAAGAGCAGGCATGCCGACGAGCCTGTGCATATCGTTCTCCAGAGCCATAGCGCTTCGGAAGCGGATATGGAAAAGGCGATCAAAGAGATCGACGCCCTGGATATCTGCACCGCACCGACCATGAAAATCCGCATCCTTATCGATGAAGACTAATCCTCCCTTCAGGGAACTGCGATAGGGCAACGGTTACCTATGAAATATTTAATGCTTGTTGGAGACGGTATGGGGGATCTGCCGATTGCCGAAATCGGCAACCGCACTCCCCTTGAAGCAGCCGTGACGCCAGTCATGGATAACCTCTGCCGCAAAGGCGAAGTCTTTGTCAACCAAACAGTCCCGGACGGCTTTGCCCCGGGAAGCGATGTGGCCAACCTGTCGCTATTGGGATACAGCCCCGAGAAATACTATACCGGCCGGGCACCGCTTGAGGCGGCTGCCATGGGAATCGAATTGCAGGACGACGAGACCGCCTTCAGGTGCAATACGGTGACCCTTGAGTTCACAGCCGAAGACCGGGTAAAAATGATCGATTTTTCCGCCGGTCACATCAGCAACCCCGAATCCCATGCCCTGATTGCCGCTCTGGAATCCGGCTGCGGATGCGATACTTTTCATTTCAAACCGGGGGTCAGCTACCGTCATCTCCTGATCGTCAAAGGCCCATATCCTGAAATGGGTACCGCACCGCCCCACGATTATACCGAACAGGATGTCACCTCTCTCTGGCAGAGCTACCAGCGGGACCCGGCGTGGATCGACCTGCTGGCAAAGGCTCGTCGGATACTCGCGGACCATCCCGTCAATCTCCGAAGGTGTGAAGGGGGCCAAAATCCGGCCAACTGCATCTGGCTCTGGGGTGAGGGGCGACCGCCATCGATGCCGACCCTGCAGGAACGCTTTGGGATCAGCGGCAGCATGATCTCGGCGGTCGACCTGTTAAAGGGCCTCGGTGTTTACGCCGGGCTCTCGGTCATCAATGTCCCGGGCGCCACCGGCTACCTCGACACCAACTACCAAGGCAAGGCCGAGGCAGCCCTGGATGCGCTTCGCAGTCAGGACTTTGTCTTCGTCCATGTGGAGGCCCCGGACGAGACTGGTCACCAGGGCCTGGTCGACAAGAAGATCCAGGCCATCGAGGACTTTGATAACAAGATCGTGGCCCCAATCATTGACGGCCTGCGCACCCGCGGAGAGGATTTTCGGGTCGCAGTAACCATGGATCATTTCACACCGATAGCCCTTCGCACCCACACCATCGATCCAGTCCCGGTCTTTATCTATGATTCCCGAAAGACCGGTTCCGGCTCCGGCCTTCCTTTCTCTGAAAAAATCAACTCCTCGGGAAACAACGCGCTCCGCTTCAACAACAGCGCCCAGCTCATGGAACAGCTCCTGGAGAAAAAAGACCGGGGCAAAGATGAAGACTAGCCTTACCGAACCGATCCACAGGACCACCTGCCGGGTGCTCTACGGCGACACCGATGCCGGTGGCGTGGTCTATTATGCCAACTACCTGCGTTTCTTTGAGATCGGCCGCACTGAATTCATGCGGGACTGGGTCTGCTCATACCGTGATATCGAAGATCAGGGCCTGATCCTGCCGGTGGCCGAATGCCACACCCGCTACAAGGCCCCGGCCTTCTATGACGACCTCCTGATCATCGAGACCTCGCTGACCGAGCTCAAAAAAATCTCCTGTAAATTCTGCTACAAAATAAGCCGTCAGGAGGCGGACGGCAGCGGACGGCCAAAACTTTTAGTCAAAGGTTATACCGTCAATGCCTCGGTCAACAGAGAAGGCAAACTTACCAGCCTCCCGGAAGATATTCTGGAAAAACTGCAGCAACTTGTCTAAAAAGGCCATAGAGGAAAAATCCACCTTAATCATAATCCAATATATCTTGACAGGACAGAATCTTGGTGTATACTGGCAATCTCGAATCGCGGGGTGGAGCAGTCTGGTAGCTCGTCGGGCTCATAACCCGAAGGTCACAGGTTCAAATCCTGTCCCCGCTACCAGTAAATTCAAGGGCTTACAAGAAACATCTTGTAAGCCCTTTTTGTTTTTCTAACCTATTTCTAACCAGGTTAGAAAATCTGCACTGTAAGATGAAAGTGACTTGTCGCGCAATGCGAGGATTGAAACGCTCTTTCTCTCCATATCCTGCAAGAAGAACATAAAATTTTCAGCGTGCTATACTGTCCTTTCAAGTGGCGCAATTTTTGAAATCGCGCCATAAAACAAATTATTGTGGCGTGATTTCAAAAATTGCGCCATAATAATTTTACCATGCCAAAACAAATCTCTCAAAAAGACCTCGACAGTATAGTAAAAGCCGTGAGTTCCCTTCCCAATGGGGGTGGAATTGAAGAAGTCAATTCGGCATTGAAAGGGAAGATACCTCGTCGAACCTTGCAGCGGCGTCTTTCACTGCTTGTCGAACAGAAGCGTCTCATAGCAGAGGGCAAGGGAAGGGCGAGTCGCTATCGATTGCCAAATACTCTTAATATCGAAATCTCTCCCCCAATACCGGCTCTATCGGGTGAGACGTACATCCCTCTATCTCCCGAAGGAGCAGAGTTAAAAAGGGCCATTCGTGCACCCATCCAGAATCGGAACCCTGTGGGGTACAATCGTGCCTTTCTTGATGCATACCAACCAAATCGGACATTCTATCTTGATGAGGACATTCGGCACAGGCTTTACGAGATGGGTCGATCGCCTGACGAACAGCAATTCGCAGGAACCTATGCGCGACAGATCTTCAATCGATTATTGATCGACCTTTCCTGGAACTCCAGCCGATTGGAAGGAAATACCTATTCGCTCTTAGAAACAGAACGACTTCTTGAGCAAGGTGAAGCAGCAGAAGGCAGGAATGCCATGGAAACGCAGATGCTCCTGAACCATAAGGATGCCATCGAGCTCTTGGTTGAACAGGCAGCTGATGTAGGTTTCAACAGATACACCATTCTCAATCTGCATGCCTTACTCTCCAATAACCTTTTGTCAGATCCACGGGCATGTGGTCGATTAAGAACAGCTCCGGTAACGATCGGTGGGAGTGTGTATCATCCCTTGGAAGTACCTCAACTGGTTGATGAATGTTTCGAGCAAATCCTTACCCTTGCATCAGAAGTTAAAGACCCTTTTGAACAGGCCTTTTTTGAAATGGTACATCTGCCATATCTGCAGCCGTTTTTGGATGTTAACAAACGTGTTTCTCGCCTTGCCGCAAATATCCCGTTGATTCGCCGAAACCTCTGCCCCCTCTCATTCCTTGATGTGCCGAATCAGGCCTACATTGACGGTATTGTGGCTGTTTATGAATTGAACAAGGTTGAACTCCTTCGCGATGTCTTTGTCTGGGCTTATGAACGATCCTGTAAGCGGTACTCTGCAATCCGGCAATCTCTCGGCGAACCCGATCCGTTCAGGCTGCAGTACCGGCAGCAGATAAAAAAACTCGTGGCTGAGGTGGTGCGTGGTTGTATGGATATGCGAAAGGCCGCGAGCTGGATAGCCGAGAGGACAGAAAAAGAGATCCCCACCAACGATAAAGCGCACTTTGTGGAAGTGGTCGAGACAGAGCTTATCAATCTGCATGAGGGGAATTTTGCCCGTTATCAATTACGTCCCTCAGAATTCTCAGATTGGAACAAGGTGTGGCGTTGAGGTGATAGTTTTTATTTTTTAATCAAGTTCAGCATATCCATAAGGTAGTAGATTCAATTTGTTTCCTTTTTTGTTTGTTTTAAAACCATATAGTAACAGTCCATGATATCACAACGGTGATAAGGTTTCATTTTATCAGCAGCGTCTTTGATTATTTTGGGAAGCCTTTGGATAGCTCGGATTTCTCCATTGGAAGACATGGTCACGACCACAGACTTATTGATGAATTTTTGATCAGTTTCTTTGTACTCATGGTATTTTTCGGCCTTTATCAAGACAATTAGAGACTTTCTTCTTTTCTGAAGCAGGGTTTTCAGACCATCTCGCGAACATTTTAAGTCGCTTCCTTTTTTCGCGGATCGATGTCTTCCTCGACCGAATTTTACTCCCCAAATTCGAGATGAGAAAACTACCGTGTTATCCTGTGTGATCCATTTCTTTCCTTCGGCATTTGAAAATGTGAGTTCTAGATCGTTTATTATGTCCTCACAAGGTTGGAGCCAATTACTTGCACCATCAATACCATATGGGTCACAATTATCCATTCGGGTACTTTGATCCTGATATCTTCCCATGATTGGGGATAATGGATTTTTCAGCCCACGACTTGACCAAGGATCGTGAAAATCATCATCTTTAATTGGCAGATAATTGTGAAAAGGGTTTTGTGCCATCAGTGCATATGCAACCCCCCTCACCTTTGAAGGTTCGATCAAAGCAGAAGAAACTCTATAAGTTATCCCTTCTTTGTCAGACCAATCACCCGATACAGTAATTTCATTCGCATCAGATAACGGGTGTCGGTCAGAGATTTGAGCAGCGAGGCTTTTTCTTTCCATTAAGGTTGGAGTTTCATCATAGACCTCAAGTTTGATTCCAGAAGAAGGCAAGCTCGATGGGAAATAATCAATGTTATCTGACAGCCATGAT
>Ga0307440_1001784_pt1 | contig 10329 bp, 9 predicted proteins | sample SalMarWE160410MG_FD_202150 | JGI IMG/M metagenome (GOLD analysis project Ga0307440, IMG submission 202150) | Salt marsh sediment microbial communities from the Plum Island Ecosystem LTER, Massachusetts, United States - WE1604-10 | ecosystem: Environmental > Aquatic > Marine > Intertidal zone >... | reverse complement strand
CAAGGGAGGCCGCATTTTTATTTTTTCGAAAAGCTACCGGCACCCGGATGATCTCAACCCCGTTTACCATCTCCCGTTTTTTTAGACCTCTGAAACCTGAAGTGATAACAGTGATCGAGTGTTTTTTTGCGAGCACTTCGGCAACCTGTTTATTAAAAACCCCTCCGCCACCACCTACGGGCGGGTATTCATAATCAATCATTAAAATATTCATTGTCAACCTGAGGTCTAGGTTTCACTATTTTCAAATTTTTCATATAATTATGACCTGCCTTGAAGGAAGTACAGATCCGACCGTCCGGAAGAAGCGTTGGTGTCAATCCGGAAACAGTCGGCAAGGCAGTAAAAGGTGGGCCACAAACTAGCCGATCAATCCTGTCGTTGCAACTTTTTTCTTCAGCCCGAATTTTTCACCGGCCGATACGGCACATACATCCAATTTTTTCCGATCTTACAATGATCTGCCATCGAAAACCACAGCAAAAAGAGGAAGCCGGACCTTATCTCAGATTTGAATTGTCTCTAAAACACAGGATCATAAAGTTCCGGCCACTGGTCATATACAAAAACCTTTTGGATAAAAGAAGAAGAGAAATACAGCACTTTTTCCGGTTCAGCCGAATGAAGCGTACTTTTGTAAAGCTGAAAGTGACAATTCGGCAGAACCCCTTTTCCTGCCGTCATGCAGGATGCCCAGGGTATGACAGCTGGAAAATTTAGGCATGCCGGTCCTAGTGGTACTGTTTTCTTAGCTCTTTTTTGTTAATTTTTCCAACGCTTGTTTTGGCAATGGAATCGGTTATCACGACCTTATCGGGAACACCGTATTTTGGCAGAATACCCTTTTGGGCATGATCGATAAAAAACTTCCGAAGTTCTTCGTCGGTTACCGAATCCCGAAATTCCTGCCGCAATACCACCAAGGCCAATGGCCGCTCTCCCCATTTTTCGTCGGGAACTCCGATTACAGCAGCTTCAGATACCGCCGGATGACGACTGATGATATCTTCCAAGGTCAGTGAAGAGATCCACTCCCCACCGGTCTTAATCACATCCTTGAGCCTGTCGGTAACCTGGAGGTAGCCCTCTTCATCGATAAATCCAATATCACCGGTATGCAACCAACCGTTTTCCCAAAGCTCCTCGCTCTTTTCCCAATCCTTCAGGTATCCTTGGGTCAGCCAGGGTGTTCTGGCAACCACCTCTCCTGTAGCCTTTCCGTCATGGGGGAGGATATTTCCTTCCTGATCAACGATTTCGAGCAAGACATTGGGTATGGGCAATCCGGTGCGGCAACGGATTTTGATCTGGTCTTCGACATCCCACTCCAACATGTGCGGTTTTAAACCTGCAAGGGTCAGGATGGGACAGGTCTCTGACATGCCATAGCCGGTATAGACGTTTATCCCATGTTCCAGGGCGGTCTTGCAAAGACCGACGGACATTGCCGAACCACCGATAATAACCTTCCAGCCCTTCAGATCAATATCCTTTGCAGAGGGACTGTTTAAAAGCATATTCATGATGGTCGGAACACAATGGGAGAAGGTAACCTTTTCAGTTTCAACGAGTTTTAGCAGCATCTCCGGTTCATACCGTCCCGGATAGACCTGTTTGGAACCGAGCATGGTCATCATGTACGGTACCCCCCAGGCATGTACATGAAACATTGGGGTAATGGGCATATAGACATCTTCAGAGTCGATATTGGCCTGGGATTTAATTGCGGAGAGGGCGGAAATTATACCATAGGTGTGAAGGACGAGCTGCCTGTGACTGAAATAGACCCCTTTGGGAAGTCCGGTGGTCCCGGTTGTATAAAAAGTCGTTGCCCTGGTGTTTTCCCCAAAATCGGGAAAATCATAGCTCTCCATCTCCCCGGCCAGAATGGCTTCATACTCACCATCCACAGACAGGATCCTTTGTTCCCCACCGGAATCAGAGATGAGTATGATCTTTTTTACCGTTGTCAGTTGGTCTTTCACTCCGGCAATCAACGGTAAAAATTCCTCATTGACCAGCAGGATATCATCCTCGGCATGGTTTATGGTATAGACGAGTTGCTCGATGGACAATCTGACATTTACCGTATGGAGGACGGCCCCCATCATCGGCACGGCAAAAAAACACTCCAAATACCGATGGCTGTCCCAATCCATAATCGCCACAGTATCTCCCCGTCCGACATCCATCTTGCTCAGGGCATTGGCCAGACGGGCCACTCTCTTGCCGAATTCCGTATATGTGTAACGAAACCTGTCTCGATAGACAATTTCCTGGTCGGGGGCATAAATCAGCGGGGGAGTGAGGAGATGTTTGATCAGGAGCTGGTAATTATACGCAGAGGGAGTAGGATCAATAGGTTGCAGGGCCATGGTTTCCTCCTAAAAAAATTGAGTGAATACTTCTCCCGTCAATGGATGTCCCGAGACTCCCAAAAGGAGTAATTTCAAGCAACTTCCCACACAGGGACGGCCTCATCTAGAGGGGGTGATCGACACTGTCTCGTTTTGACCTTCTTTTTAGAGAAATATATTCACGCCTCTCTTTCGGGCTCTCAAATAGATCCCAAAAGATGCTGTACAATCGCAACCGATGCAAGCGCTGCCGTTTCCGCCCGGAGAATACGTCTGCCCAAACTAACAGGACGCCAACCGGCACTTTCGGCAATGGAGACCTCTTCCCGGGTCAGCCCACCTTCCGGCCCGAGAAGAAGAGAGACCGAATTTATACCTTGAGCCGGGAAAAGATCATGAAGACGGACCTCTCTTTCCTCTTCCCAGAAGATGAGTTTCAATCTGGTCAATTCGGAACCGAGGTGGTCGATCGCCTCTCTGAAATCCATAAGTTCCCTGAGTTCCATCGGTCGTGCCCGTCGGCATTGCTTACAGGATTCCTCTATTATTTTTGCCCATCGCTCCTGTTTCCTACCCTCCCTCAATGCATCGGGCCGCCCCTGGCAACGTGTGCTGATCAGTGGAATAAACCCCTGTACCCCCAGCTCCGTACATTTCTGCACCACCGTATCCATATGTTTTGCCTTGAGGAGTCCCTGGGCAACTGTGAGGGGAATTGTGTCACTCTCGGTAACCCTCCCGGTGGAGATAATACGAACTCTTGTTCGGGGCCCGACCTCGGTAACTTCCGCCTGAAAGACACGGCCGGAGCCATCAAAAAGCTCGACTCTCATACCGGTTCTTAAGCGTAAAACATGACGGAGGTGATGAGACTGTGTCTCGGACAAGACAACCTGATCTCTTTGCTTTTCCTCCGGTCTAAAAAAGAACCTTTTCATAAGACCTTGCAATGATGTGAAATATTGTATTAGTCAGGCTTATGGTAACAATCCGACCTTATATTTTTAAATATTAAGTTTGACAACATCCCGTCTTTCAACTATTTATTTTCGATAATTAATATTTATTCTTATTTTCCCAAGCAGGATCAAAAATTTAAAACGTATGAAACATAAAGACCAAAGGACTCACCAACGATTTTCCGTAAATCTTCAAGCGAAAATTTCTGCTGCAAATGACGAAGGTGATATATTTTTCGCCGATGAGACGATAATCGCAAACATTAGCTCAGGTGGAGCCTTTATCATCACCGACAGGAGTCTTCCTCTCGGCGGAACGATCAAGATGGAATTTCTGCTCTCCTTCGAAAATCTCAAAAAGCTCCGTTTCATCCTGTCGGTCGAAAGTCTGTTGGCCTGCCGTGACAAGCAGGTCAGGGTCAAGGCCTCAGGCGTTATTGTTCGAGTGGAAAAAGACGGCATCGCCGTCATCTTTGATACCGATTATCAAATTCATCCGTTACCCCCCTCATCCGAATGATCAGAGGGTATCCCATGGCATCCGAAGATATTCGCGAAGTCACACGTCAACCACAACTTTGCCAAATCACCCGGCCGCACCTGATCACGTTAAAACTCAACCCCCTCCCTTGCCGGAACCCCCTCCCGGTAATAATGTTTGATCTCCGTCATCTCTGTTACCAGATCCGCCATTTCCAGAAGCTGTGCAGGAGCTCGCCTGCCCGTTAAAACCAACTCCACATGCTCCGGTCGTTTCTTTAAGACATCCAAGACCTGCTCAAGAGTGGCGATACCAAACCAGAGAGTCACACTAATTTCATCCAGGACAATCATCTGGTATTTACCAGATGCCATTACCTCCTCAATGCGTTCAAGCCCCCTCCGGGCATGCTGTCTGTGGACATCGGTGACCTCCTCGCGCCTGATGCAGCCTGCATCACCAAATTGTTCCACATCGATGTCCTTTATGCCTTGCAGAACCGTCAACTCTCCATAATGCTGCCCCTTCATAAACTGGCCCACAAAAACCCGCCGCCCATAACCGGCACTGCGCAAGGCAAGCCCCAGTGCTGCGGTTGTCTTTCCCTTACCATCGCCGGTATATATCTGTACGTACCCTTTTTGCATGCAAATACCTCTTTGTCTGTTTCATGTCGAATCGATATTGTATGGTTTATACCGTACTCTTGTGACAGTTTACATCCTATCCGGTCATTCGACAAATGCAACAGGCAATCACCCGTCAAATTATGCCGCCTGGGAGATGAGTTTTTGCTTCAACTCCCAGAGTTCTCTGGTTAGGGAAACATGATAGAGGTGAGGGTTGACCAGACGTTTCACGCCGTCATCCAGATGTTCAAGATCGGCATCCCTGCGACTACCGATTTGTTTGAAGGTATCTGATGAAGGCGAATCAGATCCATCAAAAGGAAGGTCTCCCCAGAGACGTTCGATGCGGCTCAGGTCATCCCTTTTGATTCGCCGCTGAGTGGAAAAATCCACTGGATGGTGGAGATGCAAGATCGGCAATTGGTCCAATGGCTCCTCTTTTTTGGCCAAGACATCGACAATGGCCTTGTCCCGTTTATCATAAAGTCGCCAGACCTCTTTAGCTCCGGGATTAACGGTCTTTCCCGGACTTTCAGACACCTTGATTGCCGGGAGCCATTCCTGTTCCGTATAGACGGAGGTCAGTTTATAGACCCCATCCAGAGCACCGTGCCCTTTACCGGTGATCAGCGATGTCCCCACTCCAAAGACCAGGCGTTTAATGACGTCCCCAGGCTCCAGACCATATTTGCCTCCTTCCTTGCGGATCTGACTGAGGATCTGCCAGATGACCAACTCATCCAGTTGGTTGGATAAAACAATTGTCGTATCGGGGAAACCCGCCGCATTCAGCTCCTGGGCGGCCTTCAAGGTCAGGAAGGCCAGATCACCCGAATCGAGCCGAATCCCCACCGGTTGATGCCCCTTTTTCCGGAGCTCCTCAAAGGTTCGGATGGCATTGGGAATGCCGCTCTCCAGGGTGTTTACGGTATCCACCAGCAACAGACAGTCATCGGGATAAACATCGGCATACGCCCGAAAGGCGTCAAGCTCTCCTCCGCCCATGGCCATAAAGGCCTGTACCATACTATGGGCGTGAGTCCCCTTCGGATCAAAGCCCAGGGCATGGGAAACCCCAACGTTGCTGGAGGCATCGGCACCACCCACCAGAGCACCGCGCACACCAGGAATTGCCCCATACCCCTGGGCCCGGCGCAGTCCGAATTCAAGGATCGGGCGCCCTTCGGCCGCCTGATGCATACGGCCGGCCCGCGTGGCGATCAGGGTCTGGTAGTTCATATGGTTCAAAAGTGGCGTTTCCAGGATCTGAGCCATTGCAAACGGACCCTTGACAGCCAGTAGCGGTACCGTGGGATGGGCCACCCGCCCCTCCTGAAGTCCCCGGATCTGCATCTTTTCGAAATGCCCTTCCCGGGAAAGCCAATCCAGAAAATCATCATGAAACAGGATAGTCCCGTTGCGACCCTTTTGCCGTCGGAGATAGGAGAGTTCTTTTTCGGTACAACGGGCTTCCTTCATCCAGTCCCAGAGACTGCCCGATCCTGCAAGAATGGTAAAACCCGATTGATGGGATCCATAGGAGGGGTTCTGGCGATAAAAATATTCAAACTGTACCGGCGTGCGATGAATCCCCTGCCGATAATACAGATGCGCCATTGTAAGCTGGTACTGATCAGTCAGCAATATCCCTTCGCTCAGTTCACGCTGTACTCGTTTCATGGTCTGATTCTCCGCCCCCTTCTGCCGACCAGGGAGTGTCCTTCGATATCTTGCCTCAAGGTCCTTTGCGACCCTTGGGGGGCATTTACCCAAGCCAAACCTATCCTATTCCGCTCACAGTTTCAACTCACCGATAGAAGATACCACTCGAAATGTCTCAATCACCTTAAGCCGTTTTGCCCTTTCTCCGAAGATGGGCTATAATTCCACCGTCATCGACCAGAGACTGTATAAACGGGGGCAGTGGTTGGATTGCGTATGCACGTCCGGTCCCCAGATCAAGGAGTCGATCACCCGCTATCTCCAATTTTGTAAAATCCCTTAGCTCTTCTGTCTTAGAACAAACGATCACCGGCAGACCAAGGTTGACCGCATTGCGAAAAAAGATCCGGGCAAAACTCTTGGCAACAATTGCCGCAACCCCGCGCTCCTTCAGAACCGCCGGAGCCTGTTCGCGGGATGACCCGCACCCGAAATTTTTCCCGCCGACCAGGATATCCCCCCTGGCAAACTCGGTTACAAAGTGCGGATGATGCTCAAATGTAAAAGGAGCCATTTCCGAAATAGAAGGCAAGCTGAGGAGATGGGCTCCTATGATCTGGTCCGTATCGATATTGTCCGTAAACACAATTGCTTTCCCCTGTATCATTGCAGAACCTCCCTCGGATCAGTTATACAGCCGGTAAGAGCAGAGGCCGCAACAGTGGCCGGACTCGCCAGATAGATTTCGCTTTCCGGGCTTCCGACCCGACCGCGAAAATTCCTGTTTGCCGTCGATAAAAGCCGCTCATTTTTACCGAGAATCCCGCCTGTACCGCCGAAACAGGCACTGCATCCAGGGGTTCCGATCATCGCGCCGCTCTCGACCAGTACGGAAATAAGACCCGACTTGACGGCTCGCAGATAGACATTCGTCGATGCCGGGGTGATCAGAAAACGCACGCCTTTTGCAACCTTACGGCCCTTCAGGACTGAAGCTGCAACCTCCAGATCCTCATATCTGCCGTTGGTGCAGGCCCCCAGAAAAAGTTCATTGAGAGGCAATCCCTTAAATTCGAAGAGGTCTTTTACATTGTCCACGCTGTGCGGATAGGCGATCTGCGGTTCGAGGTGGCCGATATCAAAATCGAGTGTTTGTTCATAGACAGCATCTTCGTCGTCTTCATATACCAAGTATTCCTGCCTATCCATCTGTTCAAGATAGGCACGGGTTTTTTCATCCGGCTGGATATAGGCGAATTTGGCCCCGGCCTCGATTACCATATTGGCAAGGGTCATCCGCTCGGCCATGCCAAGGGCTTCGATGGCAGCTCCTTTGAAGCAAATCGCCCTATACGTTGCGCCGCCGGCAGTTAGGTCGCCCACGATCCGAAGGATCAAATCCTTGGCATAGACACCCTTCGGCCACTTGCCCGTTACATGAATGCTTATACCCTCGGGCACTTTCATCCAGATCCGCCCCTGACTCCAGGCCACCGCCACATCGGTGGATCCCATCCCGGTGGCCAAGACCCCTAAAGCCCCGTAGCTACAGGTATGAGAATCGGCGCCGATGACCACTTGACCGGGTACGACATGATGCTCCATCATCAGCTGGTGGCATACTCCCACACCGTCGTAAACATAGGGGAGACCCTGTTCCTTTGCAAAGTCACGCATTTTATTATGGGAATCAGCAGCGGCAATTGAACTGCTCGGAGTATAGTGATCCATGATTAAAATAACCTTTTCCGGGTCGAAAACCCTTTCGGCTCCAATCTGTTCCTTGAAGATGTCGATGGCCAGACAGGCCGTGGCATCGTTTGCCATGACCGCATCGAGTGAGACATCGACAATCTTTCCCGGATGGAGCTCGGCTTCACAGCTATGGGCGGCAAGAATTTTCTCTATGACGTTCATTTTTTCCTCCTGAAAGAATGTGAATTACCCATCAGACCATGGTCCCACCCGGGTTCAGGGATCCGGTCTATAACCTAAAACAACGCGTCCGTCGTTTTCTTCTTGTCTGTATAGCAGCCCCTGAGATATAAGTGAAATACATCTTTCTCATATCTATAATAACCTGAGGTTATATAATGATCGACACGGAACTCTATAGGATCTTCCACACGGTCGCAAAATACGGCACGGTCTCCGCTGCGGCCAACTCCCTCCATGTCAGTCAGCCGGCCGTCAGCAAATCCATTAAAAAGCTTGAGGATCTCATCGGGTGCACACTTTTTGCCCGCAGTTCAAAAGGCATGCAGCTTTCGACCGAAGGCCGGATTCTTTTTGACTATGTGGCAAGCGGCATGGAATACCTGCAAAACGGTGAGCAGGTGTTGAAAAAGGTCCGGAACAGGGAGTATGGGTTGGTTAAAGTGGGTATCAGCAATACCCTTTGCCGGTACTACTTTCTTTCCCATCTGGAAAAATTCCACCAAGACTATCCCGGCATCCGGATCACCATCATCAACCGGACCTCACAGCAGACATTACAGATGCTGGAACAGGGGCTCATCGATTTCGGTATCATCAGTATCCCAAAAGACCGGTCTCGCTTCACCTACCATGAACTTCTGAACATCAAGGATATTTTTGTTGTCGGGCGGTGTCATCCCGATCTGCAAGGACCGATACCATTGCAATCATTGGCCGGTTATCCGCTGATGATACTTGAAAAAGACAATGTCACCCGTGCGCTGATCGATGACTTCCTGTCCGAAAACCAGGTAACATTGCAACCGGAAATCGAGATCGGCAGCATGGATTTTCTGATAGAATTTGCCAAAATAGGCCTGGGTGTGGCTCTGGTGATCAAGAACTTCGTCAAAGAGGAACTGAAAAGCGGCCAACTCAGGGAAATCCCGACAATCCCGGCCATCCCTCCAAGGGCTGTGGGAATCGTCATGCCCAAAAACCTACCGCTTTCCATCGCCGCCGAGGCCTTTATCGATTCTCTCTGTAGATAAGAAAAGACGTTCGTCCGCTATCTCCGCTTAAGGAGGTTTTTAACGGTGCTGATTTCGACATAGGAGGCCCCGTTATCGGAACCGAAATTTCCTGCCAGGACCGTTATAAGGCTCTCTTCGGTAAGAAAACCGTTGGCCACAAGCTGACTGAGGGCTGCATGCAGAAACTCATGGGAGGAAAGATCCCTTTCCATGAAAGAGGCGTGTACCCCGAAAGACAGGGTCAACTCCCGCATAACCCGCTTGCTGTAACATTGGGCATAGATAAGGTTTTCCCCTCGATAGGCGACAAGACTGAGAATTGTCTTGCCGCTTATGGTGTCGGCGATCAAGGCCTTGGTTTTCAAGCGCAGCGATGCCTTTACTGCAGACTTAGCCAGATAACTGGTGACATTTTTGGTGGATTCGTACGGGGAATCGGTAAATGTGCTGAGACTGGACTCCACCTCTTCGGCAATCCTTGCCATCATTTTAACCGACTCCAACGGATATTTACCGAAGGCTGTTTCACCGGAAAGCATGACGGCATCGGTATGATCAAGACAGGCATTGGCAACATCAGAGACCTCGGCCCGGGTCGGACGAGGCGAGTCTATCATGGACTGCAGCATCTGAGTGGCGATGATAACCGGCTTTCGTCGCTCGATGCATTTTTTTACAATCCTTTTCTGGATAATCGGGATCTTCTCGGCAGGAATCTCGATGGCCAGATCACCGCGAGCCACCATGATTCCATAGACATGGTCAAGAATTTCGTCGATATTATCGACCCCTTCCTGATTTTCAATCTTGGCAATGATCTTGATTGCACTCTGCCCGGCGTCCAAGATTTTCTGAATGGCAAGGACATCTTTTTTACTGCGGACGAAGGAGTGGGCAATGAAATCGATGTCCTGTTCCATGGCAAATTCAATAAAGCCCCTGTCTTTTTCGGTTAATGCCGGAAGATCCCGGGCCTTTACGGATGGCAGATTGATGCTCTTTTTTCCCTTGATGAAGCCGTTATTTTTCACCTCACACATCAACTTATCGGGAAATTTATCCAGAACCTCAAGCTCTATTTCGCCGTCATCAATCAGAATTCTATCCCCGACGGAGAGGTCATCGACAAACCGGTCATAGGTTACGCAGATACATTCCGGTGTGCATGTGCAATTCTTATCTCCCTTTATCGCAATCATCTGGCCTGTTTTCACCGGAATATCATCTTGGGCAGCCGTGGTCCTGATTTCCGGCCCCTTGGTATCCACCATAATGGCAATGTTTTCCGAT
>Ga0307440_1001780_pt1 | contig 10355 bp, 17 predicted proteins | sample SalMarWE160410MG_FD_202150 | JGI IMG/M metagenome (GOLD analysis project Ga0307440, IMG submission 202150) | Salt marsh sediment microbial communities from the Plum Island Ecosystem LTER, Massachusetts, United States - WE1604-10 | ecosystem: Environmental > Aquatic > Marine > Intertidal zone >... | reverse complement strand
ACTCATACCGAGGTCTATTATGAAACGTTTTCTTTCGCATCTAGTCTCATTTCTTCTTTTGTCTGATTTATATAGGAAGAAAAAAGCGTCTAATAAAATAAACCGGTCCTTGAAGAATAGGTACATACTATTTAGGTAGCCAACGTCTCCCACAGCCGGGTGAGCACTATTAGGCGCAGAACTTTCAGTTATTATTATTTTGCTGGCTTTCTGAAACATATTGATATCTCCTGAGTTACTACACTTCAAACATATCTTCAAACACGTCTACCTGTCCTGATCTCTGCTTTTCTCGTTTGACCTTTTCGTGTAACTCATCTGCGTGTGTTCTGTAATATCTCAAAATGGTGTCTATTTTATCTACGTTCCTGGCGAACTTGGATTCTATTGATAGTTTGTGGCGCAATAACTCGTTTTTAAGCATGGATGCGTCTTTGCGCAGTCTATTTAATAAATTGCGCTTTTTGGTCTTTGTGGATATTTGGCCAGCATACGCGACTGCAAAGTCTGGATTTTTAATCCTCTTCATTATGGTATGCCCTATACTGGACGGCTCAGTGCGCGTTAGGTCAAGCCTACCCTCATCAACGGCCCTTAAAGCTCTATGCAGCGCACCAACGTACACCCCATACTTGTGTCTATAGATAAACAGTGACAGAGCTACCACATAAGCCGTAAACTCATTGTCATCCAGATCTAATAAGTCCATTGACTCAACGGGAATAGTCGTTAATTTAGTGTCCCCTAGATGCAGAGTATTTTTTCCCCTATATGGTCTGGTATCCAGTCCTTTTGGCGCGCCAACAGCTCTTATGATCTTTTGATCCCTTTCCGACATATTATCGTATTCCACCATACGGGGGTGTATGTTCACAAGGTCTATTCTTGGTTTGCCTTTATAGCCAAACCTGGAGAATATGACACCCATATCCCAGCCATTATAGTTGCCAATATTATCTTGGCTTACAAAATACCCTATGGAACCAGCTTGGCATTTCTTTGTGCTGGCAAGGACCTGTATCCTTTGAAGCGGTTTTAAAATCATGATTTAATCTAACCTCCATATACACATTATTCTCTACTTTTTTGTAGTTGTAATAAGTCACATAGTCTGCTCTATTAGCGTAGTGGCTTTGTCATTGTGCTTGCGGCTATAATCACCGGTGGCTATAACCAATCTGAGCTAGTGTGTAACGTCACATTGCAATAATTGTCAAGTACGAGGTTTTTTTTCACAGGTTGCTGGGGATTTATCGTATCCGCTTCTATTGCTTCATCGGTGAATCCTAGTTTAGCTCTATCCATGGATACTTTTACTTTTAGCATGCAATTTATAGTTTCAGATTTGTTGGTAATGTCTCCATCTCCTGGCATATAGCAAGATGGTAAATTCAATTGTCTCCGGGCCCACGCTTTTATAGACATGTCTGGCCAATCGCAAATATTAACCAGCCTATATTGCATTTTGCGCAACGAGGTATTTTCTAAGCAATCCCGGTCGGTTATGGCTATTCGGATATACAAAGGCATGTAATTCACAGCGCTGCAAGCTTTACCAATCTTATACTCTTTGAACGTTTGTACTAATTGACTATCCAATATATCTATTCTTTTGCCTCTGGAATTGGTTATTACTACACCATTGTCCAAGTGCATTGCTACGGTGCCTTGAAGATAATCCATGCCTATCATGGTGAAGTATATTTTAGCCCCGTTAAACGCTGTGGCCATAAGAATTAGTGGCGTAAGGCCGTATAAATCTGGGCAATTCAAAGGCTTGAACGCCGCCCCTTTTACAACAAACATACTTCCAAGGCGGATGACCACAGGCAAGCCACGCCCTATAGATATGACTCTATCTGTTATAGATCCCATTTATAGTTCCTCTAGCGTGTATTCATTATCATCTTCACATTTGAAGGTTTTTTTGCCATACTTGTACGACAAAAATCTTATGGTGGGGGATATGAATATCTCTCTAGTCTGGTTTTCGGAATAGTTTGAGGTAGCCACTACAAATCTTCTATCTTTGATTATATTTCCAATGTGTAATACTGACACACTTTCTGCTGAGAATATTTTCCGTGCGGCATCTTTAGTGTTCACTATGGCTCTACATTCTTCCTTGGTTACCAAACCGATGAGTCTGCCTGTGAATTTCTGTTTCTCATTTATAGTGATTGTTACGTTGTCACCCATCAATACTCTCCCCCTTATTCATATACTTTGGACGCTAACAGACTCGAACCGACTTTTGCTATATTTAGGCACAGCTCTAACTCTTCGGCTATCACTACCGCAAAATCATCTATGGAAGCCTCACAACCATCATCAAACGCTTCCTCAATAGCTTCTGCGGCGTCTTTTATGGTGTCGTAGCTCTCCATAGTCATGCTAAACCTACCTTCCTCCCTGATTAACCAAACATGCCTGCCCTTCATCACCTCGTCAGACACTTCAAATGGAAGTTCCATGGGGTTCAGCACTAGCCCATATATGACAACGATATCGTCTAGATCGTCATCAGCCACACCTATTATCGAATCCGCGCTCTCTAGAAATCTATCCATTTCATACTTTTGTGACGACGCAACCAGCACTTCATTGGCGTATATTATGTATATGCACCCTTTCTGCTTTTCGTTTATTTGTTTTACAGTAGTTAATACAGCGTCCATTTATCATATTCCCCCGTGTTTTTTGCCAATGCCAAGAATATATTGAATGTCTCGATAAAAACTGGTGCGTAATCATCTTTGTGCCCTTCAACGTCGGCTATCACGTCAGCCAAGTCACTCGCTACAACCTCACCTACCTTTTTAGTGTCTAGTTTTAGTTCCTCACGTTTCTGGTCCATTAGATAGGTAAACAAAGTGATATGCTTGTCGCTCACGCCTGGTGATATCGCAGCTATCTTATCAAGGTCCCCATGCAGGGCTTCAAGGCCAAGATCGTTCTGTAGTGCTCTAATAGCCGCCTTCTCATAGCTTTCGACGCCTTTGACGTCGCCAAACGCGGCTGCGCACCATTTAGAATCGTCTTTAATTCCTTTTCTTAGAAGGAAACGGCCGCCAAACAGCTCTACAAATATGTGTACTTGATAAAGTAATTTCATATTTCTAGCCCTCACACATCGCCGCTCTACAATAGCTTATTCTGTTCATAAACAGTTGTGTAGTCTCTGGTGGGAATTCTTCGCCTACCAATACTACAAAGTCGTCAATTTCTGCGCGTATGTACGTGTCGATAGTGACTTCTACATCATGCACGGCCTCTTCCATACTACCGTGTCTACTAAGATTCCACCCGTTATATATAACGAACACTTCTTCGCCATCGTTGATTTCGTAAGGTAAATTTTCAGGGTCTAATACAATGACCGAAATTGTTATTAAGTCCTCGCTGGCTATACGTGTAGGAAACGCTTTATTTTTAGCCACATAGAACGGTAGATCATACGCTGCTTCGCAAGCGGTTATATGAATGTCTATGCCATCGTTGTACATCATCATGGCTATTCTTAGGCCAGTGAATTTTGTGAGGTCTTCGACATCATAAACGACGTCATCGGGATTTGTTTTTACCACTACGTTACTTTTCTTCTGCGAGCTCGTCGTCTTCATTATACTTTACCCGCTTATGGAAATTACCGGCTACGTCAGATATCAACGCGGCTTGTATTTTCTTTAGTTGCCCCAATAAGACTTGTACGTTGTCAAACTGACCGTCAGTGTGAAGTTTATTATAGATATTTATTATGAAAACGGCTGGATCAATGTCAGCCCTACCTTGTTCCCTATAGTAAGATCTTGACGTAGCTTCCACTTGGTCACACAACATTAGAATAAGCGATTCTAGTGAATCAGGCCTTTCAGTTTTATATCTGAATAGTTCCTCTGGAACGTTTTCATCGACAGCTTTGGCTTTTTCTAATACAGACATCAGCATACACTGACCATGGTGTTGGCTCGCTATCTTTATCACTTCTTTAGGAAAATTGTTGGCAAATAATATGGCGACCGTATCGGATACGTGCCGAGTAATCAATTGATAGCTCAGCCAAGGATCCAATGCATCATGTACGTTGCTGTCAGGCTGGTTTTCGGTAAAGAACTCTGGTGCCCACATTTTGCCTATGTCATGATACAGTGCGGTCATCTTTAATACCGTGGAGTCCATGTCAATGGCGGAGCATACGTTCTCTATCATACTCATCAACGATTGGGCGTGTTTATGACTGCCGGGGGCTTTTTCTCTGAATTCTTTGAGTAAAGGAAACCCAGGGTCCATTGGGCCAGTAACTTTAGCATCTTTTTCCTCAATCTTCTCTTCTTGCGTTTCCAGCTTTTCGACTTCTGCCATGGCTTTCTCCTCCACTATATTTGTTTATGAAATCCTGCATTGCCATTCCCAAGAAATCAGCTATCATGTTGCTATAATGGATTCGTGTCGAGTCATTTTCCCTCAACATTTCTGGATGGTATTGCACGCCCATAGCATTGCTATTTGGGAAAATGGCTGATTCTATTTCATGCTCTGGCTCTTGTACTTTGTATCCGTTTGGCCCCATGTATATATCTGATCTTCTGGGGTCAGACCATGCTACTGGTATTGAATCGTTCGGTATGCCGACTAGCTGATGATGCGTGCTAGTAACCATGCGAGTTATACCATCATAGGGAAAATAAGCACCGTGTATTGGTCCCGTATGCCCTTCGATGTGCTGATACATAAATCCACCTGACATTACATTCAAGAACTGGAAGCCACGACATATGCCAGTCATTTTTATGTTATGGTGTTTGCAAAAGTCGAACATTCGCTTTTCATATGTATCTCGGCTCTCGTTTGTCATACACAGCACATCGTCTCTCCCATTGTAGAACCTAGGATGAACGTCTTCTCCCCCGGTGAACATCACCAAGCTCACTTTTTCAGGCTGGCTTAATAGATATTTTGTATCGGAAACCACTTCGTCAAGGCCTATTAACGGGTCTCCGTAAAACTTACTGCCTATTATTATTATCACTTTGAGGCCTCCTTATATTTTATACGATCTTTTTTATTCAAGTATTTATCTAGAAATTTACGGCCTTCAGCATCGTCTTTGGACATTACGGCACCAACTACGTCTTCATCAAAAAGTTCTTGAAAGCTTACGTTATGCTTCACCTTGGATATGCCTCTTATAGTGTCCGCGCAATTGAACGAATAGCTTGAAAATCTCACTGCTTTTCCGTCGGGGGCTACTATACGCCGAGTGTCGTACTTGAGAGGGACGTCGCTTACAACTCTTTGCAGCCCTATTGCTACCTCTAGGGGAACAAGTTGAGCTTCCATTATACTTTGGTCAGCCGGCAGCTTAACATATTGCTGGAGAGCTTCGTCATAACCACTTTTAGATAGGCCATAGGGCCTTTGTATGTCGATCGTATGATGACCACAGAGATTTAGTACCGCCCTACTGGCAAACACGTAGGCTGCAAAGAAGTTCATGCCGAGTTTATTAACCAGATATGTCACAGCTCTTGGCAACCCTGGGTCTTCACGTATGTTTCTAATGGTGGACAGATATATATATAGAACAACGGGACTCAGTCCTTCGAGATCTATTATGAACTCTCCACTTGCAATAGCTGTTGTAGAGGTACCATATTGTGTTACTTTGGTAGATTTTCTTTGGCCTTCTGGAATGTCAGTTATGGCGTTTTCATCTATATATGGCGGAAGCATTTTATGTTTCTTAGCGAGTAGAAGCCATTCTACTCTTTCTTCCGGGGTTAATAGAAACTTATTAGTGCTTGTGGTACATTTCTGTATTTCTAACCTATCATACATTCGATTGGGCTGACCGGATATTAATTTGTGTAACAGCCCGGAAAAGCATACACAGGAATGCGTGTCTAGCGCATGTTCCTGCGCAAAGTTTTCAGGTATTACGGAAGGATCCGAATCACTCTTGAACAGGGCATAAGTGACCTTATTATCCAGATGATAGCATGATGTATCAACAAGTTTGGTGTCCATCCAAACTTTTTCCCTAACAATATCTTTATCCATATCGGTAGGCGTAAGTTTTTTGGTTCTGGATGTTTTCTTCATTTTATACCATTACCTCCTTATCAAGCTCTTTTCATCTCTGTTGGAGTCTCATACTTGGAACCATCTGAACTTTTTTCTTCCTGTACTTCTATGAACATGAGGCTCTCTATGGAATCATAGGGAATAACCTTGTATATTATGTCTTTATCGCTCATTGGATTTTCCAATACTATCAGATAATGGGCGCAATTTGGCCCGCCACCGTGATTGATTGAAACCAACCCGTCCCTACGAAATTCGATAGACCTGACCCGGTATTGTCCCGCCAAGGCGGCTTTGCCAACTTCATACGAGATATCCTTTTTGGTGTCTACTCTTACGATAACTCTACTTAACTTTGCCATTTACTTTTACCCCCCTAATTGAAAAAATGTGTTAAGAAATTTTCTTGGAACTTTCCGAAATCATTGTTATGCAGAAGCTTGCTATAGCCCCCATTAAGTAATCCGTTATAACCCACGCTACCAATACCCCACTCGGATCTGATATCATTTTCTACTACGGATTCTATGCCGTTCTCCAGCATATATTCAAAAACCGCGAGTGAATATACCGGCTTACCCTTTAATTTAGTTCTTGTATATCCTTTGTATCTTTCTGTTGGATAGTCAGATTTAGTGGTCCTATAAGAGCCTATATTCAATGGGTTACTGATGGGAAAGCCCATTAGTGCTACATATGGCCTAAGATCTTTCCACAGATTTTTGACTGTTTTCTCATCACTTTCGTCGATACATCCACGAATGGTATCTTCATCTGTTTTTATTGCTTTTAATAATTCAATATCCAAGTCGCACCCGACAAGAGTCCAAGCCATTCTGGCCAACCCATAGATGAGGGACATAGTCAAAGGGGATTTTAGCCACCAGCAGCTGGGAGTCCTGTACTCTACTCCATATGGAGTAGGGCGAAAACATCCGGCTTTGCCGTATTTAGATCTACGCCTTTTGGCAGCTTGGCTATTGTCCAGCAATAAAGTTGGAATGGTTACCAATATGTCCATGCATTTTATTACCCTTAAATGCCTACTTTCGTCGCAGGCCAGTTTCATATAGGGATCGCCGGGCTTGCGGTATTTCATATCTGGTACTCCAATATGTAAATGACCGCCAGCATATCTAAATGGGTGCCGTGAAGCATCCATTTCCGGTGTATTTATGGTTTTGGTATACGCATTGAAATCTGGCGCACAGCCGAATCTTCGGGCTTCTGGGTCTGCTATTTCTAGAATACTTTTTTGAATTTTGGCGGATGGTTTTAGAATTATTTTGTGGTCCACCGGCACTGTCTCCAGTATCACGTTCCAACAATTCCTGATATTGTCCACCAGGTATTCTCTACAGGTGTTATGGGCTATTGCTATTTCAGCCTGTATACCATCGAAGAACAACTTACTTTGCATCAAACCTCTAGCTTTTACTAACACCGGATCATTTTTTCCGGGGAAAAAAGCATCAGAGTTCAAGATTTTTCCTCGACTATTGGCTATGAAATATTCAGGATCGCCGCCAAGTGAAGCAGGTCCTGTTTGATGCCACATCTTGTCTACTAATGATTTATCAACTTCAGAAAGTTTCATACTCCATAATACCCCCCATCACAAAGTTTATTTATCGGTTCTAAACTCTTCAATAAGTTTGGTTTTACCTTCCCTCACTGAGTCTAAAACATTATACATAGTTAGCATAATCTTGTTTACATACGATATTTCCGATACAGATTTATCTTTAGGTAACTCCTTGCTGCCAGTGTTGTACCTATATAAAGTTTTAGCTATGTTGTGGCCGGCTTGATCGTAGTATTTTGCAAGTATCTCGGTGCCACACTTTATATTCAGGTCTGGCCAGAAAAGCTTGTGCTTGGCGCTTACTCCGTTGCCCCTTAATATCGAGGTTTCTTTCCAAACAGGGTATCTAACCTGCATAAGCCCCACGGCTCCCAACTTATTGTGAGCTAATGGATTAAACCTAGACTCCGTCCAAATTAGTGCGGTTACAAGTATAGGGTCTAGCCCATTAGATTTTGATTCAACTATTATGGAACCGGCTATTTGTTCAGCCATATTCGGTCCCAGGGTTGGCTGCAACTTTAGTATTGCGTAAGCTAAATACTTCTGAAATTGCGCCTTTTTACGTTCTTCGTTTTCTTTACTCTTCAGAGCTATTAGGCTCAACGCGTCTGACTTTTCCCGTAATAGGGATTTCTTTACTTCTAACTCGTGTTTGTATCTTACTTCTACTTTGGCTGACAATATTGGTTGAATGATTATTTTATAGAAGTATACCGTGGACAGCCCAAGCGCCATGATTAGGGCGTAGACAATAAATATTCGTGTAAATACTCGTATAGTTAGTCCTTTTGGGTTCATCTTTTACTCCTCTAGTATGTTCCAGTGTCCACCGTTTTTGGCAACCATCTCTTCGTAATAATAGCACCATTTTAGTGCATAAGTATGCTCGCCGCATATGGCGCATATGCCTGTGGCATCTGCTGCGTGCATTTCGAAGTTGAACTTGCATTTGGTTACGTTTTTGTCTATTTCGTGGCAACTCTCGCACACATACATTTGAGTTTCTCCCATTTTCGTAAAGACTCATACGCCCAACACTGCACAACTAGTTCCGTTTTTCCACAGACGTCACAGTTCGATCTTATGCGGGCTGAGTGATTAGCGAACGGAACAGTGCATTCCGTCACCGCTGCATCCTTTTCGTGACATTTTTTACACACGTATATTATGCGCATTTTAATTCCTCACTAAACAAATCTCAAATACACCAATAATGCGAGAAAGATCAAATAGCCTAACAACTGTGAGTAGTCATAGACAAAGACAATGGCTTGGCCCCGCAAGCGCCTCAGTTTTCCTCTAATTTTTGGCATGACGATGGTCCTCCCCTATACTCATGTAGTTTTTTATGTTGTAAGCTATTTCCCTCACAAGAGTTTCTATGTAACTTCTTGCGTCCAAAGTCAGCTCATGCCCTAGACCTACAACGGTTGCTCTGGCCATAGCGTTAGTAAAGTACGTAAAATGTTTTACACTTACCCATATATTCGGCTTGTCGCTAAAAGGGCTAACCAAATTGAAGTTAACACTATCATCGTTTAAGTTGTATTGAGCCCCTTGCACTCTGTAGTTCAATATATCTATTTGACATAATAGCTTTGCCCTGTTACCTAACATATTCGTGCTCCTTCCATAACTAAGTCGAAATATGGCGAAAATATAGTGAGTAGTTGCTGGTATATCCTTTCTCGCAACACACTGTCTACCTGTACGTTTACTCCTTCGTACATTTCAAAGTTAGTATGCCATGTCTCGCCATCTCGTAGGTGAAAAGTTAGTGCAGCGGATAATACTACGCTCTGTGACATACCCTGATGACGGAAATATACTACAACTCTATTAGTTGTCATTTGCAATATAACTTTTCGTATTTCTAGCCAAACTATATCGTTTATTGTTAGATATCTGAACACTGGCATACTCACTATTCTCCTAGACGCTAATACAGCCCGACTTGTTTCATTACTTCAGTGAATTTGCTTTGTATTTTTGTGTTTGAAGTTCTTTGTTGGCAAAGTGTTAGGACTCCCTCAGACAGACAGGATCTTGTATATTGTTCTTTGTCAAACGCTTGTGCGAACGGTACTCCTCTGAATATGTCATCAGAGTTAGCCATAATGGGGTCCCAAAAGCGCCAAGTTTGTCTCACCTGATTACCATCTCCCGTGTTTGATTTGGCGCAAAACTCACAAGCTTTTCTGAGGCCATCGTAGTCTTTAATATTTATGAATTTGACGCCACAGAATGGTAGTCTGAATAGAAGTGCATAAAGAGACACCATATGCGGGGATCTTATCCATTTTGGTGAAGCCTCCAACGCCTTCGTAATTAAAATGTGAGGGGCATCTCTTCTGTAATGTCCCCCGGTTGAGGTTGAGTTGGTTATGTCAGCTACATCGTGCATCACAGTTAAAGGCCAGGAGTGGCGGGCTTCCATAATGTTTATTATTCTTAGACCGCCATTCGCCATCTTCTCGAAGCCGCGTCTGTGTTTATCAAGACTAATGCTAGATACTATATTGCGCACTAATAGTAATAACTGTTTACTGCGTATGCGATTATCTCTGTGGTTAAATATGGCGCCGGCCAGTTCTTCTCTACAGGTAGTAAACCTAGTTAGTTGTGACAGATACCCTTTGGGGGTCTGTTTATAGTGAGCGTACATAACTTTTGAACACAGATA
>Ga0307440_1001778_pt1 | contig 10359 bp, 10 predicted proteins | sample SalMarWE160410MG_FD_202150 | JGI IMG/M metagenome (GOLD analysis project Ga0307440, IMG submission 202150) | Salt marsh sediment microbial communities from the Plum Island Ecosystem LTER, Massachusetts, United States - WE1604-10 | ecosystem: Environmental > Aquatic > Marine > Intertidal zone >... | reverse complement strand
TCCTGGCTGAGCTTCATAAATCTCGAAGCGAGATTCAAGCAGGCCATAATTGCTATTTTCCCCGTCGGGAGGGTCCCATACATGCCGGGTCCATTATCCTCGACCATTTTTTTGACAAGGTCAAGGATCTTCTCCATCTCTTCTTCAGAGGCACCGGTATAAAAACTGTAATCCTGCCCCAAAAGAGCAAATCGGACCAACCGTTCCTGATCAGACATCTAGGTATTACTCTTGAGTATGAGAGTCGTCATTCGGTCCTACGGAAAAAAGATTTCTCTGCATTCTTGATTCCTGCAATACCGTTTTTTGCCTGTTGTCGTCATCTTCATCCAAAGAAGATTCCCAGGCTTCAATCTGCTGGATAAGACCCTGAACCCTGGAACCAACATCACTCCTTTCCATCTGGGCTGAGGCAAGCTCCTTTTGGAGGGTGGCTATCCTGTCTTCCTTTTCATGTAACTCGTCAAGAAGTTGTTTTTTTTCTTCTCGTAATTCATTATATTCAGTTAGAATTTTTGTAACAAAGCCTTCCAGACGCTCCAACTCGTTCCCTTGAGCCATAGGGGTTACTCCTTATATTGTTTTCCACGTTTCGAAACCATCTAGTAAAACCTTAAATGTGGACTATACCATGCCCTTTTTTCTCCGCAACCAAAACCCTGATGGCAGCAGAGCCGGAATCCAACCGACCCGGATTCATCCTTCTTATCTCCTGCGCCTCCGCACTCAAATACTCCATCAGCAAGGCGGTATTGATTCGTATAAACATCATACCCTGGCATAGGTCCATCCTGTCGGTCTGCCGTTTTCATACGGCATATGACCGTGAAAGACCTTCGGATCGGAATCAAAAACAAGGGGCAGAAAATGCTTATCGCCTTCCCACATGGGAAGAGAAGACAGGTCATCCATTGCCTTCCATTCAAGATCACCTTCTGCATTGCATTTTTTCGGTTCTCCGCTGAAACTCCGTATCAAAAAGATAAACCCGAACCAATCTTCCTTATTCTTACCGAATCCCTGCCAGTTAATTGTCCCTCTCAAGGCGACCTCCCGGCAATCGATTCCCGCCTCCTCATGAATTTCCCTTTGCAGGCACCTAAAAATATCCTCCCCGGGTTTCAGTTTCCCTCCCAAGCCATTATACTTTCCAAAATGATGGTCGTCTTTGCGTCGATTACGATGAACGAGCAGTATTTTTTTGCCATCCGGAGACAGAATAAAACCAAGAGTGGCTATTATTGGAGTGTACATCGGATTCTCCTTATGATTTAATAAAACAAGTTATTTTTTTCTATATATACTTGTTGATTTTGTAAAAACACCCCTTCGGACTTTCTGTTTAGCCATCCTTGGAGAAGGGTCTTGGGGATATTGTCATGGTTGCGATGCAAGGTGTTTTTTCTTGATCGAAATGAATTAAAAAATTAAGGTTCATCCGAATGAAGCGTACTTTTGTAAAGCTGAAAGGAACAATCCGGCAGAGTGCATCGCTTCCGGACGCTACTCTGCGGCCTCATCGACGGTACACCACGGCTGACAGACAGGCCGTCCCTGGCCTGCTGTCAGGTACGGACGTCCTGTCCGTACCCCTCTGGGTCTTGTGTGGTTCCCGCCGGGCCTCCGCGAGGTGTCCTCCAGAGACGCTCTCTGCCTCCCGCGTTATAGTTATAGATACGTACTCTCAATCCGGAAGTACCAGAATTAATCATAATCACACAATGAGGTGAGGTCACTTTTGGCTCGATGGATATGTATATGTTGGACCAAATCCACAACCAACAACACAACATAAAAATCCGGCACTTCGGTTTGGCAAAGTCTGTGCTTCACAAGACTGTTTTTTTGCAATGAAAGGAACGTATTAAAAATACTGATAAAATTAGTCTTATGTTCATCCAAAGTCATAACAACCGGGAGGTTTCGTTGGTTTCCCGACAGAATCCCGCACTCCTGAAGACAAAGCAACATGTGGAAACCGGAAAGCACCTCCCCCGGTTCCGGGCAATTCCCTGCATCGTCAAGATCTGTTGCTTTCTATTGTTCTTCACTTTTCTTTCAACCCCAGCATCAGTACAGGCTGCAAGGCATAAAGAATTTCCGGAATATCCCAGCATCAGAGACAACGTGGAATTCTGGGAAAAGATCTATTCTATCTATTCGATCAACACTGCAGTCATCCACGACCAGGATGATCTGTCTAAAATATACGCTGTGATTACCTTAAAGGATAAAAATCTCCCTCAAGCCAACAAAGAAAACATCAATCGTATAAAAACAGCCAAGAAAAAATACTCGCAGATATTAAAAAAACTTTCCACAGGATCGCCTCCGGCCACAAAAGAAGAGATAAGGATAGCGGCCATGTTCACAGGTCCTTCAGCGCGTCGAGCCATGAGACAGGCAGCAGAAAACATCCGTTACCAAAATGGACTCAAGGAAAGATTCTATGAGGGAGCCATTCGTTCCGTAGCCTATATCAGGAAGATACGTCAGATACTGATAGCCCATGGTCTGCCGGGTGATCTGGCTTATCTTCCGCATGTTGAATCGTCTTTTAATCCCCAGGCCCACAGCAAGTCCGGTGCCGCCGGAATCTGGCAGTTCACTCGATCGACGGGAAGGCAGTATATGAAAATCAACCGTCATATCGACCAACGACGGGACCCTTTTATCTCGACAAAGGCAGCGGCTAAACTTCTGAAGAAAAACTACGAGGCTCTCGGTTCCTGGCCGTTGGCCATAACTGCCTACAATTACGGAACAGCCGGGATGATGCGAGCCGTTCAGGCCTATGGCGGCTATGAGGCTATTTTTAAAAAATATAGGAAAGGATATTTTAAATTCGCTTCCAGAAATTTCTACTCAGAATTTTTGGCGGCCAAAAAGGTCGCCAAAAGGTTGCTCGGCAATCAACCACGAAGAAGAAAGATCGCTCATGGAAGTCCCTTAATCAAAGTTAAAGCGACCAGGGTAAAACGTATCGTTTCTCACCCCGCCACACCGGTGCAACACCTTCGGCCGAAATCTCACCGGCGTTTTTATATTGTCAAAAGAGGTGATACGGCAAGCTCTATTGCAGCAGCTCACAATATCTCGGTCAATAAGTTGTGCAGCGAAAACAAGCTGGGGCCAAAAGCCGTTATACGCATCGGCCAAAACCTGAAAATTCCAGTCCGCACGGCCGGCAATGACGAGAAGACAAACCCGAGGTCGTCGGCAGACGACGATAAGCGGTCTGCAATGTTACAATACAGTGTTCCCCAACCTGACATCTTCAGGCCCATGCCGTATTTACAGACATGAAACCAAAGAAACAATAGAAGCACCGGATGTCTCCTCAGGTCCCAAATGGCTATCAACAAGATTTTCATCTCAAATATTAAGGCCATCGAATATGAACACAGCTCAGAACCTCATAGAGAAGTACACCTCCATAAAGACCCTGCCCTATATTGTCACCAGATTATCTAAATTGGTCCATGACGACAACGCAACCATGAAGGACTTTGAGGAAACCATTAAAATGGATCCAACTCTGGTGGTGAGGCTTCTCCGTCTGGTCAACAGCCCCTATTTCGGGCTCAGGCAACATGTCGACTCGATCAGCCGCGCAGTCGCCTTCATTGGCATGAGAAATCTCCAGAACTTGGCGATCACCGATGCCTTGAAAAATATCTTCCAAAATAATACTTCCTCAAAAATCTTCTCAAGGAAGAAGCTCTGGGTCCATTGTGTTGCGGTAAGCATTTTCAGTAAAATGGTTGCCGAACGGATCTTCGGCATCAATGGAGATGACGTCTACCTCTGCAGTATTCTCCATGATTTCGGCATTATTGTTGAAGAACAGGTCGCTGAAAAAAAATTTTTAAAGATGTGTAAAGCCTGTGGGCAAAATGGTTCTTTGCCCGAATATGAACGTCAATTTCTTAACACCGACCACTGCGAGATAGGATACCTGATGACCCTTGACTGGGAGATGCCCGAATCGATCCAAAATGCCATTCGGGATCACCACACGGTGTCTGAAACCACATCACCTTCCAGTCTGACCGGAATCCTCCAGATATCCGAATATATCACCGGACAGCTCGATTTCACTCCGATTCCGGGGGCGGTTCCACAACTCGCCGACACACTTGTTTCTCATCTCCAACGCAATGCCGACGAATACAAAGTCCTCATCGACGATTTTCCAGAAGAGATGGAAAAGGCACGGGAAATTTATGGTTCATAGAGGAGGATGCCATGCCTGAAAGATTCTCCATATTTCAGTCACCGGAGGAATTTTCCCATGAAGTCGATTGCCTTCTTTCTTATCTGAACCAAAATATCGCCGACGGCCGATTCCTGATAATCGATTCACAGGAAAAATCGTTTTCTCTCGAACAGGGTAATCAATACAACGACGAAGAAGTCATCACCTGCATCCGTCATTGCCGAAAACACCAGCATCGCAGCGCCACTGGAACAAGCACCAATGGGGCCTTCCACACCTTCCACCTACCCGATATGAAGTGCACTCTCGTCGCTTCTTTACCGGGAGAAAAACAAGGTGCCGATGCTCTGGCCCCACGGGTGCAGCTCGCTCTCTCTTCCTACCTCCTCCAAAAAGAGAATGCGGAGCTAAAAAAGAAACTGACCATCCAGAAGAAACAATTCGAGCGAAAGTTCAAGGTCCTGGACACAAAGTATCAGGAGGTGATGGAGGAAACGCAGAGAAGCTACAGGATCATCCAGGAACAACAGGAGGAATATTCTCAAAATCTCCAGTCGGAGATAGAGAACCAGACCCGGGAACTGCTTGAAGCCAAGACAGCTGCCGAGGCGGCAAGCGTGGCCAAAAGCGAATTCCTTGCATCAATGAGCCACGAGATCCGCACACCGATGAACGGTATCATAGGGTTCTCCGAGTTACTCATCTCCTCGGATCTCGATGACGAACAAAAGGAAAACGCACTGACCCTCAAACGCAGTGCTGAGGCCCTGTTGAATCTGATCAACGATATACTCGACTTTTCCAAGGTCGAAGCGGGCCGGATGACCCTGGAATGGATTGATTTCGATCCGGAAATTACCGCCCATGACGTCTGTGAACTGATCAGGCCCAGGGTAGCCGGAAAGCCTATTGAAGTCCTCTGCAGGATCGGTGACAACCTGCCGGCAAATGTGATCGGTGATCCCGGAAGATTTCGTCAGGTTCTGATCAACCTGCTCGGCAATGCTGCAAAATTCACCGAACAGGGAGAACTCGAACTCTCCATCGAGGTTGAAGAGGAATATAGCGGCAAGACTGTTCTGCACTGCAAAATACGGGATACGGGCATAGGGATCCCACAGGAAAAATTCGAATCCATATTCGAGGCCTTCAAACAGGCGGATGGGTCTACAACCAGAAAATACGGTGGTACGGGGCTTGGACTCTCCATCAGCAAACAACTGGTCTCTCTGATGGGCGGGAGGATATGGGTGGAGAGTACCCTTGGCAAGGAAACCATTTTCCATTTCACCGCCGTGATGAAGAAGTCCTTCCGCATTGCAAGGGCAGAGCAGAGTATTGAGGATTTTCATGGCCTGAAAATTTTGGTAGTAGACGACAACAAAGCCAATATAGAAATCCTGCGCGACATCCTGACGCGATCCGGTTTTTTGGTCGAAACCGCACTGGATGGAGAGACGGCACTCGAGATATTGAAAGCAGCGGAGAAACAAGGGGAACCTTTCCAGCTCGGTATCCTAGATCTGCAGATGCCCAACGTAACCGGGTTCGATCTGGCTTTAAGGATTCGCCGCTCAAAACTGAAGAGCCATTCCATTCCCCTGGTCGCCTATACCTCCTCTACGGAAAAAATTGCGGCTCAGTGCCGGGACGCCGGTTTCACGGCCTTCCTGACCAAGCCGACAAGAAGACCTATCCTATTGCGGACACTTGCCAAAATAATCAGCAGGAAAGAAACGCTCCAAATACCCGACGACAAGCCACAGGCAATCATTACCCAGTATTCGGTTCGTGAGGAGATCAAACAATCCGTTCGGATTCTGGTCGCCGAAGACAACCCAATCAACCAGAGGCTCGCGAAAATCATGCTCTCCAAGGCAGGATATTCCGTCGAGATCGTCGACAACGGTAAATTGGCCCTGGAGAGATATACGAAATATCCCGACGACTTCGATTTAATCCTTATGGATGTTCAGATGCCTGAGATGGACGGCCTGGAGGCAACCCGACGAATACGGGAAAAGGGGCACACGCAGGTCCCGATCATTGCCATGACCGCCAATGTAATGGTTGGAGACAAGGAGAAATGTATCGAATCCGGGATGAACGATTACATCAGCAAGCCGATAAAACGGGAGACAATATTCAAGATCCTGGAAAAAACGCTCTATGCCAGGCAATAATAGACTGACTTCAGCTTTGAAACTTCCGGATATCTTGAAAAATTGCCTTTATTCTCAGGCCTTTTTTTTGTCATCAGGCAGCGAGGAGGAGGGACTCGACCACCCGCCGGAGATCGACAGCGTAAAGGTGGTTCCCTGCCCTTCACGGCTCTCCACGGTCACGTCGCCGCCATGGGCCCCAATGATGTGTTTGACAATGGCAAGCCCAAGACCGGTTCCGCCGAGTTTTCGACTCCGGGCCTTATCACTCCTGTAAAACCGTTCAAAAAGCCGGGGCAAATGTTCCTTGCCTATACCAACCCCTGTATCCTTCACCCTGACCAGGACCTGATTCCGACGTGATTTTGCAATCTCGGCACTGACGAATACTGTTCCGCCGATCCCACTGTAGGTGATGGCATTGACCAGAAGATTGACCACCGCCTGTTCCAGCAGGGTATCGTTGATGCGACCCATAATTTCGTCGGGACATTCCAGATCTATTCGGATCCCCTGCTGGTCTGCCTTCATCCTACAGGTCTGGACCGCAGCCTCCAAAACCGGACGAAGAACCCCATCCGCAAGCTGAATCTCCCCCTTTTCGGAGTCCTGTTCGATCCGGGAGAGGGTAAGCAAATCTTCTATTATCGCATTGAGCCTCTCCGACTGTCTGAGGACGATTTCTAAAAATTTAATCCCGTTTTCACGGTCTTCGAGACCCTCATCAAGCAGGGTTTCAACATAGCCCCGGATCGAGGTGATGGGTGTCCGGAGTTCATGGGAGACGTTGGCTACGAAATCCCGGCGCACACCTTCAAGATGCCTCAGATTCGTAATATCGTTCATGACTATCAACACATCCCCACTCTCTCCCTTCTCGTCACGGAGCGAGACCAGACTCGTCTGCAGATACCTTTCGCCATCCATGCTTTGGAAAACAATCTCTCCTTCCTGGCGTTCTCCGGTCTCAAGAATCTCGGCAATCTGTTGCTGCAGGGACACGTTGCGGACAATCTCCTGAATCAGCTTGCCTTTGGCCTTTTTTTTATCAACACCGAGAAGCTGCGCAGCCGCATTATTGAGATTGAGAACATGTTCATGGGAATCTACAGCCAAGACCGACTCAACCATGCAGGAAAAAACGGTGTCCAACTCGTTTCTCTGGCTGACAATGGTGTCGAATCTTTCTTGTAGTTGCCCTGCCATCTTATCCATGGCCAAGGCAAGCGTTGCCACTTCCAGGGAAGCCGATCGTCCAAGAGAGATCGACATCCTCTGGGCAAAATCGCCCTCAGACAACCTTTCAGCGCTTTGTTTCAATGCTTCCAGGGGCCTGCTGATATTACGCGAGACGAGAAGGGCCACCGCTGCAGCAAACAGGATGACCACAATGGCACCGAATCCGATTTTCAGACGAATCGACAACAGGGTGCTGTCAATGGCCTTGACCGGCACGGACATCCGAAGAACACCGACAATTTCCTCCGTTCCATTGCCCATTGCATCGCGATACAATGGAACAGCCACATAGAACATTCTCTTACGCAACGTCCTACTGAAACGCAGTGACTTCCCGACCTTCCGTTGCATGGCTTCAATGATTTCCGGTCTGTTGCTGTGATTTTCCATTGCATCCGCATTTTCGTCCGAGTCGGCCCAGACTTTTCCGTCGGGTCTTATCACCGTTATCCTGGTTGCGGATTTCCTTCCGGAAATGGTGCAGAATCTTCGTAGACCGGTTATATCATTGTGCTGCAGATAGTCTCCGACACTCATTCTGGTCAGGTTTGCCCGGGCGGCAAGATCATTGTCCAGCTCATTGAGATAAAAGTCTCTCAAGGCTAGAGATCCGTACCACGCTCCTGCACCCATCGTGATCAAAATGATCAAAACGATGGCCGGAAAGATCTGCCATATGAGTTTTCGCTGCCGTATCATCAACGTATTATTCACCTTTCTGCCTATCCGATTTGAATCGGTATCCTATGCCGCGCACTGTCTCTATCATTTTCCCCGGCTTGCCCATTTTTTTTCGAAGTCCGAATACCTGGACATCGATTGCCCGCGGAGTGACGAGGAAATCATACCCCCTGATCGAATCGATGATCTGTTGCCGTGTAAACACCCATCCCGGTTTCTGGGCAAGCAAGGTCAAGATTCCGAACTCGGTCATGGTCAACTGCAGGTGCTTTCCGTTCATCTGCACCTCATGTCGCCCCAGATCAATTTCCAGGCCGTCAATAACAATCCGTTCCTTGCCTTCCTGATCCTTTGTTTCTTTATGCTCTTCTATGCGACGAAGAACGGATTTTATCCTGGCAACCAGGACTTTGGGGCTGAAGGGCTTGGTAATATAATCATCGGCCCCACATTCAAGTCCGGCTACGATGTCCTCCTCTTCCCCTTTTGCAGTGAGCATGATGATCGGAATGGATTTGTCGGCCTGCTCTTTGCTCTTCTTCATCGTCTGACAGACTTCGAGGCCGCTCATTCCCGGCAGCATCAGATCGAGCAGAACACAATCGAATTTCTCCCGGTGAAGACATTCCAAAGCCTCTTCCCCCGAATCTGCGCAGCTGACATTGAATCCAGACCTGATCAGATTGTAACTGACCAGCTGTTGAATGTCGGTTTCATCCTCGACGATAAGAATATGTGTTTTCAACATGGTTCTTTTCTCATACTATATGTTCTATTAATTATCGTGTTTTTTAATAAAGGTGCAGTATTTTCCATCGCTACGCAAGATGTTTTCGGCCATTAACACGAATTTAACGGAGTCTTAACTTTTGGCAAATATTGCCAGGCTACATTGGTAGACTCTGATCCAGACTCTTTGGAATACGGGTCGCAAGGACCTGGGCAGAAACTGAAAATTTCAATCAAGGATTGACCACAATGCAACCTCATTATACGTTCCACTTGGAATTGCAGAAACTCAACAAAAAACTCCTCCTTTTAAGTTCCATGGCAGAGGATCGGGTTCGCAAAGCCGCAAAGGTTATTGAGACCCATGATGAAGAGATGATCCAATCAATCATCCTCGCGGATTACGAAATCGATGAGATGGAGATCGAGATAGAAGAGGATTGTCTGAAAATCCTGGCCTTGCACCAGCCAGTTGCCAGCGACCTCCGCTTCTTGATTGCCGTTATAAAAATCAACAATGAAATAGAACGAATAGCAGATATCGCCGTAAGCATTGCCATCAGGGTTCAGACCATTGGTGACAGCAGCACCATTATAAACAGCTTTGACTACAGCTCCATGTCGGAGAAGGTCATCCAGATGCTGAAGATGAGCCTTGATGCCCTGGTCAATCGCGACGCAGATCAGGCCCGCCAAATCTTCCATATCGACGATGAAGTCGATACCATGCGCAACCAGGCCTACGATGCGGTCAAAGAGATGATCCGCAAAAACCCCGAACATCCCGGCCGTCAGATCAATACGTATCTCCTGGCCCGGCATCTCGAACGCATCGCCGACCGCGCCACCAATATCGCCGAAGAGGTCATCTATCTGGTGGATGGGGCTATCGTCCGTTGCCCGTAATCCTCATCGTCCATTTACCAAAGTCTTTGGAAAAAGGATTGTGGTTCATCCGGTTTGAGCGTACTCCTTTATAACACGGGAGGCGGAGGACTTCCCTTGGACCTCCGGAGAAGATATCTGCTCTCTGTACAAGGACTGGAGAGTGTAGGTAAGTGTCTTCAAACTCATATCTGATCACACTCCTGTTCAGCTACTGCCCCAGGGAGTGAGCTGTTCATTTCACAGAACGCCATAAACCCATCTCTCGGGTCTCTCCCTTCCATTGCAATAGGCTGAGTTTCAATGAGAACCAGAAAACTCATAAGCAGACTCTGGATATCCGATTTTGAGACGACCATGGGAGAATTCCCTGAAAAAGCAGATTCCCTAGTCTCTGCTATTTCAGGGTGATTCCATAGTCGATTGCGGTCTGGGCCAGATGAT
>Ga0307440_1001777_pt1 | contig 10359 bp, 7 predicted proteins | sample SalMarWE160410MG_FD_202150 | JGI IMG/M metagenome (GOLD analysis project Ga0307440, IMG submission 202150) | Salt marsh sediment microbial communities from the Plum Island Ecosystem LTER, Massachusetts, United States - WE1604-10 | ecosystem: Environmental > Aquatic > Marine > Intertidal zone >... | reverse complement strand
TCCAGTCCGTAACCGCCAGGACCGCGGGTTTCAATACCCTGCCCATAGGGGCTATGGCCACCCAAACCCTGTTTCTTGTCGTGCTGCTCATGTTCATCGGGGCTTCCCCCGGCTCCTGCGGCGGAGGAATAAAGACCACCTCTCTTGCAAGCCTGGTGGCCATGGGTGTCTCCCGGCTTCTGGGCAGAGAGAAACCTCAGTTGTTCCGGCGCACCATCCCCGGAGACAGCACGGGTAAGGCCATCAGTATCCTCATGGTCAGCGCGGTGGTTGTGGTGGCCGCAACCATGGCGCTCCTGATTTCGGAACTGGGTGAAGTCTCCCATATGGCAAGCCGGGGAAAATTTTTCGAACTGCTTTTTGAAGTGGTGAGTGCCTTCGGAACCGTGGGGCTTTCAACCGGTGTGACAGGCGGTCTGACTCTGGTGGGAAAGATCATCCTGACAATAGTCATGTTTGTGGGGCGTCTGGGCCCCCTGGTCATTGCCATGGCCGTCAGCCGGTCTTCGGCGCCCAGGTACACTTATGCTGAAGAAAATATCATGGTGGGGTGAAAGAAATGCAACAATTCGCGATTATCGGGCTGGGAAATTTCGGGTATTATCTGGCCACCTATCTCTATGAAAAGGGACATGAAGTCCTGGCCATGGACAAGAACCATCAACGGGTTCAGGAGATCAGGGACCACGTAAGTCAGGCGGTGGTGGCAGACGCCACAGACAGGACGGTCCTGGAATCAATGGGACTGGAGCAAATGAATACTGCGGTAGTATCCATCGGAACCGTCCTGAGTGATTCGATCCTGGCAACATTGATCCTGAGGGACATGGGTGTCAAGTCTATCTATGCAAAGGCGGTGAGTGAGGCCCATGGACGGATTCTCTACAAGGTCGGGGCCACAGAGGTATTCTTTCCGGAAAAGGATCAGGCTCTTTCTCTTGCAGAGCGTCTGCATAATCCTAATATGCTGGATTATCTACCTTTTTTGGAGGGGTTCAGCATTATCCAGCTGGCGCCTCCTAGAGAATTCATCGGAAAGAAGTTGAAGGATCTGGACCTCATCAATCGCTTCGGCATTCAGGTATTGGGCATCAGGGAAATCATACCCGAACGGCTCAATCTGATCCCTACAGCCCAATTCTTGATCAAGGACAGCGACACCCTGATTCTGCTCGGGCCAAACGATGTCCTTGAAAAGTTGAGAGAAAAAGAAAGCACTAAGACAGGGTAAGCAACGTGCGAATGTATGAGGCCGGCTGATTTTGATACAAAAGGTGTGACTTGACAAACGGGGCCAAAAGTAAAAGTATAAAAAATTCACATCAAGCATTTGAATTCAGGAGCAGAAGAAGCAGGACGTCGGGGAGCCCAAGGCGCAAGGAGGAAGATACCCGGACTTCTTGAATTGATTCGGCATGCAAAATCTACCATGGAAATAGACATAAAAACGGCGGCAAGAATGCTGGGGACGCCGGAAGCCACCATCCGGCGATGGGCTCGCCAGGGGAAAATTCCAACAAGGGAGCGTTCAGGAAGTTATGTATTTCGCAAAGATGAACTGGCCAAATGGGCCCGCAGGCGCAATTTGACGCTCATGGATTCCCCGTCTTCAGGAGATATCATCCCGGCCATCAGGAATCTGAGTCTGTACGAGTTTATGAAACGGGGCGGCGTGTTTTTTTCTCTACCGGGGCGGGATGTTCGAGAGGCTCTGGAGGCCGCGTGTATGCTGATTTCTCTTCCCAAGACGGTTGATTGGGAGATACTGCTGGACCGTCTGCTTCAGAGGGAAGAGCTGGTATCTACCGGGATTGGAAATGGCGTTGCCTTTCCCCATCCCCGGTATCCCATGGAGGATATCCCGGCAGGAGGCATGATTGCCACCTGCTTTCTTGAAAACGAGGTGGATTTCAAGGCGGTGGATGGATTGCCGGTATTTGTCCTGTTCATTATCCTCTGCCCCGACACCAAAACCCATCTGAAGCTCCTTTCCCGGCTTAGCTTCTGCCTTCGTGAAGACGGCTTCATCGGATTTCTCAGAGAATGCGGGAATGGTGATGACCTTTTGCTCAAGGTCCGGGAAATGGAAGACCGGATCGAAGAGAATGGAAAAAAGGGGGGGGCGTGACGCATCCATGAGCCTGCCCATCTTATCCCTTCCAAGACGGTCACTGTTAAAACTCGACGAGCGGTTGCAACTGATCATTGTGGCGGCGGTTGTCGGAATAGCGGCGGGATATGCCTCTGTTCTCATGAATCTCGGGCTGGAGTTCAGTGAGCACTTCCTGACGTCGATGAGGGGGTACTGGTATGCACCTCTTTTTCCGGCCTGCGGGGCGGCGTGTGCCGTCTTTTTTATGCGAAACGTGATCAAGGACCCCGGGCGCCACGGTGTCACCGAAGTGATCTACAGCATCTCGAAACGCGGAGGCCTGATCCGACTTCGTTCAAGCTTCTCGCACATCGTAGGCTGCCTCCTGACTCTCGGCAGCGGGGGGTCTGCCGGGCCAGAGGCGCCGGTGGTCATCAGCGGCGGGAGCATCGGCTCCAATATCGCCAGCAAGCTATATCTGAACGAGCGCCAGCGGGTCCAAATCGTGGGTTGTGGGGCCGCTGCCGCTATTGCCGCCATCTTCAACGCCCCGGTTACAGGAATAGCCTTCGCATTGGAAGCGGTACTCGGGGAGTGGACCGCGATCAACGTGGTGCCCATCGCCATTGCCTCGGTCTTGGGAACCGAGGTCAGCCGTGCTCTGGAGGGGAATCAGATCCCCTTTTTACACCGGACTTTTCACGTGACCAACCTGGATTTGATGGCCTGCCTGGGACTTGCGGTCTTGACTGCGATTTCCTCCGTCATTTTATTGCGCCTGCTGAGTTATATCAACTCGAAATCTGCCGAATGGGTGCCTCCCCGGTGGTTGAGAGCCGCCCTGGGAGGAGGATTGGTAGGGGGGATCGGTCTGCTCGTGCCCTATGCCCTGGGCGAGGGCTATCCATGTATCAGGTCGGTTATCGGCGCCCAATTTCCGCCGGGTCTCATTCTGGCAGGCATAGCGGTTTTGGCAAAGATTCTGGCCACGGCTTTAACGCTTGGCAGCGGCGGCATCGGCGGCATCTTCGCACCCTCCCTGGTGATTGGAAGCCTGACCGGGGTCTTCTATCAGAGAGGACTGATAGCCTTGCTGCCACAGCTTTCCTGGGCCGGGGAGAGCTACTTCGGGCTCCTTGGCATGGCCGGCGTTACGAGCAGTGCCCTCCAGGCTCCGATGACGGGGATTTTCCTTATTACGGAAATAGCAGGAGGCTATGATGTCCTCATCTCCGTCGCCCTTGTGTCGGTCTTGTCCGCCACGCTCAGCCATTATTTCGAACCCTTTTCCGTTTATCATGCGGAACTGATCAAGAGAGGGGATTTGCTCAGACCCCGGACCGATGCCCGCGTCCTCTCGGAATTGACCGTGATGGAACTCCTGGAAAAGGACTGCCATGTGGTTCATCCTGAAATGCGTCTGAGGGAATTGGTGCGCATCATTGAAACATCCCATCGGAACTATTTGCCGGTGGAGGATTCCCGGGATGGACGATTCGTGGGGATGATTCACCTGGATAATATCAGGCCGTATCTCTTTGATCCCGGCCTTTATGATACCGTACTGGTGGAAGAAATCATGAACCGGGACTTGGATACCATCACACCGGAGGATGAATTGCCGGAGATATTGCACAAGTTTGATGAGACCGGGTCATGGAGTCTGCCGGTGGTCCAGGGCGGCAGATTCCTGGGCCTTATTTCCAAGGCGACATTACTTGATCATTACCGCAAGGAATTGATGGCCCAGGAGGCGGAGTAAAAACAGGAGGAACATCAAAATGAAAAATCAGCTACTTCATGTATTCGAAAACACCCCTTTCGGACGGGAGATATTTATGCAATCTCTCTATTTTTGTAAGATGACAGGGCTTCATCTCAAAGTCTTGATCCCGAACCACCCACAGTTTCTCATGTACTTTTCCCGGGAGGTGGTGACTACCAACCTGCCCAAAAGCTTTTTCACAGGTGCTGAAACAGCTCGGGAACACGTGGAAAATCTTGTCCAGGCGGCAGGCGCTGATGCCAGTTTCGTCGAGCCCAAGGGTTATACGGCCTCCACATTGCCTGATATCCCCGTTGATTTCAGTTTTATGACATGCCTCAGGGCTATGAGTGACCTTTCCAGCAAGTTGCACCTGGGGTACATCGGTCCTGAAGTCCGGAACATCATCAAAAATGCCGAATTTCCGACCCTCATTCCAACGCCGATTTACAAAGAATGGAAACGGATCATTGTTTTTTTTGGTGGATCGCAGAACAAGGTCAAGGCGCTCAGATTGGGGATACGGTTGCAGCTTCTGAGTGGTGTCCCTATGATGTTATTTACCTATGCTGAAAAGAAGCCCAAGACCTATTATGAGGAGATCCTGGAAGAACACAATGTTCTATCCGGGATAAAGTCTGGTGGGGTGGAATGGCTATTTGCAGAAAAAGGGCATTTTAAAGAGGTTCTCTATGATGTCCCGACTGATGGATTAATTGTGGCCGGCGCCTATGGGCATGGATTGATAAAAGAGGTGCTCTTTGGAGACTTGATGGAAGAAATGCATGCGCTGCTTCCTAATAATATGCTCATTGTTGGGCCCCATTACAAGGAAGATTAGGCGAGGGGCTAGTTGTCGTCGAAATTCCGGCCTGCAGGCAAATCGAAGGAATTGTGATGGAATCGAGAACCGCGACCATTTCCCCCAGCACCAAGGAATTGCTCCAGGGTTCCGTCTCTGAGAAAAAACGTTTGAACCAGTGGCTGGCCACGGGCATCTGCGGAAACGATATCACTTCCTCCTGCCTGTACGTGGCGGCAATTGCGGCGGTCTACGCGGGTGTCCTGGCACCGGTAGTGCTGCTCATCGTGGGCGGGATACTTTACCTGTACAAGAAGATCTACACGGAGGTGGTGGAGGCCCTGCCCCTGAACGGCGGCGCCTATAACTGCCTGCTCAATTGCACCTCAAAGCTCACCGCCTCGGTTGCTGCATGTATGACGATCCTTTCCTATATTGCAACCGCCGTTATCTCCGCAAAGACCGCTGTGGAATATCTCCACCATCTGTCTCCGAGCTTTCCCATTATCCAAACAACCATTGTTATTCTCGCTGTTTTTGCCATCCTGACGATCATTGGAATCACGGAATCGGCTATGGTCGCCCTTGTTATTTTTGTCTTTCACATGTTTACGCTTATACTCTTCTGTGTGCTGGGATTTGCAAGCTTTCCTGGAGATTTTCATATTTTAAGGGCCAATTTGCTAACCCTGCCTGATGGCAACGGCCTCGTGATGGCCGTTTTCCTTGGATTTTCAGCAGCCCTTCTAGGGGTCAGCGGTTTTGAGAGCTCAGCCAACTTTGTAGAGGAACAGGCACCTGGTGTATTTAGAAAGACGCTGCGCAACATGCTCATTGCGGTCATTATCTTCAATCCGTTGACCTCCATCATTTCTCTTAATCTTCTCCCCCTGAATGAGATCATAGCAAACAAGGATCATCTCCTTTCACATCTCGCCCTGTTGACGGGAGCGTCGGCATTTAAAATGATGGTCGTGGTGGATGCCGTCCTTGTGCTTTCCGGAGCCGTGCTGACCAGCTTTGTAGGGGTGACCGGCCTGGTGCATCGGATGTCCCTTGATCAGTGCTTCCCGAGGTTTCTCCTGAAGGTGAACAGGAGAGGGACCCGTCACCGGATCATCATTGCCTTTTTTCTGCTCTGTTCCTCGATCCTCATTTTCACGGGAGGGGACCTGCTGGCCCTGGCCGGGGTGTACACCATTTCTTTCCTCTGCGTCATGACCCTCTTCGGCCTGGGTAACATCTTGCTCAAGGTCAGGAGAAAAGAATTGAAACGCACTTACCGTGCCGGTTGGTTGACGGTCCTGGTGGCCATCTCAGCCACAAGCCTGGGTATCCTGGGAAATATATTTGAGGACTATCACAATTTTGTGTTTTTCCTGGACTATTTTGTCCCCACGCTGCTCCTGGTATTGGTGATGTATCTCCGGATTCCTCTCCTCACGTCCATCCTGAACCTCGCAAATTTCATCATGACCAAGATATTGCTGTGGCGTACGGTCATTATCGACAACATCACCGCTATCACGAATCAGCAGGTGATAGTTTTCACGCGCGGGGGACGCCTGGACCGGCTCCACGAGGCCTTTGATTATATCATGAAAAATGAGAGCAGCCGCCGGGTGCTCCTGGTCCACCTCTTTAATTCACCTGAAGAGAGCGATGAAGAGATCATTAAGGAGGGTCTGAAGGCCCTGGAACAGATATTTCCGGCCCTGAGAATTGAATTTGTCGCACGAGAGGGGAAGTTCGGTCCCGAGATCATTGATTCCCTGTCCCGGGAATTCGGTGTCCTGAAAAACAACATGTTTGTGGGCGCCCCGGAACAGAAACACAACTTCTCCGTCCAGGATCTCGGTGGTGTCAGGATCATCTTCTGATTCAACACAGGGGGTATGAGAATCGCCATGGAGATGCCGAATAAATTTAAGTCAATCGAGATTCAAGACAAGGAGGTGTTCCATGAATACCTTCAATCCGATCCGCCGATGAGTTCCGAACTGACCTTTACGAATCTCTTTATCTGGCGGCATCGGTACCATCCCCGATGGATGGAAGAGGCCGGAGGCCTGCTTATTGTTCTTCAGCCGGATGGTGGTGTTCCTTTTGGCCTGCCCCCTGTTGGACCGGGGGACAAGGCACGGGCCCTCCGATTTCTTGCAGAACACCTCAGGCTCCTTGATCCGGAGGCACGCATCTGCCGGGTTCCCGAGGATTTTGTGAAACGGTTTGTTGATCCGGGGGAGTTTGAGGCTTTGGAGGACAGAGACAACAGTGACTACGTGTATCTTGCCGAAGATCTGATCAACCTTCCAGGGAAAAAATACCACAACAAGAGGAACCACCTGAACCGGTTTCTCAAGAGCTATTCGTACGAGTATCGCGAGCTTGACGAGGAACTGGTGGAGTGTTTTCTGGACATGCAGGAGCAGTGGTGCAGAATCCGGGAATGTAAGAAAGACCTGGGGCTCCTGATGGAGGACTACGCCGTCTACCAGGCCCTTACCCATTTTGGAGAGCTGGACTATCGGGGTGGGGCCATTTTGTTGGAAGGGCGTGTAGAGGCGTTCACCTTAGGCGAACGTCTGAATGAAAATACCGCGGTCATACATATCGAGAAGGCCAATCCCGAAGTATCCGGAATCTATGCGGCCATCAACCAGTTTTTCTGCAAGGAGGCCTGGTCGGATGCGACGTACATCAACAGGGAGCAGGATCTCGGTATAGAGGGGCTGAGAAAAGCCAAGACATCTTACGGCCCTCACCACATGGTGGACAAGTATACGCTTGTTCCAATCTCATGAGGGCTTCCCGGCAATATTTGATACACCCGGAAATCATCTGCGTTCCCAGGTCTTGCTGAAGGAGACTTGCGGCCACTGTTCCATACAGCTTTCGAGGCGCCAGCTGTTGGGGGCCAGGTAGATGAGTTGGCCTTCGGCGTCGTGGGCCAGATGTGTCATGTTTTTCTTTTCGAATTTCCTGAATAGTTTCCGGTCGTCACAGGTCACCCAGCGGGCGGTCACATAGGGAACCGTTTCATAAAGGATATCGGCTCCGTATTCATACTTCAGCCTTTCCGCCGTCACATCAAATTGGAGAATACCCACGGCTCCCAGGATCGTTTCACTCGTTCCCAGGGGCTGGAATACCTGCGCGGCCCCCTCTTCGGCCAGCTGCGTCAGCCCTTTTTGGAGCTGTTTGGCCTTCATGGGGGTTTTCAAAATGATTTTCCTAAAGTGTTCCGGGGCAAAGTTGGGGATGCCGGTGAACTTCAGGGGCTCCTTTTCGGTAAAGGTGTCTCCGATCTGGATGGTCCCGTGATTGTGGATGCCGATGATGTCTCCCGGATAGGCCTCGTCCACGTTGGTCCGATCCTGGGCCATGAAGATGGTGGCATTGGCAATGGCGATTTCTTTCCCGATCCTGTGATGAAAAACCTTCATGCCGCGCCGGAACGTCCCCGAGCATACGCGCAAAAAGGCGATTCGGTCATGGTGAGCCGGGTTCATGTTCGCCTGGATCTTGAACACAAATCCCGAGAAGGCCTCTTCATAGGGTGAAACATCACGGGTCAGGGTGGCCCGGGGCATGGGGGATGGGGCCATTTCCACAAAGGCGTCAAGCAGTTCTCTTACACCGAAGTTATTAATGGCGCTCCCGAAAAAGACAGGGGTCTGGCTGCCTTTCAGATAGTACTTCAATTCGAAAGGGTTGGCGGCCCCTTCAAGCAGCTCAATATCATCTCGCAGTTCACCGGCCTGGCTGCCCAGCAATGCATCGAGACGGGGGTCGGCGACATCGCGAATCATGACATCTTCCATGGCGTCGCCCTTCTGACCGGAACGGAAGAGTTTCAATTCGCCGCGGTGAAGGTTATAGACCCCCCGGAAGGCCTTACCCATACCCACGGGCCATGACAGGGGAACACACTCGATCTGGAGTTTGTCTTCAATCTCGGACAGGAGGTCCAGGGGTGCAAGACCATGACGGTCCAGTTTGTTAATAAAGGTCATGATGGGGGTGTTGCGCATGCGGCAGACCTCCATCAGCTTTTCCGTCTGGGACTCGACACCCTTTGCGCTGTCAATCACCATGAGGGCGCTGTCCACAGCCGTAAGCACCCGGTAAGTATCTTCAGAAAAATCCTGGTGACCCGGTGTGTCCAGGAGGTTGATTTCATAGTCCCGGTAGTTGAATTTCATGGCAGACGTGGTGACGGAGATTCCCCGCTGTCTTTCGATATCCATCCAGTCGCTCGTGGCGTGGCGGGCGGCCTTACGCGCTTTGATGGCCCCGGCCTGCTGGATGGCGCCGCCGAATAGCAAGAGTTTTTCAGTCAGCGTGGTCTTGCCGGCATCGGGGTGACTGATGATCCCGAAATTACGGCGCCGCTCCACTTCTCGCCTGTGATGGTTGTCCATAACTAATACAAAAGCCTCAATCGGATTATTGATATAAAAAACCGGACCCCAAGGAGCCCGGTTTATAATTCTTTTCTCATTATAAGACTTTGAACGTAAATATCAATGGACAAGACAAGAAAAACTGTTCAATTATAAAAACGAAAAGAATGATCCTCGGGCTTTTTGTTAACATTCATTAGCCCGATGATGACTTCCAATGAAGTCACCATATTTAGTGCATTTAAGGAAGCGGATCTGACAATCTTTTTCAAATGCTTTCTCATAGTGCACTTGGCACGCAACCGCGACATGGACGGCTATTTGGGGTTTACAACTCCCAACCCCTACGCAACTCTACTGCGTACCGCTAAACCCAAAATAGCCGTCCATCTCCTCCGGAGTGTTTAGAAAGCATTTGAAAAAGATTGTCAGGTTCGGTTCCTCTTCGTTCACGTTAGGTTGCCGACTATAGCACAAACTAGCTTCCAACGAAGTCATCATTTCAGGAGGTAAAAGAACACATGGAACTCCATTTTACCAGGACCAACGGTCCTGCAGACGATGCCGTCGACGCCCTCATTTCCCTGGTGGGAGATGTCCGGCACGCGGACATGGTTCGTGAAATCATACTGGCCGGCCTGAAATCGGGGCAGGAGATCAGGAACAGGGCGGACATGAAGCTCATGAGTTCCACATTGAAGGAGATGCGCTTTACCACGAGGATCTTCGCCCCCTACGAGGAGATAAAGAAGGTCACGGTTTTTGGGTCCGCAAGGACGAAACCGGAAGAGCCGATCTACCAAATGGCCCGCCTTTTCGGCCGAAAACTGTCCGATGCAGGCTACATGGTGATTACCGGCGGAGGCCCGGGCATCATGCAGGCGGTGAACGAAGGGGCGGGGAACGAACACTCTTTCGGGGTCAACATCCGGCTTCCCTTTGAACAGAAGCCCAACCCGGTCATTGAAGATTCCCCGCGGACCATCAACTACAAGTACTTTTTCAACCGGAAGGTGGCCTTTCTGAAAGAAGGGGATGCCATTGTCCTGTTCCCGGGCGGTTTCGGGACACTCGACGAGGCCATGGAGACCCTTACCCTGATACAAACCGGCAAGCACAACCCCATGCCCCTCGTCCTCCTGGACGAGAGCGGCGGCACCTACTGGGCTAGGTGGCTGGGTTTCCTGGAGAAGGAACTCCTGGGCCGGGGCTACATCAGTTCAACGGATTTACACCTCTTCGACATGACCGATTCGGTGGAAGAAGCGGTGCGGAAAATTGATCATTTTTACCG
>Ga0307440_1001775_pt1 | contig 10363 bp, 6 predicted proteins | sample SalMarWE160410MG_FD_202150 | JGI IMG/M metagenome (GOLD analysis project Ga0307440, IMG submission 202150) | Salt marsh sediment microbial communities from the Plum Island Ecosystem LTER, Massachusetts, United States - WE1604-10 | ecosystem: Environmental > Aquatic > Marine > Intertidal zone >... | reverse complement strand
ATCTTCCTGTACACGGTAGCAGCGGCGGCGGGTTTGATGGCCTTCATCGGCCTGCCGATCCTGGCGTGGGGCATCGGGGACGCGCGGGGGTTCTTCGGGCACCCGGCGCGGCTGCTTTACTGTCTGGCTGCGGTCCTCGCACAGACCGTGGCTTTGATGGTTCTGCCGCAGGCGGGGCTGGGCCGGGGTGCGGGAAAGACGGTGGTCAAACGGCAGCGGCTGGCGGTGCCGATGCTGCAGGTCCTCTTCCTGGCCGTCGTGATCGCGGCGCCCTACGGCGACCGGAGGGGTATCGCCGCGCTTCCGCCCATCGCCGCCCTCCGGTACGCCGGACTGGCCCTATTCGTGTTCGGTTTCGGGCTGCTCATCTGGGCCACGGCTCGTCTCGGGCGGCAGTTCAGCGTGCAGGTCACGATTCGGGAAGACCACAGGCTGATCACCGACGGACCGTACCGCTTGGTGCGGCATCCGCGCTACCTGGGCATTCTGCTCTTCCTCGCGGGCGTCTGCCTGGTCTTCCGTTCCTGGTTGGGCCTGGTCTTTGTCGCCGCCACGGCCCTGGTACTCGCCTGGCGCGTCCACGACGAAGAAGCCCTCATGAAGCGGACCTTCGGCGCCGAGTGGGAAGCTTACCGCCGCCGCACCTGGCGCATCGTTCCCTTCCTCTATTGACTCAGGCCAAGATGTGGTTCCGACGCAAGCGGCCCTTCGAAGGCCCGCCCTCAGCCGCTCCTGTCCCACGTAGCGGCCGCATCCCTGCGGCCGACGGCCGATAGGAATCGGCCGCTACAGAGGCCTCCCGTCTGCCGTCTTCCCTTTAGCCTTTAGCCCTTCGGCCTCAGGCTTCAGGAGACAGATCGGCCACCCCCGTACTCTTCCAACTTCCGCCTTCCAGAACTCCCATCCTCCCATCCTCCCTGTTCATTCCTGCTTCAAAGGTCCCCCGTCTGCCGTCCTTGAAATCAAGTGTCTCCTTCTTTTCTCTGCGTCCTCTGCGTCTCTGCGGTAGATTCTTTCTTTTTCTCAAATCCCAATTCCCAAATCCAAAATCCCAACTCTCTTCCCTCACCGTCTCACTGTGAAATCCAAAAGCGCTATAATACCTTCCGCCGGCGGAAGCCTCGCCGGCCGTGAAAGATGCCTCATGCGACCATTCAACAAGGTAAGGAGTCGATGATGAGAATATTTGCGCGAACGGCCGTCCTGGTCCTTTTGTGCGCGGCGCTTGCGGGCTGCTCGCAGGGGACGGCCAAGGCGAAGAAGACCGAAGCGTCGTCCGCCGCGTCTTCCAAGAAGGCCGCCGCCGGGAAGACCGTGAAGCTGCCGGAGGTGCCCGTGCCGACCGCCACGAAACCTCCGAAAATCGTCCCGCCCATGGAGAGCGCGTGCAAGGTCGTCCTGTCGGGCTTCGTCAAGGCCGAGATGGCGGGCACGGTGGCCCTGGGGTCCGAGGCCAAGTGGCACCTGAACGTGACAACCGGCTCCATGGCGGGCAAGGGCTACAACGCGCGGGGCTTCATTGGTTTCAAGGGCAAGCCCGCGCCGGGGGACTACACGGCGAAGAACGTGGCGACGGCCCAGTTCACGGTGGTCGACAAGAAAACACCGGCCAAGACCTGGACCTTCTCGGGAAAGCAACTCGGCGGAAGCTTCAAAATGACGCTGACCTCGGTGAGCGACAAGGCGGTGCACGGAACGATCGACGCGGCGCTGCCGCCCGTGGCCCGCGTGGCCCCCGAAAGTTCGGTGGTTCACATGAAGGTCACATTCTAGGAGCGGGCCGGAATCACCGTCTCGCGACCGGCGCGAAAAAGGGCGGAGCCTCCACGGCCCCGCCCTTTTCGTTCGGTCAGCCCGGAAGGGCGAGTCCCCTCCCGGATCGATTCACTTCGGTCCGGACATGTCCTTGATCCGCCCCTTGCTCTTGTACTTGACGGTTCCGAGCTTCTCGACGTACTTCTTGAGCACGTCGTATTCGAGATCGGGCAGGACGTGCACGTCCGTGACGTTGACGCCCATCATGGGCAGAAGGGCCAGCACGCCCGTGTTGGTGGTCACCGTGTAGGTTCTGTCTTCCAGCAGGAGCGTCCTGCCGTGAATCTTGACCTTCAGAACGCGCTCACCCATCGGCCGGCTGGAGTCGTACTTGTACTTCATGCCCGAGACCTGGAGGAACGCGGTCTCGTCGTACGGCAGGTAGGCGAGCCCCACTTCCAGCCCCTTCATGAGTTCGAAGGGAGTGATCCGGAAGGTCGCGACCTTGAGGCCGAGGCCCGTCTCGGGGTCGTAACCGTAACTCACCGGCCTGAAGAGGTCCGCGCCCACGATGGGCCCCTGACACAGGCCCTCTGAGATCAATCCGTTGGGTGTGACGGCGATGTCGGTGTGTGTGAACTTCCGCATGGCGTCGGCGATGAGGTTCCCCATCGCGGTGTCGCGGTTGCGGCCCGCCGGGTCGTAGGTCGTGGTGATGTCCCACTTCGCCGTCGCCAGGACGTCGTGGTAGACGTCGCCGTACCGCTGGACGATGCCCTGCTGGAGCTGGGCGATCACGGCGGCCACCGTGGGATCGTCGGGAACGGTCTCGTCGAGCGGGATGATCTGGTAGTCGTCGAGGTGCACCTGGCCGTCGGCGTAGGTGAAGTGCATTTTGCCGATGTCCTCGTAATACTTGCCCGCCTGGACCACGATGGTCTGCGTGCCCCCGGGGTTGGTGAAGATGTGGGGCTGCTCGAAGAGGTAGTGGTCGTGGCCGCCCACGATGATGTCGATGCCCGGCACCAGCTGCGCAACCTGCTGGTCGTAGGCGTAGCCCAGGTGCGACAGCATGATCACGACCTGGGCTCCCGCGGCCCGGAGGGCGCCCGCCGTCTGGCCCGCTATGCCCATGATCACCGCGGGATCGTCGCCGCCCAGGATGACGACGGGATCGGGCCGGCTGGTGGGAACGTTCGGAACCGTCATGCCGAAGATGCCGATCTTGACGCCGTCGAGCTCCTTCATGATGGACGGCTTCACCCACGTGCCCAGAGCCGGGTAGCCGCTCATGTCGAGGTTGGCGGAGAGGAGGGGAAGCGTGTCGGTGCCGTAGGCCTGGCTCAGGGCGTAAGCGAGGATGTCCGGGCCGTAGTCGAACTCGTGGTTGCCCACGGCCATGGCGTCGAATCCAAGCTGCTTCATGAGCTGGAGCTGGGGCACCCCGAAGTACATGTTGAAGAAGAGGCTTCCGTGAAAGACGTCGCCGGCGTGCAGGAGGATGACGTTCGGGTCGGTGGCCCGGGTCTCGCCTATTACGGTGGCGGCCTTCGCCAGGCCGCCGATCGTGCCGTCGAGGTTGCCGTCCTTGGGGCCGAACTTGACGACGTGGGAATGTGTGTCGTTCACGTGGAGAATCGTGAAGGTCTGTGCGTAAAGCGCCGTGGTGCCCAGCAGGAGTGCGGCGGCCAGCAGGATGAAGAGCCGGCGTCCCGCGGCAGATCTGCCCTTGTCATTCCCGTGGCCGGGATGGGTTCCCCGTCCGATGAGTCGTAGTAAGGCGAGTTTCATCATGAATCCTCCCTCCTCAAACCAAGGCGGACGGACGCGCCGGTTCCCGAGCCGCGCGCCAATGCCGCTTGTCCCCATGAAGAAATGCCGATCGGCTACCCGGTTAGTTTCGTGCAGATTCCGCGTGTTTGCAAGGAAGCGAAGTGATTTGGGATTTGGGAATTGGGATTTCGGATTTGAAGAACGGCAGACGGGAGGCCTTCGAAGCAAGAATGAACAGGGAGGACGGGAGGAAGGGAGATTCAGAAGGCGAAAGGCGGAAGGCGAAAGGCGAAGGGCGGAAGTGAGAAACGGCGGGGGACGAGCCTTCGAAGGCAGGCAAACGTCCTAATTACCTAATCACCTACTCACGGACTCACGGCGCCGCCTTCGAAGAGCTGCCCCCGACGTGATCCCTGAATCACTTCTCGGATCGCTCTTCCTCCAGGCACGGCGCCGGCAGTGCCTCGGGGGCCTTTTCGACGCGTTCGACGACGATCCTGAGGCGGACGACCAGGGCCGCGAGCAGGACGACCAGCGCCCACAGGGGGAGCAGGATCGCGCCCACGACGCCGACGATCAGCGGGACCCAGATGAGCGTCCTGCCCGCCCGCGTCTTGAGCGCGAGCCGCCGGACGAGCAGCGCGCGAAAAATGGTCTTCGTGGCCGACGCGACCTGGTCTCCGTTGACGGCGAATTCTTCTCTGCGCGGACGTCCGGTCATGATCTCCTCCAGGGCGCCTGGCGGCCCTTCGTATGAGTGCATACGCAAGGAGGGAGGGGATGGTTTAGAATGGCCCCCCGGGAACTATTTGTTCCCCCCGGCGTTACGATACTGGGAGAGAAGGCTTGGAAGAAGACGTTCTCGACAGAATAGTGGACACGCTGGGATTGGCCCACACCAGGCGGCACATCTTCCTGTGCTGCGACCAGACCAAGCCCAAGTGCTGTACCAAAGAAACGGGCCTCGAATCGTGGACCTATCTCAAGCGCCGCCTCAACGAACTCGGACTGACCGGGCGGGGCGGCGTCTATCGTACCAAGGCGAACTGCCTCAGGATCTGCCGCCGGGGGCCGATCGCGGTCGTCTACCCCGAGGGCGCCTGGTATCACTCCTGCACGCCTGACGTGCTTGAGCGCATCATCCGGGAGCACCTCATCGGCGGACGGACGGTGGACGCCTTCCTCTTTGCGGTCCGTCCCCTGGACCGTTTAGCGGAGGACGGCCGCCCGGCCGGGAGAGAATCCCCGTAGGCCTCGTCAAGAAACCGACATCCGGAAAGGAGCAAGCTCATGAACGTGACACCGTTTCTCCTCGTGGGGGTCCTCTTGGTCACCCCTCTCGTGGGTCTCGCCGCTGCGCCGGCCGGCAAGACGGAGGTGAAAGCCTCCGGGCGCGACGCCGCCGCGAAGAAAGGAGAGGTCCACGGCATCTACCTCAAGGACCTGGACAGGAGCGTCAAGCCCTGCCAGAACTTCTACCAGTTCGCCGACGGCGGCTGGATGGCCGCAAACCCCATCCCGGCGGCATATCCCAGATGGGGCACCTTCACGCAGCTTTACAAGGAGAACCAGGAGCGGCTGCACAAAATCCTTGAAGGGGCGGCCGCCGACACCAAAGCGCCCGCGGGCAGCGAGCTCAAGAAGCTCGGCGACTTCTACGCCAGCGGCATGGACGTCAAGGCCATCGACGCACAGGGACTCAAGCCCCTGACCCCCGAACTCGCGCGCATCTCCGCGGTGAAAGACCTCAAGGGTCTCCAGGCCGAGGTCGCCCACCTGCAGGGGATCGGGGTCAACGTCCTCTTCCGCTTCAGCTCCACCCAGGACGCGAAGAACAGCACGCAGGTCATCGGAGAAGCGGACCAGGGCGGCCTCGGCCTGCCCGACCGGGACTACTACCTGAAGGACGACGCCAAGTCCAAGAAGACCCGCGCGGCTTATGCAGAGCACGTGGTGAAGATGTTCGAACTGATGGGCGACGCGCCTGCCGAGGCGCAGGCGGGGGCAAAGACGGTCATGGGCATCGAAACGTCCCTGGCCAAGGCCTCCATGAGCCGGGTCGAGCGCCGCAACCCCAAGGCCGTCTACAACAAGATGGACGTCAAGCAGCTCGAAGCGCTCACGCCCGACTTCAACTGGCCCGACTACTTCGCATCGGTGAACCACGCCGAGATCCGCTCGATCAACGTGGCTTCTCCCGATTTCTTCAAGGCGCTGGGCACGGAGCTGAAGAAGGTTCCCATGAAGGACTGGCGGACCTACCTGCGCTGGCACCTCATCGCGTCGACGGCGCCCTACCTCAGCAAGCCCTTCGTGCAGGAGAGCTTCCATTTCCACGGGGAGGTCATGACGGGCACGAAGGCGATCCTGCCCCGCTGGCAGAGGGTGGTGAGCGCCGAGGACAGGGCGCTGGGCTTCGCGCTGGGCAAGCTCTACGTCAAGAAGTACTTCCCGCCGGAGGCCAAGGCCAAGGCCCTGACCATCCTGCACAACATCAAGGCAGCTCTTCACGACGACCTGGAGACGCTGAGCTGGATGAGCCCCGCCACCCGCAAGGCGGCCCTCAAGAAGCTGGGCATGATCGTCGAGAAGATCGGCTACCCGGACAAGTGGCGCGACTACTCCGCTCTGGCCGTCAACCGCGGTCCCTACGTGCTCAACGTCCTGCGCGCACGGACCTTCGACTTCAACCGCAGGCTGAACAAGATCGGCAAGCCGCTCGACCGGACCGAATGGGACATGACGCCCCAGACGGTCAACGCCTACTACGATCCGCAGATGAACGAGATCGTCTTCCCGGCGGGCATTCTGCAGCCGCCCTTCTTCGATCCGAAGGCCGACGACGCGGTCAACTACGGCGCGATGGGCATGGTCATGGGCCACGAGATCACCCACGGTTTCGACGACCAGGGCAGCCAGTACGACGGCTACGGCAACCTGAACAACTGGTGGACGGCAGAAGACGCGAAAAACTTCAAGGCTCGCGGCGAGTGCATCGCCGACCAGTTCTCCCAGTACGTGGTGGACGGCGACGTGCACCTCAACGGTAAACTGGTCGAGGGTGAGAGCATCGCGGACCTGGGCGGCCTCACCCTGTCGTACAACGCGCTCGAGAAGAGCCTTGAGGGCAAGCCGCGCCCGCCGAAGATCGACGGCTTCACGCCGGAGCAGCGCTTCTTCCTGGCCTACGCGAGGATCTGGGCGACCAACGTCCGGCCCCAGTTCTCCCGACTCATGGCGACGGTGGACCCCCACCCGCCGGCCAGGTACCGGGTGAACGGGCCCCTGTCCAACATGCCGGCCTTCGCGAAAGCCTGGGGTTGCAAGCCCGGCGACCCCATGGTCAGGCCGGACCACTGCAGGATCTGGTAACCGCGACGAAGCAGACGGAAGGGGGCGGCGGGTGCCGCCCCCTTCTTCGTTTCACGAACAGGGAGGCCGACATGGCCCGCCGTTATTCGAACTTTTCAGAGTTCTACCCCTTTTACCTCTCCCAGCACAGCAACCGGACGTGCCGGCGCCTCCACTTCACGGGTAGCGTCTTCGTGCTGGCCGCGCTGGTTGCGGCGCTGGTCACGCAGATCTGGTGGCTGCTGCTCCTCGTGCCGGTCCTGGGCTACGGCTTCGCGTGGGTCGGCCACTTCTTCTTCGAGAAGAACCGCCCCGCCACCTTCACCTATCCCCTCTACAGCCTCGCGGGCGACTGGGTCATGTTCGCCCAGATGCTGACGGGAAAACTCAGGTAAATTTGGGAATTGGGATTTGGGATTGCGGATTTGAGAGCGGCGAGGGACGAGCCGCTGTAGCGGCCGATTCCCATCGGCCGAAAAGCAAAGAGCACACCGCAGAGACGCGGAGGACGCGGAGAAAAGATAGAGAATGTCGGAAGCCGGGGTGCCTTCGTAGCGGCCGGGAATGGTCGTGCGGTTTCCACCGTTGCCCGTTCCCCGCGGGCCTGCGGCCAGCGGCACGCCTGCGCTGGATGTCGTCCGGAAAAGCATGCTTTCCCGCCCGCCGTCCTGCACAGCGCGCCCGCGTCGGGGACGCGGGTCGGAACGGGCAACTCGGGGGCCATGCAAGAGGGCGCTCCCCCTCACCACCAGCGGAAGCATCTACGGGACGGGCTTTCTAAGTTCGTTCCCTCCGCCGTCCTTTACTGGATCACTTGGTCACTCGATCGCTTGATCACAGCGCCGAAGGCGCTCGTCTTAATCACCCCATCCCCTAATCACCTGCTCCCGGCACCGCCAGGCGCGTGGTCCGGGCATAGATCGGGGGGGCAGCGTGTTGAGTCTCGATAGTGGGCTGCACAACGCACCCCGGGGTGGTGCTAAAATACAGGCCTTTGGTCGGCCCTGAACCCGGGGGACCGATCTCTTGTCCATGCACCGCACTCCAACCCGGAAGCATGTGCGAAGTTGCAGAGGGGGGGGCAAGCAACTACGGAGGCTTGACCCATGACGAAAAAAAATGAAAACAAGGACGATGAAGCCGACGTAACGTCCGAAGCGACCATCGACGCCATCGAAAAGACCAGCGCGGAAGACCTCTTCCGGAAGCTCGAGACCGGCCCGGAGGGGCTGTCGAGCGACGATGCCGCGCGGCGGCTCGAGCGCTACGGGCCCAACGCCCTGGAAGACAAGCGCACCAATCCCCTGCTGAAGTTTCTTTCCTACTTCTGGGGGCCCATTCCCTGGATGATCGAGGTGGCCGGCGTGCTCTCCGCCATCGTGCGGCACTGGCCCGACTTCGTCATCATCTGCATCCTGCTGGCCTTCAACGCGGTGGTGGGCTTCTGGCAGGAGCACCAGGCCGAGAACGCCGTGGAGGCCCTCAAGAAGCAGCTCGCCCTGAAGGCCCGGGTGCGCCGCGACGGCGCGTGGGGCGAGTGCGACGCGGCCACTCTCGTGCCCGGCGACGTCCTCCGGCTCAGGCTGGGCGACATCGTCCCCGCGGACGTGAAGCTCCTGGAGGGCGACTACCTCAGCGTGGACCAGTCGGCCCTCACGGGCGAGTCCCTGCCCGTGAGCAAGAAGGCCGGCGGCGTGGCCTACTCGGGCTCCGTGGTCAAGCAGGGCGAGATGGTTGCGCTCGTGGCGGCCACCGGGGCGTCCACCTTCTTCGGCCGGACGGCCAAGCTCGTGTCCTCGGCCAAGACGGCGTCCCACTTCCAGAAGGCCGTCCTGAACATCGGCGACTACCTGATCCACCTGAGCCTCGCGCTGGTGGCCATCCTGATCGTGGTCCAGCTCTTTCGGGGCGACCACTTCCTGACCATCATGCAGTTCGCCCTGATCCTGACCGTGGCCTCCATCCCCGTGGCCATGCCCGCCGTGCTCTCCATCACCATGGCCATCGGCGCCGTGGCGCTCTCGAAGATGAAGGCCATCGTCTCGCGGCTGGAGTCCATCGAGGAGATGGCCGGCATGGACATCCTCTGCTCGGACAAGACCGGCACGCTCACCCAGAACAAGCTCAAGCTGGGCGATCCGGCGGTGTTCGGCGCGGCGACGGTGAAGGACCTGGTCCTGGCGGGCGCCCTGGCCTCCAAGGAGGAGGACCGCGACCCCATCGACCTCGCCGTCCTGGCCGGGCTTAAGCCCGAATGGCAGTTCGACACGTTCGAGCAGGAACGGTTCGTGCCCTTCGACCCCGTGCACAAGCGCACGGAGGCCGAGATCAAGGGCCCGGACGGCGGCGCCTTCCGGGTCACCAAGGGCGCGCCCCAGGTGGTCCTGGACTTGTGCAAGCCCGACGGGAGCCTCAAGGCGTCCGTCGAGGAGCAGGTCAACGTCCTGGCGCGCAAGGGCTACCGCACGCTGGGGGTGGCCCGGACGGACGGGGGCGGGGGCTGGACCTTCCTGGGCCTCCTGCCGCTCTTCGACCCGCCGCGCGAGGACTCGGCCGACACCATCCAGCGCGCCGGCGAGCACGGCATCGACGTCAAGATGGTGACGGGCGACAACGTGGCCATCGCCCGGGAGATCGCGGGGCAGCTCAAGCTGGGCACGCACATCGAGACGGCCGAACGATTCTTCCAGGAGGCCGGGGGCGACAAGGCGAAGGAGAAGGCCCGGCAGGCCATCGAGACGGTCGAGGGCTTCGCGCAGGTCTTCCCCGAACACAAGTTCGAGATCGTCAAGGCCATCCAGGGCACGGGCCACATCGTGGGGATGACCGGCGACGGGGTGAACGACGCGCCCGCCCTCAAGCAGGCCGACGTGGGCATCGCCGTGAGCGGCGCCACCGACGCGGCCCGGGCCGCCGCGGACCTGGTGCTCACCGCGCCCGGGCTCTCGGTGATCGTGACGGCGGTGGAGTCGGCGCGCAAGATCTTCGAACGCATGAACAGCTACGCCATCTACCGCATCACCGAGACCATCCGGATCATGGTCTTCATGGTCCTGGCCATGCTCGTCTTCAACTTCTACCCCATCACGGCCCTCATGATCATCCTGCTGGCCATCCTGAACGACCTGCCCATCATGGCCATCGCCTACGACAACACGTGGCTCGATCCCAAGCCCGTCCGGTGGGACATGCGGCGGGTCCTGACCACGGCCACCGTCCTGGGCGCCATCGGCGTGGTGGAGACCTTCGGGATGCTCTATCTCGCCAGGGTCGTGTTCGGCGTCGGCCTGGCCCAGCTCCAGTCGGTGATCTTCCTCAAGCTGGTCGTGGCCGGCCACCTGACGCTCTTCGTGGCCCGCAGCAAGAAGCCCTTCTTCTCGCGGCCCTTCCCCGCGCCCATCCTGCTCGGCGCCATCCTGGTGACCCAGACCCTGGCGGCCATGATCGTGGGCTTCGGGTGGTTCGTCACGGCCATTCCGTGGTC
>Ga0307440_1001774_pt1 | contig 10364 bp, 4 predicted proteins | sample SalMarWE160410MG_FD_202150 | JGI IMG/M metagenome (GOLD analysis project Ga0307440, IMG submission 202150) | Salt marsh sediment microbial communities from the Plum Island Ecosystem LTER, Massachusetts, United States - WE1604-10 | ecosystem: Environmental > Aquatic > Marine > Intertidal zone >... | reverse complement strand
CCCATGGGTTATGATCCCCATCTTCCAGTATTTGATTCACTGCAGAGGCGTGCCGGTTTCGGGCCGGTGGGTTCCGTACCGGGAACTGCCCGGCGGCAGGGATGGGTACCGGCTCTTTGCGCAGCGCTGTGAAAAGCCGCTGAAGCGATTGGCGGATTCCCATACGGCCTTTTTCGAGGACCTGGTGGATATATTCAGCGGAAAACCGGTTGAAGGCCTTTACCACTCGGATATCACTGTGGAGCTGCACCCGTTGCCCCTGGTGCCGTTGCGGATCTGTTACGCGAAGCCGGAGGAGGGGATGGACTCCAGCCTGAATCTGTTCTTCGATGCCACGGCGGAAGAAAACCTCGGTATCCAGGGCATCTACGCCCTGGGAACCGGTATCGTCCGGATGTTTGAGAAACTGGCTCTCCGGCATGCGGCGGTCTGATGGCGCTTTGCCCTGCCCTTGAAAAGGGCACCGGCCTCTGGTAGTTTTTGTTTTATGTTATCCGGGGGAAGGGAAGCTCAGGTCGGCCCTTCCAGCCAGTCCAGCGTGGAGGGAGCCAGTGCAGATTCAATCCAAGGCCCTTGAGGTCAACATCGCCGACTATCATGTCGACGTGGCCATCGATCCCAAGTATGAGGTGTTACGGGACGTGATGTCCCGGTATTACGGCTTGATGGAGGGGGTGACGACCTTCCTCAAGGAGCTGTCGCACCCTTACCGGAATTGGGAGTTCATTGTCAAGGAGGCAAGGGGCTACGCCCTCGACTACTTTCATCTGCTGGCAGGCCATGCCCGGGGACCCGAGGCCGCGGATCTTCTGATCGGCATCCTGCTGCGGGCCATCCACGAGAGCGCGGATCCCAAGGTCCGGGCCGATGCGGCGGACAACCTGCTGCTCTACATCCAGAAGATTATCAAGGACGCCAAGACCGATCTGGATCGATTCCTGCCGTCCGTGGCCACGTGCTTCGACGAGGTCCGGCAGCTGCCGCAGCCGCAGTTCTTTCTCTTCGTCCGGAGCTTCTATCAGCTCAAGCGCCTGGGGGCGTTGTTTCAGGACATGACAGTTGACGGGATCGAGCCGGTGCTGGCGGCCCTCAATGCGCTCCTGGGCGTCTATTTTTCGAGCACCTACGCCTATTGGCGCAAGGAGGTCGACCCCCAGGCGTGGTTTGAAAGGGAAATCGGAAAGACAACCGTCGGTGTGGACTTTTCCAGTCTCTTTCAAGATATTTCCCACCAGCGCCTGGCGGCGGCCCAGGAGACCCTGGATGGCTATTTCGCGGCTATGCCGGCCCACAGCCCGGTGCTGCTCGAACAACTTCTCGGCCTGCCCGGATTCCACGAAATCGTGGCGGCCTATCGGGGCATCCCCCAGCAGCTCCAGACCCTGGGGCCTGATGAAACGGCCGGATACCGGTGGCGGATTATTTTTCTCTTTCACATGATGTCCATAGCGGGGCTGTCCCTCGGCCACGAGGAGGCCCTAAGGGATATCAACCGGACCTTGAGCTGGCTCATCGGGCATGAGTCTCACCGGGAGATCAAGGGGCTGATCGACAAGACCTTCACCATCCTGAAGACCGGGACCCGGAAGTTCCCCGCTACGGGCCTCAGCTGTGCCCTGACCATGGGCAAGGGCGTCTACGAGACCAATGAGAGCGATCTGATCAATCTGTACATCGATTCCATGATCGACCTGGGATTTCAGGCGCCCAAGATCAGCGGCGTGGGCAACGATTGGCAGATCAAGGCCAACAACGCGCACATCCTCAATATCCGCACCTGGCTGGAGCTGATCCAGCTGAACCCCAAATGGTCGCCGAAGCTCCTGTCCTATCTGACCATTCATCTGTCGGTCTGCGGTGTTTTCATCAAGGATACGGATCTATTTCCCCGGGACATCACGCGGCTTCTGAACAGTCCCATCGAGCCCGTTTACAATTTCGTCAAGCAACTGGCGCGGCTCTTCCCCGTCTACTTCAACGATATTGGCGCTGAGGGTAGGCTCCGCGACATTTCCACGGAGATCGACGAGATCACCCACCGCAAGGATCTGCTGGTGCACTTCCTTCGGAAGCAGAGCCATGTGGAGAGCAGCAATCGGATCCTGGGGTTTATGCGGGCCACCCTGATCTTCTGGGCGACCCGGGACAAGGAGGTTCTGAAGGACTATTTGCCGCCCTATCTCTTCGATCAGATTACGGACACGGGCGGGTATGTGGACGGGGTCCACCGGGTCCTCCGGGAACTGGCCGGAAGCGGGCTTCAGCTGCCCGACGACCTGTTGCACCTGTCCGATGGGCGCTTGGCGCGGTTGGTGATCGGGCCCGCCGTTGGGGGGGACATCGATGTGACACGGGTGCGTCTCGCCGCAAAATTGTACAAGCTTCTCCACCAGAAGTACCGGCTCGATTTCACGGATATGGATCAGTACCTGGCGAAGCTCCGGCAAGAGGGGTTCCCCAATTTGAAGGACCTGGAGGCGGCCCTTGCCGAAAGCGAACCCAAGCGCAAGCTGGGGGGGCTCATCGGCTTTCTGGAGACCATCAAGGCGCTGATCCTCTCACCGGAACATTACGAGGCAAGGGAGAATATTTACAAGAAACGGCATTTCACCATCGATATCCCCTCCATGTACGGCTCTTACAACGAGTTGAAGTTCGACGGACTCGGACTTACCTTCCGGGTAGAATCCATGGTCAACGCCCTTTTCGAGGAATGCATCTCCAGGATCGATCTGAACCTCATCACCAAGGCGACCTTCTTCCAGATTTACGATCTGCTGCAGCTCTTCGGCCGGGCCCTTAAGCTCGACGGTATTTCCTCCCTGGAGTTTGAACGTCAGCTGGATTTCCTGTCCCTCTCCCTGGAGATGAGGGGCTTTACCTTCACCCAGTACCTGGACATCATAAAGGGCTTTGCCCAGGCGGTGAAGAACATCGTCAACGACTACTTCAACAATATTCACGAGGAGAACCTCAACCGCATCTTCAGCCGCATCGAGGTGGACCAGATCCTGCCCAAGTACCTGCCCCGGCAGGGAGGCGAGGGCGAGGGCGAGGACGACAAGCTGGTGCATCGGATATCGGAGATCTTCCTCAGGGATCAAATTGCCATGTCCCTGGGACTACAGGCCCTGGATTACTTTTTGAACCGCATCCTGAACACCCTCTTTCACCAGTCCGACAAGCTGCAACCGGACAAGCTCCAGCAGCTTCTCAACTATGATCCCAAGCGGGCCATCACCATCCTGGACAACAGCGACAAGCGCCTCTTCCGGATTATCTATCTCGGCGCCAAGGGATACCATCTGTCGCGGCTCAAGCAGTTCGGCCTGCCGGTTCCCCCTGGTTTCATCATCACTACGGAGGTGTTCCGCTCCCGGGACATCATCGAAACCTATCCGCCCGCGGAACAGAATTTCCGGGAGCAGCTGGCCGAGCACATGAGCATTCTGGAAAAGACCAGCGGCAAGGTATTCGGCGATCCGAAAAATCCGCTCCTGGTGTCCGTGCGCAGCGGTTCGCCCATTTCCCAACCGGGCATGATGGACACGTTTCTCGATGTGGGCCTCAACGAGGAAATCGCCGCCGGAATCGCCGGGTATACGGGCAACACCTGGTTCGCCTGGGATAACTACCGCCGGTTCATGCAGTGCTACGGGATGTCCTTCGGACTTTCCCGGAACGACTTCGATGCGGTCATGGCCGATTTCAAGCGCCGGGTGGGCGTTGCTTACAAGCGCGGCTTGCCGGGAGAGGAAATGCGGCGGATGGCCCTCACCTACAAGACCCTGGTGATGGACCACGGCATCGAGATTCAGGAGAACCCCTTCGAGCAGCTGACCCTGATCATCAAGAAGGTGCTCGACTCCTGGGAGTCACCCAAGGCCCGGACCTACCGTCAGATCATCGAGATCTCCAACGACTGGGGCACCACCGTGACGGTTCAGGCCATGGTGTTCGGGAACCTCTCCCGGTCCTCGGGCACCGGCGTGGTCTTCACCCACAACCCCCGGTGGTCCGGCGATACCCTGAAGCTGTGGGGGGATTTCACCCTGGGCAATCAGGGGGAGGATGTGGTGGCGGGCCTCGTCAAGACACTTCCCATCTCGGAGATGCAGCGAGAAATCGAGAAGCGGGAATCGGAGGTGACCCTGGAGTCCCATTTCCCTGAGATCTATGCCATGCTCGGGGAGTGGGCAAATGAGCTCATCTACCGTCGGGGATGGAGTCCCCAGGAGATCGAATTCACCTTTGAAAGCGAGAACCCGAAGGATCTCTATGTGCTCCAGTCCCGTGACATGGCCATGCGGGAGCGAAAGAAGGTACTGACTTTCGATTTGACGGAAAACTGCAACGAGCGGCTTCTCGGCCATGGCGTTGCCGTCAGCGGCGGGGCCATGAGCGGCCGGGCGGTGTTCAGTCTCGAGGAAATCGATCACTGGCGCAACACGGAGCCGGGCATTTCCCTCATCCTGATTCGCGGTGATACGGTGCCGGACGATATCCGGGAGATATTCGCAGCCGACGGTCTTCTTACCGCAAGGGGGGGGCTCACCTCCCATGCGGCGGTGGTGGCCCACCGGATGGGCAAGACCTGCGTGGTGGGATGCGAAGACCTCATTTGTGACGAAAATGAGGGGCAGTTCACCTTTCACCAGACGATGGTAAAGTCCGGCGACCATATAAGTATTGACGGTCGAAGCGGCTCGGTTTACCTTGGCAGCATGAAGGTAAAGGAGTCGTGATGACGGGACGTGGAATAATTGAAACGGAGCAGATCAGCGGCTGACCAATCCCGCCGGGATCATCCGAATCGAAATCGGGATCGCTGCCGAAATCGAAAAGAAGAGAACATCGATTTCGATCCCGATGCAATCAAAGGAAATCGAACTGGCGTGGCAGCGCAACAGCGGAGGAAGCTATCATGATTCAGGTCGGGGAAAGAAGTCAGGTGCGTCAACTTGGCATCAACGGGCTTGGTCGTATCGGTAAATTGACCCTGTGGCACCACCTGGGACGGAAATATTTCGAGGAGATCGTGGTCAATGTGGGCCGGGAGGTGGGAACCGGCCTCCAGGATATCGCGCATTACGTGGAGAGAGACTCCACTTACGGCGCGCTGGATCGCTATCTGTACGGGGCTGTGAAGGCCGCGCCCGTGATCAGCGAGTTGGACGAAGCCGGCGGTTCGATGATGATCGATGGGATCCGGGTCACCTTTCTTCGGTCTGAGCGAAATCCCGCCCGCATCCAGTGGGGGGAGAAAGAGGTACGCCTGGTGGTGGACACCACAGGCCAGTTCCTGGATCCGACCCTCGGACCGGATCACCCGAAGGGCGCTGCCCGGGGGCACCTGGAGGCCGGGGCCGGGAAGGTGATCGTGTCGGCACCCTTCAAGATCGCCGACAAACGTGCCCCCATGCCCGAGGATGCGGTCACCACCGTCATGGGCATCAATGACAGCAACTATGACCCTCGGCATCACCGGATCATCTCCAATGCCTCCTGCACCACCACCTGTCTGGCCCACATGATAAAGCCGCTGATCAACCACTTCGGTGCCAGGAGAATTCTTTCCGCCTCCATGGCCACGATCCATGCCGCCACCGGCTCTCAGGAGGTGTTGGACCGGCTGCCCAAGACCGGAAAGACCGATCTGCGGAAGAACCGCAGCATCATGAACAACATCATCCTCACCACCACCGGCGCGGCAAAGGCCCTGCGCCTCGTCATCCCGGAGATGAACGAGATCGGCTTCATCGCCGAGTCCGTCCGGATTCCCACGGTCACCGGCTCGCTCATCATCCTGGTGGTGAACTTCCAGGAGGAGATGACCGGCGAGTCCATCCGCAGGGAGAGCATCAATGCCGTCTATCGTCAGGCCATGGCCGACGATCCCAATGGCTACCTGTGCTACTCGGAGCAGCAGAACGTTTCCTGCGACATCACGGGTACCCCCCGGGCCGCGGCCATCATCGAAGGCCACGAGACCCACACCCGCACGGCGGAGCTGACCTTAGACCTTGGCAAGGTGCCCGGACTGGACGCAAGGCTGCTCTCTTCCCTGCAGGAGACCGGAATCCGGGTCCCCATGACCCAGGCCGTGATCTACGGCTGGTACGACAACGAGTTGGGCAGCTACGTGAACATGCTCGGGGACCGAACGGTGTCTATCGCCGAGCATATGTGATGAGACATTCCGCCAGCCGGACAAACTCCGACACCGAGAGGGTTTCGGCCCGGCGGACCGGATCGATGACGGCGGCTTCGAGCCCCGCATCGATGGAGCCGGCGTCCATCTGGAGAAAGCTCTTCGTCAGCGCGTTCTTAAGCGTCTTTCTGCGCTTTGAAAAGGCGGCTTTTATCACCTGGAACAGGAAGGCCTCGTCCTGGACCGAAAACCCGGGGGGGCGGGTGAAGTCGATCTCGATGATTTCCGAATCGATCTTGGGTTTGGGGTAAAAGAGGTTCGCCCTTACCGTGGCAAGGGGGCCTACGGTTGCGCAGTACTGGAGCATGACCGACAGGCGGCCGTAGTCCCTGGAGCCGGGGGGTGCGGTGAGACGTTCCGAGAGCTCCCTCTGGAACATGAGGTAGCAGCGGGAGACGCATGCCCTGGCCCCGATCAGCTGCACGAGCACCTGGGAGGAAATGTTGTAGGGAAGATTGCCGAACACCACCAGGGGGGCGCCCGCCTCTCGGGCAAGGGCCGTGATGTCGAAGCGCAGGATGTCCCGGTTCACCACGGTGACGTTGGCGAGCCGGTTCACGGTCAGCTCGGCCTTGAGCACCGCCAGGAGCTGGGTATCCTTTTCCACCGCCCAGACGCGATCCGCCGCCATGGCCAGAGGCACGGTCAGGGCCCCCAGTCCCGGGCCGATCTCCAGTACGCAATCCGTCGTGGCCACGCCGGCCCGGGCGATGATCATCTTTGCCGTGGAGGGATCCGCCAGGAAGTTTTGCCCCAGCTGCTTTTTGGGGTGCATCCCCCAGGCCCTCATGAGTGTTGCCGGTGATGTCATCCTGATTTACTATCTCCCCATTCCCCCCAGTGTCAAGCCTGACCCTTCAGACCCAGCGATTCTAATTGAACAAGGTCCATTAAACCTGGCCGATCACGGCATAGTCGCAGATGAAACATTATTTCCGTGACCCTAAGACTTGAATCCTTCGACTTTTTTTCTTATGGTGCATCAATCACAGAGCATCGTCTCCTCTCCTCGGTTGAATTGATCGTCAACAGCTAGAAGTCAACCGCCAATTTCATAAAAAGCGGGGAATAACGATATATTCCAGTATCACTGCTTGACTTTTCGCTTTTGATCGCGTACTTTTTTTTAGGTGGTTACAGAACCCTTCAGAGCTGTTCGGCACGTGTTTAATTCACGTCATACAAGGAGGTCACAATGCCGAAGAAAAAGGGCAAGGCTGTCAGTTTCGATGCAATGGTGAAATTCTTCATGCAGCAATACAATGTCCCCACCAAGAAGGATGTCGAGAAGCTCCTGGAACGGATGGATCGAATTGAGAAGTTGTTGAGATCCGGTGCGTTATCATCTCGCGGGCGACGGCAACCGGCGGCATCCGGCGGCAGGACCGCCTCCAGCGCCTCCGATCAGGTGCTCGAAATCATTCAACAGGCCGAAGACGGCGCCGGATTTGCCGAGATAAAAGACAAAACAGGATACGACGACAAGAAGCTGCGAAACATCATCTTCAGACTCAGCAAGACAGAACGTATTCACCGTAAGAGCAGAGGGGTTTACACCTCCGTGTGATCTCCCGCTGTCATCGGGACAACGGGGAGATATGGGTGACCCAGGATCGATGGCGTCCGCCCGGTGTCGGCTTCCGGGTGGACGCCTGTTTCTGGCGTTATCCCATTGCCATTTCCGGCCTTGCCGGAAGTGTTACGATTTAGAATCTTTTTGCCGGCATGCACGCTCCTGCGTCCGTTCCGGTGAAAGGACCCAAGGAACCAGGCCATGACCCAATTCAAAGATAAAAACAATCCCGGGATTCACGTGGGCGACATCCTCTCCGGATGCGTGGTGGAAGAGATCGCCACCCTGGCCGAGATTCGCAGCACATATTATCGCCTCCGGCATCAGGGAAGCGGTGCGAGATTGGTTCACATCAGCAGTGAGGATAAGGAGAACACCTTCAGCGTCGCCTTTAAGACGGTCCCCAGGGACTCCACCGGTGTGGCCCACATACTGGAGCATACGGTTCTTTGCGGCTCGAAGCGTTTTCCGGTCAGAGATCCCTTCTTTTCCATGATCAAGAGAAGTCTCAACACCTTCATGAACGCCTTTACCGCCTCGGACTGGACCATGTACCCCTTCTGTACCCAGAACCGGAAGGACTACTACAACCTGATGGATGTCTATTTGGACGCCGCGTTCTTCCCGCAGATCGCTCCACTCAACTTCAAGCAGGAGGGCCATCGGCTGGAGTTCGAGACGGCGCCGGAGGAGGCGGGCGGAAGGCGTTTGGTATACAAGGGCGTGGTCTACAACGAGATGAAAGGGGCCATGTCATCGCCCGACCAGATCTGCCAGCGATCCCTTTTGAACGCCCTGTACCCGGACACCACGTATCAGTTCAACTCGGGCGGGGATCCGGCCGCGATTCCGAGCCTGACCCACGAGGCCCTCGTGGCCTTTCACCGCCGCCATTATCACCCGAGCAACGCCTATTTCTATACCTACGGCAACCTGCCCCTGGCAGAGACCCTTGCCTTTATCGCAGAGAAGATACTCGACCGGTTTACCGTTGTCGATCCGGATACCGATGTGCCGTCCCAGCCCCGGTGGGAAGCCCCCCGGCAGGTGACCTATTATTACCCCATCGGCGCACAGGAGGATGCGTCCAGGAAACATCAGGTATGCCTCGCCTGGCTGATGGCCGATATTCGGGATTCGTTCGAGGTGCTGGTGCTGACCCTGCTGGAGGATATCCTTCTGGGAAATTCCGCCGCTCCCCTGCGAAAAGCCCTCATCGATTCCGGGCTGGGTTCCGCCCTCAGCGACGGAACGGGGTTCGAGCCGGACAACCGGGATACCCTGTTCGCCTGCGGACTGAAGGACGTGGCCGCCGATGCCACCGATGCCGTGGAAAAGGTGATCTGGGATACGCTTGCCACACTGGCGGACGGGGGCATTGATCCGCTCCTGATCGAGGGCGCCATCCACCAGCTCGAGTTCAGGCAGAAGGAGATCACCAACACCCCCTATCCCTATGGCTTGAAGCTGCTCATGCGCTTCGCCGGCCCCTGGCTTCACGGTGGGGACCCGGTGCGCCACCTCCAGTTGGATCAGGACCTGGCGAGGCTGCGGCAATCGATGGCGGACGGTGGATTTTTCGAGGGAATCATCCGGAAATACTTCTTGGACAACCCCCACCGGGTCCGGTTCGTGCTCTCCCCGGATAAAACCCTGGCCGAAAGAGAAGCCCGTCAGGTCCGCGAGGAACTGGACCGAGTGGCGAAGGGTCTGGGGCCGGAGGAGGTGGCCGCCATTGAAGCCGATACCCGGGCGCTTGAAGAGCTCCAGGAAAGCGAGGAGGATCTGGACTGCCTGCCGACCCTGGCCCGGGAGGATATTCCACCAACCATCAACAGCGTCACCGAAAGTACGGCCCACCCAAATCTCGGGGGCATGCGCTACGTTCAGCCCACGGCGGGCATTTTCTATTTTTCCGCCCTGGCCGGCCTGGGGTCCCTGGAGGAGGCGATCCTGCCGTGGATTCCCTTTTTTTGCTACAGCTTCACCAAGGTCGGCACGAAACGGCATGATTACACGGAAATGGCACGGCGAATGGAGCTCTACACAGGCGGGGTGGGCCTGGCGGTCAGCGCCAGGACCCGGCACGATTCAGCCGGTACCTGTCTTCCCTATGTGATTGCCGAGGGACGATGCCTGGAGCGCAATATCGGGCACATGATGGATATCCTGACCGAAACCATGGGGGAGGTCGATTTCTCGGACTTCGACCGGCTGAGGCGCCTTCTCCTGGAGTACCGGGCCGGCCTGGACGCCATGGTGATCCATAATGGCCACCGGCTTGCCATGTCCCTGGCCGCCAGGCGCTTTTCCAGACAAACGGCGTTCAGCGAGATGTGGAGCGGTATCGAGCAGCTCCGGTTCGTGAAAAGCACTGCCGAGAATCTTTCCGAAGCATCCCTCACCGAGCTTTCCAGGACGCTTTCGGCCATCCGGGACAATCTCTTTTCCTCCCCCAACATGAACCTCCTGTGGATCGGCGAGGATCAGGCCCTCGCGGACGCCGCCGGACCCGGCGCCTCCTTTCAGGCCAGCCTCGGCGGCGGAGAAGGTGCCCTCACGGGATCGACCTTTGAGGCG
>Ga0307440_1001773_pt1 | contig 10365 bp, 9 predicted proteins | sample SalMarWE160410MG_FD_202150 | JGI IMG/M metagenome (GOLD analysis project Ga0307440, IMG submission 202150) | Salt marsh sediment microbial communities from the Plum Island Ecosystem LTER, Massachusetts, United States - WE1604-10 | ecosystem: Environmental > Aquatic > Marine > Intertidal zone >... | reverse complement strand
CACGAGTGCTCCATGAGGACGAGGGTCTCATCAGGAAGGCGATGAGGTTCAATACGGGGCAGTGTGTGCCTCTCAATATCATCGTGGAGGAGTTCGTCCATTACGTGAAGACGCACGATCTGGATCCGGACCAAACCTCGCTGTGGATGCCGAAGTCGGAGCTGGCGTGCAATCTGCCCCTTTTTGCGCCCTACATGAGAACCCTGCTCGAGAGGTACGAGATGGGAGCTGCGCAGATCTACGAGGGAGAGATCTACTACCTCGAGATCTCCCCGCTTGTTGCGCTCAGAGCCTATTTTGCCTATCTCGCCGGGGGGATGCTGCGGCGGCTTGGCTGCCGAACTCGGCCCTACGAAGCCACGACCGGTGCCACGGACCGCGTTATCGGGACCGCCCGTTCGATGCTGATCGACGCCTTCGAGGGCAAGCTGCCGCTCGGCGAGACCCTGAGCCAAACCGCGGGTCTCTTCGAAACGGTCGAGCTCAAGGCGTCGGCATCACCGAGGCCCAAAGTGGCACTCTTCGGTGACCTCTATGTGAGGGACAACGAGGTTTTCAACAACAATCTGATCGGTACCATTGAGAGCGCGGGCGGAGAAGTCGTAACGACTCCCTACAACGAATACCTCAAGATCGTCGGGAGGGCCTATTTCAAATCGTGGGTGGAAGATCGCAAGTTCACGACCTACGCCGAGTACCGGGCTCTCCTTGCCGTGGTCGAGGCTGTCGAGTCGCGGTTCTCCGGACTTCTCAAAGGCTACCCGCTTCCGAGGCTTCGCGACCTCTCCCCGGACCCGGAGCTCGGGCTCGCCCGCTTCCACATGAGGCTCCAGCAAGAGGGTGAGTCGTTCGACAACGTCCTGAAGATTCTGCACCTGCTGCGCGCCCATCCTGATCTGTCGCTTTTTGTCCAGGCGAGCCCGGCGTTTTGCTGTCCCTCATTGGTGACCGAGGCAATGAGTGCGACGATTCAAGAGCTAACCGGCATTCCAGTCGTCACGATCACCTACGACGGCACCGGAGACATCAAGAACGACCTCGTGGTCCCCTACCTTGCCCAGCCCCGGCGTAATCCACGGAAGGGGACATTCGCAGGTTCAGAAATGTAGCTCGACTCGAGCTGTAAGCGAAACCGCGCTCACCTGTTCGATGATGTTGTTCGAAATCCCCAGGTCTCCGTCGGCAGACACGACGATATCCGTTTGCTTGCTGATCGGAATAGTGATGCTCGCCTCGGGCAGGAGCTCGGCAAGCCACGCGGGGGTTCCGAGGCTCACCGAGCCGTCGTAGGCATCATAGCTCTTCAGTGTGTAGTTGGCAGGAAGACGGGCCGAGATGGTAAGCCCCTTCTTGGTCAGCCAGGATGCATCCGCTACGAGAAAAACTCTTTCGTAGGTATCGAGGGGAAGGAGTGCACCGCCCGAGACGAGCGTCGAGAGAACCGTCGAGTAGGACCTGCGGTATCCCCCTTTTATTCCCAAGGTGAGCTGCCCGCCCGCATACCAATCCAGCGACAGCGAAGGCATCAATGTCCAGCCCGCCGCGGCGCCGCCGGGAACCGTCATTCCCCCTTCAATCGCAGGCTTGAGAAGAATCGAATCTGCGAGAAGCAGCGCGATGCCGGCCCTTCCACCTACCTGCATCGCAAGGTAGGTAGTCTCCACCAGGGAGAATCGGGGAGCAGCGTATATGGAAAACTCCGGTCCGCCGTAGGAAAACAGGAGCTCCGATGATGCGGCCCCGTAGAACGGCTCGGCGCTCGAGTAGCTGGCAACCGACGACACGGAAAGACGGGTCAGGAATTTATCGACTACATAGCTCCCGTCGACGGTGGTGGCCGCGAGAGCGCTCGCGACCTTTGGCAACGGTTCGTAGCCCCCTCCGGCGCTCCAATCCATGAAGAAGCCGAGTCGGTCGGTCGGCACCCAGCTCAAATCGCCCAGAAGCGTCGCGTCGATGGACGGCGAGACAGGATTTGCTGCGTAAGGATCAAACGTCGTTCCCACACCGGCGGACAATGTTGTTTCGGCCGCGAGGGAAGTCGACCCCACCAAGAATAACAGCAGGACACATCGAAGCCGCGTCGACACTATCTCCTCCTTCCGAGCTCGAGCTCCATTTGAGGGAGCCCCCCGCCCTGTCGCAGAATCTGACTTGCCGACCGGAGCATTCCGCTGCCTCCTCTCCCCGTGGCGGAGGCCCGCACAAGGAATGAACCGACTGCGGGATAGCTCGAGGGTGCCACTGCGCTGCCAACCAGCGCCGTGCCGAAGTCGAGCAGCTCTTCATCGGTGAAATGTCCCACCCGATCGACGGTGAGCAGCACCGCACAGGCCCGAAGGACCCGATCCGCGCTCCTGCCGGATCGGGATGAATCGGTCAAGAACTCTTCGATGAGGTGCGCAGTGAGTCCGCCGCTCAGGTAGATGGAGATTGCGTTGAAGAGATCCTTCCGATCCAATGACGCCAGCAGACGCCTACCGTCCAGAGAGCGCTCGGCACGCTCGATAATCCCAGCGGCCGCCTGCAGACGTGATAGTTCCTCCTGCATTCCGGCGACCAACAGTGCGGGGCGCAGTCTGCGCGCGGCACCCAGATTCAGGCGGTCGATAAGTACCGACGACGGCAGCGACTCGGAATCAGCCTCACGAAAGAGGGTCGTGAGCTCGCCTTCAACGGGACGGTAGATCTCGCGGGATTTCGACTCTTTGAACCACAGCGAAAGCGCGGCGACTCCCGACTGCTGGGCATAGATCGCACCGGCAAAGAGACAGAGGAGTGATGCTGCTATGAGCGAGAAGCGCGTTACTCTCGTCCTATTGCCCTACCTCTCCGCTTGGTTGCGCGGTTACGTCGCTGTTGCCCGCGGCGGTTGGACCGGACCGCGATCCACCGTCGCTTCCGCCTCCTCTCGGTCCGGAGCCCGCGCCTGCTCCGCTCTGAGGGCCCGAACGCCTCTGCATGTCATCAAAGATCGTTCCCCCCATGTTCGCAAGCTGCCTTCGAAGTCGCATTTGTGCAGTTTCGTCCATGCTCGATCCGAAGCCGAGTTGGGCAACCATCCGCTTCGCCTCGAGTGTCGCCTCCCCCGGCAGCAGTCCTTTTCTCAGTGATCGGTCTGCGCGAAGTGCAATCGAGAAGACGAGCCTCGCGGCCTCGTCAGGCGAGCCCGACAACTGTATGCCGGCAAACGCCCGTGCAGTGATCTCGAACGCATCCGGAGCGATCCGGGATCCTGCCTCCAGGGCACTGAGCTCCGCTGCGAACTCGCTCTTCCATTCCGCCCCACGGTCACCGCCGACACGTGCCGTAAGCTCGTCAGAAGTCATGGCCCCCGCCAAACCCGCCACGGCCACGAGCAACGTCGCAAACAGCAGGATGCGAGCAGGTTCGAATTGCCGTATCGTCGTAGTCACGATTCCTCCCTTAAAGCTGAATGAGCGAGCTTTCCCCACCGAAACCATCGGTGACCTGTGCCTCGGTCGCCGGATCGGGTATCCAGGTCCGGCCGTTGACCACAAAGTTGTAGAGATAGGTCTCCCCTCGCTTCAACGGAACCGAGATCTCCCAACGGCTGGAACGCCTATCTCGTTTCAGCGGCAGTGCGTCAGGATCCCAACCGTTGAAGCTTCCGACGAGCGCGACCTGAGTTGCTCCCGGCGCGTCGAGCACGAAATGCACGAGTACCTCGTCCCTTCCGGTCGGGGCCCAGGCCGGCCGGAGAACGAATCCGACCGCTATCAGGACAACAGCCGCAGCCGCCACTCCCGCCAGCCGCATCAGCCGACGTCTCGTGGCAACGGTGGAACCCCGCGAGAAGGGAGAGACGGGCTTCTTGATCCGGTCCATGACCGCGCTCGTAAAATCTCCGTCCGACGCTTCGGGCTCTTTCACCATCGAAACCCGAAGACCGCCGTCCCGCGCCATCAACAGGAGCAGCCGTGCGTACCTGACTCGACAACCTTCGCATTCCGAAACGTGAGAGGTCATTGCCGCGTAGTCTCGTTCGGAAGTGGCGCCCGACTCCTGCCAAGAATCGACCAGCCCCTTCACCTCGGCACAGGTCATCTACATCTTCCCCATTTAACACTACTCATTTCGTTAGGCATCGGTTGCATCCTCTTCGAGAGCTGCTCTCAGTATCGCGCGCGCCCGGTGCAGCCGCGACTTCACGTTTTCCTTTCCGATATTCATTGCCTCGGCGACGTCGGCCACATCGAGCTCTTCGAGATAGTAGAGGTACGCAGCCTCTCTGAGGCGCTCTGGAAGAGCAAGAACCGCCGTCCGTACCCTCTTCTCCACGAAATGTCTTTCACTCTCCCTTTCCGGGAACGAGGTGCCCGGAAGTTGCTCTGGCCCCACCGTTGACCTCATGGAGGAGATCCTGCCGGATTTCCTGTAGTGGCTCTTCGCGGTGTTGAGAGCGATCGAGACGATCCACGGAGTAAACCGTCTATCGAGGCGGAATGAGGAAAGAGCGCGGTAGGCGCGGAGAAACACCTCTTGCCCTGCATCTTCGGCATCTTCGTGAAGAGGCACAATCGATCGGCAGATCCTCCGTACCATACCTTGGTATTCCCTCACGATCACCTCGAACGCGTCCACCTCCCCGTGCAGGACGCGGCTGACCGCCTCGAGCACCTGCGCCTCGTTCGGCTCAGTTCTTCCCACATGAAAATTATATCCACAGTTCTGAGAAAAGCTCACAAAAAAACGAAAAAAGTGCAACCGCCTCCAATACCCACCGGTATACAGGGTGAAATCCGATGATAGGAGGCATCTATGAAATCTGTGAGGTTAGTTCTCATAACGGTCGGATTCCTGGTGGTTGCCGCGGCCGTCTGGGCCGGCGGAAAACAAGAGGCTCAAATCGCGGGACCTCCCTATGACGTGGCGACGGTCAAGCAGATTCTCTCGAATGACGCTCTGTACCAGGAAGGCTATCTGCAACGGGAAATGGATAGGAACGGCGACGGGACGAATGACGAAACCGGGAACAGAATCTACGTCGGGGCCCTTCGGAACTTCCGGGACGCAAACGGCGACGGCTTGGACGACGCTACCGGAGGAGAGCTACCGTTGGGGCTGCGTAATCGTCTGATTGATCAAAACGGTGACGGGATTGTCGATGGCTCAGAAGAACCGGTCGGACAGTACGTGAATAGGATTCGGGTAGAAGCACAGCTCCGCTACCAACAGGGAGAGGGCGACCAGACCCGCACCCGGACGCAGACTCGCGAAGAGTCTCGAACTGAAACCCAATCCAGCGGCGGCAGTCAGGATCGCAAGACCGTCGGATACGGGAAATAGCAGCAAGTCAATTTTACGGTTGGCACCGTCCGGAATCATCCGACGGCCCGGGCGGTGCCTGTTTCTGTGTTATCAATTGTGCAGATCGTTCGATAGCACGCTTTTGAGCTTGTCGATGAACTCTTGGGCGCCCATCTCAAAGCGATTTACGAACTGAACCGTTCCGATCTGGAGTTTCATCCCTTCGGTGAGGGTTGTCCGTTCCAGATAGATCACGATGATGTTCTTGCCTTCGCTGAAAGCGAGGTTGATCTCATTTCGAACATTGCGCGAGCCTGCCGCGGATCGGCTCATGAAAACGAGTAGCTGCGAGCTACCCATGAGGGCCTTTCCTACGACCTCCGGCCATTCGTTCCCCGGCTCTATGCCCTCATCGTACCAGATGCGATATCGGCTGTCGCCCAGCTTCTTTATGATTCCGAACACCTCCGGCATATTCTTGTGAGAGTAGCTCACGAAGATGTAGGGCTTCGAGCCTCTGTAGGCATCGAATGGAACCTTCGTCGCGGGAGCCTTGTGACCGCGGCTGACTTTCGATGGTGATACATTTCGTGAGGTGCGTTTCCCGACGACCGTGGTGGGAGAGGGTTTCTTTGCCGACCCTTTGGCCGCAGGTTTTCGAGCCGTCTGAGACGGCACGCGTTTCGTCGTCGTCTTTGCGGCAACTGATTTTCGGGCCACCGGGTTTGAGGCGCTCTTCGATTTCGACTTCCCCGCTGCCGCTTTGGCGACGGTTCGCTTCGTCGGCTTCGTGGATTTGTGTCTTGCTACGGACTTGGCTGCGGATTTGGCCGCGCTCCCAGCCGTGCTTTTGACTGAAGCCTTCTTCGACGCGGATTTCGTGGTGTTCGGTTTCGTTGCCGTCCGCTTTGCCGATGCGCGGCCGGCGGCGCTCTTCGCCGTCGTCGTCTTCGTCTTCGTCTTTTTCGCCGCTGTCGTCTTTGGCACAGACTTCTTCGATGACCGTCCTTTTGCGGACGACTTCACTGAGGAAGCCTTTGCAGAGCTTTTCGCCGAAGCCTTCTTCGCAGCGGATTTCGGGGTAGCCTTGGCACTGCTATTCTTCTTAGCCGATTTCTTCGGGTCGGTTTTCGTCTTCGGTGTCGCGGTGGTCTTCGAGCGCGTAGCTGCCTTGGAAATCTTCTTCATCGCCCTCTCCTTCCTCTACTCTATCTCATTCTTCCTTTTGATGTGATAGATCGGATAGCTGCCGAAGTCCTTCGGAAGCACGATCACCCCCACATAACGGCAGTCCAGGTGGTCGGCGCCCGTACCCATTAGGAGCGCCGCGAAATGCTCGCTTGCGTAGACGTTCCCCGGGCTCGTGATCGGCTCGATGCGGGCCGCCTGGTTAACGTGATAGCCGAAGAAGTTGTCTCGGTTCAAGATCGGTTCCCTACTTCGAAATACCGGACCCGCGTGTAGCCCTATACGCATGGACATCTGTGCGGGGAGCCCGATCTTGGCCCAATTGGTTTCCCGCATCATATCTCGCAGCTCCAGTGCCCAATCTGCGGCTGCATCGTACTCCTCGAAGACGAAATAGAGCGCGTCTCCCCAGATATTCTTGTATATCGGTCGATAACGTGAACCCGACAATCGTCTTGCCACCGTGCCGAGAAATCCTTCGATGAAAGGTGGGATCTGCTCTTCGGTGAAACGCGAGAAACCGACGAGATCGGCGAAGAGAAGCGCAACGGTCTCTCGCGACACGTTCCCCTTCCGGCGCTTCTTTTTCCCTGCCGGTTTCCGCTTGCGGCCGCCGCCCGTCGGGACATGAGAATCGGTGAGCGCACTGACATCGATGATCTTCAGTGGCAACCCCCGCTGTTTCCACATGCGAACGAACTCGGCGGTACCTCCGGCGGCTTTTGTCTCGTTGCCGTCCCATACCGCAAGAAGGACGGGATCGGTTTCGAGGAACCGGCTTCGCAAGATCGTCTTGCCCATGATGATTTGGTTGGCATAGGAAAAAAGAACGTCGTCTCCCTCGTACTTTCCAAGGGTGGCTTCCTCGATACGGTTGCTTTTCGACAGAGCCTGCTCGACCCTCTGCCGCCACTCTTCCCCGGCGAAGTCCACGCTCGTCGCAAAGAAATCCTCGCGCCCGAACGGAAGGACTATGTTGCTCTCGCCGCCGCGCGCCTGAAGTGCCTCGAGAAATATCACGTCCGAGCCGCTGGCCGCCGAGGCGTATCCGATCTCCCCGTCCATGTCATCCAGGGCTTGGGCCACACGTCTCGAGACCTCCTCGGCGATCTCCGCCGGGAACCTCGGAGGGCGCCGGCCCGCAGCATCGATGAGATGGCCGGTGAAGGCAACGACCGGAGGAATCCGAACCTCGTCGAGAATCTCTCCCGCAATTGAGGAAACCCTGCTCAAGAGGTTGAGCTGGCGGCGCATGCTCGCGAGATCGGCATAATTCTTCCCGACAAGCATTTTGGCACGGCGGTAGTAGTCGAGCGAATCCTCCCGGCGGTCGAGCAGCACGCAGGCCTCTCCGATGGTTGCAAGCACCCAGTAGTCCTTCGGGCCCTCTCTTCGAACGATGTCTGAGCAGGCCTTGAGGACGAACCGGGCAATCTTGTCTGCAGATTCCTTTTCTCCGGCGAGCAGGCTCAGCGAGGCGGCATTGATTCCCGAATAATATCCTCGGTTCGTCAGAAAGGCCTTCAGGTAGATGTTCTTTGACCGATTCAGGAAGGGGTGGGCGGTGCTGGATTTGTCCGCGAGGAGCCACAACTCCTTGTACACCCTTCCGAGTATCCCGAGGGTCTCCTCATCCTGATGTCCTTGTTTCATCATGCCGACGAGCAAATCGCGAGCTTGAAGAAGGAAACCGCATTTGACGAGCGAGAGGCTGAAGAGCTGGATGAGACGGAGGTTTCCGGGGAAGTACTGGAGGCCCTCCTCGAGGACATCGTGAGCAAACATAATCTGTCCGAGCTTGTCCGCAAGACCACCGAGGCGAGCATAGAAATAGGGGTCCTGCATCCAAAGGGATCTGTCCCTCGAAGCCCACAGATCGTGGATGACGCTTCCCAGCCGGTCGCCGTGCTCTTCGAGGTAGCTCTCGAAATTCTCTTTGCTGCCATTCACCATGAAAGAGGCCTCCGCTGTCAGTATAATCCAAATTTCGGCAGTCTACGGCAATCCCAGGAGAAGGTATCACTCATTTTCCGGCAAAGCGCCTCGGGAATCGGGGCGCGAAGAAGATACCAGCGAGCGAGGGGATCCGAAGCCGCCGGCGCAAACGCCTTCGCGACGGTCGGTGTCGTGCCCGGAATCACTACGTGCGCCTCCGACGTCTCCGGGGGGCTCGTCGCTCTCGCTCTTGTGAGCTCGTTCTTCGGGCTCTCTGGAGATCTCCTGATGATTCCCCCTGACTGTTGAGCCGCAACTACCCGGTCTACAGTTCCTTCCTGCCGATCAGAGCTCTGCGAATTGTGAGAGACTATTTTATGCTGCCCATGGTCAGACCGCGGACCAGGTGTTTCTGTGACAGGAGGCCGAAAAGGATGAGGGGTGCGACAGTCACCACTCCGGCAGCGCTCATCGCTCCCCAGGGAATCGAGCGTTCGGATACGTATGAGTTAACTAACACGGGAAGGGTCCGCGTTTGCGGGCCGCTCAGGATAAGCACGAAAAGGAACTCGTTCCAAACCAGCAGGGCGCACAGGACTGCGGTTGCCGCCAATCCGGGAGCCACAAGCGGGAGAACGATTCTAAGCGCCGCTTCGCCCCTCGAACAGCCCTCGACGATGGCCGATTCCTCAATTTCAGCGGGGATCTCTGCGATGAAACCGCGCATCATCCAAATCACAAAGGGGACGGCAAGAAATGTCCCCATGACAACGAGGGCGAGATAGGTGTTCGACACCCCCAACCACCGCGCGATCAGGAAGAAGGGAACTGCGAGGACCACAGGGGGTGTCATCCTGGCCATAAGCACGAAGATCATCGTGGCGGTGCCCAAGCGATAGCGAAATCGCGAGAGACCGTAGGCAGCAGGCGTTCCCACGGCAAGGGCGAGGACAATGGAGCAACAGGTCACAATGAGACTGTTGATAAAGGATTTGAGAAACTCTCCGCCTCTCAAGATCTGAGCGTAGTTTTCGAGAGTGGGCCTGAATCCGAACCAGGCGCCCGAGAAGACTTCTGAGGGAGGTTTGATGCTCGAGACCAGGACCCACCCAAGGGGGTAGAAGACCCATGCCAGAAGAGCGAGGGAGACGAGCACGGTGCCGATTATCGCGGGCACTGAACGGTGTTTCACTGCTTCTCGACTCCTATCGTGCGAATGTACAGGAGCGTCAACAACATTGCGATGAGGAGGGCGATGATACCGACCGTACCGGCTTTGCCCATGTCGTACGTCTCGAAGGCCAGACGGTAGACGTAGAACGAGAGGACCTCGGTAGAATTGCCAGGGCCGCCGCCGGTCATTATGAATACCGTATCGAATAACCGAAGCGCGGTCAGTGTTCGAATGACCACCGCAACAAGTATCGCCGGCTTCAGGAGCGGAAGAGTGACGCGAAAGAAGGTCTGGTATCGAGTTGCCCCGTCCGCACGGGCGGCTTCGAACGGCTCAGTCGGAAGTGCCTTGAGACCGGCAAGGACGACCAGCATGACAAACGGGGTGAACTGCCAAACGTCGACTACGGCGAGAACGGGAAGGGCGAGCCTCGGATTCGCCAAGAGCGGCGGGTTCACGATGGCACCGAGACCGACGCTCGACAGCAGGTTGGGAAGAGGTCCTGTCTCATTGTTCACGAGGAAGCGCCAAGCGAAGCCAACAACAATTGGTGCCATCATGAACGGGATGAGCATGATTGATTGAAGAAAGCGCGCTCCGAAGAAGTTCCGGTTCAGAAAAAGGGCAATTGCGACGCCGAGAACCAGCTCGAGACCCACCGCCCCTACCACGAAGACAAGCGTCCTTCCGACGCTCAGCCAGGTGTAGACCGCTCGAAGAACCACCGAGTAGTTGTGCAGACCGACGAATCGAATTCCCAAGTCCGGGCGGATCATGATCCATCGAACAAGGGTCAC